>Ga0210057_1000028_pt1 | contig 377210 bp, 449 predicted proteins | sample CryGeyCG2114_010_2_FD_183968 | JGI IMG/M metagenome (GOLD analysis project Ga0210057, IMG submission 183968) | Groundwater microbial communities from aquifer - Crystal Geyser CG10_big_fil_rev_8/21/14_0.10 (SPAdes) (version 2) | ecosystem: Environmental > Aquatic > Deep subsurface > Groundwater...
TGGGTGTTGTTTCGCAGTCTCTTGGTTGGACTGCGGGTGGTGCGTGGTTTATTACGAGTCTTGCGGGTTGGTTGGCGCTTCCTAATGTGGTGGTTATTTTGTGGGGTTTATTCATGATACTTGGCGGCATTATGGCATTGATGACTCCTCGCCTGCAGCCAGGACCAGTTCGACGCCCCCAACACCAGCCATACACACCACTACCTCCCGGAGGCGCGTCTCGATCCCCTCTAGGAGTGCGCCCTGCAGGACTACTGCCTCCTCCAACGCGTCGTATGAGAAACCCAAGCGACCCGCCACAACCGCCACAAATGCCTCCTCCTGGTCTGCAGCCAAAACCCGGAATAGTGCCTGAGCATATCCCGCAAGCAGAAACAAAACCAAGCATCCCTGATAGTGAAGAAATATTTGTTGACCTCTCAACCGCGTTTAACCCAATCCGCTGTCAGGACGGTCTTGGCGCGTGCACTGCCTTTGCGGCAACGTCCCTGTTCGAATACGTGCTTCACGTTGGCTACGAGCAGCCAAAACGCTACTTGTCCCCTCTTTTTTTATGGTATAACACGCGCCGTCACATAGACGCGATTACTAATAATCATGGCCCAACAACCTGTGAAATTCCCATGGAAATTTTGCGTGAACAGGGCGTGTGCTATGAAGACAAGTGGTCATTTGAAGACATACACTCAAATAAGTGGAAGCAAGAACCTGATGACGCTGCACGCGCTGATGCTGGGCAAAAGCGCATCATCAACTTTGAATCACTTGACCCGCATGACACTGACCAGTGGGTGCACGCGCTCAAAAACAACATACCCCTAAACATTGGCGTTACTATGCCCGCAGATTTTTGGTCACTTAAAGGGAACAAACTCTACGCGCACGCGGGAGGACCGCGTATGGGAGGTCATGCACTGGTTATTGTTGGCTACCACTCACACTACCCTTACAAGGGTAAGGGGGTTAAAGCATTCAAGGTGCGAAACAGCTGGGATGTGACTTGGGGCGAGAATGGGTATGCCTGGGTGAGTGCTGATGTGCTCTCTCAAATCATTGACGAGCGGCCTATTATTATTACAGGCTGGAATAATCTTCAACCAAGCCCCCATGTTGCTCCCAAACAACCGCTTCAAAAATTACGTATTTCAGGCAGGTTCATTTTTGATGATGCAAGTCCTGAATTTGACAACCTTACCGGAGCAGAGCTTTATAATAATCAGGCAGTTCACTCACCACAAGGACAGTGCAAAGTTGGTGTTATGGCACAAATTGACGGTGTACTGCAAGTGCTTAAAACCATTGATGTTGATGACCCGCAGGGGCGTTTTGACCTTGAGTTTGAAGCAGACCCCCGCACGTTTCAAAAGCTGTCTCGTTTTCGTGGCGCGTACCTGTCATTAAGCAATGTGTGGGACCTTCCTGAAGATTATTTTGAACGCATGCCTGCTGGCGTTGTTGTTTACCGTTTTGAAGTATCACCGCGCGGTCACCAGACCGCTTTTCACCTTTCTGATTTAGCTTATACGCGTCTTGGTCGTGGTGGTGAGGGCAATAAGCACCCGCTTAATCCGCGTTCTGACACGCTTGATACAACACTTAAAATATCAGGACGCCCCATCCCGTTTAGAACAAATCACCTGCATGAGAAAAACGTAATCATCCCTGTTGTCACACAAGAACGCACGCCATCACAAGAACCAAGCCCTGAGCCTGAGCTTGCAGATGATTATGAACGCGTTATTGATGATGTTAACGCGTTGCAGGACATCATAAGCAAAAATGGTTTGTTGTGGGAGAACCTGCAAAACCTGCAACTCAAGGCAAATGATTACGCACGCGCGCTTAAATCAAAAAATGAGGCAGGCATTGCAAAATCACGCAAAGAACTCAAAAACATGCACGAACAATTCAGACACATTGTTAAAAATCAGTTGGGAGTTCCCCTTGAAGGAGCGCTTCGAACACGCGCGCCAACAGAGTCACGCGCACAACACTTTGCAGACAAGACGCTCAATGAGGGATTGCTCTATCGTATCCGCCACTCGCTTGAAGGCATAAAACAAGAAGCAGAAAACGTGGAAGATGATTACAGTAAACGCGTGAGTGAATTGATTAACTGGTTTAATCGGGAAGTCGAGCGAGACGAGCAAAAAAAACTTGAAACCTATCTTAACGAGATTAACCAGCTGCTACAACAAGCAATTGACCCAAAAGATAACGCGCTCAATGCAGTAGGGCGCTTGACTGGGAAGCTGAAAGGAAAACGTGTTGGCTTTAGAAATCGCTTTCAAAAAGTGAGCGCTACGTATGAGGAATTGCTTGGAAAAATCAAAAACACCATGGGTTAGCGCCGCTTGTTTCTCCATAACTGCGGCAACATGTTTTGCGGCTTCCAGTTTGCCTGCAATGCATTTAACTCTGAGCTTGACAAATAATGTCCTACTTGCGCGTAATTCTTGTCAACCTCCCCCACGTAGTAAAATTCGATTTGCGCAATACGACTGCCCACTACTAAAGGCACGATTTGCTGGCGATTATTGTTTGTAATCTCCATAGTCCACCGGTCAATATACCCCACATCGCCTTTGCCTGCGTCACGGCACACAGTGATATTATTTCTCCCCATACTTGAGCGTGAAAGCATTTTAGTGGTGGTCGTGCTTTTGCCCCCAATATATTCAATCGTATGGCCAAGCATGTTTTGGTGGGGAAACAAAAACATCACTCTCTCATCTTTTTTGATGTTTTCAAACGGGCTCGTTACTATCTGGGTCAAGAGATTGTCTGACACAAGATAGCCTGCCTGGCGTGCTCGTTCTTTTATGTGCTCAGAAAAAAATGATTCATCTTCAGTGTATGTTTTGAGCGGTTGCGCTTCGTAGGGTCCTGCCCACATTGTCTCAACACTTTTTTTACTAAATGGGTTGTGAAGTCCTAAATGGTCTCCATGGCGTTCAAGATAGTACCATTTGCCAAGACGCACATCATAGCTGCAGTTTCCAAGATTTGCGTCTTCAAACGGTTCGATAACAATTTCACCAAGCGCGCGATATTCTTTGATGCGCCTGTCTGAAAGAAGGCTTAGTTCATGCATGATACTGATAAAAAACAAAGCGTGTTCTTATGCTTTTTTGTTTATTGCTAATGTTTATATAGTCAAAACTCGTGCGAGAAAACGGTGGAGAGGTGGGTAAACTGTGGTTGCCTATTTTGGAAGAATTCAAAAAAAACTGGTCACTTTCTACGAACAATACATTAAAGACCACACACCAGGAACCCCTTATAATGAGCGTGCAAGAAAAAAACTCGCTAAAAAAGCGTTTCATGCTGCAACACGTTTTTTAGGTATTGAAAAAATCTTTGCAGAATTCCAACCATCCGGTATAGCCCCTGATGTTATAGAAAATCTTGTGGAATCATTTGATGCCACTATTGAGGAATTAATCAGTTCCCAAGACACGCCAGAAGATTGTTTATTCCAGCTGCAGGAACACGCGCACATTTATCAGGAAGAAAAAAAAGGCGAGCAACACATTATCATACGTCTTGCTCCAGATAACCAGAATAAACAGGAGTTAACAGACGCGTACAAAACAGGTATTGATGTTATTAATGAGCGTTTTAATGTTCAATAAATCCTAGCTCGTACGCGCACAAACCAATAATGCCTGCATCAAAAAGAGAAGCAAGCGTGCTGCCAAACGCGCCAAAAAGGATTCGTGAGACAGGAACGTCAATAAGTGCGAGTGCAAGTGTAAAATAGAGTGCCCAACGCTTATTTTTGATAAGACCATACAACGCAATTGCATAGGGCATACTCACAAAACCGAAAACAAGTGCTTCAAATTTTTTATGAGACACCCATTTGACCCCAGCATATCCAAGATAGAACACGACAGCACACAGCACCATGCCCATAAGGAATGGATAGAATTGGGAGGGTTCTTTTTTTCGTGAAAACCAGGGTGTCACACCCTATTTGTGGGTGTTAGTGCATAAAATCTTTACGTTTTAATCCTATTTAAAATTCTTGCATGATTGTTTTAAAAAAATGTGAGGAAAAGCATAAGCACGAAGCCGGTGAGAAACCCGATAAGAAGGTGGTGGCGGGGATGTTTTTTCTTGTCCCGCGCAAGTTCAGGAATAAGGTCAATGCAGGCTATGTAAAAAAACCCCCCTGCAGCAAAGGCAAGAAGAAACGCAGAAATTGAGTGTATGCTTTCAAGGAGCACAACACCAATAATGCCGCCAAGAATCGCAAACAGTGCCGAGAGAAAATTATGCATAAGGGCGCGCCGCGTTTTCATGCCAGCATACAAAAGAATAGCAAAATCTCCGATTTCCTGAGGGATTTCATGAAGTGCAACTGCAAGCGTGCTTGTAATTCCCAGTGCCATGTTTGCGCTAAAGCTGGTTCCGATAATAAGTCCGTCAAGAAAATTGTGCACGCCATCTCCTATAAGGTTCATGTACGCAAATGATTTTGTTTTTTGCTTTTTTTGTGCGTGCCAGAATTGTTTGATAATAAACTCAATTGCGCCAAAAATCACAAACCCAAAAATCATGCTTACCATGGCTAAAGACACGTGCGTGGCCATGGCTTCAGGAAGCAGGTGCAGGAGTGCGCCGCCAATAAGCGTGCCTGCGCTTAAACTAACAAGGTTGCGAATAAGCCCGGTAAGTTTCTTTTTTTCAATGCTTAAGGTAAACACACCAATAAATGAAATAAGACTCACGCCAAGGGTTGCAATCATAGTCGCCAGAAAATGAGCCATACCTAACTACCTCCAGTTAGCATGCTTAAATCTTTTGAACCTATAGATTCCAGAATATTAATAAACAATGCTTGCTCGTAGAGAATTTGTGAGCAAGGGTCAAAGCGCGCTTGAATACTTAATCACGTATGGCTGGGCGCTTCTTGTTATTATTGTTGTTCTTGTGGCTCTTGCAGGACTTAACGTGTTTAATGCCCGCGCGTGGAGTGGTGAGTACGCGTCAGGGTTTAGTTCATTTTCCGTTGATTCCTGGTCCTATTCAAAAGCAGGTGAAGTTGAATTCTCGCTTGCAAACCTGATTGGAAACACAATCACAATTCAAAGCATTAACATTACTGACGGCTTAAACAGTATTGAAACCGGTACGGGCGTGGTAATTGGTTCAGGCCAAGAAAAGCGTTTTGCTGTTGGAGGACTGCGCGAACTTGACCTTGGAACGCTCTATGACGTGCAAATCATGGTTTCTTTTGTTGCAGGCAAAGTGCTCAAATATGATGCTGGCGCGTTTGGCGGTCGTGTTGCAAGCGATGTGCTCATTGATGTTAAAGCGCCCCTTGTTGCGCTTATGTTACCTCTACTTGGAGAGGAGTACACGAGTACGAACTCGATTGGATTTAATGTGAACGCAACTGATGAGACTGCATTAACAAACTGCACGCTCTATTCTAACATGTCTAATGGCAATTGGGGAACGCACGCAACAAAGAATGCGTTTGGCATGAATGCAAGTCTGACCTGGATTTTTTATAATATTGCAAATGGTAATTATACATGGAACGCGCGATGTTGTGATGTGGGAAATAATTGCGCGTTTGCTGATTCTAACTCAACGTTCTCAGTAAAGATTTAATATTTTTTTAAAAAGTGTTCAAGTTCAACGTTGAATTGTTGCGGGTTTTCAACATTTGAAACATGCACTGAGCCGGGTATGGTGCAAAGCGTTGCGTGAGGAATGTGTTTTGCAAGCTGTTTTGATTCGTTTGCAATAATACGGGGCTCAAGCGCGCCAACAAGAACAAGTGTGGGCACACTAATCGCGTTTAGCATCACACCCTTGAACGCGTGAATTGCATTAATGTGTTTTATGAGTTGTGTTCTGTTAAATGATTCAAACTCGTGAATAATTTTTTTCTGGATGGGTGATGGTTTTTTTCTAAGAAATAAATAGGCTGCCCGGGTGTACGCTCGCTCAAAGGCGTGCTTAAACCGGCTTTTGCCGGTGTACGCTCGCGCAATCAGGGTGTTTCGTTTTTCTCCAAACATGGGTTTTGGCGTGATGAGTTGTTCAAGGGTTTCAAGCATGCCAAACGGCTCTTTTGTGAGCGTGTCTGAGAGTACGAGTGCGCTAAGTTTTTGCGGGTATTTTACTGCGTAGGCTTGTGCAATCATGCCGCCAAGTGAAAGACCGCAAAGAACGGGCTTTTTTATGTTAAGCGCATTCAAAAGCGCGTTAAGGTCGTCTGCCATTTGTTCAATTGAGTACGCGCCTTTTGCGCTGCTGCTTTGCGCGTGGCCTCGAAGGTCATAGGTTATGGTGCGATACTGTTTTTTGAAGTGTTCAACCTGCGCGCTCCATGCTTTATGCGAAGCAGTAAGACCATGAATAAATACTAAGGGTGTTCCTCTTCCGCGTGATTCATAATAAGTGAGAATTCCATTTGTGCGAATGTTTGGCATACGGGTTTATGACTGTTTTTCGCGTGATTTAAATGATTCGTGTGTGCTGCTGGGTGGTGTAGAGTATGATGCGGTTAACTGGTAACTGGGTGAGTGGTTTATGCAGGCTCCCATCCTCAAAAGGTATGTGCACGATTTTGTTTCGATTTGAATGAATGTAGGTTCCAAACATGTTTTCTTCTCGAATGTTGAGCGCATCACACATGCTTTGCTCAAGGGTATTCACTTCTGTTGGTCCAACAGGATGTTCAAAATCAAATGTGAATGTGTTTCGTGGTTTTACGCGTTTTTCAAGCAATCCTAGTATTCGTTTTGTTTTTGGGTGGCAGGTAAGATACGCGGTTGCCCGTGTTTCGGTTAAGTCAAAGAATTCTTCTAAAAGCTCGCCGTGCTCATAGAGTGTTGACAATGCTTTTGTGAGCAGTGCTGAGGGAAACAAATTGCTCGTGCTGTACACTTCATTATACACTTCTTGCCGGCACACGTCCCACTTTTTTAATTGATGCTCAAGCCCGTTTTTAAAGAAGGGTTTATTGTTTTTTAGTACGATGTTTTTTGCAATAAATCTCGGGTCGTATATGCCCTCGCGCAACACGCCAAGACACGCGCCATAGCGAAGCGAGTTATCAAGATTGTCCATGTCAAGGGTTCCTGCAATTACATTGCCAAGCGTGTCGCGTCCGCTCACGAAATCGTGGACTTCAGAAACGCTCGTGCCATACATTTCAAGCAGGTCTTCAACATCTTCAAGCCAGCGCCGCGCGTGCTCGTCATGTTCAATGCCCAGCATTTTTTGCATGAATGGTTCAGCTGCGTGCGAGAACGGCGGGCTTCCGCTATCATGATAGAGTCCTGCTATTGAAAGGGGTTCATAATGTGCTTTGAGCTCTTCTTGGTCGCTGAGAAGTCCTGCAAGATGCATAACCCCTATTGAATGGATAAAGCGGGAATCCATGCGCCGGTTATGGTGCTCATGCTTGTAGCGCGTGGGTATTGCGCTTAGTGAAATATCTTTGAGTCGTGTAACCGACGGGTGCGTGATAAAGGGCTGGAAGGGGCGTGTTAAAACCCACTGGTAGAGTGTTTTGTCATACATATAATCGTGCGCGTCTGCGGTTTTTTTGTCAGTATATACCATTGCGTGTATTTTTTTAGAGCATGCGTGTTTTAAGCGTTTCGAGTGCGAGCTCGTAATCCTCATCAAATTCTTCTTCTAATGCCGTGTTTTCAGTGTTCTGTTCATTTTTTTCTTTTTTCTTTTTTTGGGTGATGTGTGCGCCAATGGTATCAAATTCTGCTGAAAATGATTCATCATACTCCTCTTTTTCATCTGCAGGGTTATCATGCTCGTCTGCGCGGGCTTCATTGTCTATCATGGTGAGCTTTTTGAATGCATCTTCAAATGAGGGAATGGTTTCAAATCGGTCAGTTTCCTCAGATGCGGTATCAGACTCGTTTGTTGTTGTAATCCGTGCGTCATCAAGAACGTGGAGTAAATTGATTGCGTTTTGGGTTTGTGCTGTTCTTTTTTGCGTATTAATGCTTCTAAAAAAGCGGCGCAGCACGAGCAATGTTTCAAAATGACAGTCTGATGCAAGTGCGTAATCCTTGTCAACGCGTGAAGAGAGTATAAGCGCGTCTTTTGCCGTGATGTTAAGGGTTTCAAACACCTGGTCGTAGAACTCTTTTTGACTGCGTCTAAATCCCTCAACAATGATGGTTTTATAAAACGCGTCTTTGAGTCCGAACTGTTCAAGCGCTTTGTTAACATATTCTTTGCTTGAATCTTCGCAAAGCACAACGCGGATACTCTGTTGCTTTGCCTGTTTAAGAAAGGGCATGACATCTGTGTAGAGGTGTGAGGAGTGTATCATAAAGGTTCGAAACTTTGCAAGTGTTTTATCAAGTACTGAGGGTGTGGGGTTAAGCCCGATTTCTATAAGCGCGTGCTTCCAAAACTTATGCCAATACCCTTCTGAATCATTTACCAGAATTGATGGCTTGATTCGTTTTTCAAGGGCAGCATAGTCTTCTTGCGCAATAGAAAACTTAACATTGCTTTGGCGAAGCGCAAGCCATTGCAATTTCACATTATCCTGATACGCCTTAGTAACATCAAGAAGAAGCCCATTAAGGTGTACAAGAATATATGCTGGCATTGTTTTTCAAAATAAGTCATGTGTTAATAAAAACATTGTTTTAATTGATGAGTTGAATGCGTTGGGGGCTTGCACGAATTGCATAACCCATGATTGCTGAAACAAAAAGAAGTACAAGCGAGGTTGCACCAAGTAGCAGCGTGCTTTGCGCGTTTGGGTGCGCAAATGACAAAAACATCATCCATATAATAACCGGTGCAAGAAAGAGTATATAGCGCATAAATATTTTTGCATCAAACAATAAAATGTTTGGACTCAGTCCAGTAAGCAGAACAAGCGTGTTTGTTGTATACGCAAAAACTCCGCTTAAAACAAGCAGACCAAGCAAGAACGCTTCAATGCTTGCATTAAGAAATAAAACTGAGATGATGAGCATAAAAGAACCGCTTGTTGCGCCAATTGTGTATGCAAGAGTGGTTTTTGCACGAAGAATTGATTTTGTGGAAACGGGTAAAAATGCGTACTTGTCAATAAGGTCAAATTCAGTAAGCCAATTATATACAGTTGATGCAGTGATGCCAATAACCACACTAAAGAGGATGAGCAATCCATCATTTGAAACTGAAAAAATGTTAAGCAACACGCGTATCATGACCTCAACAATCATAAGCGGTATAAGAAATGAGAAAAAGATTTTTCCAAAACCCCCTTGGCTTCTGCGAAGGTCAATTAAATCTTTAATAATAAATGCGCGAAGAAGCGAATGTTTTTCTTGCCTGCCAAAAAGTGAGGGGTAGCTTTTTGCAAGCGCAAAGTGTTCAAAACTAAATAGCAGAGTTGCAGCAAGCAAAAATGCTCCAATTGCACAAAGAGTTAACACAAGATACGTGGGGTTTAGTGTGAGATAAAACGCGAGTGGGCCAAGCGCGTTTTGATAGATGCTTTCGCTAAGAAAAAAAGTAATACCCACAAAACCAAGCACTACTGCTATGATAAGAAGTGCTTGTGCAATGATTTGCGCGCGTGTGTAGAGGGTTGAAATAAGAAAACTGAGCGATAAGCCCAGCAAAAATGAGAGCGGGAGCGTAAGTAGAGAAACAAGCACGCGCATAAAGGGGAGGGGAGTGATTGCTGCACTTGCGAGTAATGCAACACTAAAGGGGATGACAAGAAATGCAGAATAGTAGACTATATCCTTGATAATAAAATTGGCAAAAATAGTGTGCAATCCAATAGGCAGGGTGCGTGATGAGTACGCTAAAAAACTAACCTCTCCAAAACGGCGATTCAAAACTTCACGCCCGCCAAGACCAAACGCGCCAATCATAAGACCAAACACGAGAAAGGTGTAATGTGTGAAGCTCATCATCTGCGTGTGCGTAATGATGTAAGGTGCAACAAACGCGAAAGCTAAGCATAATCCAAACACGACCAGCGCAAAAAGTGCAAAAGAGGTGTTGCCAACAATGCTTGCGTGAATGTGCCATTCTTCGCGCAGGAGTTGTTTGAACAAGCTCATGACAGAATCCTCTCAAAGGCGTGCTCAAGCGTTCCATAGTTGGTGATAAGTGTTTTAACGCGCTCAGTTTTTACAATATGGCCATTATGCATGAATGCAACGCGGTCGCAGAGCTCTTGAGCTATGGAAAGCACGTGTGTGCAGAGAAAAATGGTGTTACCTTGTTTTGTGTAATCTTTGAAAAATGTTTTAACCTTTTTTTGAATAAGCGGGTCAAGATTGACAAGCGGTTCATCAATAAAGGCAAGTTTTGGTTCAAAGAAGAACGCTTGGCTCATCATGAGTTTTTGGCGTGTTCCGCGCGACAAGTCTTTACTGAGTTTGTGTTTTTGAGAATCAAAAGAAAGAAACTCAAACCAATGTTTCATTTTTTTCTCAGCGTCTTTGACGTGTCTGATTTCGCTGACAAAGCGCAAGTACTCTTCACTGGTAAGAAATGAGGGAGGAACTTCTTGTTCGGGAATCACTCCAACCTGTTTTCGTGAACTAACTGGTTTTTCAATTACGTTTGTATCAAGCACGCGAATAGATCCGTGGTCTGGCGCGCTTTGTCCGGTAAGAAGGCGAATCATTGTTGATTTTCCCGCGCCGTTTGGTCCAATAAGACCAAAAATTTCTCCCTGTTCAACGCTTAGTGATACGTTATTAACTGCTTTGAGCGAGCCGTACGTTTTTGTTAGGTTAGACACATCAATAACTGCTCCCATACGCATATCTGTAGTCTTAGAAATTATATATCTTTCACTATGCTGAATATCGCGTCTTGGTACGTGTTTTTGTCAGAGAAATAAACGCGAACTCCTAAGTGTTCGAGATGTGCTAAAACAAGTTTATTGGTGAACTCTTTTTGAAACGGGCAGATAAAAAGGATGGTGTCAAATCCGGCAGCATGTGCTTTTATCCCGTTATAGAGTACGCGCTGTGCTATCCACTTGTATGAATTCTCAAACTCAATTGCAAGAGCGGGCTTGTTTTCTTTGAAGAGTGCAATATCAATGCGCGAGCCAAGCGGTGTTCGGTATTCTGCTTTTGCATTGACTGAAAGTGATTCGCACACGTGCGTAACGTTTTCAATCATGGATGCAAGCTTCACACTAGATGCTGATAATCTGGAAAATAAAAAAGGAATGGTTTTGCACACAATTATTGTGTGAATTATGATGCGCTGGACACGTTTTTACCAGTCTTCATCGTCTGAGTCTTCGTCGTCATCGTCTTCAGGGTCATCTTCGTCATCAAATTGGTATTTTTCTATCATCGTTTAATTCACCTTCTTTTTGTGTAGTATAAACAATCACCAAAGTGTTTGTTCTACTCTTCCCTACAACAGGCGCTTTTTATATGCGTTATGCAAAATCATTTATAAACTATTTAAAACAGTGACGGGTGATACAAAAATATTTAATTCAGTTCTACTGCTAGAGTCATACTATGACTGATGCGCTCTACCTTGATGATTCGTATCTTAGAATCTGGACTGCCCGCGTTGTTTCTCTCAAAGATGACACTTATGTTGTGCTTGACAAAACTGCGTTTTATCCTACTGGTGGAGGACAACCCAGTGATACGGGAGTGATAAGAAAGGAGGGTCAGGCGTTTCGTGTGGTGTTTGTGGGAAAATTTAACGGCACTATAAGTCATGAAGTTGATGCGCCCGGTCTTGCTGTTGGTGACATAGTTTCATGCGAAATTGACTGGCAGCGCAGATACGCACTCATGCGCGCACACACGGCATCGCACGTGCTTAGCGCAGTGCTTCTCAAAACAGCACACGCTAAAATTACGGGAAACCAGCTTGGTCTTGACAAGTCACGTATGGATTTTTCTATGGACGATTATTCCCCAGAAAAGCTGCAGCAATTTGTGAATGCCGCAAACAGTTTGCTTGCAAAATGCATTCCTATTACTATTTCATATATTACGCGTGAACAAGCACGCGCAAAACCTGAGCTTGCGCGTCTTGCAAAAGGCTTGTTAGGAAAAATCACCACCCTGCGTGTAGTTACCATAGGCGAGGTTGATGAGCAGGCAGATGGGGGAACGCACGTGAAAAACACGCAGGAAGTAGGTGCTATTAGACTGCTTAAAACAGATAATAAGGGAAAAAACAATCGCCGACTCTATTTTGAACTGGTTTGATTAAAGGTACAAGAACCCTTCGCGATGCGTTGGTTTTCGCAAAATCTCTTGCAACATTCGCTGTGATGCTGAGTCAGTGAAGATAAGTCTAAGATAGGTCTGTATTGTGCCAAGAATTTCTTCTGTTTGTTCCGCCACGTCTTCAAGCCCATGCGTTTTTGCATCATCTTGTGCGGTTTTGAGTGTGTGGATGAATCGCTGAAAATATTCATCGCCTTCTTTTGTTTGCAGTTGTGTAATGTTTTTGCTTTTTCCCTGCAAGTGTTGCGCGTACGAGCAGATAAGAGTGCCAAGAACGCGTGTTCGTTCTTTTAGTGATGATTGTTTCATAAACGAATCAAGCCACGCGCAGTACTCAGCAGGGGGCAGTTCGTTGAGTTTAGCATAATCAATATCCATACTTCTTTTTTTAAAAAAACGTGTTCAAAAGCTTTACTGCACTCAATGGTAGAGAAATTGTTCAAGATACGAGTGTTTTTTATTCTTTCCGGTGAGTGTTTCAAGCCCTTCTAACGCGTTTGTCGCGCGCCAAAACAGGTCAGGCAAATTCTTCTTTTTTGAGAAATAGTGTATCACTTTCATTGCGTTATACGCTTTATCAAGATTAAGGCGAAACTCATCTGAATGAAGCGCGCTTTCACTTAGCGCTTTTGAAATGTAGCGCTCATACAAAACCTTGCACGTGACAAGCACATTCCCCATGGAAAGGTTGCATGCGCTTAGTTTTCGAAGCGTGTGCAAGTACTCACTGAGCGTTTGGGTGTCAACATCCTCAAAGTCCATACATTCCCGATTAGCGGACATTGAGTATAATAATGTTTTTGTATGCAAATATGCGTAATAATTGTTGGTATAGCTCATGAAAATTGTTAATTTCGCGCATTTCTTTAAAGACACGCGAAGCGTGCTTGAACTCAATGGGGAACTGCCCAAGCTTGAAAGGGGTTACCCAAAAGATGGCAATCTCATGCTGAGCTTGAGCAATGAGAAAGGGGAGCGAAAAGCATTCAAGCTTTCAGTTGTTGAAGCGTCACGTCTTGTGTTTGCACTTCAAAACTTTATTATGAAACACGAAGATGAATTTGCACGCCTAAGCGAGCGTACACCGGCAAAAGCCGGTTTAAGCGCGCCTTTGAGCGAGCGTACACCGGCAAAAGCCGGTTTAAGCACTCCTCTAAGCGCGCGTAACGCGGATAACCAAAAATCGTCGTTAGACAAAGACAAAAACGTGGCGTCAGCATCTATGGAGAGCGACCCGCTCAAAGACATTCTTATTTGAACACGTCACGCTTTGAGCAGTTTGAGAAATGGCATGTATGATTTCGTGTTTATGATATGCTTGTCTTGTGCGTATCCTCTGCGTGCCATGCCAATTCCTGCATCCATGCAGTGAAGTGAATCAGTATTATGTGCGTCAGTGTTGATGATAAGTTTGCATCCTGCGTTTATTGCTGCATGAATGTGCTCGTCTCGAAGGTCAAGCCGCTCGGGTGACGCGTTGATTTCAAGATACGTGTTTGTTTCCTTGCTGGTGTTAAACACGCGTTCCCAATCAAGGGTGTAGCCTTCACGCTTTCCAATAACGCGCCCGGTAGGGTGTGCAATAATGCGCACGTACTCGTTTTGCATAGCTGCAAGGATACGAGTTGTGAGTTGCTGTTTTGTTTGGTGAAACCCGCTATGAATTGAGGCAATCACATAATCAAAATCTTTGAGCGCGTCATTTTTGAGGGTGAGTTTTCCTTTTGAATCAATATCCACTTCTGCACCCTGTAAGACGTGAAAGTCTTGTTTGTCAATTTCTTTTCGCTGTTTTGCTATTTGTTGTTTGTTCATGGCTCCTGCTATTTTGAGCGTTCCTGCATGGTCGCTAATGCCCATGTATGCGTAGCCCATTTTTTTGCAGGCATGAATCATCTCACCAACGCTGTTTGCTCCGTCACTGTAGTGGGTATGCATTTGCACATCTCCGTGAACCTTTGCTACGAGTGTTGGAATCTTTTTGTTTTTTGCGAGTTCAATCTCGCCTTGATTTTCGCGCAGTTCTGGGGAAATGTACTGGAGTCCAAGTCCTGCGTACACGCTTTTTTCGTTTTTCCCTGCAATGCGTTTTTCTCCTCTAAAAAGACCGTATTCTGAGAGTTTCAAACCTTTTTTTTGCGCGATTTTTCGCAGTGCAATATTATGATATTTTGAACCAGTAAAGTATTGGGCAGCGCTTCCAAAACTATTCTTGTCAACCACGCGCACATCAACGTGCAGACCGTTTTTAAGCACAAAGCTTGTTTTCGTGCTTCCTTTTGCAAGCATGCGCTCTATGCGTTCAAACGCATTAATGTGCGTGATGAGTTTTTTTGGCTGGGTTGACGTGACGAGAATGTCAATATCACCAATAGTTTCAGTGTAGCGGCGATAACTTCCTGCAATAAGAAATAATCCTGCAGCAGGGTTACGCGTGATGTGTGTTTTGAGCGCGTCAATGTCACGCACCACGTGGCCGCGAACATGGCGGTCTTTTGTTTTTTGCGCAAAATGAATCGCTTCTAATAGGTTTTTTTCGCGTTTCTTACCCATACCTTCAAGGTTTCTGATTTTTCCTTCTTCTGCTGCTTTTTTGAGGCTGGCAAGATTTGTTATGTGTAGCGCGTCGTACAAGTGTTTGATGGTTTTTGGTCCAAGCCCCTCAATGCGTGAGAGTTCTTCAATATTTACCTTGCTCTTTTTCTTGAGCCTTTCGTAATAGCGAAGCGAGCCGGTTTTAATGAGTTCAGCAATTTTTTTTGCAATTGAGCTTCCTACATGAGGAATGTCTTCGAGCAATCCTTTCTGGTACACGTCATTGATGTCTTCACTCATAAAAGCAATGCTTTGTGCTGCTGCACGGTACGCGCGGGGTTTCCATTGCACGTCTTCTAATTCAAGAAGGTCTGCTATTGCTTCAAGTACGCGTGCAACACGTGTATTATCCATAGGTTATACTCCCCTGTATTGTTTTGTTTTTGTCGTGCATAAAAACATTCTGTACTCTGTTTTTGTTGCAAAAAAGAAAAAAAAGAAAAAAAATGCAGAGGAGAGGTGGTGAACATGAGGGGGGTTTTTGTCTCCCCCCATTTGCTGCGAACACCCTTTTTTTTGGCGTGGGAAGGATGTAGTCGCGTGCTTTTGGTGAATGTCGTTTTGTTGGACTCCCGAATGCCCTTGTTTGACACTATTCTCTTGTCACCCTATTTATAAAGCCATTATGAAATCATAATCAAGACGCATGGTTCACAAGACTTAAAAGGCAAAACGCGCAGGTACGAGATAATGGATGTTTCTCTTTTAGGCGTAACAAATAGTGTATTAGAGCTTGCAATTTCTTGTATCACATTTATTATTGGTTTGTACTTGTTTAGAATCCAGCTTGTTACGCGGGAGCGAAAGCACAAATTGCTTGGCATCGGGTTTTTGCTTATTAGCATAGCCTTTATCACAAAAGTGGGCCTTAATATTGCAGAATTGTATTTTTCGTTTTCAAACCTGTTTTTGCGTTCTGTGTGGATTCTTGCGTATTCAGCATTTCTGCTTTTTGGCTACACAACCCTTGACAAGCTTTTTTTAGATATCCGCAGGTATCGCTTGTTTGCACTTCAAATTATTATTTACGTGTTAAGCTTGTTTCTTATCTACACGTATTCCCCTCTCTTCCATGAACTGATTGGTGCAATCCTGCTTACGTTTCCCGTGCTTTATTTTTACGAGAACTACGCTAAAAAACGCTCAAGAAACGCTCTATTGGTTCTTTTAGCCTTTTTCGGGCTTTTAGTAAGCCATTTGAGCTATTTCCTAATATTTATAAATAGTTCACTATTTTTTGTGGACAATCTCGTGCGTGTGGCGTCGTATGGCGTCCTTTTGAGCGTGTATGTTCTCACACGCTCATCCTAGGCGAAAAAAAGGTGGGGTGAGTAAAAACAACAATGGCTAAGAAGCGAAATCGGTTGCAAATCATTTATGATATTCTTAAAACCATCAAAATGAATCCTTCAATCAAGCGCACGCACTTAATGTACAAGACAAACTTAACATATATTCGCCTTGCAAGCTATCTTGATGAACTTGAAAAAAAGAAGCTGGTTGTGATTGGTGATGAAATCCACTTAACTACGGAAGGAAAAGCATTTCTTGACCACGTGGGAAAAATGCAAAAGTTTGTGGACAGTTTTGGTCTTTAGTCTTGAACAAAGAAGATGTCTTTTGTGTGTTCAATCACGCGGCCTTTCAAACCTTGTTTTGCGGTTATGCTCAAAACGCGGGCAGTAGTCCACGTTTTTTTGAGCACAGAAAACACCACGCGTTTTGAAACGCGTTTCATTTCACGAATCGCGCGCTCAGGTTCAGATACGTCCTGGAGCAGGGTAAGCGAGAGCGCGGTATCAAAACTTTTGTCCTTAAATGGCAGTGCGCACGCGTCACCAATGACTTTTATGCCGCTCAGGTGTGCGAGCATGCCTGGTGAGCTGTCAAGACCAACCACGTTTTTGATGTGTTTAGTAATAATTCCTGTTCCGCAGCCTATGTCAAGGGTTTTTCCCTGAACAAATGTTTTGAGCGCGTCCCACTTTTCTTCCTGTTCGCGCCCATACAATTCATCATATCCTTTGCTAATCGCGTTATAATACGCGCGTGTTTTTTTCATCCTTTTGTCACCAAAAGAGGTGTTACGCGCGCGACCGTGTTTGAAATGCCTGCACCTGCAACACTTGCAATCACTTCATCAACATCCTTGTACGCGCCAGGTGCTTCTTCTGCAAGCAGGAGGGGGTTGGTTGCTTTTGCAAGAATGCCTTTTTTTTCAAGCTGGGCTTGAATGTTTGCACCCTTAAACTCGCGAATCGCTCCTTTACGGCTCATTTGTCTGCCCGCGCCATGACATGAACTGCCAAAACTCTTTTCCATTGCGCCTTGGGTTCCTGAGAGAATATAACTTGCAGTTCCCATGCTGCCTGCAATGAGTACGGGTTGTCCTGCACGGCGATACGCACTTGGCACTTTCTCGTGACCAGGTGCAAACGAGCGTGTCGCGCCTTTTCGATGCACCATTACTTCTTTTTTCTTTCCGTTAATGGTGTGGATTTCTTTTTTTGCAATGTTGTGGCACACATCATACAAGAGAGTTAAGCCTAGTTCGTGCCAGTCTTTTTTGAACACGCGAGAAAATGCTTCGCGAACAAAGCTGGTGATCATTTGGCGGTTTGCAAACGCAAAATTCACGCCACACACCATTGCTTCATAATAGTCAATGCCTTGCGTGCTTTGCACGGGTGCGCACACGAGTTGCGGGTCGGGAAGCCAGATGTTGTTTTCTTTAACTGCGCGGTTCATGATGCGCAAGTAATCGCTTGCAATTTGGTGGCCAAAGCCCCTGCTTCCGCAATGAATCATAACAACCACTTGGTCTTTGGAGAGTCCGTATGCGTCTGCAATTGTTTTGTCAAACACCTGTTCAACGCGCTGCACTTCAAGAAAGTGGTTTCCCGCGCCAAGCGTGCCAAGCTGGGGCATGCCTCGTTTTCGCGCGTCTCTGCTCACTTTTGCGGGGTTTGCTCCAGGCATGTTTCCGTTTTCTTCACTGTGTGCAGTATCTTCTTTGATGCCATACCCGTTATCAACGCACCATTGTGCGCCGCGTTCCATGACTTCATCAAGTTGGGCAGCAGTGAGTTTAATCCTGCTTTTTGACCCAACACCCGCGCGCACGCGTTTGAATAATTCATTTGTGAGCTCGCGCTTTACTGCTTGAACATCTTTTGTAACAAGAGTTGTGGTGAGCATGCGAATACCGCAATTAATGTCAAAACCAGTCATGCCTGCGCTGATAATGCCCTCTTGCAGGTCAAATGCGCCTACTGCGCCAACTGGAAGACCATACCCCCAGTGAAGGTCAGGCATGCCAACAACAGGCTCAATAATGCCCGGGAGGCATGCTACATTGGTGAGTTGTTCAAATGCTTTGTCATCACCAGAATCAATAATGTTCTTGCTTGCAAAGATGTGTGCGTCAACGCGCATTTTTTCCCGAACTGTTTTTGGCAGTTTCCAGGTAAAGTCATTGATTTTCTCAAGCTTGTCTCTTATCATTATATATCCACCACCACGTTTGCAACCCATGCATTCTTTTTTTGGGAGACTGAGTAATTATAATAGGTAACTCCTTTTACGTGTGTCTGAATAAGGTTTGTGTTTGTTTTCATGCCGTGTGCGGTTGCGTTCACGTTTTTTCCGCGTATGGTTACGTGAAAGTCTTTGAGCATGACCTGTTTTGTTTCAAAAGTGATAAGCACTTGTGTGAGAAAATTGTAGAGTTGTTCTTCAATATCGCTTCCCTGCGTTTTGATACGGTATTTTTTTTGTCTGCTTACTTTTTTTGTGTCATACATGATGTTAACCATGCCAAGGGCTGCGTCTTCAAACAGTGCTTCTTTTTTCTTAGCAGTAACGCGAAACATAACATCACTTGTAAGGTCGTCAACGTACTTGTAGCTCATTATTTAATAGCGCGTACTAAACATTTATTAAGCCTTGTGAGTGTCTTGTTTGCCAAATGACTGCTCAATCATTAAAGGAATTGTATTTGGCATCTGGAATCTGGAAGGAGCCACGACACGAGTTCTTAGAGTATATTAACACAAATAAGCCCTCATATGTCGAGGGGGTTGTTATTACTAAATTACATAATGCCGTAATGCAAGTGGTACCTCATTTTCGTTCGTTTTTTTCTGGAGAAAAAAATCCTGCCCAAATCCTTGTTGACGGGTCTGTGTTTGAAACACACACCCTTGAGGAATTCTTTTCTGTGCTTGAACACCATGAATACGTGCATGCAAAAGAGCACACGCTTGAAAAAAAGCCGGTGTGGCGTTCATCATTTGAAGACCACCTGTACCTTTTACTAAAACAACATCCTGAATTGTGGAATGGTTTTGTTACCTTTCCAAAAAACACGCACTCAAAAAGAAACTTTTTTCTCTCAAAACTCTCGCCCCTGTTTTTAGATAAAATTTATCTTGGTGATGAGCGCTATTGCGCGTTTGAAGCAGAACTTGCGCAACGTATTTGGCATGTGCATGAAACATTTGATGAGTTTCTTGCAAACATTAAGAATAGAATTTCAACTGCAAAACAGTCTCAAGAGGTTCACCCCCACCAAACGATACTGTTTGATACTCGTATCCTAGGTGAATCAAAACTCACGTTTGAATCTCTTCAACAGGTAGCACAGTATATGGAAGCGCGCGTGTCATACCTTTTTCCCGCCGGCGAACTTCCCGCATATGTTGAAGAATTAGGCCACATACTTACAAACGATACGCCATCACGGTATGCGCATGACACATTCATAAACAGTACGTGTTATCTTGACCGCGTAAAAGAGCCTAAAAGAGGGTTTTATCTCGAAAAATCAGAAGAATTAGATGATATTATTTGCAAAACAGATGAACTTGTTGAACTTTTTCGCGCACAATTTTCAGGACGCAAGACATAACGTTTAAATAGTATTCTGCATTTTTGACTTAAGTGAATACTTCATGGGTCATCAGGTAGGATTTCGACACCGCCCACGCAGAGGTAGCCTGCAGTTTTGGCCACGCGTGCGTGCAAAGCGACCATATCCTTCTGTTGCATCATGGCCCCGCTCAACTGAAGCAAAACTACTTGGTTTTGCCGGGTATAAGGCGGGCATGACCCGTGTGCTTGCAATTGACAACAAAAAAACATCGCAAACAAAAGGCGCTGAAATCGCGCTTCCGGTTACTATTATTGAAGTGCCACCTCTCAAATTCTTTGGTCTTCGCTTATACTCGCAATCTCTTGAAGGTCTTGCGCCTCTTACTGAAGTGTGGGCTGACACAAAAGACAAATATCTTGTGCGAAAAATCAAAACACCAAAAACGTTCGCGTCAGAAAAAACACTTGCGCAGGTGCAAGAAAAACTCAAAGATGCTGCTGAAATCCGCATGCTTGCTCACACCCAACCACACCTTGCACGGCTCGGAAAGAAACGACCCGACGTGTTTGAACTCAAAGTTGGCGGAGAACTCACCGCTGCGTTTGAATACGCAAAAAACCTGCTTGGAAAAGAGCTTCGTATATCAGACGTGTTTGACAAAGGAGAGTACGTTGACACGTTCTCAGTGAGTAAGGGAAAAGGTTTTCAAGGTTCAGTTAAGCGTTTTGGCGTCCGTATCCTGCAGCACAAAGCAGAGAAAGTTAAGCGTAAAGCAGGAACACTTGGTCCATGGACACCAAAGAAAACATCCTTTCGAGTGCCACAACATGGTCAAATGGGTTTCCACTCACGCGCAGAATACAATAAACAAATCCTCCAAGTTGGTGAAACTCTCAAAATCAAGGGCGGGATTGTTAACTATGGAGACATTACTCATGATTACGTGCTTGTTCAAGGAAGCATTCCGGGCTCAAAAAAGCGTCTTATTATCTTGCGAAAAGCACTGAGACCCTCACAAAAAACACGACATGCCGCACCTGAGCTCACACACGTGGCATTGAGGTCACAACAATGACAAGCGTAAACGTTATCTCACTCAAAGGCGAAAAGAAAGCAACAACCACGCTTCCAAAACAGTTTAGTGAAGCCTATCGCCCTGAAATCATTAAACGTGCATTCCAAGCACAGGAATCCCATAGCAGACAACCCTATGGTCCAAGCGCGCTTGCAGGAAAATTATTTTCAGTATACTTATCAAAACGCCGACGAAAATATCGCGGTGTCTACGGCAAAGGTCGTTCAAGAACGCCTCGAAAAGTGCTTTGGAGACGCGGAACCCAGTTTAATCTGCGCGCCGCAGTTGTGCCTTTTGCTGTTGGCGGACGACGTGCACACCCTCCAAAACCAGAAGCTGAACGCATGAAGAAAGTCAACCAAAAAGAGCGCAGACTCGCAATCCGCTCAGCACTTGCTGCAAGCACTAATATTGAGCTTGTGAGAAAAAAACACGCTCTTAACAACATCAAAACGCTTCCAATCGTGTTTGAAGACGCGTTTGAAAAAACAAAGAAAACAAAGGACGTGGCAAACGCGCTTACTGCAGCAGGACTGGTAAGCGAGCTTGAGCGCGTGAGCAAAAAAGGAGTGCGTGCAGGAAAAGGAACTATGCGCGCAAGAAAATACAAAACCAAAAAAGGTCCGCTTGTTGTTGTTTCAGGCGCGTGTGACGCACAAAACGCGATTAAAAACATTCCCGGAACCGATGTTGTACACGTCAAAAACTTGAACGTCAGCGCGCTTGCGCCAGGAGCACACGCAGGCAGGCTTATTATTTTCACTCAATCAGCACTCAAAATCCTTGAAACTGAGGCGCTATTCACATGAACACGCTTAAATACCCGTTAACAACCGAGAAGTCAGTGCGGCTCGTTGAGTCAGAAAACACGCTCACGTTTATTGTTGATGAGCGCGCAAACCGAACGAGTGTACGAAAAGATGTTGAAACCGCCTTTAAGGTTAAGGTTAAAAACGTGCGCATACTCAAAACTTCAAAGGGACTTAAAAAGGCCTTTGTCATGCTTGCAAAACAAAGCAACGCACTTGATGTGGCAACTGACCTTGGAATGATGTAACCATGCCAAAACGTATACCCCTGCAACGACGTGGAAGAGCAAAACCTAAATTTAGGCCACGCACTCACAAATCACTTGGCAAAATCGAACTTCCAAAACAAGAAAACACGGGTATTATCCTTGATTTATTGCATGATAACATTAAAAGCGCACCCATCATGAAAGTTAGGTTTGGCAAAGATGTCATGCTTCTTGCCGCAACCAACGGCTCGCGCGTTGGCGAAAACATTATGATTCACAAACTCGCAGACCTTCCTGAAGGCTCACTCGTGTGCAATGTTGAATCGCGACCCGGTGCGGGACCAAAGCTTATTCGCTCAGCTGGCGGTGCTGGAAGAATTGTTGGCAAAGAAGGAAAGCTCACTAGCGTTCTTCTCCCGTCAAAAGAAATCAAAAAAATTCACAGCGAATGCCGCGCTATTGTCGGCAGAGTTGCGGGTGCTGGAATGACTGAAAAACCCATGCTTAAAGCAGGCGCAGGCTTTTATGCAATGAAAGCAAAAGGAATTATTTGGCCGCGCGTGCGTGCAACAAAGAAAAACGCAGTAGACCACCCATTTGGCGGCGGCGGAAAAACTCTTGGAAAGAAAAAGACCGTCAGCAGACACGCATCACCCGGACGAAAGGTTGGTTCAATTAGTGCACGTAGAACCGGTAAACGAAGAGGAAAAAAGTAGGTAACCAATAATGGCAAAAAAGAGATTTTCGCAACGAAAAGGGCAAAAACAATCAAGCGATGATTTGCTCTTTAGAAAAAAAGAGTTCAAATACAGAGGTAACTCTCTTGAAGAATTGCAAGCACTTAGCCTTGATGAACTCAAGAAACTTCTTCCCGCACGCGCGCGAAGAAGCGTTGAACGCGGATTCTCAGAACGCCACCAAAAACTCCTTGAAAAAATCAAAAAAACACCGCTCCCTGAAGAAGGAAAGAAAATCAAAATCATCAAAACACATTCACGCGACATGCTCGTACTCCCAAACATGGTCGGTTACGTTCTTGGCGTGCATAACGGCAAAGAATATGTTGAAGTACGCGTACGACCCCGCATGGTAGGTCACTATCTTGGCGAATTCGCACTCACGCGAAAACCTGTTTCCCACGGTTCTCCGGGTATTGGCGCGTCAAAATCAAGTATGGCATCTGCGAGTAAGAAGTAACTATGACAAAACACTATATGAACGTAAAAGAGAACACTGCCCGTGCAAGCACGAGCTATGCTCCAATCTCGTTCAAACACTCAGTGGAAGTGTGCAACTATATTCGCGGAAAAAAAGTATCGCTTGCACTCTCATATCTTGAACGCGTCAAAGACAAAAAAGCAGCTATCCCCTTTAAGAGATACAACAAAGACATGTCACATAAACGCGGCATGGGACCGGGCAGGTACCCGGTTAAAGCATGCGACCACGTTATTAAGCTCATCTCTAACGCAGTTAAAAACGCTGAAGACAAGGGATTAAACACGCAAAGTCTTATCATCACTGAAGCGGTTGCAAACCGTTCAATGTCACGAAGCTGGCTCAAACGCTATGGGCGGGGCAAGCTTACAAGCATGTGGCTTGTAGTTGAGGAAACAGAAAAAGTTGAACGAGCAAAAGAAACCAAAAAACCCGCAAAAAAGGCTGAAAAAAAGCAAGAAACAGCAGAGAAAAAAGAACCAAAAAAAACTGCGCCTAAAACAACACATGAGGAAAAACAATGATTGAGCGAAAATTCATCTCAGAAAAGGTACGAGAAGTAAAAATTAAGCAATACTTAAAAGAAACATTCTCAAAAAGCGCGTATAGTCACACAGAACTTCAAAAAACACCGCTTGGCATGCGTGTTGTCATTTACACCTCAAAACCAGGTCTTGTTGTTGGCGCTGGAGGCGCAAACATCAAAGCAGTAAACATAGTGCTTCAAAAACGCTTCAATCTTGAAAATCCGCAAGTTGATGTTGAAGAAGTCAAACAACCTTCCCTTGACGCGCAAATTATGAGCGAACGACTCGCGTTTCAGCTCACGCGCTGGGGCGTTCAGCGGTTCAAAAAAATAGGTTACTCAGCACAAGAAGAAATCATGAGAGCTGGTGCAAAAGGTGTTGAAATCCTGGTGTCAGGAAAAGTGCCGGGAAAACGCGCAACAACATGGCCATTTAGAGCAGGATATCTGCCAAAAACCGGCTACGTGTCAGACTATGATGTTGATGAAGGATTCACAACTGCAAAACTCAGGCCAGGTATTGTTGGCGTAACTGTTCGCATTCTACGCGCTGACGTTCGCATGCCTGATGAAATCACGATTTACGATATCAAAAAACAAGACTTAAGCACAGTGCAGCCAAAAAAAGAAATAAAAGAAGAAAAAACTGCTCAAACAAAAAAAGACGCTGAAGAGAAAAAAGAAGCAACACCCGGCATGCAGGAAAAAAAGCAAACACAAAGCATAAACAAAGAAAAACCCGCAAAAAAGGCTGAAAAAAAGCAAGAAACCCCTGTTGCTAAAAACACGAAAAAAAATGAGGAAAAAACAGCATGAAAGCAAAAGACATTCGAAACATGGAGGAGAAAAAACGCGCAGAACTCCTTTTTGAGCTGCAAAAAGAACTCATGCGATTACGTTCACAAGTGCGCTCAGGACTCACTCCTGACAATCCATCACGCATAAAACATGTGAGAAAGGATATTGCGCGCTTACTAACTATTAACAATGGAGGCTCAAACTAGAGAATGAGTAAAATTTGCTCAAACTGCGGCTTTCCCGAGGATTTGTGCGTATGTGAAAGCCTTGCAAAAGAGCAGCAAAAAATACGCGTTCGAGTTGAAAAACGCCGCTACAGAAAAGATTACACCCTTGTTGAAGGATTTGATGAAAAAAGCATTGACGTCAAAAGCGTGGCAAAACAACTCAAAAACAAACTCGCGTGCGGAGGCACGTTCAAAAACGGCATCGTGGAATTGCAAGGAAACCACCGGGACAAGATTCAGCCCGTACTCGTGGCGCTTGGTTTTCCCGAAGAAAGCATAGACGTCCTCTAAAATCACATGAACACAATCGAAAACGTGCTCAAAGATGAGCTCATCGGGCTTCACGTTGAAGTAGTAGCAAGCAAGAACAAAGACCAAATCGGGCTTAAAGGGCGCGTAGTTGACGAAACAAAAAACATGCTCGTAATCGCGCAAAACAGCACAGAGAAAAAGGTATATAAAGCCCAAACAAGTTTCAAGTTCACGCTCAAAGACGGACAAAACGTGCTCGTAGACGGGATTTTACTCCTTGCACGACCCGAAGAGCGCATCAAAAAAACAATCAGGAAAACACGATGGTAACAAAAACAATACCGCAACCAAAAAACATTGGCATCAAAGTAGTTCCACCAAAAGACACGTGTGACGACCCAAAATGCCCATTTCATGGTTCACTAAGCGTTCGCGGAAAAATCTTTAGCGGTACGGTCACTTCAGACAAAATGCACAAAACCGTTAAAGTAGAATGGGAGCGACGCGTATACGTGCCAAAATATGAGCGATACAGAAAAGAAAAATCCCGCGTAACCGCGCACAACCCGCCCTGCATTAGTGCAAAACAAGGCGAAGAAGTGAAGGTTATGGAAACACGAAAGCTCTCAAAAACCAAAACGTTTTGCGTAATTGAGGTGAAACGAGCATGAGACCAATTCCCTCAACAGTGGGAAGACCGCTTCCTATTGGCGCAGAAATTAAAGTGGTTGATAACAGCGGAGCAAAAATCATTAAAGTCATTGGCGTCAAAAAATACGGCGGAGTAAAGCGAAGAATCGCCGCTGCAGGTGTTGGTGACATTGTTGTTGCAAGCGTGAAAGCAGGAAAACCTGAAATTCGCAAAACCGTAGTAAACGCGGTTGTTATCCGCCAACGCAAAGAATTCCAGCGCCCTGACGGCACGCGTGTTTGTTTTGAAGACAACGCAGCAGTCCTCGTTACTGACATGGTGGGCAGCCCAAAAGGAAGCCGCATCAAAGGCGCTGTTGCACGGGAAGTTGTGCAACGATACCCTACGCTGGGTAAAATATGCAGTATTGTAGTGTGATAATTACTATGAACATATGGAGCAGGTTTTGGAACGCAAGCAAGAAAGCATCAAAACAGCGCAAGTACCGTTTTAATGCTCCAAATCACGTGCGAAGAAAGCTTATGGGAGCGCACCTTGCAAAAGAACTTGCAAAAAAATACAACACGCGCAGCGCGCCTGTTCGCGTTGGCGACACCGTCCAAGTCATGCGCGGCGAGTTTAGCGGGAAAAAAGGAAAAGTTGAGCGCGTTGACACGCGAAAACAACGAGTCTACATTGAAAAAGTGTCAATTGCAAAAAAAGACGGCACTCCCGTGCAACGACCCATACACCCTTCAAACCTTATGATAACCTCAGTCACAAGTGATTCAAAACGATTTGCAAAGGCGAGTAAAAAATGAAAACAAAACGATTGACCGCGCCAAAAACGTGGCCTATTAAACGAAAACACGGAAAGTGGATAATCTCACTTAAAGGCAGCAATCCACAATTAAGCATACCTATCACGATTATTTTGCGCGACGTGCTTGGCATTTGTGAAAACAAAAAAGACGTCAAACGCTTGCTCCATCTTGGCAAAGTTGTTGTAAATAAGAAAAAAATCGCTGACACAAGCACGGCAGTCAACCTTTTTGACGTTGTTGAGCTTGTTGATGAAAAACAAGCATGGCGGCTCTCGCTTACTGAAAAAGGAATTTTCACCCTTGTTCCTATTAAAAGCGATGAAACAGACAAGAAGCTTGTGCGCGTCATTGGAAAGAAAATGCTTCCTGGAAAAAAATTGCAACTCAATTGCAATGATGGAACAAACATTTTGGCAGGAAAAACTGTTGCACAAACTGGCGATTCACTTCTCATCTCGCTTCCAGAAAAGAACATCCTCAAACACGTTAAACTCGAAAAAGGAGCGCTTCTCTTTGTAACTGGCGGTTCTCACATAGGCGAGCTTGCAAAAATGAGCGATTTTCAACGGTTCAAAGGACCGCAACAAGACCGAATCGTACTCTCTGAAAAGAAATCACAATTTGAAACATTGGAGGATTATGGCTTTGTGCTTGGAACTGACAAGGCAGTAATAACCATACGATGAAAGACGTGCTCGTAGAAAAAGTGACACTCAACATTGGTGTTGGAGAAGCAGGAGATAGAGTTAACCATGCAGTTACTATTCTCGACCGCATTGCAAACCAAAAAGCAGTCAAAACGTATGGAAAAAAGAGAATTCCAACCTGGAACGTTCGACCCGGTCTTCCTATTGGCGCAAAAGTGACGGTGCGCGGAGCAAAAGCAGTTGCGCTACTCAAGCGATTGTTTGAAGCAAATGACAAGAAACTGCGCGAGAGACAGTTTGACCGTGAGGGAAACGTTGCTTTTGGCATTCGAAGCTATATTGATATTCCTGATGTTCGCTATGACCCTGAAGTCGGTATTTTCGGTCTTGACGTGTGCGTCACGCTCAAGCGAAGAGGCTACCGCATAAAAGAACGAAAAATAGCAAACGCAAACGTTGGCACAGCACATAAGATTAAAAAAGAGGAAGCAATTGATTTCGTAAAGACCGCGTTTGAGGTGAATATTGTATGACATCAGGTTCGTGGACAAAAATCCTTAAACAATTGAAAAACAACAAAGCAAAGAAAACACGCTTCCTCAAACACAACAAACCAAAACAACCAAAGTTTGGCAAGGGTTCACGACGCTGCCGCGTGTGCTGGCGTTATGGCGCGCACAACCGTAAATACGGTTTAAACGTGTGTCGTCAATGCTTTAGAGAACTCGCACCAGAACTTGGATTCAAAAAATACGGGTGAACAAAAACTACCATGTCAAGAATGACCCTTATGAGTGATGCACTCAATCAGCTCACAATGTACGAAGAACTTGGTAGAAAGGAGTGTACTCTTATTCCTGTTTCAAATCTTATTATTGACGTGCTCAAAAAGCTCAAAGACCTCAACTACATCGGCGAGTTTGAAATTATTGAAAGCCAGCGCGGAAAAATCGTGAACGTACATTTACTTGGGAAAATCAACAAGTGCCACGCTATTAGGCCGGAATTTAGCGTTAAAGTCGCTGATTTTGAAAAATATGAGAAACGATTTCTTCCTGCACGAAATTTTGGCTCGCTTATTCTTACCACGCCAAAAGGGGTGTTGAGCCATCAGGAAGCAAAGTCAAAAAAATTAGGGGGCAAGTTGCTTGCATACGTGTATTAACTATGAAAGACGAATTATCTATTCCTCAAGGAGTAGACGTGCAACTCGAAAACCACATCCTGACCGCGAAAAAAGCAGGCATGACTCTCTCACGACCGATGCGCCACCCACTTCTTACTATCACACAGGTTGAAAACGTTCTTGTTTTTGAAACAAAAAAAGAAACGCGAAACCACAAAAAAATTCTCAAAACCTTCAAATCTCACGCGAAAAACGTTATTGCTGGCGTGCAAGAACCCTACACGTACACGCTTAAGATTTGCAGTTCACACTTTCCAATGGACGTTTCAAAACAAGGAAATGAAATCATTGTCAAAAACTTCCTTGGAGAGCGAAAACCCCGCAAAGCAACGGTGTTTGAGGGAGTTGACGTTGCTATTCAAGGAAATATCATCACCGTACGCTCTCCTGATAAGGAAGCAGCAGGACAAACAGCAGCAAACATTGAACAATCAACTCGTCTTACGCTTCATGATCGCAGACGCTTTCAAGATGGTATTTACATAACCGTTAAGGCAGGTAGAGTGCTATGAGTTTGAGAATTAGACGCGTAATGAAACGAAGAAAACCCGTTTTCACGCACCAAGAAAGCCACAAGAGAAAACGACTCTCACGAAATGGCTACAAAAAATCAGACGGGTACGGCCGAGGCCAGCGCGTTGGAAAAAGGGGAAAGAAATTCTCACCAAAAGTTGGCTATGCAAGCCCTAAGAGCGTGCGCGGACTGCATGCATGCGGAAAACCCGAAGTGTATGTGAACTCAATTGGCGAGTTTGAACGCGTGGACGGCGATGTAGTGGTTCGTCTCTCCTCAAAGCTGGGTCTTCGCTCAAAAGAAGTAATTGCGCGCAGAGCAGTGGAGAAAAAAATCCGCATCCTCAATTTTAAGGCTCAAGACTTCCTCAAAACGCTTGAAGAAACGCTCAAAGCCCGTAAAGATAAAAGAAGCGCGTTTGTAAAAGCACGTGCACAAAAGCAAAAGCGCAAAGAAGAAAAAGAAGAAAAGAAAGCAAAAGAAGGCGCAGACACGAAAAAAGAAGAGAAAAAAGACGATATCAAAAAGCTTGAAATGATGGAAGGAAGCAAAAAGAAAGCTCCTAAGCAAAAACATGTAAAACAACAGGACTTTCAAAAAGAAAAAACAAAAGGACTTCAGGGTGTGTAACTAAATGACTGATTTAAGCGCTCAAAAACGAATGGCAGCCGAGATTCTTGACGTTGGCAGGAATCGCATTAAAATCAGTGATAACAAAGAACACGCTGAAGAGCTCAAACAAGCAATCACGCGTGAAGACGTGAAGCGACTCATTGTTAAAGGTCTTATTAGTTGCGCAACCGTAAAAGGAACCTCGCGAGGACGAATCAAAATCAAAAACACGCAAAAAAAGAAAGGCCGACGAAGCGGTCCTGGAACAAAACGCGGGCGAGCAACATCACGAACACCAAAGAAACGGGCATGGATAATTAAAGCGCGCGCGCAGCGAGACCTCCTAAAAACCCTTAAAGGAAACAAAAAAGTCACAAACAAGACATTTACTAAAATGTACTCGCTTGTCAAAGGCGGATTTTTCCGAAGCCGAGCGCACATTAAAACGTATTTAGGAGATAATGATTTGTTTGTAAAACAAAAGAAGTGAACCCCACTATGGCAAAAAATGCAACTTACGCAGTAAAATTTCGTCGAAGAATTGAAGGCAAGACTAACTATAAAAGACGTCTTGGACTTCTCAAAAGCGGCATGCCACGATTAGTGGTAAGAATCACAAACACGCGTGTTATCGTCCAGTTTGTTGCATACGAACACGCAGGCGACAAAGTCCTTCTCACAACCAGTTCAGACATGCTAAAAAGCCATGGCTGGAAAGGTTCAACAAAAAACGTTCCTGCAGCATATCTTACCGGCTTGCTTGCAGGAAAACAATCGCCAGTAAAACAAGCAGTGCTTGACTCAGGCATAAGCCATCCAAACCAGCGCATGTTTGCTGTTCTCAAAGGCGTGCTTGATACGGGAGTAAGCGTTGCACACAGTCCTGACACGCTTCCTTCTGATGAGCGCATCAGTGGCGCGCACCTGCAGGAATCTGTTGCAAAGCAGATTGCACGCGTAAGAGCACGTATTGAGTCGGGTGCTGCAAAAAGAGTTAAAAAGGAACAACCGGTTAAAAAAGCAGCAAAGCCAGCAAAAAAAACAGCACAAAAGCCGGCAAAAAAGTGATACTACATGAATCCACAACCCTCACGTCAACGAAGAAACGCGCGACCCGGTCAAAAGCGGGATAATCGTCAGGGTGCGAGACGTCCTCGACGTGAAGAAATGCCAAAAGAAGAATGGAAGCCAAAGACGGATTTAGGACGACGTGTAAAGGCAGGAGAATTTGAATCACTCAATGACATTCTCAAAGCAGGTTTGCGCATTACTGAACCTGAAATCGTTGATTTTCTTGTTCCAAACGTACAAGTTGATTTTATTAATATTGGTCAGTCCAAAGGAAAATTCGGTGGGGGTAAGCGAAGAATTTATCGCGTAACCCAGAAAAAAACTGCTGAAGGAAACAAAATCAAATTCACTGCTATGTGCGTTGTTGGCAGCCCTGAAGAAGGATTTGTTGGCCTTGGATGGGGTTCATCAGGAGAAACCGTTCCTGCACGCACAAAAGCGGAGCGAAGCGCAAAAATGAGCATTATCAAAGTACTCAAAGGTTCAGGCTCATGGGAGTCAACAGTTGACGAACCGCACTCATTCCCGTTTAAAGTAAGCGGAAAAGAAGGAAGCGTTCGTCTCACATTTATTCCTGCAGCAAAAGGCACAGGTCTTGCTGTTGATGATTCATCAAAACAATTGCTTCGCATGGCTGGATTCAAGGATGCGTGGAGCATTACAAGCGGACAAACTCAAACGCGAATCAACTTAGTAAAAGCTGCATTCAAAGCGCTTAAGCAAACACGAGAGATGAGAACATGACCCTTGCAATAATTCGTCTAAGAGGAAGCGTGAACACGAGCACGGATGTAGAATACGCGCTTAAGTCACTCAACCTCACGCGCGTTAATCACTGTTCGCTTGTAAATGATTCGCCGTCTTTGCGCGGCATGTTAAAGCGCGTTCGCGACTACGCTACGTATGGTGATGTGCATGAAGAAACTCTCAAGGAATTGATTGCAAAACGCGGACGAAAAGTCGGCGACAAAAAGCTTTCAGCAAAAGAAGTTGATGACGTGCTCAAATCCCTTAAAGAAGGAAAAACGCTCAAACAAGCAGGCATCAAACCCCTGTTTCGTCTCAGACCCGCTCGAAAAGGACTTAAAGACACGAAAAAACACTATCCTCGCGGGGACCTTGGTGATCGGGGCGAAGCTATTAATGATTTACTCAAACGAATGATGTGAACACTACCATGGTTGTACATAAACGAAAAAAATTCTCAAACACGCGCGTTCCGCACAAACAACACGGAAAGCGGCATCGTGGTAGTGGAAACCGTGGCGGTGTTGGTAGAGCAGGCCGCGGTAAGCGCGGAAAACAAAAAAACCAGATGCCGGCATTCCTTGGAACGCTTGGCAAGTACCGGCTCAAGCCAAAAACAAAACCGCTTGCAATCAAAAACATCAGCGACCTTCCAGAAAGCGGCAAAGTTGAACTTAAACATACGAAACTGCTTGGAACAGGCAGCGTGCGCGCAAAACTCACGGTGACCTGTACGGTTGCTTCGAAAAAAGCAATTGAAAAAATTGAAGCAAAAGGCGGCAGTGTCGCGCAAACAAACCCGCGCGCTAAAGAAGAGTAAACCTTTTTTATTCCCGTCTTGCTCTAAGTATGCATGGCTGGTCCTATCTCGCACGTGGTGCTTGCAGCACGCGTATTTGACACGTATTTTTCAGACAAGGACAAAAAAGAATTTTTCATTGCAACGCTTCTTCCTGACATCCGCTACCTTGCCGGATTCAAGCGCGATTTCACGCACAAACGCAGCGTTGATTTCAAACATATTCAGGCAATGGATTCATTTGATGCTGGCTTGTATTTTCATAGTTACGTGGACATTCTTCGCATACGCATCCTGCAATCAGCATACGTGTCGCAAGGCGTCATGACGCCGCGCACGTACTCGGGGAGTTTTAAAATTGCTGAAGACTTAATTCTCCACAGCAAGATACTGGACTGGACGCCATTTATTCACTATCTTGATACGGTAGTTGCAGGAGAGCGCGCGTTTGGCATTCGCGAGAATATTCTCACACAATGGCATAGCGCAACACAAGACATTTTTAGAACAAAACATACCGCAAAGACGCTTAAAAGAATAGGTTTTAGCGCGCAAAAAATCGTGCGCGTGCAAGAACAAGTTGCGCACATTAATGCCTTGCCCGAAGTTAAAAAGAGCGTGCTCGCGTTTTATGAGCATTTTGCAGAACATGTGGCCAAGCACCCTAAATTGGTATTTCACAAGCGGAGTGTTTAGCAGAACAAAGCCTTTTTAAACGCTTGACATTTTAGAACTTTGGTTATGAGTTGGCTTTCAAACCTGCCAGAAATCAAAGCTCCAACGGGCAGAATCAATCTTAACTCAAAGTTGATGTGGACTCTAGCGGCGCTTGTGATTTATTTTATTCTTGGTTCAATTCCTATTTACGGTTTGAGCCCTGCATATAAAAGCCAGTTTGAAACGCTTGCTATCCTGCTTGCGGCAAATTTTGGCTCGCTCCTGTCTCTTGGTATTGGGCCAATCGTGACGGCAAGCATCATCCTCCAGCTCTTGCAGGGCGCAGGCGTGTTTAAAATAGATACGTCAACGCCTGAAGGAAAAGCAAAGTTTCAGGGATTGCAAAAAGTGTTTGGCATTGTGTTTATTGTTTTTGAAAACGCGCTCTACGTGATGAGTGGCGCGCTCCCGTCTGCTGACGGCTCGCCGTTTACTATTATGCTTATGATTGTGCAGCTTATTGTTGCAGGCCTTGTCGTGCTCTACTTAGATGAGCTGGTAAGCAAGTATGGCGTGGGTTCTGGCATCAGCTTGTTTATTGCAGCAGGCGTGTCTGCCCAAATCTTTGCAAACGGTTTGAGCCCGCTTCCTGACCCCACCAACCCAAGCCTGCCAACAGGCCAAGTCTGGAAAGTGCTTGCGTTGTTCTTGCAAGGACAGCTTGAAGCCGTGCTCTGGCCTCTTGTTTCGATTGTAGCAACTATTGTTGTTTTTGGCTTGTCTGTGTATTTGCAGGCAACCAAGGTAGAGATACCGCTGAGCTTTGGAAGGGTGCGGGGCCACAGCATTAAGTGGCCGCTTAAATTCATTTACACAAGTAACATTCCAGTTATTCTTGTAGCTGCGCTTATTGCAAGCATGCAGTTTTGGGGTTTGATGATGTTTAACCTTGGTATTCCCCTTCTCGGTTCGTTCGAGCCTTCAAGTGATGGGCAAATGGTTGCAGCAAGCGGTCTTGTTAAATATATGAATCCGCCTACGCTGCGAAAAATTATTCTTGCTCCTGAAGTAAGTGATTTCATCTCATTTGGTGTGTACTTGTTTATGATGAGTTTTGGTGCCATGTTCTTTTCCATATTGTGGGTGATGATAGGAAATCAAGACCCCGGAACCGTTGCTGACCAAATCTTGTCATCTAACCTGCAAATTCCTGGCTTCAGGCGCGACAAGCGTATTATTACGCGCATGCTTGCGCGCTACATCACGCCGCTTACCGTGCTTGGGGGTTTGAGTGTGGGTATTCTTGCTGCTGTTGCAGACTTGCTTGGCGCACTCTCTCGGGGAACGGGTATTTTGCTGTCTGTTATGATTGTTTATGGCATGTACGAGCAAATCTCTCGCGAGAGTATGGAGGATGCAAACCCTCTTATAAGAAAACTGTTGAAGTGATAGTAGAATGGTACAATTAATGGTTCATACAGCACGAGAATTTCTCCAGCTTGGGGGCATTATCATATTTGCAATTCTTCTCAACATTGCAAGCCAGTTTATTTACAAAAAGTTCTCAAATCAAGGCAAACTTCAAGAAATTAACGCAACAATTAAGGAGTTGCAAAAAGGCATCAAAGAATTGACTGATTCTGATGCTAAGCTCAAAGCGCAGTCAGAAATCCTCTCACTGAGCCAAAGCAAGTTTCAGTACACGCTCAAGCCTATGCTCGCGTCAAGTGCCTTATTTATCGTGTCATTTCCCTTTATCAGCAACCTTTTTAAAGGATTCACTCTTTTGGTGTTTGAGAAATCATACCCCATTATCGGTCCTGATGTGGGGTGGTTGCTTACCTACATCTTCATCTCAATTATCGCCTCAATGGTGATTCGAAAGAAGATGGGTGTGAGCATATAATCAAAAAAAGATTCGTGATAATTCATGAGACGAGCACAAAGAAGCAGAAGTCTAAAACGCGTAAAAAAGCGTGTTCCTAGCGGTGAGTCCCGGCTCTCTTTTAAAAAAGAGCTTCCTGGTAAGATTGTGTGCGCAGAATGCGGCAGTGAATTGCATGGCATTGCGCGTGAAAAACCAATTCGGTTTAGCAATTTAAACAAGTCCGCGCGCACGGTTTCAAGAAAGTATGGTGGCATGCTTTGCAGTTCGTGTTCTCGTGAATCAATTCGAAAAGAAGCAAGAGTGATGTTTGCATGATGAATATTGGAAGAGTGTGTGTAAAAATTGCTGGCAGAGAAGCGGGCAGTATTGCGGTCATTGTTGACCATGTTGATGATACCTTTGTGCTTATTGATGGCGTGGTTAAGCGAAGAAAATGCAATAAAAACCATCTTGAGCCAACCTCAAAAATTATTGAGATAAAGCCAAAAGCTGAGAAAAAAGAAGTGCTTGACAAATTGGTTGCAGCAGGTCTTCTTCCTGACGCTCTTGCTAAAAAAGCAAGCGAGAAGAAATCAAAAACGCCGGGCGAAAAACCCGTTGCAAAACGTGCCATGAAAACGGCTGAAAAGAAAGTCAAGAAAAAAACCGCTCCAAAAAAAGCTGAGCCAAAAGCTGAAAAAAAAGAAGCAGCGCCAAAGAAGTCCGCTCCAAAAAAGAAAGCGCCTGCAAAAAAAGCAGCTAAGCCTGCAAAGAAATAATCTCTTTTTTTTACAAGCATTTATATGCCTGTTTTGACCACAACTAGGTATGAAACTCGCGTTTGTGTTTCTTGCTCTTTTTTTACTGGCCGGCTGCACGCAGCTTGCAAGCAGTGACCAGCAAAACCTTTCAGACCAAACCAAGTTTTCAGATTGTCTTTCTTTTTGCCAAGCTCAGCCGCATATTCAGTGCGTTGGTGAGTGGGACGTAACGGGCGTGATTCCAAACTGTCAGTGTAATTATGTGTGCGCCATTGTTCAGTAAAACGTTTTTATACTTGCTGATTTTTTCAAGCAGATATGATACTAAAACAAAATGCTGTTGCAGGCACGTATGGGGTTGACCCTGCTACGCGCAGCGTTAAAGAGCGTTTTGTGTCAGGCATTATTATTCTTGATAAACCAAGAGGTCCTCGGTCACAGCAGGCAATGGATTTTTTAAAGCGCGTTTTGCACGTAAAAAAAGCAGGATATTCAGGTACTCTTGACCCAAACGTGACTGGCGTGTTGCCTGTTGGATTGAATAATGCAACGCGGGTCTTGCAATTTTTGCTTCTTGCGCCAAAAGAATATGTGTGCGTGATGCGTTTGCACGCTGATGTTCCAGAAGCGCGTGTGCGCGAAGTCATGAACGATTTTTTAGGCACCATAACACAGCGCGTGCCAAAGCGGTCAGCAGTCAAGCGTCAGGTGCGCGAGCGAAGCGTGCACACCGTTGACCTTATTGAAATCAAAGGCAGAGCCGTGCTTTTTAAGACAAACGTGCAGTCTGGAACGTACATTCGTATGCTGTGCCATGATATTGGAGAAAAACTGGGGTGCGGCGCGAACATGGCTGAGCTTCGAAGAACGCGTGTTGCTGACCTTACTGAAGAGTATGCAGTAACCCTTGACCAGTTGCGTTTTGCGTATGATGCGTGGCAAGCAGGCAATGATGAGTATCTTGCAAAGGTTATTCATCCTATTGAGGTTGCAACAACGCATCTTAAAAAAATGGTGATTATTGATTCAGCAGTTGCAAGCGTGGCACATGGTGCTGCTCTTAAGATTCCCGGTATTGCTTGGCTTGATGAGGGTATTGAGCGGGGTGAGGCGGTTGGCGTGTTCACCCTTAAAGGTGAGCTTGTAGGTGTTGGTGCGGCGCGTTTGTCAAGTGCTGCAATTGACATGAATAATGAAGGAGTTGCTGTTGATGTGCACACCGTTATGATTGACCGTTCATTATATCCTAAGGCGTGGAAAAAACAAAATGAAAAGGAGTCTGAATAATACTTTTAGTGGGGTGGTGCTGAGAGTGTTTGACCAAACAATTATCCCAAAAAAAATGGGCACGTGCACAAAAATGTCCCTCAACATTTTTTTGTGTCCATTACTTTTTTTTGATGTAAGGCCAAACACCCTCTCCCTACTTTTATCTTGATGTGTTTTGATTTTTTTAAGGGTTTGTGTAGTGTTTTGACACTGTTTTAACACACACGTTAATAAACAATAGTGCCGGACTCAATGACAGAAACGTTATTAACAAACATAGGCTTTGGAGTTACAAGAAAGTATGAAATCGTTTAAACATTCACGAATTTATGATGTTCCTGTTATTGGTAGCTTGTATGGCGTTCTAAGAAATTTTAAGTGGGAGTATTTTCGCTTTGATTTTGAACCAACACCGGAGAATTATATTGATTGGGATTTAGTCACGTCAGTTACGGGAAAATATGCTGAACTTGGCGGCATGAGCGGGTTGTTTAGTTTGATTGGTAACAGCTTGCTTCGAAACCGAATCTTTGGTGAGCCTTATGACACGCTGCTAAACGTTGTTCTTGGCACGGCAAGTATTGGCTTGTTTGGTCTTGGTTCGCTTATTAATTCGCGAAAGCGCAGAATTGACTGGGAGTACATTGCTAAGCGTAGCACAAAAAATGGGTATGGTGAGCAAATTGCTGACATCCAAAAGAACATTATGCACATGCAAAACGACATTGGCGAGCTTCGAAATTATGTGCTTCCAAAAAGCGAGCTTGAAGACGTGCTTGAGGATTAATGCGTTCTTGAGAAAAACCTTTTTATACATTCCTGTGTTGTCTATTTCGTTGATGACGCCTGATATTATTTCCTATGCGGTAAAAAACGGGTTTATTTGGGGTCCTGAGCCTGAGATTTATGGAGGTTCAGCAGGTTTTTACACGTTTGGTCCGTTGGGTAAGTTGTTAAAGAATAATGCAGAAAACGCGTTGCGCTCTGTTTTTATTAAAAACAATTTTTGGGAAGTTGAGTGTCCGAGCGTGATGCCAAAGCGCGTGTGGGAAGCAAGCGGTCACGTGGGGGGTTTTACTGACCCGCTTATCAAGGATGTTGACGGAAACGTGTATCGCGCTGATAAAATCATTCAGGATTGGGCTGAAAAAAACGGCAAAGACTATGACACGCTGGGCATTAATGAAAAAGACTTTGACCAGTTGCGCCGCGTTATTAGCAAGAACAAAATCAAAGCGCCAAACAGCAAAACCCTTGTGCCTGAAGTGACTGCCCACGATTTGATGATGAAAACCGTGCTTGGCTATGATACAGAAGCATATAATCGCCCGGAAACGGCAACAACCACATACCTGCCTTTTAATCGGTATTACGATTTTTTTAGAAAAAAAGTGCCGTTTGGCGTGTTCCAGATTGGTAAAGCATTTAGAAATGAGATTAGTCCGCGCCAGAACGTGCTTCGCGGTCGTGAGTTTACTCAAGCAGAAGCGCAACTCTTCATCACGCCTGAGTTCGAAAACAAGTTTGAATCCTTTACTGAGGTGAGCAAAAAAGAATTGCCGCTTTGGGATTGGAAAGCGCAAAAAAGCAAGAAGAGTGTTATCTTGCGAACCGTGGGCAATGCAATTGAGAAAAAAATCGTAAAAAAGCAGGCGTACGCGTGGTGTTTGTACGTTGCGTATTGTGCGCTTGAAGAAATGGGTTTTCCAAAAGAAAAAATCAGGTTTAGACAGCATTTTCCTGATGAGATGGCTCACTACGCTGATGACGCGTGGGATTTGGAAGTGAAGACGAACACGTTTGGTTGGGTTGAGGTGTGTGGCGTGCATGACCGTACTGATTATGATTTGAAGCGTCACGCAGAGTTTTCCGGCCAAAAAATGCTCACTGAAGATAAGCGTGTGCCTCACATTCTTGAAATCGCGTTTGGTCCTGACCGCTTAACGTTTTGCTTGATTGATTTATTTGTCAGAGAAGAAAAGGAGCGAACCGTGTTTAAGATTCCTCAAAAAATGGCGCCCATCAAAGCAGCGGTGTTTCCCTTAGTTAAGAAAGACGGTTTGCCTAATCTTGCAAAAAAAGTGTATGAAACCTTGCTTGATGAGGGGATTATTGCATCATTTGATATGACGGGTAGTATTGGTCGCATGTATCGGCGGATGGATGAGAAGGGCACGCCCTATTGCATAACAATTGATTTTGATTCGCTCAAGCAAAAGACCGTGACTGTGCGCGACCGTGACAGCATGAAACAGCGCAGAATAACGATTGACGAGCTTGCTCAATCAATAAAAGAGCTTGTTTTGGGTAAGAAGAAATTCAGTCACGTTGGCAGTGCAGTGACGTAATGGACATTGCAGAGAAGTGTTTATTCTGTAAATAGCGGAATCTATCTGTTTGAAAAAAGCATGGTTAGTCATGTTACTAACGTAGGGTTTAGGTGCGGTATAGACTCTCATTAACATTGGAATTTAACGACGTTGTTTAAGTTCGGAGCGAAACGGAGCGACAGTATGACGCAGAAGGCAATTTTTATTGTAGCTCAAATTTAATTATTTTTACTGGACTATTTTTTTCAACGTGGCGATTATAGTATTTAGAATACGTTTTATACCTTTCTTTATCTGATGAGAATTTTTCGTGTCCATCCCAATCTTCATCAGTTAGTTCTCCAAAAGTTGTTTCTTTTACTTCAATTAATTTTGCTTTTGCAAATTCTTCTTTTGTTTCCCAAACTAAAAAAGAAACAATATCTCCTACTGATAGATTGTCATCATCAAATAATCGCCAAGTTGTATTTTTTTCTCCCTGTAAAATTAATTTACTTAACGATTCACGAAATTTGAGCGTCTTCATAAGAGCATAAAATAACTGCTTATTTTTAAAAATTGCCTTTGAGTAATATTGAAACTAACATAATATTAATTAATATATAGCTAAACATATTAGAAGTGAGATATGATACCTGCTGATTTGTTAGAAACACGCGTTGAGATGTGGGGCGAGCGTATGCTTGAACAGCTTGAAAAATCTCTTTTGCATGACCAATCACTTGACTCGCCGGTGAGCGCTGCGTACCCTGCATTGCGCTCGTATGACTTTTTGCGCCAGTCAATTGACAACGCCTCTGACGTGATTGTCTCAGAGTTGAACATCACACAACAGGATGGTGCAGCATATTTTTCAGCCCGAAAAAAACATGAAAAACCGCTTATCGGGCGCTTCCGGTCGTTTAAAAAAGATGAGCTTGTTGAAAGCGCTATAGAGTACATTACAACCGTGGTTGGGGGTTTTGGTAGTGGCTCGCTTGCAATTGCGCGTGAAGTGCAACACACCGTGCTTGACCGTTTTAAACCATACTTGAGTGCTCCAGAATCTCCCGCGCTCGTACCATTCGTGTTCAGCACTAAAACCACGTTTGCTCAAACCATAAAAAACCCTTTGGAAGAAATTGATTTTTTTGATGTGCTGCCGTATAGGGGGTGCACGATTAAGCCAAGCACCATGCGCCCCTGTTGTGATGGTCCATATCTGTTTAGTGCGGTAAACGCGTCACGCGGAACGGTTATTGATTTTGGACAGAAAAGCATGGTAATTCCCTCTCTTATGCATCCCCAAAGCGTTGTTACGGCTTTTGCAACACTTCTTTATGTAGCATTTCCCTGTGAGGGTTCGTGTCCAAAAGATATTGGTCCAAAAGTAGCACAAGACGTGTGGAATGATATTATTGGCAAAAAACAGGTGCGCATTTAAGTTAGCACGACTTCGCCGTTATCATTGATGTCAAAAAAGATTTTTTCAGTGGGTTCTTTTGTTGCTTCAATTTTGTCAACAGTAAAGAAGCGTTGTTTTTCATCTTCCTGCATTTGAATTGTTACTTGCGTGAGTGATTCAAGGGTCATTAAGGTCTTTTCACCCGGCACGCCTTCATCAACTACATAGAATCCAAGTGTGTTTTCAATGCGCGCTTTTGCACAATAAATTTCAATAAATCGCAGCATTTTTTGCGCGTCATTCCACAAAAAGAATTCTGACAACGTGTCAAAGCAAATTACGACTTTTTGTTTTTTTGGCAGTTTTTCTTTTATCTTTAAAATCTCAATAGTTAAGCCATTGAGGTTTGCAAGACTGGCAAGAATGTGCTTGCCATCGTTTTTCATGCCTTTCCACGAGTGCGCGTCAATAATAATAAGTTTGCCTTTCTTGTAGTATGGTCTAAATTGAGGCACTTCATCAAGCAGCTGGTTCTTATCACGGTCAGTTGTGATAAATAGGCAATAATACCCTGCTTTGAGTTGGTTGAGGGCAAGGGTGTGAATCATAACCGATTTTGCCGTGCCGGGTTTTCCTGAGATAATAACATTAAATCCTTCAGGGATGCCGCCACTAATCTGGGCGTCAAGTTTTTCAAGTCCAGTAGGTATTCGTTTCATAATACGTGTACTCAGTATACATACAATGGGGTGATTTAAGACTTGCGAAGGTGTGTTTGTATATGGTGTGCGCTTAGGTTATATGCGCGTTGAACGCGTCAAGGTCCATGATAAGATACACGTCAAGTGCAACGCCTCTGTTGTGTTTATGAACAGAGAGAATAACATCATACTCATCTTTTTTTGTTTTGAAGCCTGCAAAAAAGGTGTTATCATACACGTCTGCGCGGTATGTGTGGCTTTTTCCTAATTCTTCTAAGCAGTGTTTCTCTTTGTTAAGCTCAAGCGCGCTGAGTATGCGCTGTTTTATTTCATCTTCAACAATCATGCCTTGTTCATAGCTTTGTATACTCTCATTATAGGTGAGGAAGAGGGGGTTTGAATAATTAAGAATAATACCATTCTGGCTTAATTCACGTATGTTTGAATCAATAATGTCCCAGTCGCCGTAGTCGTCAAATTTTCTGCACTCAGTTTTTTTGGGGTTCTGGTCGTTGAGCACGAGAAACTCAAGTTCACCAACGCGCACTGGTGGCGCGGTGTTGTTAAGCAGGGCGATGTCTATTCTCTTTTCAAGCACGCTAAGAAAGTCTTGTATGTGCGCGTACATTTTTTTGGCGTGAGACAGGGCATAATGAAACTTTCCTTGTGCAAGATTGGTGAGTGTTTCGTAGCGTATGGAAAACGCGTTGTGATACGCGCGTTGGGCGGGCACGTGCAGTCGTTCTTTTATGGCAAGACTCTTGTCAAAAACAAAGAGCATCGTGTAGATTTCTTCATCAAGGTTTTGTGATTCATAAAATGCGTGGAGCGCAGTACTCAATTCAGTTTGGTACGCTAAAACGTGCTTTTTGAGTTTGCCAAGCTCGTTTTTGTCTGGTTTTTTGTATTTTTTCGTGCGTTTTGCAATATCAAAAATGGTTTTCATAGGCGTGTTATGGCATGAACTCATCTGTGCCATCCTCATCCATGCTTTTTTTGTTTTTAACCCACGCGGGCGTGTTATCTTCATCAGGATAAATGCGGTTTGTGTATGTTGAGTCTTTTCGCTTAAGAAGCACGATACGGCTTGGCACGCTCTCATCACACACCTCATAATTAGGTAGGTGTGCAAGAACCCTGTGCGTAAATGCTTTGACTTCGTCGTGCGTGGGCATGTTGTCGTGTGACAAGCGTTTTGTTGCGTACCCTAAGTGCATGTATGCTTTGATTTCTAAAAAGTCAGTGTGTGTGCGCTCAAAAATCGCGCCATAGTCTTTAAACAAATCCTCCGCGTCGTTAATGCTTTTTATGAGTGTAAACCTGACCACGCGTCTGCAGGGAAGCTTTGGGTACAAATCAATGGTGTCATTGAGTTTTTTCCACGCAAGGGGCACAACCGCTTTGTTAACTTTTTTAAATAACTCTTCATTTGGCGCGTCAAGACTCAAGTAGAGTTGGGTTGGAAGTGAATTCTCATCTAGCATGCGCTGAATCATTTCTGTTTGCAATCCATTGGTAACAACAAAAATGCTACGCGCGCCATGCTCTTCTTTTAAGTGTTGTATCATTTCTGGCAAGTAGGGGTACATGGTTGGCTCGCCTGAAAGTGAGATGGCAAAATGGGTTGGGATAAGACCTTCTTCATAGCGTTCCATTGGCACTTTTGGATGGTTTTTAAATCCTGCAAGAAGGCGTTTGCGTTCTTTTAAGATGCCGGGAATAATTTGTTGAGGCGTGTCAACCTGATTTTTTTTGATGTCAGTGACTTTGTAAAACTCGTTTGAGCGCCAGCAAAAAACGCAGCGCTCAGTGCACCACGCTACGGTTGGCGTCATTTGCGCGCAGCGGTGCGTGTGAATACCATAAAATTTTTGCTTGTAGCACACGCTCTCCTGGCGCAGGCTTTTTTTGTTCCAAGAACAAATCTGTACGCCACTGTGCTCTCCTACAATCCCGTATTTCTTTTTTACCAGTTGTTCGCGAATTTTTGGGGCGAGCGCGAGTTTTTCATCAACCATTGTTGTTGTATCACTTTCGCCACGCTTTAAAAAGGTTTACTTTTCTTCATGTTGCTAAGCGTTGTGAAAGCCATTTCTTGAGCGGTTCAGGAACGTTTTTGTAAGAGAGTGCGAGCTCTTTTGTGCCTATATTGAGCGTGAGCGCATGGGTGAGAAAGGGATTGTTCCATACGGGTTGTTTTCCAAGCTCGTGTGCTTGTCTGTTTGCAAAAAGAAGTGCTTTTTCAACAAATTTATGCGCTAATGACTGGTGTTGGTAGAGGCGCGTTAGAAATGCTATAGCAAACGCCTCCGCGCTCACCGGGTTGTTACTTGCAAATACAAGCCCTGTGTGTGGTGTTTCTACATGTGATTTAATGAATGGTATGATATATTGGTCTGGACCTATACTTGTTTGCGCTTTGGTTGCAACAAAGAGGGTTGCGCGCAATTTTTCTTGCACTGCAAGCATGATTTCAGTCATGGCTTTGAAAAAATCGCGATGCGCAAAGCTTGTTTTCATGCCGGTATGTTTAGCATAGCGGGATATGCCAAAATAGAAGGGACCGTGCGAATGGAATTCAAGCCTGCTGTCTTCACGTAATAACCCCACAAGGCTTTTGAATCCAAGCGTGACGCCTGCTTGCGCGTGCGTGCTGAGGCGCGGAAGGTTGATAATGTGATCTGTTTTTTGTACCCATTTTGTGATATATAATCCATCATCCCATGAAAACAGTTTTTTGTGTGTGAACTTGAAAAAGCCCTCTTGCCACCCCTCTTCTTCAAATGCGACGAATTTCAAGTCGTCTCGCAATTTCATGCCTGAGTGTTGATACGCCTGTCTTGTTGAACCGGTAAGTCCTTGAGGTGAGTGAATAACATGACCAATACCTGACTGGTCTCCAACAACAACACGCGCTCCTTTTTCTTCAAGAATGCGAGATACTTCATCAACTGCAAGCGGGTGTGTAGTTGCAGGGTATTCTCCCGGGCTGTTGAGTGCTGGCTTGAGAAGTACAAGCTCTCCTTTTTTGAGCCATTCGCACGCGTTGGTTGTTTTAAGGAAGGTGTTTCGAATCGCGCTACGAATCACGCGCTCGGTTGCATTAATTGGCACGCCTTCAATAAAAACAGTTCCCATATTGTTTAGTGTTAGTGCATGATTTTGTTTAAAGATTGTGTTTTTTAAAAAAAAGAAATACACGGTTGTGGCAATATTTTTATCCTCAGCGCGTATCTAATAACCCATGCGAAACCTGCTTTTCGTATTACCCCTTCTTTTTGTGATAGGCTGTACGAGCCTAACAACTCCTGCGGGGGTTAGTGAAGAGCAAAATGCGTCATCTGAGGGGTTGGGCAGTCTTGCAATGGATATTGTTAATTACGCGTACACGCAAAATCCTCTTGTTGTGCGCGCGGGTGATACTGTGACGTGGACCAATCAGGATTCAGTAGCGCACACTGTTACGTCAATAACTGGCGTATTTGATAGCGGTCTTTTTGGCAAGGGTCAATCTTTTAGTTTCACTTTTAGTGAAGCTGGCGAGTTTGAGTATTATTGCACCCTCCACCCCTACATGAAAGGCACGATTATTGTTGTGGCGTGAGCCGTGTGTTTTTGGTGTTTCTAAAACAGGTCTTGTGGCGTGAGCAGGTGCGTGAGCGGTGCGCTTAGTTGCGCTTCACCTCGCTTTACTACAACGCAGCAGCCAACAACTTTGGCGCCGGTATGTTCAAGTGCTTGGATTGTGTCTCTTAAACTTCCGCCCGTGGTGCACACGTCATCAACAATGGCTATGCAGTCGTTGCTGTGAGGAACGTAGCCGTCAATCACTGCTTTGGTGCCATGGTCTTTTACCGCGTCTCGCACGAGTGTGAGCGCAACATTGTACTGTGCTGAGAGAGCGCTTGCAAGCGGGATTCCACCATATCCTGATGCGGCAATGCACGTGACGCTTTTGTCAATGAGCTTCCACATCTCTTTTGCAATTGCATTTAAGAGTCTTGGATTGCCGTATGCTTTTTTAACGTCCACGTAGAATGTTGCGGTCTTACCGTTTCTGAGTGTCACCGCACTGGTTCGCACAATGTCCTGTTCTTTTAAAAGCGCAATCAAATCGTTTTTCATACTAAACACGAGAACTGTCTTGATATAAAAAGGAGCGCAGGGAAAGGGATTCGAACCCCTGCTCCCCGAGGGGAACGGGCTCTCAAGGCCCGCGCATTAGACCACTCTGCCATCCCTGCACAAGTAGTTAAGATACACTGCGTCGTGTTTTAAAAGGTTATTCCTTATTTAGAAACGCTTCTTTGCATGTGTCAAATGCACTAATGGCGCGCCACTTTTGCGTGTGCTCTCAAATTGCAACGTGGTATACCCAATATGGTACTTGGCAAGTTTTTGTTTGAGCGCGTCATTTAATTCCTCGCTTTTTTGAATACTATCAAAACTCACCACCACATGCGCGCTCAGCACATTAATGCGCGAACAGAGCGTCCACACGTGCACGTGATGCACGTCAGTCACGCCTTTTTGCTTCTTCATGGTCGCAATAAGCGCGTCAACATCAACATCCACGGGCGTGCCTTGCAAGAGTACGTGCATGCTGCGATTAATCAAACGCACCGCTTGAATAAGAATGAACACGCCAATTACAGCGCCAAGAAGACCATCAACCCAGTACGCGCCGGTCAACCAGATGAGTGCTGCGCCAAGAATTACACCAACGCTGGTAATTGTGTCAGAAAGCACGTGCAAGTACGCGCTTTGCACGTTAAGGTCGTCTTCATGAAAATTAAATTTTTTGAGCACAAACACGTTTGCCACAAGACCAATAAGTGCAATACCAAGCACGTGCAAGCTCAAAACGGGTTCAGGATTCACAATACGTTGAATTGCTTCAACAAAAATGTATGCGCTTGCTCCAGTAAGAAAAGAGCCATTAATAAGCGCAACAATCACTTCAACACGATGAAATCCAAACGTGATAGTTTTGCTTGGAATCCTGCACGACACGGTGATTGCAGAAATCACAAGCACAAGCGAGAATGCGTCTAAAAAAACGTGAAGCGCGTCGCTTGCAAGGCTTAGGCTGTTGGTGAGAAATCCGCCCACGAGTTCAAGCGTAAACACGCTAAACGTGATGATAAGCGCCCAGTACACGCCGCTCACGCCGGGCTCATCATGTGAATGTGGCATAGCGTAGTAAAAGAACGTTTTGATTATTAATGGTTGCGTTTCGTGACGTACGGTAGTTCTTCTTCAATCATGTCTTCAAGCATGAGTTCTCTAAATTCCTTAAATGCTTCATAATCATGAGAATAATCAGTTTCAATACTGCAAACCTCTCTCACGCCCGGAGGAATCAGCACGTACGTATCAAGTGTCGGATTACCTTGCCGGTCTGTGCTTATAACTGCGTCATCCATGCAAAACCGCGTGTTCCATTGCTTGAACCGCTTGCTATCAACTCTTGTGTACTTGTACATGAGCAGAACGTCAACAAAGGCCGGCTCAAGTCGTGCGATTTCATGATACGCTCTTTGAAGCGTTCTTCCCGTAACAACATCATTATCAAACATGACAACACGCTTATTGCTACCTCTTTGTTCGCGCGTATGTTATGGTTTTTGGTTCTCACAAAGGAGTTGGGAGGTTTAGCGTAAATGCTTTAAAGCAATACGTCCACGAGAAAAAGAGTATGTTTTGCGAGAAATGTGGTACCCTTGGTGTGCCTACCGCGAAAGGATTGGTCTGTCCTACCTGTGGGGGGCGTGTAAAAAGCAGGTACCATGCTCAACACCCTAAAAAAGTTGAGCCACGACCTCTTAGCGGTCGCGTGCCAAAACAGGAAGGCTCAATTGAGCATGAATGCAAACGGTGCGGGCACTCACACAGCTCGTTTGATGTCGTGCCCCCAACGTATGGAGATGAGTATAGCACGTTCTTTTTTAAGTGCCCAAAGTGTGGATATGTTGAGCGCGACGAAATCGTGCCTATGTGAGTGAACGTAATGGTTGATGTTCTTGGAGTCAGTGCAAAAGAGTATTGGACAAGCGAACGCTCAAAAGAATACGAATCAAAACGCAACGTGCAAAAAACCCAAGAACGCATGACCCGAGAACTGCTTGCACTTCAACCTGTTTTAGGTTTTGTGCTTGATGCGGGATGCGGCTCAGGCTTTTCAACGCGCGTGCTCAAACAACACGCGCGCACTATTGGCATTGACATAAGCGAACACATGTGCGTGCTTGCACGAGAAAAGGGTTTAGACGTGGTGTGCGCAGACTTCTCGCGCATTCCTTTCAAAACAGGCTCGTTTGATTTTGTTGTGTCTATAAGTGCGCTCCAATGGGCGACCGGCAGAACGCGCGACGAGCTTCTTATCGCGTATGCAAACGTGCTTTTTGAGTTTAATCGCGTGCTTAAATCAAAGGGACGTGTGCTTTTGCAATTCTATCCAGGTACGCAAGCGGAGTTTGATGTGTTTCTTGGTCTTGCAAAGCGCTGGTTTAAACCAGCAGTGCATGAGGTGGGTAGTGGGAAAAACGCTAAGCGCTATGTTGTGTTAAAAAAGAAGAAATAAACATGGTTTTAGGTTGCTGCTTGTGCCACACAAGTCGTGTCTGTTGCTGTCCCGCTTGGAAGTGTTATGTGCAGGCCATATGTTTCTGAAACAGTCAAATAAAGACCGTCTGTAGCTTCTTCAATTGTCCACGTAACACTAATAGAGTCTCCGACGGCAAGAAGGTCTGATTCAGTGAAGTCAACGACTTCGCTGTTCTCCTTGTAGGCAAGGTCAGTTCCATCCTCATCTCTGAGCGTAAGCGAAACTGTTCCGCCGCGAATTGGTTGGGTTCCAACGTTGTGAATGTTTACCGTAATGTCTGTTGAGAATGGTTCTATAGTTGTGCTTTCACATCGTTTGAAGCGGATGTCCACGCGGTTTTGCGCGCTCTGTGAGATTTGTGTTGTTGACTCCTCCACGCCGGATTGCGTTGACCTTTGAACGTTACTCAACCAGAAGTTGACTGAGCCTGCAACAGCAACCGTTATCATAAGAAGGAGTACGATGGCAATAATTGGTGTGATTCCCTTCCTATTCATCATACTAAGACAAATAATGCCCATAGACCTATTTAAACATTGTTTTTAGACGCAAAATTCATAAACTATCTAGTGCTAATCACTAGTTGGAGGGAATCATTATGGCAAATAATAATGTGTGCATTAATTGCGGTGCCGAACTTGACGAAAAAACAGGCAAGGCAAAAGCTGCAAAAAAACAAAAATACTACGGCAAAGAAAAAAAGAAAGCAACAAAAAAACCAGCTAAGAAAAAATAAGTACTTTCATTTTTTCTTTATTTTTTTTGAGATAGGTAGTGGGGTTTTGCATCAGTTTCTAAATTAAACGTTTTGAGTTGTGCGACCGTAAGCGGTGTTACTACTCTGCTTACAAGTGCGTTGAGTGAATACGGCAGGCGGATAAGACGGGACACGCCTTCACTTACCCATTCATCATGTTCAATACCGGCACGCAAAATCTCTGCGCTTAGTTCTTTTCGCTGCGCGCGTGTCATGGTGTATGCCTGTTTGTCAAACACGTGCACGTGAAAACCTCTTCCTGAAAACACGATTTTAACGTGTTTGAATCCTTTTTGTTTGAGAAGCTCGTAGAGCCTGAGCGTGTTTTGCTTGGTTGTTTCAAAACAGCTCATGCAAAAGGTGAACGTTTGATTGCGTTTCATGCGCTCTTCAAGCGACCCGCATGTGGGGCACGCAATATTTTCCGGGTCAACATCAAAACATAATTCCTGGCCAAGAAAATTCTTCCAGTTCCAAAACTCGTTAAGGTCGTGTTCTGCGCAGTTTTTAAGGTTGCCATACACGTTCCGGTCGTAGTACGCGCTTTCAGGAAGGTAGTGGAGTAAATCCTTTTTGAGTGATTGTTTTGTTGTGTCAAGCAAAACAAGCACGTAATCTTTGTCTTTTGCAAATTCCTTTTTGTACACGCGCGTGAGCATGCCGATTTTTATGGCAAATAACACGCTTTTTTTTGCAAGCCAAGAACGCACCTGTTTTGCGTTGAATTCATGTGTGTAGAATAGTTCGCGCTCGCGCAACGTTGCGGGTCGCATGCCGTTTGGAAATGAATAGCGCATTATTCATTAGAAGAGAGCAGAAAGATAAAAAAGATTGTGTGAAGCCGCTTAGGCTTCAAGGAGTTGCTCAAGGTCTGATGCTTTGTTTTTGCCACGTTTTGCATTAATTGCGTCTTTTGTAGCGTAGAGCGTTCCGGTTGCAAGTCCGCCAAGAGTTGTTGCTTCTGCATCAAGCGGGTCTACCACTCCTGCAAGCGGCGTGCTTGAAAGAACCGGCGTGTTTGCGCAGTAGCCTTGCATGACTTCCCAGCCAACACCGGTTGCAAGCGCCCCAAGAATACCTGCTGTTTTTGAAAGGTAGCCGGGAGCTCCTATCTCATCGCTTATGGTGTCAATGACTTTGTATGCTGCAACGCCCATTGCGCCGTGTGTGACTTTGTCATTCATGGAGTACGCGAACGGCATGGTCACGAGTGAGGCAAGAAAGAGCGGGTCTTTTATCAGTCGTTTTACTGTTTTTTTGGTTACTTGCTTGATTTTGTTCCACACCTGTTGGTAGTGGGGAAGAAGCAGTTCATGCATCTGCTCATAATCAAAATCGGTTTGGTTGTAATCAATAGTTGCCATAGTAGTTTTTTTTCCCTCGATTTGATGCTGAAATCCCACTTTCCATATTTAAATCTTTGCTTTTTAGTTTCTTTAAATAGTGTTCATAGTTTTGCATTTTTTTGCTTGTTTTTTTTCCAATACGCGCATTTCGCGTTAAAAACGCATGTTGGGCATTTTGGGTTTCGGGCAAGGCACGTTTGTCTGCCAAACAGGACCATTAAGTGGTTGATTTCAATCCAGTATTTTTCTGGAATCATTTTCACCAGCAGTGCTTCAGTTTCTTCAGGAGTGGCGCTCTCAACAATGCCAAGACGGTTGCTGATGCGGTGCACATGCACGTCAACAGGAATTGCAGCGCGCTCAAACCCGTAGACAAGCACGCAGTTCGCGGTTTTTCGCCCAACACCAGGCAGGGTGAGTAATTGTTCAATAGAATCAGGCGTCTTGCCATTAAAGCGTGTGAGAATGTCTTTGCTGATAGCGTGGATTCGTTGCGCTTTCACGCGATAAAACCCGCTTGGTTTTATCAATTCTTCAACGTCATGTGTTGGCGCGCGGGCAAGCTTTTCTGGCGTGTCAAGGCGCGCAAAGAGGCGCGCGCTTGCTACTTGCGTGTTTTCATCACGCGTGCGCTGAGAGAGCACGGTTGAAATCAGGACTTTAAAGGGGTCAGTGTAGCGCACTACTGGCGCGCGCCAGTTAACCATTTTGTGCAAGCCGTGCATGAGCTCATCAGGAGTGAGGGTCACCTATATTTTTATGCGGGGTTTGGCTAAAAACCTTTATATCAACGTAGCTGGTTTTATGTATGGGGATGGTGCATTTCAAGCGGGGCAGGGACGCACGCAAAGCTTTTTTAGAGCGTGATATTTCAAAAAGCATTGCTGTGCATCAAATTCCTGAAGAAAAACACACGGCAGTTGGTTCATACATTAAGAGCGCGGTATACGGGGGTCTTGATGGTATTGTTACCACGTTTGCTGTTGTTGCCGGTGTTGCAGGAGCTTCGCTTGATGCGAGTATTGTGTTGATTCTTGGCTTTGCAAACCTGATTGCTGATGGCATTTCCATGGCAGTAGGCGATTATTTGAGCACGAAATCAGAGCGCGAATACCAGCAGAGCGAGCGTACACGTGAAGAATGGGAGATGCGCCATTATCCTGAAGGTGAGCGAAACGAAATGATTGACTTATACCAGCAAAAAGGGTATGAGAAGAAAGATGCGATTACTATTGTTGATACGCTTCTCAAAAAGCCACGCGCGTTTGTTGACACTATGATGGTCGATGAACTGGGCATTCTTGAAGAAAAAGAATCACCCGTGTACAACGCGCTTGTTACATTTGGCTCGTTTGCAGCATTTGGGTTTATTCCGCTCTTCTCGTATGTAATTGCCTTGCTCTTCTCCTTGAACGCAGATATGTTTCCAATTGCTATTGTGTTTACCGCAGTCACCTTGTTTGTGCTTGGCGCGCTGCGCTATTTTGTAACGGGAACAAACTGGATTCGCGCAGGTCTTGAAATGCTTGTTGTGGGGGGGCTTGCCGCATTCGTGGCATATGGCATTGGAGCAGTGATTGGTGCACTCGTAGGTGTTTAGGCGCGAACAATAATAGGAATATCTGACGCGCACGTTTTTTGTATGTCATAGAGCGCGGCTGCGTCAAACGGCGTTGTGTGTTTGAACTGGGGGTCGAGGGTTTTTGTTGGACGAAATTGCTGAATGCAGTATTGTTGTGCTCCTTTAATTTCCTTAAGAATGCGTGGCACGTCTTGTTTTGAAACAACGCCGGGAACAAACGTGGTGCGAAACTCGTGACTAATTCCGCTCTTGATGATGAAACGAATGCTTGCACGCAACGCGTTTGCATTGGTTTTCACGCCAGTTGCGCGCGTGTACGCGTCAAGAGGTGCTTTAATGTCCATAGCAACGTAATCAACCAATTCACCATCAACCAATTCTTTGAGAAACGCGGGGTTTGTGCCGTTTGTGTCAAGTTTGACACTAAGACCGAGCGCTTTTACACCTTCAAGAAATGGTTTGAGCGCTTTGTGCAGGGTAGGCTCGCCTCCAGTCACGCACACGCTGTCAATAATTTTTTTGCGCCGTGCAATATCAGCAAGCACATCACGCTCGCTGAGTGGTTGTGATGCCGGTTCCACGAGTTCGGGGTTGTGGCAATACGGACAGCGAAAATTGCAGCCGCCTGTGAACACAACAAAGCTCACATGCTGTGGGTAATCAATGAGTGACGTTTTCTGCACACCTGCAATCATTGCTTCTAATCTTCTCCGCGTTTTGCAAACCCGCTTTGATGGGACACGTGCTCGTTATACGTTCTTCTGTCCTTAAACTCTTCCCGCTTGCCATGATTCCAGTTCTGAACCGGCCTAAAATAGCCAACCACGCGGCTAAACACTTCACAGGGCAGGGTCTGCACTGTTGTGCCCTCATTATTCGCGCTCTCAACACCAAACGACGCGTACTGGAGTGGTGTGTGTGTTTGCGGGCAACTCTGATGCTCTCCAGTAAGATACCCATGCACTGGACAAATGCTAAATGTAGGTGTCATGGTAAAATAGGGTAGTTTATAGTTGTGGGCAATACGTTTTACCAGCATTTTGCAGGATTCACGGTCAATTAAGCGTTCACCCATAAAGCCGTGAAGAACCGTCCCCCCTGTGTACTTAGTTTGCAACGCGTCTTGGAGTTCAAGTGCTTCAAAAATGTCATCTGTTGAACCAACCGGCAAGTGGGTTGAATTTGTGTAGTACGGTTCAGCGCCTTCTGCTGCATTTGACTCGTTTGCAACAATAATGTCGGGGTAGAGTTTTTTGTCAATGCGTGCTAGTCTATACGCGGTCCCCTCTGCCGGTGTTGCTTCAAGGTTGTAAATGTTTTCTGTTTCTTCTTGAAAATCCTGAAGGTGTGCGCGCATGAAATCCATAACTTCAAGAGCAAACGCGCGACCCTGCGGGTCAACAAGGGTTTTATTCATGAAATTAACCAACGCTTCATTCATGCCTACAATGCCAATGGTTGAAAAGTGGTTTTTGAGCGTGCCAAGATAGCGCTTGCTGTAAGGCATAAGTCCGTTGTCCATATTCTTTTGCACGAGTTTGCGCTTGATTTCAAGACTTTTCTTTGCAACTTGCATGAGGTATTCTAAACGTTTGAAAAATTCCTCTTTTGTTTTTGAAAGAAACCCAACGCGCGGAAGGTTGATAGTGACAACGCCAAGACTTCCTGTCATTTCTGCAGCGCCAAACAATCCGCCTCCGCGTTTTCGCAGTTCGCGAAGATCCATTTGCAGTCGACAGCACATGCTGCGAACGTCTGAAGGGTTCAAATCACTGTTGATGAAATTCTGAAAATAAGGAATGCCATATTTAGCAGTCATCTCAAACAACATATTCGCGTTTTCGCTCTCCCAGTTAAATTCTTTGGTGATGTTATAGGTGGGAATGGGAAAGGTAAACACCCTGCCGCTTGCATCGCCTTCCATCATAACTTCCATGAATGCGCGGTTAATCACATCCATTTCTTTTTGGCATTCGCCATACGTGAAACTCATTGCCTCCCCGCCAAGAAGCGCGGGCGTTTCTTTCATGTCGTCTGGAACAATCCAGTCAAAGGTGAGGTTTGAAAAGGGGGTCTGTCCGCCCCAGCGGCTGGGCACATTCATGTTAAAAATAAATCCCTGAATTGCCTGCTTAACTTTTTCATACGGCAAGTTGTCTTGTTTTATAAAGGGCGCAAGATACGTGTCAAAACTTGAGAATGCTTGTGCTCCCGCCCACTCATTTTGCAGGGTGCCAATAAAATTAATCATTTGCCACAACGCGCTGTCCAAATGTTTTGCGGGTTTGCTGTCTGTCTTTCCAAGAACTCCATTAAATCCTTCAGTAAGGAGTTGGCGCAGGCTCCAGCCCGCACAATACCCGCTAATACCCATACTTAAGTCGTGGATGTGCAGGTCTCCTCTGCGGTGCGCTTCGCCCACCTCGCGCGGGTACACTTTTGAGAGCGTGTAATTTGCCATAATAGCACCGGTGGTGTGCATCATAAGGCCTGAAAGCGAGTAGGTCATGTTGCCGTTTTCTTTTACGCGCCAGTCAACCTGGTCAAGATAGCCGTCCATGAGCTCGTGTACATTGACAAACAAGTGTTTCATGTCGCGAATTTGGCTGTGCTGCTCGCGATAGAGAATATATGCTTTTGCTGTTTTTGCATGACCATTTTCTATAAGGATTTTTTCTACAAGGTCCTGTATTTCTTCAACACTTGCAATTGTGTCTTCAAATTGTTCGAGAACTGCGCGCTCAACGTGGTTTGCAATCATGCTTGCAAGTTGCCGGTCTTTTCCCCCCACTGCTTGTGCCGCATTAAATATGGCATTAGTTATTTTTTCTTTATCAAAATCAACGATTCTTCCATCCCGTTTACGTACCTGTGTAACCATTTGTGTTCATCTCTTTAAGCTTTTTAAGTTCGTTTTCGAATTGAGTGATGTCAGTAAAGGAACGATACACCGAAGCAAACCGGATATAGGCAATGCGGTCAATGGTGCGAAGCTTTTCTACGACCAGTTCTCCAATCTCGCTACTGGTTATTTCATTATTGCCACGCTGACGCAGTTCGCTTTCAAGCTCGTCAACTGCGTGCTCAACCTGTTCATGAGACACGGGTCGTTTCTCGCATGATTTGAGAATGCCGTCCACAATTTTTTGTCTATGAAATCGTTCGCGAGAGCCATCTTTTTTGACAACCCGAAGTTTTATGTCTTCAACGCGTTCGTAGGTGGTAAAACGCTTTCCGCACTGCAAACATTCTCTTCGCCGGCGATTCACGTGATTTGCACTCTCACGGATATCAGTAACTTTCAAATCATCTGATGTGCAGTATGGACAACGCATTGGTGTATTCCCCCCATAAACTACAACACGTTGTGTTCTACCATTTGGGAGACCACAACATATTTGCTACATCATAGCGCATTGTTTCTTATAAATATTCTGTAGTCATGTGAAAGTGACTTTCACACACAGGGCGTAATCCATATTAATGCGTGCCCGCTCTCATCTGTATAATGCATAGTAAAGAAACGTTTGAAGTAAATTTCTTTTTTTACTTATTTATTAGTGTGCTTGTTTTGTCGGTGTTTGTAGTTGCAGTCATGCCGGTTCTTGCTATCAATCAACTTATGTGGACTACTTTTCCTGCACTCTCGCTTACCCATCTCTTGTTTCGCGCGCTTGGTTTTGCTCTGTCAATAAACATATTTTTCTTTACTATTCCCCTTATGATAGCAATTGGCCAGCGTGTGCTGCGCGTGTTTGGGTTTAGTATTCGTCCAGGCACGTTTAGTATCCGAAGCAGGCGGGGCATGTCCTGGTTATTATATAACTCCTTTTTGGAATCATCACTGCGCCTTCCTTACATTCTCAACATTCCCCAGGTCAATAAATGGCTGCTTAAACTGCTTGGCGCAAAAGTGGGCAAAAAAACCACGATTAGCGGAAAATTTCTTGACCCGTCGCTCTTTGAGATAGGCAATAACACGCTTACCTCAAACGTGGTTGTCTCAGCCCACTTGCAGCAGGAGGGAAAAGTAACCGTTGCGCCGGTTAAAATTGGCAGCAATTGCCTGATTGGGTATGGCACACTTATTCTTCCTGGTGCAGTGATTGATGACGATGTGGTTATTGGTGCAAATTCACTTGTTCCTATGAACAAACATGTCACAAAAGGAGTGTGGACCGGGGCTCCGGTAAAAAGAATTCGCAATTAAGTTCTTCATAACTGTCTTTACGGGTTGGAAATATTTATATTTGGTTTTTTAAAAGAATGCTTAAACCATATGGGGATACTTATGAAAAACTCGGAAGTCGTTATGTTAGACTCAAATAAAACCTATGAACTTAATCCAGACACGTTTGAAGGAAGTGAAATGTCACTTTCCGATTTTAGCACACGACTTACACAAACACCCTCGCTTGGTTTTCGCGCATACCAACGCTTGTACGCTGCGCTGCGCATGTTTGGACGCGGTGAAGAGCAGAAGCCGTGGAACATTCCCCGATGGAATTTCCTTGATTATCCAATAAATGAAGGCGCACGTTATACTTATGGTGCAATTTATGGTCAAGAGCGCGCTGCAGATAATTTCATAAAATATTTGAATGCAGCAATTCTTGACCCTGCTCTTCAGGCAAAAACTGCGCTCTTTTATGGTCCAACTGCAACGGGTAAGACTAATATTGTGAAAATAATGTCAGACACGCTTGACTTGTTTGGCACGAAACCTCAAGGTGAAATGTACACCGTTCAGTTTGACGTTTCTGATTACAAAAAACACTTTGGCGGACTCACCAGTGTTCGATGCCCTGCGCATGAAACCCCGCTTAATTTCATGCAATCAGCAGAATTGCATGACCTGCTTGCTGATGTGAATGAGAGTTTACCAAAATGGCAGCACATCCAGTCGGGTTCAGCAGCGCATCGCTGTCCAAGCTGTTCGTTTGTGACAAAAACCCTTCGTGATAACGGGGTTAGCAACATGTCAGACCTGATGAGCGTGGTGAAATTAAGTCCCTTCCATGACGTGCGCCCCTACGAGGTTCGACCAAAAAACATGAAATCCTTTAACTCAGAAGAATTGTTTGGAGGAAACTCTGACTTATCCCGCGCAGCGCTTTTTGGCGGTTTTGGCCACCCCCTTACCTTTCATTTTGGTCGTATGGGCGGCATGATAAACAGCTGGTCATCACAACGACATTTGACTACCTTCTCAGAAATGTACAAGAATCCTGAGGAAACAAAATTCTTAGACTCGCTTCTTGATGTCATCCAGGATCGTATTGTGATGCCAAACAACTTTCCCGTGCAGCTTGATACTGTTATGGTTGGTACCACTAACCTTGGCGAGTATGAGAAAGCACGAAATGATAAATCACTTGCTGAATACTTGCAACGCCGTATCAGACCCTTTGAGATGAGTTCTATTCTCGTGATAGACGACCTTACGCGCGCGGTAAAAAATCGCGTGTATGGTACCTCAAATGGCGTGCACATTCCACCACGGTTTGTAGAAAAATTCCTCTCACCGCTTGGCGTGCTCTCCGCCCTTGATGAACCTGCATCTGATTTGAAAGTGTCATTGCTCCAAAAAGCAAAAGTGTACAATGGAGAAATGCCTCACGGCATTGAAAAAGAATTGCAGGCACTTCATGAGGAATTGTTGCGAGAAGCGCACAATAAACCCTTTGGCAAGAAAACAGAGGGAATCTATTATGGCGTTCCGTTCTCGTTCTTCCAAGACCTTAAGGATGTGTTTGAATCAAAAGTTCGCGCACTTCCTGCATCAACACGCGATAACTTCTTTGACAAAGACCATGAGGATGGGTGTATTTCGCTCTTGCCTATTGAGAAAACACTTGAAGACCTTGTTGCACGGTATGATGGCATTAATGACGCAACTCGCCTGCGCATTACTGAAGAAGCGCTTGGCGAAGCAATGAATGAGTACAAGAAATCAGTTGTGCGCGATGTTCGCAGAGCAATTATTGGTGATGCAACACTCACCGACCTGAGCGTAAAATATATTACGCAATCCTATGCTGAAGTTAATGGCAGAAACAAATACCTTGATGCGCGCGGTCTAGAACAGCACATTGACTCTGAGTTTCTCTCGCGTATTGAAAAAGCATCAGGCGTTTCAAATCCAAAACAGTTTAGACAGTTTGTTGCAGACAACCTTCGATACCGCCAAAAAGATATGAAAAATAAGAGTTTCCAAAAAAACGGAAACATTTATGCGGTTCTTGCCAAAACGCTTCTTGAAGAAGATTCGTCATTTCGCAGGGCAATGGAAGAGTACGCGCAGTCGTATATTCTTCCTGCTAAAGTAAGTGATATTACCGTGCTCTTTAGCGAATCAAACAATGAGTTGATTACAACTATGAAATCAAGCGGGTATTGTAAAGCTTGCGTAAGCGTTGCTATTGGTTACGCATCAGAAGCACGCAGAGGCGTTAACCACGTCCACTAAGTGGGCATAACACCCTCTTTTGGGTTTTTGAGCTCTTCTTTGAAAAGCGCACAACCCCGTGTTTGCAAGAAGAGTGTGAGGCGGCTAATATGGATGGTAATGGACGGATAAGTGAAGCATTTGAATCGCTACTGGATAAGGAGCGCTTTCAGGCATTTATCAATTCATATGCGCCACTCACGTTAAAAGAGTATATGTCAACCGTGGTAAAAGGAAAAAAGGTGGGGATGGGTTTTGGTGATATTACTGAATCAAGCCCTGAGCGTTTGTATCGTATCCTTTCTGATGGCAAAATAAGCCACCCTAATGGCATGCAGGAATACCTTTTTTTTAGAACAGGAGACCATCCCGTAACCGGCTTATCTGACGTGTTAAACACACTTACTGACCGGTTGTATCAGGCATCATTGCTCTATAAGCAGGGAAAAGTGCCGCTTATTCTTCTTGTGGGTCCAACTGGCAGTGGTAAAACCCATATTGGTCAGCGTCTTGAAGAAGGGCTTGTTGAGGAATTAGAACGAAACCCGCGCTACACATTTGGCTTTAAAAAACATGGCGAAACGGCAAACGGAGCGTATAACTGTCCGCTCTCTGAAGAACCGCTTCACTTACTGACCTCAAAACGGTCGTTATTGCCTTCGTTTATCACAACATCCCACAATCATGCAGGCGAGCTTTGTTCTTCATGCACCGTAGAATACAGCAAGCGCCTTATTGATGAAGCATCTGGTTTTCGCGAGTTTGCTGAAAAATTCTCAGATGACGGGTTTACCCGTTATAGGGATGAGGACACGCAGGCATCACAAGAACTGGAAGGTGGCGCGTCAAAAATTCTTGACATGATTGGCGAATTTGTGAAAGTTATCCGGCTCAAGCCAAATGTTGCTTCAATTGAGCTTACGGATAAGAATTTTTACAAAAAATTTCCGCGTGCAATTGAAAGTGCGAGCAGAGGCATTCTCAACATTGCTATTGATGACAGAGACCTTGACCATGTCCCTGATATCAGCTACCAATTATTGCTTAATCTTGCAGATAAACGCGTTACTGATGAGACGGGCAAGAGTTCACAGCCTGACCTTACTGCATTCTTGTATGGAAATGAGAATGTTGCAAAAGAAATAGAAAATCGCGCTCCTTTTGAAGACCGCATTCTTCCCGTGTACGTTCGAAGAAACCTTTCCTATTCTGAAGAACAAAAAATCTATGAACGCGCAAACATACCCTTCAAGCACTTTTCACCAGGCATTATGAAATTGGTTTCAATGTTTAGTGTGGCAACCCGGGTCAAACATGACGGTGACTCTATTGCCGAGCTCTTTGATGATGATGACCCATCCCTGTTTGAAATTATTGATGTGTACGACCGCTTTGAAACGTACAAGCAACTGAGCAAAAAAGAATTTGAATTTGTGCACAACCGTTTGCGTGTTGGAAAAAATGTGCCGCCTAGTGATGGCTGGACAGAGGGTTTTTCTGCCCGCCGCGTTGTTGCTGATTTGTTTGAATTAAAGGCGCGCTCAAAACATGAATGCTTCACTCTTGACTCACTTCTTGATTTTGTAAAAGCCAAGGCAGATACTGATGATGACTACATTGGCGAGTTTTACCCGCACGCAACTGAGTTTGTCATGCGAGAAATTGGTGACGTTGTTGAATCAGATGTGAGTCTTGCCTATCGTTCAGTGGTGTTTGATAGTGAAGGCGGTCTTGAGCGTTTAGAAACGTTTTTCTCAACGTATCTTGACCTTATTAAGAAAAAGGCACTTGAACGAATAAGCGAAGTTGATGTTGCTGGTCGTGGAAGAGTGCCTATTGATGAGCATATCAGTGAGCTCGTAGCGCGGCTTAATGTTATTGATGGGGAATCACTCAAAAAAGAAGTTGACGACTGGTATTATGACAAAGAAAGCAAGCCGCTGTTTTCACAAATTGTTGAAGAAAATCCGTGGCTTATTGAGGGTGGAGAAACCCTTGATGACTATATTGATTGGGAACAATTTGCCGGTGAGGGGGGTTTGAATTCTCAAGACAAAGAACGCCTGCAAAAACTGCTTGACAAACTCGAACATAAAGGGTATTGTGATGAGTGTGGCATTTCAACCCTTAGATACTACGCGCGAGAGGTGATACGCTGATGAGTTATAAGAGCCGTAAAAAGTATAAAAATCGCGTAAAAAACGCAAAAAAAGGTGCGTGGGGCAAAAAACAATACCAGCAAATTCCTCGCGTGCGAAAAGGACAAGTCCAGCCGGTTCGCATCCCGGTAGTAAGTCTTCCTGGCATCCGCTATGGTCCAAGAAGAGAAGGGATTGGCAGCACGCCTGGTGTTGGTACAGGACCAGGAAAACCTGGCGACCCGCTTCATCCAAGACAACCCGGTCGGGATGGCGAAGCAGGAAATGAGCCAGTAGATTCAATTTATGAAGACACGCAAAAACAAGAGCTTATCGAATACATGCGTGACGAACTTGAGCTTGACTTTGTTAAGCCAGGAAAAGAAAAAACGCTCAAATCACTTAATTTTCCTGCAATTGTCAAAAACGGTGAGGACTCGCTCTTTTCTCTTGAACACACGGTTGAAGAATCATTTTCACGCCAAATCTTTGAAAACGCGCTTGAGAAAACAAACGTGCTTTCTGCAATCAGCACACTTGAAGGATTGGTAGAAACCATTTCCACGCTTCCCCACGGTATTGAAGACCTGCCCCACGAGTACGTGCTTTCAAAAATAAGGCGCGGACAAGAGGAGATTTGTTTGCTCAAGCCTGACATGGCTCTGGTAAAAGGCGCGTTTAATGGTGCAGCGCGCAAACTGCGTTTTGACTTACAGCTTGAAGACTTTAGATACTTGCTTCCTAAAGATTCTTACAAGCATGAGCAAAATGCAATTGCGATTTTTATTCGTGACGTTTCCGGCTCAATTAGCGATGAAGAAATGCGCCTGTCATACGAGCTTACTGAACTTACTGAATTATGGTTAAGCGAAGCGTATGAACATGTTGATTCAGTGTTTATTGCGCATAACGCGCAGGCGTGGGAAGAAACACGTGAAGGCTATTATCGTCTTAAAAGTGATGGTGGTACCATGTTTGTTCCTGCATACGAGATTATGCGCGCTATGTTTGATGGCAATACATATCCTAAAAAGACTGCTGACAAGCGAACTATCAATACTGAAACAACAGACGTGTACGTGGTGCACATGACTGACGGGCAAGTATGGGGTGATGATGACCCGGTTGGGTATTTGGTAAGTGACATCTTCAAGGATATTACGCGTTTTTGCTATTATGAGATGGACTTTACTAGTAGTGATTCAAGCAGGTTTAGTAAAGAGCTTGAATCCATTCTTGATATCACCATAGCTAACGTCTCGTATCGTGAGCTTATTCGCATGCATCGCTCAACGAGTTTAGAAGAGGGAGTGTGGCCTGCAATGAAAACCTTTTTTGGAAAAAAGAAAGCGTAAATGGAGCTGAATGATATCTATGAAAATAAAGTATGACCGCGATTTTACAACGGCAAAAAAGCAGAGACCTGTTGATGAGTCTGACCCAACGCCGGAACAAGCGCTTCTTCCTGCACGAAAACCAAAAATCAGGGTTTTTGAAGGATATTTGCAAAACAAGGAATTAACAAAAGAAGCGTCAAATATTTCTAACTGGATGCAAAAGAATCTCAATCTCTTGTATGGTGACACTGATTTTTATCTCGTTGATTTAGAAGGCCTCTCAGAAATTGTTGCAAAAGGAGGTTGGAAAGCACGACCTGACCACTGGTCGCTTGGCCAAGAGTTTGAAGTGCAGCGAAAAGGGCATAGCATGGGTAATTGGATTGTGTATGAAATCGTTGCATCAACGGGTGTGTGGAAAAAAGGCCATGTTGAGCCAAACAGCGCGTATATTTATAATGTGAACAACATGACTGATGTCAAGCTTGTTATGGCGCACGTGTTTGGCCACATGCATGTGGACCATAATAATGCGTATGCGCGCAAATTCAGACCCATCTCGCCTTTTGGGTACATGAATTTCCAGCAGGAACGCTACCAGGAGCTTGAAGACTTGGTTGGTGAAGATGCAGTAGATGAAATACGGGATGTTGCAAGCATTCTCAATACGCTCACTGATTTTTATGAAGACCTGCCAAAACGTGATTTGCAAGCGATTGCAAACATGGACAAGGAAAATCCGCTCACGTTTTTAGATGATGTCTTGAATAATTCAAAGAAAATGCGTGAGCGCGTAGTTAAAGCCCGCTCTGAGCACAAAAAAACGCAACACCCTCCAAAACGAACCTATAACGTGCTTGAGTTTGTGGCCCACTACTCCACTAAGCTTGAGGACTGGCAGCGGGAAGTGTTGCTTCTTGAAAACGGCATCACCCGCTTTGATTATCGCATTGAAAATCTCAAAGTCTTGCACGAAGGATTTTCTGCAAGTGTTGACTTATTGTATGCTATGAACAATAATCTTCCAATTGGAGAGACTATTGACTGGATTAAGCACCGAACAAATGGCATGCTTCATCCTCGTGAAGGATTAAACCCGTACCGTATTGGTCTTGACCTGCTTATGCACGTGATTGAGAAGTGGGGCTCAGGGCGTTTTGGTCTTGACTACGAACTTGATGAAAAAGCATCACGACGCAATTTAAACATTGATTTTAATTCGCTTGATTTCAAAAAAGGATGGAATAAAGTGCTTGAGATTGCTGCAACTCACATTGACTATAGTCTCTTTGAGGAGTATTTTACGCCTGAATTCTTTGCTGAAAAAGCACGCGACCTCATGGTGTATGAGGAGAACAAGAGCCGTTGGTGGTGGTGGAACCCTGAAGCACAAATAACCAGCAGAGAGTTTGATGATGTGAAACGCGCCCTGCTTTTTGGCAAGTACAATATGGGTCTGCCGCGCATTGCAGTATCTGCGGGCGGCGGCGACTTCAATGGTCAGGGCGGGCTTCATCTGGTGCATGATGTTAAAACCGTGCTTAACATGGGTCTTGAACCGCGTCAAGTGACGTTGCAACCCTATCTTACTAACCAATCGCTTAAAGCGCTTTATCAGGTGTGGGGAAAACCGGTTTTTCTTGAAACCATTGATGAGAATAACAATCATATTCGCATGATATACTCTGATGGAAAATTTAGTGAGATTCAAAAGAATAGTGCTAAACAGAATGGGTGGCGTTAGGGCGAATAATTTATAACACATTAGTGCGGGTGAATCACTATGGATTTCAATTTGGAAAACGTTTTTAATGAATCAGAGAGCCTTGTTGACTTAATTAATAAGGTATGCGCGTTCAACAAAGAGCATGGCCAAAGCGGGGTAACCTGCACAAAAATTCTTGAGCGAGTCAAACAAGTCTATGAACTTGGCGACATGGCAAAAGACATTTCACCATGGGGTATTGCAGAAACCAGAACCGGCATGCAGCCAACCTCGTTTGGTGTTGACTACCATCAGAGTAATGCAAACCTGATAACCCCACAATACATTGCGCAAGCAAAAGAAGCATGGCCTCAATTGTCAAACAAGTACGCAACAGGCTGCGCTGATTGTGGAACGCTTAAAATACAGAACGAACGCTAGGGTTTTTTTGGGCGCAAGATTAAAAACAAAACCATGAGCGTAGAGTAAGGTATGAACAAACAGGTAATCTTACTGCTCGGATTCTTTGGTATGGGTGTTGTGCTGCTTGTCTTGTTTAACTCCTTTTTTTTTATCAGTTCAGAGTATTCGCGCTATTCAGATGCCCAACTTGTTAAACGCTTTCCCCTGCAAATTAATACCTCACCCACCGAGTTTTACCCGCTTGAAGAAACCTCACCCGTTCTTAATGCGTCTTTAACGTGGTTCTTGTCAATTAATCAAAGTGATATGAGCACGCCGTGGGTTTTGAAAAACATTCTTGAATCATGTACATACCCGTCTCTTGTCAAAAAAGCGCGTGAACTGTATGCATACACTATTCGCTCTTTATTTGAACCATCCTATGAAATTTTAATATATGACCAGTCAGTGCGCGCAAACAATGTGTCAGCACTCACGTTTGTTTCACGCGCGCTTCTTTGTAACACTAATGAGTCATACTTTTCTAAAGATTACGCGCAAGCACTTGATGCGCATCAAAATAGTGGCGGAGAATACGTTTCAGACGCGTATTTTAAAGCGCATTTTGTTCTTGCGCTTATGTTTGCAAAAGAGCGGGGATGCATTAGTGATGAATTTGCCACGGCACTTATTGAAAAAAACGCGGCAGAACTTGCAGCGCAAAACAATGAAAACGCGTTTGTTGATGATGCGTTTGTTGAAATCGCAGCAGTTATTGCCTATGCGCAACCTGATTTGTATGATGATATCTGGACTCAAAAAATCGTGGACGCGCAGGACAGTTTTGGGTTTTGGTCTGGTATTGAAACGAGCAGGTATCCAAACACGCACACATCTTCACTCGCGTTATGGGCGCTTGTTATGCGTAATGGTTGTGATGGCTGGTAGTTAAAACCACGTGTTCAAATTCTTTTGCGGTTTTTCTTTTTCCCAGCCAACAGCGTCGTAGATGCGTTCAATCTTGCCGCCGGTCACTTCTTCAATGTGTTTATCCACATTGACAACGGTTCCTTTGGGCACGTCCCAGTCATTTGAGAATGCAATAACATCAGTAGGGGGTTTTCCTGGCACGTCTTTAACATACATAACATAAAAGCGCGAACCAACATCAAAATTCGCATCCATATGTTTGTTTGCGTATTTTGCTGCGCGAACTGAGGGGCGGTCAACTTTGTATGCGGTGATTGGTTTTTTGAGCGGTGAGGAAATGCCTATTTCTTCAAAGCGCGCGTTTCCTTTGCGAATTTGTTCGCGCACGTGCCGCAAATACTCGTTTACGTCTTCACGTGTTTTGCCTGAAAAAAGCATTTCAAGCACGTGTTGCTGGGTTTGCTTGGCAAGCTCAGAGCTGTCTGAGCGAACGGTTTCAAGACCGGTAACTGAGATTTCAGGAGGGATGTCTTTTCCTTTATACCACGTGATAAGTCCTGCATAGCGTTTTTTAGTTTCAGGAAATAAGAGGAGTTTGTAGTAGAGTTTTTCAAACTCAACGCTGAGCATGTTTTTTGGCGCGTTATACCGGTCAAGCAGTTTTTGGTATGATGCATTGAGAATTTCTGCAACGCTTTTGCCTTCTGCTATACTGTTGTGCGCGTCTTTTTTTGTGACAAAAATACTGTCTGTATCCCCGTAGAGGACGGTGTAACCGTTTTTTTCTGCAATGTTCTTGCTCCACAATACTGTGTCTCTGCCAACTTTTGTGATAGCATCGCCCACGCCTTTTTTGTAGAGGCGAAAATGAGGGTTTGCTGATACGCCATAAAAACTGTTCATCACAATCTTTATTGCGTACTGTTTTGCTTCCAAGCGTTTATATTCCTCACTGCCCTTCTTGTGCGTGTCGCGCTCTTTTTGGATTAGAATTCGGCGATTGAAGATGTGTTCAAGAATTTCTGGAAAAATGCCCGCACGCGTTTTTGAAAAATAGGTGTGGTCAATAGTCACGCAATCCTGCTCTTTTTTGTTAAGAATGGTTTCAGGGCTGATATTGCAGCTGATAATGATGTTTGGGTACAGTGATTTGAGGTCAACAACTGCAACATTTTCATGCAATCCTTTTACTGGGTCAAGTACGATTGCTCCTTTGAGTCTGGTTCGTTTTTGCACGCCTGCTTTTGTTGGCAACACGTACTTGTCTTTGCAGTAGGTAAGAATAAACGAGTCTGAGGTGCGCATGCTCATAATCACGTCATCAAAATCGCAGTGTGCCATGCGCCTCACTTCATCATAGTAGTCAATGATTTTTCGCTTCTGATCAATTTCGTATACAAGATACGTGTCTTTTGCGTTGTATTCAATAAACGTGTCAAAGTTCTCACGCCACATGTTTCCCCACGTTTTTGGCATGGCAATCTTTTTTGCATTAAGTTCCTGGCTGCTAATGTGGTCAAGGGTGTAGAACTTCATTTGTCCCATCACCATCTTGCGATATCCCGTAAGCAGGTCAAAAATGATGCGTCCTTTAATCACGGGGTTTGTGCCGCTAAATCCACCGCGGATTTTTGTGTAATTAAGAGGGGAGAGCGCGTTTGGGTCAAGTCCAAGTGCTTCCATGCGTTTGATAAGGTAGTAAATGTCAAAATGCTTCACGTTCCAGCCGGTAATAACATCCGGGTCAACGCGGTTGAAATACGCGATGAGATTTGCAAACAGGTCTTTTTCAGTTGCTTCTTTTACAATGGTTGCTTTGACGCGCATGGTTTTGCCGTTAATCTCGAATTTGTAGGTTTTTTTTTCTTGTTCTGTTTTAAAATCGTTGCGCCAGGTGAGAATTGTGCACTCCTTGTCAAATGAGTCAAAAAGCGCGATAGCAGTTACTTCATGGTCTGCCTGCTCAATATTTGGCCGCGTGTTATCGGTGTTTGTTTCAATGTCAAGATAGCACACGCGAAGCGGGTCTTGTTCAATCGCGTCATACGTGTCTATTACGTAGCGATTGGTAAAGAGAATGTCTGCTTCAAACGTGTGTTCAAAGTTTTTTCGCAACTCTTTGACGTGCGCGGGAATGTTGCAAACCACTTTAACAACTGCTTGGCCATCAAGGGTTGTTTTTTTTGTTTCTGCTTCAACGCGCACTACGTGTTCTAGTTTTTCCGCTTTTTTTTGGTCTTTTGCAAGCACAAAAAAGTAGGGTTCAACGCCAGTGACTATGTCTACGCGTTTCTTCTTATCCGCACCGCGTGAGAACACGTGAATGAGGGGTTTGTCCTCTTTGACTTCATATTCAACTTTAAACATGTGAATAACACGTTAGAAAAATTTCGCTATTTTAAAGTCTTGCTCTCTGCACCAAATGAGATTCTGGGCGGGAGAGAAACGTTTTTGAATAATGCGCAAGGAGAAGTATACAAACAGGGGAGTGTAGTGCAGTTGCGCGCAAGTAGTTTGGTGCATAGGGTGATTATTTTCATAGCCCTTGGCGTGTTCATTTCTGGCGCGTTCGCGCATGAAGATGCGCAGAGGGCTGGCGTGCTTGCATGGTTCTTTTGGGATGTTATACTGGTTGGCTCTTTTGTTTCCGGCGTTTTTGTCATTCTTGCCGTGAGCATGAAAAAACCATCAAAGTTGCAGAAAAAAGTATTTTTTCTTGGCATTGTGGTTCCTCTTATTCTGGTTTCAGGGTATCTTGTGGTTGGCACGCTTTTTATGAACGTCACGTCTGAGACCGGTGGACCTGTGCACTGGCACGCTGATTTTGAGATTTATAATTGTGGTAGCCCTGTTGATATTATTGACCCAAGCGGGTTATCAAACCGTGTTGGCACGTCGGTGTTTCATGTGCATGGGGATAATCGCATGCACGTTGAAGGAGTGGTTGTTAACATAAGTGATGTGACGCTCCGCGAGTTTTTTGAAGTGATTGGGGGCCGTGTTGATGACTACTCGCTCTTATTGCCCACTTCTAATGGTATTGTAACTATGGATACGAGAATCGGTTGTGATGGCACGCCTGCGGTGTTTAATATTTTTGTGCTTCGCGTGCAAGACGCTCGCGCGGGCATGACAACAAACATGCAGTACACGCTCACGCGTATTGACTCGTTTGACGAATACGTTCCTGCGCCATTTGCGTACGTGCCGCCAGGGGATTGTGTTATTGTGGAATTTGGTGCGCAAACAAATACAACTGATGCCCTATGCGATTCGTACGAGCGCGCAATAGAGCGCGGAGATGTAGTGGAGGCTGAGAGTAGTGGCGGTTGAAGCGTACCTTCCCACACTTGGAACTGTTCTTATCACTGCAGTAATTGACTCGGTAAACCCGTGTGCTATTGGCGTGCTTATTCTTATGATTTCAGTGATTATGAGCGCAAAACAGTCTGTTTCAAGAATGCTGTTGCTTGGTTTGCTTTATATTACATCAATTTTTACCGTATATTTGCTTGCAGGTCTTGGTCTTACCTACGCGTTTACCGTGTTTCCGCTCGTGCTCACCGAGTATATTTCAATAGTGGTTGGCATGCTTATTATTGGTGCAGGCCTCATTGAGATTAAAGATTTTTTTTGGTATGGTAAAGGTTTTTCACTTACCATTCCGCATCGTTTTTCAAAAAAATTGCGTGAACGAGCCATGCGCATTTCGATTCCAGGCGTTATGATTCTTGGCGCGTTTGTTGCTGCAGTTGAACTGCCGTGCACGGGCGCGCCGTATCTTGCAATTATCACGCTTTTATCACAGTACTTTGACGTGACTGCTGGCCTGCTTTTAGTGCTCTATAATCTTATTTTTGTCTCTCCGCTTGTAGTTATTCTTGTTCTTGTTGCGTTTGGAAAAGAACTGTATGAGGTTAAAAAGTGGCATGAGCTAAACAAGCCGTTCATGCGCTTGCTTGCTGGCCTGCTTCTTATTTTCATGGGATGGTTGCTTATTCTTATTTCAAATGGTACTATCAATTTTGGCTGAGTAAGGTGTTTAAGCACCAAATGTGTGTATGGGCAGTATGGCAAAAAAAGCGTCAAAATCGCGCGGAGAATTGTGCGCAAACTGTCTTAAGAAGCTAGGTTCAAAAACAGTAACTAAAAATGAATTGAAGTTTTGCTGTCAAAAATGCTGTGATGTGAACACGAAAAAACAGGAAACTGCTGTGTGCGAGTTTTGCTAAACAGCACGTGGTGCGCAGGTTTCTTCAACCAGTGATTCTAGCGTTGCTGTACACTCACTGCAAAACGTTTCTGGTTTTGGATGTCCTGTTTGCATCACGCAATCGCTGTGGTGTTTAAGGTCGTAGTGGTGACCAAGCTCATGAATGCCTGTTGCGCGTTGTTTTTCTTCGCTCATGTCGCCTGCGACTAATGCGTGCCCATTCTGGTAAAACCCGTTAATTGCGCGATAATCCCCATACGTGCTTTGCACAAGCGGTCCGTCCAAAAAAAGCAGAATGTTCTTGCCTGCATGGTGCTTGTTCAAGTGTGCAAACAGCGCGTCTTTATCATAGAGTTTTCTGTCCTCAGAGCCAAGCGTGCCGTTTGCATAGAATTTGCTTAATTCGTTTCTGCATTCAAAAGGAATCTCAAGAGTATCATAGGCTATTTCTTCAATTAAGCCGCTAAACGCGCTTGTGAGGGGAGTTTCAACCGCTAAAAGAGGATTGAGGATGTGTAGTTTCATAGGTAATTGACACAACGCTGTGTTGTATCCCTTTTAAAATGTTGTGGTTTTTTCCGACAGGATTAAAAACAATAATTAACTATTGTTGATTAGGTTTTATGATAAGCCTCCTCTTGAATCATATCTTGAGTAAGTGTTTAGCTGGCGGCTTGTTTTGTTCGTTCGCCAAGTAATTCTTCAAGCCTGCTTCTGAGCATCTCGTTTTCGCTGATGTTTGGGAAGAGGTGAAGTGCTGCTTCTTCCATGTACTTGCAGGGGATGATGTCAATTTTTCCTTTGTAACTGTCAAGTATGATATCTTTTGCGTTTTTCTCACTTATAATTACTTTTTTTAGCCCGCGCTCCATTGCGCCTTCAATTTTCCATTTCACGCCGCCAACTTCTTTGAGTTCTCCATGAACATTCATTGATGAGGTTAAGCCAATGCTTTGGTCGATACGCGCGTTGTAGAGCGCACTCATGCCCGCAATGGTGAGCGCTAGTGTTGCGCTGTCCCCGTCGCTTGCTTGTTTAAAATCATAAAACTGGAGTCGTACTTGTTTATCAAGTGGTTTGTTATAGACGCGTAGTAGATTTGTGTCAACCTGTTTTAAAGATAATTCAAGATAGGATTCGTTCACTTCTTTTTCTTTTTGTATTCTTCCAATATAGGCTACTCCCGCTTCATGTTCGTTTTTTGGAACTGCTTGGGAGAGGATTGGTGAAACTAAACCCTGATAGATTGATGGTATAACTGCAAGCGCGTTTACCTGGCCTTTTTTTAAGCCGCTTGTCATGATTTCTTTGTAGTTTTCCATCATCTGATTGAGTTTGTCTACGTGTTTGTGTTCAACTGATTTTTTCTTTTCTATTGCAATTCTAAAGTGTTCATGCGTTATGTAATTTCCTTCTTGTTGCGCGTAGAACTTTCTTTGATAAAATTCGTCTCTTGCAGAGCGTATAACCCCTTTGAGCGGTCGTAGCTGTGTTGAAACGTGACCATCTTGGGGGGACCATGATTTAAGCCATTCAACCATCTCTATGACTGCTTCTCGCGTCCAGGGGATGTACATAACATCCTGCACAAGCGAGAACATGTTTTCTTCTCTTTTTGTACGGTGTTCTTGATTGTTTCTTGGATATTTTATAAAGAGGTCATCAACAATTCTCTCTACCGTTTGCTTGTAGCTTAGGTGTCCTCTTGCGTATTTGTGCGCTACGTCTGGTATGAAGTGTTCTTCAAAGAGTTTGTCAAGAGACAGTTCTCCATAGTAGTTTACGCCATACATGGTTCTGACGAGTTGTTGGCGTTCAATGCTTAAATCTTGTAGGTCTTGTTCTTCATACATTTTTTTCGTGAACAGAACCCATTCTTTTTTATTCAGGTGGGGATAGAGTGTGCTTCTTGTTTCTTCGAGAATTGCTTTTATTTCTTCTTCATTTCCCATTTTCAACGTTTTGAGCGTGGTTCGCACATTGTTAAGGTCATCTTCATACACAGAGAGCGGAAAATACGCATATTCTCTGAGATTTTCTGGGGTTATGCTCTGGGATACAGGCATGATTACTTGTATTGCCTTGTCAAGAAGTCGTGAGCGAAATGCAGGGTTTGCGAGTATCCCTTCAAGATTGTTTGTTGCCATGACAAGCCTAAAATCGCATGGCGCTGGTGCAGTGCTTACGCTTGCCGCACTGTTGCTTCCTGATGAGCCAAGACTTCGTATTGGCCATGATTTATCTTCCCACGCGGTAAGCAGCCAGTTGAGGATTTGTTCGTTGAGCGAACGAGCTTCATCAATGACGAGCACGCCTTTGTGTGCTTTGTGTATTTCTCCTGCTTCAACCCGCTTGTACGCAGGCGTGCCAAGCCCACCGCTCTGGTAGGGGTCGTGGCGCACATATCCAAATAAGTCTGATGTTTCAGCACCGGTTACTTCACGGCAGGGGGGTGTTAGCTTGTCGCTGTTGTCAACGAGTTTTTTTGGTTTCTTGTTTTTTTGTGAAAAAAAGTAACTGAACGGTTTTTTTCCGTGTGAGCCAAGCAGCGGACCCCACCCTAGTGCAGTTGCAAGGCCGCCAACGACTGCGTCAAAAACCAGTTTTCCTCCTGCAAACGCGGTTCCTTTGACCAGCTCAAATGCGTTCACAAGAGTATCATACGAAAAGTAGGCTATGGGAAGAATTGCGACCCCTGCAAGGATTTGGAAAAAACGATACGCATCTTTGTGTTCTTGGCGCCATTGCAAGAAAAAATCTCCGTTTTTTCCTTCAAGAAAATGATTGTATTCTTTTAAGCTTCCAACAGGCACTGCAGTTATGAGCGGTTTATTTTCTTCAGCTTCTTCAGGATTTGGTTCGCAGAGCAAGTCAACAAGTTGTGGTTCTCCAAATATAGCAAGGAGTTCTGCAAGGCTCTTTGCTAAGTGAGATTTTCCGTTACCCGGCTCTCCTAAGAGCAAGAGGGATTGTCCTGTTTCTGCTGCATCAATAACCTGGCTTTTGACATAGTCTGGCCCGATATACTGATTTATTTTCAGCCACGGCAGAGCTAATGCTTCGTGTATGATTTGTTGGTCTATTGTTCTTACGCCGCTGTTTTCCCGCTCTTTTTTATCCCGCCTGTACGTGCTTAGCGTGATTGCGTGCGCGAGGTCAATGTCTGCATTGACATCATTGAGTAATCGCTCAAGGTCATGGCTTACATGGCCTTTTGGAAGGTATGAAAATGCATGTCCTTTTAATTGTTGCATATGTTTGAGATTGTGGTATGCAACAACTAATTCTTCTTTTCGCTTTTTTTTTAAATGAGAGCACATCATGCTCATATTTTTGCTTGTGTTGTAAGTAGGCAGACCAAAGTTCTTCAGTTGTTTCAAAGTCCCAGCCTGCTTGTGTTTCTCCCGTAGTAGCAAAGTAATTTCTTTTTTCCTCTTGGGTGAGGTTATCAATCTTGCATTTTGGCGCATTAACTAAATGTATGCGTTTTTTTGCTTCTATAGCTGTTTTTGTGGGCACAATTCTCTACTTTCTAGAAAAATGTTTAATAAACTTATAGGTAATTGAATTATACGCTTTGCATAATGCTGTTTTGTAGTTACTCCTCTGTTGAGAGTCGTTGTTTGAGTCGTGTTATCTGGTTGCGCAGTTGTATGGCAAGCTCGAAATTGAGCTGGTCTGCTGCTTCTTGCATGTCGATTTCAAGCTGGGAGATAATGGCAGGTATTTCTTTTTTTGGCACGTGTTTTGTGTCTTTAACCGTGGTAATTTCTTTTCCCACTTCTTTTTTGATGGTTTTTGGTGTGATGCCGTGTTTTTTGTTGTACGCGGTTTGAATGTTTCGTCTGCGTTCTGTTTCAGCAATAGCAAACCTAATCGAGTCGGTTATCTTGTCGCAAAAGAGTATGACTTTTGATTCAGCATTTCGTGCAGCTCTGCCAATGGTTTGAATAAGTGAGGTGTCGTTTCGCAAGAATCCTTGTTTGTCTGCGTCAAGAATGGCAACAAGTGCGACTTCAGGAATGTCAAGGCCTTCTCGAAGCAGGTTGATGCCAACAAGCACGTCAAAGTCGCCTGCGCGCAGTTGTCTGATTATTTCACTTCGCTCTAGCGTGTCAATCTCGGAGTGCAGGTAGCGAACGCGCACACCTTTTGTGCTTAAAAATTCGGTGAGTTCTTCTGCCAAGTGCTTGGTGAGTGTGGTAACCAGTGTGCGGTTTCCTTTCTTTGTTGTAGCAGTAATTTCAGAAAGAAGCGTGTTCATTTGTCCGGTGATTGGTTGTGTTTCAATACGGGGGTCTACAAGTCCAGTTGGGCGGATGATTTGTTCAACAATGTTGCTGCTATGTTTTTTTTCATAGTCTGCGGGTGTTGCTGAAACAAAGATGGCGTTTTTAAGATAGGTTTCAAATTCATTAAACTTGAGCGGGCGGTTGTCAAATGCGGAAGGAAGGCGAAACCCATATCTGACAAGTGATTCTTTTCGCGCAACATCCCCATTAAACATGCCCCGCACTTGCGGAATGGTTTGGTGGCTTTCATCAATAACAACAAGAAAGTCTTTTGGAAAGTAATCAAGCAAGCAGTAGGGTGCTTTGCCGGGTTTTCGTTTGTCAAAATGGCGCGAGTAGTTTTCAATGCCGTTGCAGTAGCCCAGCTCTTTTATCATCTCTAAATCGTATTCAACTCTTTTTTTGAGCCGGTGTTTGATAAGGAGGTCATCAATTTTTGGAAGTTCACGCTCAAGTTCTTTTCGAATAGTCTTTATTGCATCTTCTTTGTCTTGTTTGTCAACGACAAAATGTTTTGCAGGAAATAAAAAGAAATCATTGAGCACGGTTTTTTCAAAAAAATTGAAGGGGTCTACAAGACTGAGCTTTTTTACTGTATCTCCATCGAATTCTACGCGCAGCACATGCCCTAAGTGCACGTCTACACTGTTTCCACGTACGCGAAACGTGCCCCACGTGAATTCCATATCGTTTCGTTCATATTGCATGTCAAGCAGCTTTCCTAAGAAGTCTCGTCGTGAAAGTTTCATGCCTGTTTTGAGATTAAATGAGAGTTTGTAGTAATTTTTTGGGTTTCCAAGACCATAAATGCAGCTCACACTTGCAACAATGATAACGTCTTTTCGTGTCATAAGCGAGTGCGTTGCTGAGAGCCGCATCTGCTCTATTTTTGGGTTAATGCTCAATTCTTTTTCAATGTACGTGTCGCTTGCAGGCAGGTATGATTCTGGCTGGTAGTAGTCGTAGTAACTCACAAAGTATTCTACTTTATTTTCAGGAAAGAATTCTTTGAATTCCTGGTAGAGTTGGGCTGCAAGTGTTTTGTTGTGTGCAATAACAAGCGTTGGCTTGTTAAGTTTTTGAATGGCATTGCTTATGGTAAATGTTTTGCCGCTTCCAGTCACGCCAAGCAGGGTTTGTTTGGTTTTGCCTGACTTAAAGCCGTCTATGAGTTGTTTAATCGCTTTAGGCTGGTCTCCTTCTGGTTTGAATCCGGCTTTGAGAGTAAATGTTTCAGTCATGGTATGAATCCTTTTTTGCGCAATAATTGGTGGTAGGTGATTGCAAACCGGTGTGATTCGTCGCGCACGTTCATAAGTAGTCGCAGCCCGTCTGATTTCTTGTCAAGGCGCAGGGGTTCTGGTTTTCCGGGCATATATAATTCTTCCTCTTGTTTTGCAAGGGACACAAGAGGGATGTGTGCGTTAATTTCACGAAGTGCTTTTATTGCTGCGTTTAATTGTCCGCGTCCCCCGTCAATAAGGATGAGGTCAGGATACTGTTTTGATTCGGCTTTGAGCCGGGTGTATCTTCGTTTTACAATTTCATAGATGCCTTGAAAGTCGTCATTGCTTTGGTACGAGCGCATCTTAAAGCGGCGGTAGCCTGTTTTGTCTGCTGTGCCATTTACAAATCGCACCATTGAGCCTACAACGTATGTTCCTTGCGTGTGTGAGACGTCAAATCCTTCAATCACGACCGGGTTAAAGTTGAGTTCAAGTTTTTCTTTTAAGTCAGTAACGCGATAGTTTTCTTTAACAAGACTGACTTCTACATTGCGTTTGACAAGGTCGAGCAGTTCTTTTCTGCTGCCTCGCTGTGGAATGTGTATTCGCACGTTTGCGCCGCGCACGTGCGTTAAGTAGATTTGAATAGTCTTGTCAGCAAGGGGGTGGGGAATAAGGATGCGGGAGGGAATGGGGTTTTCTGCGTAGTATTGTTTGATAAACTCGTCGAGAAAATCCTCAGAGTGGGGGAAACTGAATTCCTGTTTTGTTGCGAGCACGCCTTTGTTAAGGGTAAAAACAATCATGTGGACTGTGTTGTCTTCGCGCACAAAGTTCATCACGTTTTCGTCATAGTTTCGTTTTTGTTCAACGTTTTGGCGCACTTCCAAATATTCAAGTGCGTGGAGCTGGTCGCGGATTGTTTTTGCTTGTTCGTAGTGCTGTGTGTGTGATTGTTCGTGCATTTCATTTTTCAGTTCTTTTTTGAGTGCATTAACATTTCCTTTAAGAAAGTGTTTAACTGTTTCAACGCGCGAGTCATATTCGTGGCGTGTTTCTTTTGCTTCACAAGGTGCGTTACACAGTCCGATGTGGTAGCGCAGGCACGCCCGTTTTGGGAGTCGCTTGCACGTTCTGAGTTTGAAGCTGTTAACAAGCAATTTTCGCACGAGTTCGCGGTATTCTCCACTCACAAACGGACCGTAGAGACTTCCGCGTGCGTCTTTTTTTCTGCTTGTTAAGAGTCTTGGATATGTTTCGTCAGTAACAAGTAAGTATGCATAACTGCGTGCGTCTTTGAGGAGGATGTTGTATTTTGGCTGGTGTTGTTTGACAAGATTATTTTCTAAAATAAGGGCTTCAACTTCGTTTGAGGTGACAAACAGTTCAATGTCTGCAGTCTCATTTACGAGTGCTTTAGTTTTGGGGTCTTCATGCGTTTTTGTAAAATAACTTGACACGCGTTTTTTGAGGTTTTTTGCTTTGCCAATGTAGATAATAGCTGCGTCTGTGTTTTTGTACGCGTAACATCCAGGGTCAGTTGGCAGTAGTTTTAGGTCAATCATGGTAAGAGTCGTTTTAAAAACGCGCCAGTATGGCTTTGCGTGTTTTTTGCTACGTGTTCGGGGGTTCCTTGTGCAATAATGCGTCCGCCGCCGTTGCCTCCTTCAGGTCCAAGGTCAAGAATGTGGTCAGCGTTTTTTATGATGTCAAGATTGTGTTCAATAACGATGATGGTGTTTCCTTTGTTTACGAGGTGTTGTAATACGAGAATAAGTTTTTTTACATCATCAAAGTGCAGACCGGTTGTTGGTTCGTCAAGTAGGTAGAGGTTATTTCCATTGTCTCGTTTTGCAAGTTCGCGTGTGAGCTTGATGCGTTGTGCTTCGCCTCCTGAGAGCGTGGTAGATGATTGTCCAAGCTTGACGTACGTGAGTCCGACATCCTGGAGTGTTTTTAGCTTGCGATAAATTTTTGGGATGTGGTAAAAAAAGTCAAGGGCTTCTTCCACGCTCATGTCCAGTACTTCGCTGATGTTTTTTCCTTTGTAATAAACTTCAAGTGTTTCATCGTTGTAGCGTGCACCTTTGCACTCTTCGCACGTGACATACACGTCAGGCAGGAAGTGCATTTCAATTTTAATAAGACCGTCGCCTTGGCACGTTTCGCACCTGCCCCCGCTCACGTTAAATGAGAACCTGCCGGGTTGGTAGCCGCGCAGTTTGCTTTCTTTTGTTTGTGAAAACAAGTTTCGCACGTCATCAAATACTTTGGTGTAGGTTGCGGGGTTGCTTCGCGGGGTTCTGCCAATAGGTGACTGGTCTATCATGACGAGTTTGTCAATGCTTTTTGGGATTTGTACGTTTTTGTATCCATCAACAATCACGTTTTCTTTTGACAGTTCTTTTTTGAGTGCTTTGTAGAGCACTTCGTAAATAAGGGTTGATTTCCCGCTGCCGCTTACTCCACTTACAACAGTGAGTACCCGTGTTGGGAAGTGTGTGGTAATGTTTTTGAGATTGTGTTTTGTAACGCCGGTAAGTGAAAGGTATTCTGTGCTCTTTCTTCTCTCGCTTGGCACGGGAATTGTTTTTTCTCCACTTAGGTATTGTCCGGTAAGGGATTTTTTGTTTTGCTCAATTTGTTTTGGTGTGCCTTTAGCAACGATGTAGCCACCATTAAATCCTGCGCCGGGTCCAAGGTCAATTACGTGGTCTGCTTCGCGAATCGTGTCTTCATCGTGTTCTACAACAATAAGGGTGTTTCCAATATCGCGCAGTTTTTTGAGGGTTTCAATGAGCTTGTTGTTGTCGCGCTGGTGGAGTCCAATGCTTGGCTCGTCAAGCACGTACATGACTCCGGTGAGGTTTGCACCAATTTGGGTTGCAAGGCGTATGCGTTGTGCTTCCCCGCCTGAGAGGGTTCGCGCTGAGCGTGATAGGGTAAGGTAATCAAGTCCAACATTATTCAAAAATGAGAGTCTTGAGTTGAGTTCTTTTAAGATTTGTTTTGCAATTTCTTTTTCTTTTTCACTGAGTTCAAGACGCTTGAAGAAGGTAAGCGAGTCTTTAACGCTCATGTCGGTTAGGTCAATAATGTTTTTGTCAGCGATTTTTACTGCAAGACTGGTTGGGTTGAGGCGTTTTCCATGGCATGCTTTGCAGTCAAGTATGCTCATGAATTTTTCAATCTCGCGTCTTCGATAGTCTGATTTGGTTTCTTTGTATAATCGTTCAAGCTGGTTTACTACGCCTTCCCATTCTTTTTGAAAGGTGAATGAGGAGTCGCGTTCTTCTGAGGCGTATTTGAACTTGATTTTGTTGTCACTGCCAAACAGGAGTGCTTCGCGTTGTTTTTTGGTAAGTTTTTCAATTGGTGTAAACAAGTTGAACTTGTAGTGTTTTGCAACAGCGCTGAGTTGCTGGCCTGTCCAGCTGGTTGACACGTTGCGGTATGGTGCGAGCGCGCCGTCAATAATACTCAGGCTCTTGTTTGGTATGATAAGTTCGGGGTTGATTTTTTGTTTGAAGCCAAGCCCGTGGCATTCTTTGCACGCGCCAAAGGGTGCGTTAAATGAGAACATGCGTGGTTGGAGTTCTTCAACAGCAAGACCACATTCAGGACATGACATGCTTTGTGAGTAGAGTCGTTCTGTTTCACCGTTTACAATAACAACCAGTCCTTCTGCTTTTTTGAGTGCGTTTTCAACCCCTTCGGTCACGCGTTGAGCGTCTTTAGTACTGGTTTTGTCAATGACAACTTCAATATCATGTTTTTTGTAGCGTTCAAGTTCAAGGGCTTCTTGTGTGCTTTTGATGTCGCCGTTCACGCGCATGTGCGCGTATCCTTCTTTTCTGAGTGTTTCAACAAGTTTTTCGTAGGTTCCTTTCTTTTGCCGTACCAGTGGTGCAAGTAGGGTGATGTTTTTTTCTCTAAAATCGTTGAGCACGTCTTTTGCAATGTTTTGCGCTGATTTTCGCACAATGGGGATGGCGTGGTCAGGGCAGTACGGCGTGCCGATGCGTGCAAATAAGAGGCGTAAGTAATCATAAATCTCAGTGACTGTGCCTACTGTGCTTCGCGGGTTTTTGCTGGTTGTTTTTTGTTCAATAGCAATAGCAGGGGATAATCCTTCAATACTGTCAACATCGGGCTTGTTCATGAGTCCTAGAAACTGGCGTGCGTAAGCTGAAAGTGACTCAACGTAGCGCCGCTGTCCTTCTGCGTAGAGTGTGTCAAATGCGAGCGTGCTTTTTCCGCTTCCAGAAAGCCCGGTAACTACAGTAAGGTTATTTTTTGGGATAGTCACGTCTAGGTCTTTGAGGTTGTGCTCTCGTGCTCCTTTTACAATGATGTTGTCATGCATAGGCTGATACGTGCAACAAGATGAAAGAAGCCTTTTTAACAGTTGTGAAGTTCTGACCGCTTAACCGCTTTTGAGCGCGGGAGAAACATTAATATAGTCTCATATTTTTGCGTGATGTTCATGTTAGATACTCTTTTGTTTGCAGGTTCGCGCGCGGTAGCGTCAAACGCGTTACTTTCAGGAATGGGCGGGGTTGCGTGCGGGTATGAGCGGGCGCGTGTGTATCAGTACTTGCCTCTTGCAGTCACGGTGGCGTCAAATGTTGTTACTATGTTGTATAGCAGATTTTTGTTTTCATTGTATGCGGGTGTGTTTTCTTTTGCTATGGGTTATGTGATTTCAAATGTGTTAAGCACTGCTAAAAAGAGCGAGTTAGAAGGGTTAGTTGAGTAAACGCGCCTTATTTTTTCTTAACAATTTTCATGTATGCCCACCAGAAGGTGTAGCTGAATATGAGCGACACGACGCCCACGTATACAAGCCCAAGCAGGCTCATTGCAATCCAGCCCCATCCTCCGCCAAGCATCATGTAATCCCACATGAATGCCATACTTATGTGTTTTCCTCCGTGTCAGTGTATCGTTGTTTGCAGTGTTCGCTGCAAAACCATTTTCCGTCATAGTCAAGACCGCTTCCTTTGACTTCTTCCATCTTGCATATTGGGTCAATGCGTTTTTGTTTTTTTTTCAAAAAATCAAACATATGTTAGGATAGGGATGTTTACCTATATAAATCATTGAGCACGCCTTGCTTTATTCTTCTTGAGTAAAATATTTGTAGAGCGCAGCCGCTATGAGGACGATGGTTTGTGGCGTGAGTTCAGGTTTTTCGCGTTCGTGCCCGCTAAACGCGTAGAGGTGCGTGTCGTCTTTATCGTCGTCTTGTTTGCGGGGTTGTGGTGTTCGGGGCGTGGTGCATGCAAGGTCTTCGAGGAGGGTGATGTTTTTTTGCGTGAGTCGTTTGCGAATGTGTGGCAAGACCATACTGTGTTTGGTTAAGTGTTTTCGGTGGAGAAAGTCAAGTGTGAGCGTGCCTGGTTTGTACCTGATAAGATGGCCGTTGTAGTATTGTGTTTCTTCAAAGTTGTTTTCTATGAGTTGGGTCGTGTTTTTTTCTTGTGACGCGTACTCGCCGAGTTTGATGCCGTGCGCGTACAGGGTTGCTTCGTAGGGGTTGTGTGTTTCTATAAGTGTGACTAGGTCTGTGAGGGGTTGGTTTGTGTTAAGGTGGCTCGTGATTTTTTGGCTGCCGTTGTGTTTTGTGTAAGTAATGAATGCGTTAGTCATCGCATTTTTTGAACTCAAAAGACAGTATTTAAACGTTTAGTAATTCCCAAATTGTGTTGTTTGCGTTTTTCCGGCTCTTGCCATTGTGCGTGGTTACAAGACATATTTTTTATTGATACCAAACTAATTTTGTAGATTTTGTTGAAATCTTACTTGAAAAAAGACAGGCTATAAGAAAGATTAGTGTGGTTCAGTACGAGACAAAAAGGAATAGTCTTGATCCTATTTTGAGAAACACACATTATGTATTCATAAATCGATATAGCTTTTTTTTAATAATGACACGTAAGGTTTTTGTGGATGAGAATGGTTATTATCGCTATGTTGATACTCAAAGACTTGTTCATAGAGAATTAGCCTATCGTTATCTGTATAATAACAAGGATTATCCGCTACCTTTTAAAAAATATTTTGTTCATCACAAAGATTCTGATAAAAAAAATAATAACATAGACAATTTAGAAATAATAACTAAAAAGAAACATTCTGAAATTCATAACTTTGATTCTCATTCGGACAGAGCGGTTTCATTAAATATTGCCCGTAATGGTGGTCATTCATTCGGTGATCCGGTATTGGTTAAGAATAATGTTTTGGTTAGTAACCGATTTTTGTTTATTTCTGTTTTTCTTATAGGTCTGTTTATTTTTAATTTACTTGATTTTAATATGCTATTCGATTTGCTCACAGGTCACATTGTTACAGTAAATGTGCCAATAGGTGCCGGTGTTACTAATTCAAAAGATAACATTTGTGAAGAGAAGATAAAATATTATCTTGGTAGCGGTGTAGCTTTGGTTTTTGAGAATTTTATGGGAAATTGGAATAGTCCGGGTATGGACCCTCTTAATCCTCCCTTCTTTTGGATTAGGAATACGCTGAACTATTCTATTATTGTATCTGCTCAAGGTTGGACTCATTCGGGAGATTCGCGTCCATTTAACGAAACTATTGCTTTATTGCCTTTAGAATTTAAAAAAGTCTATATTACTAGTGGGGGTGGAGGTTCTTTTGATATTGATTCGTTTAATTCGAAGATACTTAGTCCAATTAATTTGAGTATACGAAGAGAAAAAGTTTGCGAATAAGACCTATGTTTGACGTCATTTATTCTTAACTTGGTATAGTTTTTAAATAATTAACATTTTTATTTTTATCTGTAACTCTTGAAGATATAGCTACAAAAATAGATGAATTGATGGATGAACAATAATGGTAAAAGAAGAAATAATGTACAAAGGCACTACAATTACAATGGAATGGATTGAAACACTCGTTCCTCCTTTTGATGCACCTATTATGCAGGTCTCTGGGGTTTGTTTGAATGAGAATGGGGATATCTTAGTAGTTAAGAAAAAAGATAAGTGGAGTTTACCGGGAGGGCATCCTGAAAATGAAGAAACGCCCGCACAAACCCTGCAACGAGAAATTATGGAAGAAGCAGGTATTAGAATTGATGAATTCAAACTTTTAGGCGCTATTCGTGTAACTCATCCTAATAATCCAAAAGAGAAAGGCGGCGAAACGTACTATCAACTTAGATACTACGCAAAAGCAAGCAAACTATTGTCTATAAAACCTGACCCTGCAACGGGGTATACCTTTGAAAGAAAGTTTGTGAAGCCTGAAGAGTTTATTGAGTATACGAAATGGGGTATTGTAGGAGAAACTATCATTAAAAAGGCAGTAGACATACATGAAAGTGCCGAAGGAGGGGCAATAGAAAGATAGTTTAGTTCCTACTAATACTCCTTAGATTATGATTTTTAAACTTAGTTTTTTAGGATTTTATTTAGGACCCTGTTGACACTATCTAAGAGTAGTTGCGGTTTGAGAAAATTTTGGAATAGTTGAGCTGAGAAAGAATAAAGTTTCTTGCACGTCCAGAGAAGTTCTGTGTTCTATACATTGACTCATTTTGGAAAGCTAATGCACCTGTTGATATTAAGAGGGATTTGGGAATAAAAGATTTTTTATTATTGAACATGTTGCAAAAGAACTGCATGCCAAGAGTATATGTTAATAGTAATGTTTTCATAAGTCTTATTCAAAGTGAGTTTGGTCGTAACTTAGAGTTTATGGACCTGCGAAGCATAGAGTTTATGAACACATCTTTCGATTGTAAATATACAATGGTTGTTTCTGATTTAGTAATTGCCGAATTCTGTCAAATTACTAGACTAGACGAATCAGACTTTATGGCTCTTTTTGATAAAAACCCTAAGAAGTTAGAAGTTCAGCGTATAACCCAAAAGGATATTGATTTCTCTAAAAAGATTGTAACCAAATTTGTTAAAGGAATAAAAGATGCGCGTCATGCTGCCAGTGCGATACATAATCATTGTAAATTTATCTGTACGTGGAATGTTAAGGATTTTAAGAAATTAGAAAGAAAATATGATATTCTTGTTAGAAGACCAGAAGAATTATAATTCCAGTTTATTTTTTCTTGCAAGTTGCTTCATAAGCTCATCTGAGTCTTCCGTTGAAATAAAGGGTGATGTCATCTTTGCTTCTCTATTCTTTGATTTTTTTCTGAGCTCCAGAATTTGCGTATATAATTCGTCTTTCTCTAAGGATCTAAGTTTATCTCTAACTGCCTCTCTAACAAGTTCTGCTTTAGACGAGTAATAACCTTTAGAAATATACATATCCATATCTCTAAATTGTTCTTTAGAAAATTGTAGTGTCGTAGATTTCTGAGCCATGTTTATAGTTAGCAAAGTATCCATATTTAAATATTTATATGAATATCATATGGAATCAATATAATAACTGAGGAATGGTCAAAACCAATTACAAGACCGTACCAGATTTGGTCATTCTTGTATACTTTTCCTTTGATAAGTGAGTTAAACTTGATAAGATTCCGCTCATTAATCATTATATCAAATTGCATTCGTGGAGGTATTTTCGAGCTTGTGTTTTAAAATCTTGGTTTTTGAATCTAGTGTTGAATAACTCCCTGCTTGACTTAATCTGGGAATCGATAAGCATTTTTTGCTGTTTGAATAGTGAAGTATCCTCTCGTAATTGTCTAGCATAATATTCAACGTAATCTAGGTCAACCCAAGTTTTCATAATATTTTATCACCGCTTCATACGTTTCAAACTTTTCTTTTTTTAGGATATCTACAAAAAATATTCGTAAATGTCGTGCATCAGCAATATCTTTTTTCCCAGTAAGTACCAGTTCTTTGTAGAGAATTTCAAATTCTAATTGCGGAATTTTGAACTCAAAATCTTTAATTTTTATCTTTTGTGGATGATTAAATTCAAATGATTTTGTCCGTTTCGTTTCATTGAAGGGTACAATTTCCATGTTAGGGAACATTTGATTACTTCTTGCGAATCTGATATTGTTTACTTCCTGAATATATTTGTATGCCATGTCCGCGGAATCGCCTTGGTAGCACCAAAAACCATTTTCTGTGAGTTCGTTAAATAGTTGAGTAAACGTTTCTTCACTAAGAGGGGGGAGGAGCAGGTCAACATCTTCTGTACCTCGTGTTCTTCCTGTTGCAATACTTACATATCCACTAACAATTAGGTAATCAGAATGTTTTTTTAATATGTTGAGAAAATCTTTAACAAATATGTCTAATTCGGTTAAATCTCTTTCAATAATTATAGTGTCATTATCTATATGATACGCGTTAGGCACAGTCCGTTAATCATCTTCTGGAGTTATTACTCTTTCTCTTGTGAATAACCACTAATTAAGGTAGTAAAGAGGGAGTGCCGAAGGAGGGATTCGAACCCTCGGACCTCCACGTTTCCCAGCTTGATTATTGCTTAATCTCATCACGAAGTCAGAGTTCATAAGCAGTTACTTATGAGCATCGCCAATACCTACCAAATCACGTCACGTTTTTGTTGGAAGAATATTTGTGGCGCTCTAACCAGGCTGAGCTACTTCGGCATTGATAGTAGGCTGTTTGCATCTTCCAATGACATGATTATATGGTAATATTCCGTACCATTTTTAAAGATTTGCTTGGACACAGTAGACAATACATCAAACTCGCTAAGAATCTTCACAACGTCTTCACACAATCCGTTACTTGCCGTACAATAATGAAAGGAATTGTTTGATTTCCCACCATCTGTCAACAATAAGCCTTGAATCAAAGCTCTTTTTTCGTCCTTGTTAAACTGATTAACAATACTTGGAAATCGGATAATCTTTGATTTTTTTCCTTCAGGAAAACCAAGAATTCTTGTAAAAAACCGGTAAATTATTTTTGACTTAATCTCAGATACGAAATAATCAGACTGTTTTCGTCTTGTATAGTTGCGCGTTTTGATCATAAATAATTCTTCAAAGCACTGATTATAACGTTCAATTGTTGATGGCTTATTGTTCGTAAAAACAATAGGCACTCTCTCCTTTCTCATCCATTCGTCAAAGGTTGAAGAAGGAATGTCAAAATCATTTAGGATAACATCTTTTTTGAGTTTAATTTTAGTTGTGTCAGAAAGTTTTACGCGAATCCAAAGTTGTCTTGCGTCACTGTTATCATGCAGTTTTATTAAATTGAACACAAGAACATTTGCAATTAGGTAATCAATTTAGTTTCGCAACAGTATGTCCAGTAATATCAAACCGCAAAACCCTTAACATCACAATACTCTTTGTTAGTAGTATGACAACAAATCTATGCATATATCATAAAAACTGTATTGATGGTACTACGAGTGCTGCAGTGTTTTTAACAAAATTTCCAAACTCAAAAACAATCCCGTTTGACTACAATTACACACAAAGCAATATTCAGTCACTTGCAAATCAGCTTGATTTAGACACGCATCTGTATTTGATTGATTTTTCATTCAAACCTGAGCAAATACAAACCCTTCTTGATACAGGCGCGCATCTCACTATTCTTGACCACCACGTGGGCGTGAACAAAACCCTTGAACAAATCAAGCACGAATGCTTTGCCTACACGTTTGATAATAATGAAAGTGGCACATCTATTGCGTGGAAACACTTTTTTGGAGAACCCGTACCTCGCCTTGTAGAACTCGTCAAAGACAGGGATATTTGGGCGTGGAAGCATGGAGATGAGACAAAGCATGCAAACAATTATTTGAGCCTGTTTATTAATAAACCTGAAAAAATGAAAGAGGTTCTCAAACAAGATGCAGCGCTCATAATTGAGAGGGGTTCGTACATGAGTGCGTATGCTGATGATTTAGTGCACACACTTGAAACCCGACTCACCCCGGTTACTATTTCGGTGGGAGAGTATGTGGTTCTAGCTTACAACACGCCTCTTTTCCATTCAGAAGTAGGACATTATTTTGCAAAAAAGAATAAACAGGCTGTTGCCGTGTTTAGCTATATTGATGATGGAGTGAAAGTGAGTTTTCGCGGACAAGACAATGACAAACCGCTTGCGCGCGAGATTGCAGAACTTTTAGGGGGCGGGGGTCATGACAATGCTGCCTCAGCGCGTGTGAGTGTGAAACAATTTATTGACATGATTGTCTTATAGTCCAAAGATTGAAAGAATGCTTGAAATACCCAGTCCAAGCGTGCTCAAAAGTGCTCCGCCAATTGCGCCAAGCTTTGCTGCACTGCCTGTGGCAATAGAGAGGTAATCGTGTGCAGCAGAGAACGTGAGCGATTCGCCCCATACCGTTTCGTTACTCTCGTTAATGCTCAATCCCACAACGTGGTCTCCAATTGTGTGCGGGATGATTTGAAACTGGAAACCCTCGCTTGCGTGCAATACTTCAATTGCGTAATCAATCACGTCAAGCGCTTTTTCTTCTTTGCTTGTGAGTGTGTGCTCAAAGTCTGCTTTTCTTGCGGTAAATGGCTCGATTTTAAGCGTGTAGGATTCGACCATTTCATGCTCTTTACTTAATAGCAAGGTAAGTTCTCGTTCACTCTTTGCTTTTTTGAGATTGCTAATGAGCACGGTGAGCGTAAGCGATTTTTTGTAATTGCCAACGCGCTCGGGAAGGTGGGTTTCAACCCATAAATCACTATACTGGAATTCTTCAAAGCGTTCAAGAAGAGTGGTCATCAAGCGGTCAACAATCGTGAACGCGCCCGGCCTGTCTTTTTGCGCGCGCGCAATAAGCTCATCAAGTACGTCAAGAGATATGCGTGAGCCATTGCCTTTTTTGAGCTCGTAGAGACCGTCTGGTTTTATGACATGTCGTATTTTGGTGTTGAAAATTTGTTGTCCGCGCTCAGGAATCACTTGCTTTAAGTATGTGAGCAAGAGTACTGTTTCAATTGCGCGCTCAACACGTTCTTTTTGGGAAAATTCTTTTGCGTATGATTTTTTTATAAGCGCAGATACCATGCTTGTCCACTCATCAAAGCGCAATTGTGCTGCAGGGTCCATAGTTGAGCGAAGCGTGTCAGTAATGAAGTTGTCAAGAAGCAGGGGCACTTTTGGTGATTTGTAATATTTTGAGAGACTTCCTGGTTGAAAATTAATGTGGGGGATGGTAATAAGAAATATCATGCTCGCACATGACATGAGTGATGAGAACACGACAAACATCATGATAATCACGCTTGTTTTTATCACGCTGTCAACAAGGAATACAAACAGCAAAAACGCGATGAATGCATTTATGAAAATAATGCTTGTTTTGAAAATGGATACAATAACGTTTTTGCGCAATTGCCTAAAACCAGCAAGACTCTCAACTTGCAGGCCTTTTGTGCGAAGTACGTGAATTTCTTCGCTAAAACTTCGATACACGCGTACGCTCATGATAACAAGAATAAATGAGCCGCCAAGAAGCGCGAAATAGCCAAGAGGCGCAGTGCGCAAAAATGCAGTATTATTTTCTACTAGCGCAAAAGGCGTGGTAAACGCGAGAAACACGGCTAGACCAAAAAACGCTCTTCGCAACCACACTTCTCCTCGAAACAGCACGCGGTATTTCCCTCTCTGTGGTGAATTGGTGCAGTAATGGCATAAAAAGGTATTTCTTAACGCGAAAACAAACGCTTTACGCGTGCTGTGAGGCTTTGTCTTTTCTTAAACAAAAAGAGCGCGATAGTAATTGCAAGTGGCGCAATGCTACCAATAAGCAAGCCGTAGACAAGAATGAGTATTGCAAGAATGATTTGTCCAACGCCGCTATCGCCCCACGGCGTTGTGAGCACAATGATAAGTGCTGCAATAACGTTCCATACCACGAGTGTGGTCGCAAAAAATTCTTTTCTAACACCTACGCGTGAGAACAAAACTCCAAACACGATTACGTAAGCGAGCGCAAGCAGGACGAGCAGCGGGGTTTTTGCAAGAAAATAGAGTGATTGAAGTGCAAGCAGCGCGCTTAAGGCGTAGAGAACAAGGTTTGCGCGTGCACGCGGCTTCATACCCGTATTGGTTTGTTGTGAGAACATAACTGTTTAGTGGACTGGGCGAGAATCGAACTCGCAGTCTCCGCCATGCCAAGGCGGCGTCATACCACTAGACCACCAGCCCAAAAAGGTTAGGAATTGTAAGCGTCAGACCATTTTTATAGATTGCTTTTTTTCCTGGTGGGTAACACGCGTGTTTCTCGCGTTTAGCGTGTTATAGGTTGTCCAAGGGGCTTTTCACGTTTTTAATTGATGAATGCCCAAGAAGTTTTTGTATTTCCTTAAAGAAAAATTGAATTATTTTCATTTATCCCTTTTGTTTTAGAATAGTCTAAAAATTTTTTAACATGATAAGGATAGGATTTTATTGATTGTTTTGAATAATTTCTTAATTCTAATCCATTTTCTAATTTAATTGAAAGACCGTGCTTAATTTCGCATAATGTTCCAAATATATACTTTTTGCGATAAAAATTTCCTATAATAACTAGTTAAACTCAATAAATTTGAAGTCCTAAAAATTAGATAGGGCAGTTTTCCTAAATTATAACCATCTAGAAGATTTTCTCACTTCTTGATTATTTTTCAGCTTGATAAAGATTAAGCCGAGAATTATAACAATGAACATCACTAAAAAGCTTCCATAAAGAAACCTGTTTAAGAGGTGTAAAATATATTGTTCAATAGTGGGGTCGGAATAAGGAAATGAAAATACCCGAAATACAAAAGCTTTTAGCCCATGGATGATAACAGAATATAAAACACCTAAAAACAAGAGATTCTTAAAATTAAAATCATAATACAAAGTGAGCTTAATTACCGAAAAAGCTACCATGAGGGCCCATAAAGCCTGTGTCAGAGCTAGTATATAAGGATAATTTCTGCTTAGTGGAAGCGCAACATAATACTGCAATATTACAACTAAAATAGAAATTAAAATATAATATTTTATTGGCCCGACATACTCTTTTAAAGTTTTTCCAAATATTTTCATCTTCCAAACAACCTCCTGAAAAAATCAATTATAATCCTGAATAAATCTTTTTCTTTTTTTGGTTCAATACTTTCTTTTTCGCCAGCTTTTTCATCTATATCCATCGTATTTCTCCTTGGAGTAATATCCCACTAAGTGCATTATTTATTAGATGCTCGTTTTTTAAGTCGTTAAGATTGGCGACTGCAAAGATTTGTAGGGTTCTTTGCATTTTTTTCTCGAACTCTGCTTTTCTTGGAAAGTCTTTTTTATTTTCACTTATAACAACAAAGTCGAAGTCGCTGTTTTTTGTATCATGTCCTGTTGTTCCTGAGCCAAAAAAAATGACGGTTGGCTTAAGATAAAATTTATCTAACGCTTCAAGGATGCCGGAATTTCTTATTTTTGTTATGTTGTAATATAGCTTGAGGTCTCTATACGTTGTGCTTTCGATGTCTGCACTGTATAAGTCAAATATGCGCTCTTTTTCATACTTGAGAACGCCCTTCTTTGCAAAGTATTTTAGTTGCTTACTTGCAGTTGCAGGGGTTATTTTAAGCAGTCTTGCAACTTCTCTTACATTGAACTTTCTGGCTGGCTCTTCCAGGAAGATTTTTAAAGTGTTTAATTCTTTGAACACGTGTTTAATTAAATAAACAGATGTTTATAAATGTAACGCTAGCGTTATCTCAATCTTGAGAATATCTAAAACATTCTCTTTAACATTTTCTTCGGTTATGAGTTTTTTCATTGCAGTTCCCTGATGAGCCTTTTACATTTTTCTATTGCTTGTTTTGCTGTTTCAAAGTCCATTCTTTTTCCGTAGTATGTGAGTGAGTTTCTTTTGAATCTTAAATCGTCAAATAGCATGAATAAATCTTCTCTCTCTTTAACATGTCTCGAATATAGAATCCTATGCAGACATGATTTAATACGTTGAACCCTTCCTTAAAGGCTATTGCCTGCAAAAGCTCTAAAAGAGAGGTGTAGTAATCTTCAAAGACAAAATTGCAGTTCTTCTCGGTTATTTTTTTTATTAGGTTTATTCTTTCTTTAGCAGTCTCTTTTAAGGATTCTGCTCTTAGAACATCTGGCGAAACAGTTTTTGCGGATTTGTTTGTTAAGCAGTCTGCCCAGTCTTTTTCTTTCATGTAAATACCTCAATGTAATTGTTCAGTGTTAGCCCATTTATGATGTTGTTTGCTAAATGCAGATTAGTTATTTCTTTTATGTTTTTGTGTTGGAATACTTGTATCTTGCGCTTGAGCTGCTTTTCATACTTTGCAAGAACGGCTTTATTTTTTGAAGGCGTCTCGATGTAGATGTCTATATCACTCTCTTCGGTGTCTTCTCCTCTTGCGTATGAGCCGAAAAGGACTATTGCGGGATTGCTCAGCTCTATTCTTATATACTCAATTAGACCGGATTCGTGCAATTGCCTTATATTGTAGAGCTTTTTTTCCAAAAGGTATTTCTCACTTCTGCTTGCGGTATAGAAACTGACATTTCCTGTTTTCTGAATTGCTAAAATACCCCCCTCTTTCATCTGTTTTTCCATGCATTTCTCAACTTGTTGAGATACTATTAAACTTTTCTTCTACTTGCTTTTCTTCTTGCAGAATTGGGTTATGCGCTAATCTCAAAGGTTAAAGGGTCGCGGTAGTCTGGTGAAACGCTCTTCCACGGAAACACAATAAACTTTGGCAGAGTCATAACTTTCTCACCATAAAAATCAGGCCTAAACTCGCTGCGCCCAAACGTTCTGTCTGAGAGAACTGCTGTTTTGGCGCCCTCACCAAAATAATCAAGCGCGCGCTCAAGGGTTTTTCCCGTTGCCACATCATCATCAACAACAAGCACGCTTCGCCCTTTGTAAGCCCCTTGCGGAAGCTCAGTAAATTGCACGGGAAAATTCACGTCCTGCAAAAAAGGAATCATACTAAAACGTGATGCAGACCGGGTTTTGATAGCAATACTATCAAGCGGCACATCAAGCTTTTGCGATAAATAACGCGCAAGCGGCATGCCGCCACGTTTTACACCAATAACTGCGTCAAAATCAAATCCAGACGCGTCTACCTGCTCGTACACGCTCTGCGCAAGCAACTCAACTTCTGCATCGCTTTTTGCATGGATAAACTTCCCAAAAAAGAGCGCATCCAAGGGTTTTACTGCTAATCTCTCAAGAGACACAACAAAATTCATACCAGATTTGCTAACAAGCGCGCTTATAAGTGTTTCCACTTAAATACTACGCGTCTAAAAGCTTTGTTTGGCCTTCTTCACCGCTTTTTCTCCGTATTTCTTGTGCAAGCATTTTAAGCTCTTTGACCTGAGCATTTGGACCAAGCTGGGTGCTCACAAAGCCCTGATACGTGTCAAAAAACGTTCTTGTATCACGTTCTGCAGAATGAAACTCTGCTAAAACCCCATGAAGCGGATAAAGCTTAGCATGCGCGTGATTCACACCCGTTCCCTCAACAACAAGCGCAACACGAGACACGGATAACCCTTTTTCAAGAACGCGCACAACCCGTTTTGAAGCAATCATAAAACGCTTGAAAACGTCATCATCAATGAAACTAATGTTTGAAGCATAGTGCTTTTTTGTAAGAACCAGCGTCATCCCCCTTGTGTTTGGGGCAACATCAAGAATGGCAACATGGTCATCATCCTCCCAGAGCATGACTGAAGGGATTTCACCCGCAACGATTTTGCAAAAAATACAATCACGCATGACAGTAGTGTTCTAGGTTTTGACTGCTTATTAAATTTTTCCCGTGCGCGCACGCCTGCCACCCTGTTTATAGTAAACAATATTCTTTAAAATCACCACGTGTCTAGAATAAGAGTATGGCAAAACAAAAGGGTCTGATAAAAAAAACCACCACATCACGCCTCCATTTCACGCCATGGTACGTGGCAACGATTATAGCAGGACTCATATTCAAACCCCTACTCATCACACCCTTTGTAGTCGCACCGCTTATAGAACTATACCGAAAAACAACCAATTACACGGTTACTGATGAGCGTCTGACAAGCGAGTTCTCCCTGTTTAATAAAAGAAGCGAGAGCGTTGGCTTTGAAGCTATTACCAAAGTTGAAGTCAATCAAAACATGATTCAACGCTTTGTTGGCGTGGGCGATGTTAAAATCAAAACATTTGGCAGTGACGGGTACTCGCTCACGTTCAAAGGCATTCTAAAACCCTACAAAATAGAATCACTTATTTACGACCAGATGCGCGAAACACGAAAGAAAACCGGTTCATTTGAGTCTGCGAAAAAAACATAGAAAACCCGTGTGTGCTATCATCTTGCTCTTTGGTCTTAGTATTGCGTCAGTTCTCCAGTCCCGTTTTATGATTTCAGTCACCTCTTCAAGCACAAAACCCGCAAAACGCGCTTTTTCAACCTGATTAATAGTCGGAACATACACAACCACATAACCACCCAGTTTCACAAATGACGGGTCAACACGCCACGGTTCTTTCAAGTCAAGGGTTGCCACATCCACATTTTTAACCTTCACACCATCATACACGTCAGCTTCTTTGAGCACCACGTTTTTTGCGCCAAACAACGCAATATTGTGCGCGATTATTTTGATAAAATCATCCCTGCGTTCATAACAATACACTTTCTTTGCATGCAATGATAAAAACAGCGAGAGCGCGCCACTACCCCCGCCCGCGTCAAACACCACACTATTCCGGGTAATGCCGGTGCGCGCAACAATATAGCCCGCATCCTTTAACGTAATAATTTGCGGTCCGCGCCGCATAAGTTCAAACAAATCAGCACTATTTGCATCAGCATAAAGAAATGCATAACCCGAATGGCTTTTCACCACTTTTGGCGGGTTTTCCAAATCCTTTTTTAACACAACCCCATTATTGGTGTGAATATCACCATCACCCCGCACGCGGTGAATAAGCCCCTCTTGATTGATAAGCACGCGTACCATACGTGTTTAAATGGGAAAAACAAGTTTAAAACAGTATGCACTACGAGCTCGTATGTCAAACAACGCCCGGACTAGAAGCGTTTGCAAAAACAGATGTTGAACAAACACTGAGCAAAAAAGCAACCATCAAAAACGGTTTTGTGCGCGTCAAAACAAACGACCTGCTTGATATTGCGCGGCTCAATTACGCATCACGCGTGGTTGAACGCGTAGACCTTTTGCTCGCAGAATACTCCTTCTCCCATTTTGATGAACTTATAGCGCGCGCAGCAAGCGCAGATTTCTCCCCTTTTTTTAAAAAAACAAAAACCTTTGCCGTATCCTGCGAACGCGCAGGAACACACGAATTCAAATCACATGACGTGAACGCTGAAATGGGTGGCGTAGTCATGGATAACCTCAAAAAAACAAAAGGATGGAAACCCAAAGTTGACTTAACCTACCCTGACCTAAACGTATCAGCTATTATTACCAACAACACCTGCATGGTTGGTCTTAACACAAGCGGGGAATCACTTAACAAACGCGGCTATAAAGTCTATCACGCGCCAAACCCTCTTCGCCCAAGCCTTGCAAACGCACTGCTTACCTATAACGGGTGGAATCCTGACAAACACTTGCTTGTTGACCCCCACTGTGGGGATGGCACGCTTATTATTGAAGCAGCACTTTTGGCGTTTGCTATGCCACCTGGTGCTGAGCGAAAAGAAAAATTCTCATTTCTCAACTGGGACGTGCTCTCAAAACAGGAGGTGCGCCAAACATACCAGGAATATGACGCGCTTGCAAACACGTCACGAAACGTGCGCGTGCAAGGAATGGATACGTTTGTAAAAAACGTTGACGGCAGCAACAAGAACGCTCGGCTTGCCGGCGTTGCACGCCAAGTCAATTTTTCGCGCTACAACCTTGACTGGCTTGATGACAAGTACGGAAAACAAGAGGTTAACACCTTTATTGTATTTCCACCCGTGCTTCACTCAAATAAAGAAGCAGTTGTCAAATTTTATAAAGAATTATTCTACCAAGCAGAATACTTAGTCAAACGGCGCATGACTATTCTCACAAACCAGCACGACATGGTGCGCGATTTAGCAGAAGAATTCAAATTCAAAATCCAATCGCGCCACGAACTTGGATACGGCACGCCAAGCTATGCAATAATTAATCTAAAGCACGCGTAAAGCAAATTTTTAAATGCAAAGCCCGTCTTATTGAGAGTAGTATGTCAAATCAAGAGGGTTTTAGCACAGAATTTCTCAAATCACGAAACGCGCATCACAACACTATCTTCAAGATTGATGATATTCACGAATTTGGCGAGTTTATTCGACGAGCACTCACTAACCTTGATTACAGTATTCACCAGCATGATGTGCACGTAGCAAAACACCCTGACGCGCGTCACGCGCTTGCTAACGCCTCGCACAACGCGTTTATGGTGCGCACGCGCGCAAAAAGAAAAATCATGCAGGGAACCAAGTTCTCACGCGTATGGAAACTATGCGCACTTCTTGCCCTTGGCACTTTTGGCTTCTATTTATTTTTCTCATCACCATCCCAGTACGCGTCCTTGCAAACCCTGTTTGGAATCTTTACTATTAGCGCACTCGTCTTGTTTCTTATCAAAGAAACCGCAAGCATCACGGTGTGGGTAAAAGCCCTTGGCGTCTTTGACCCAACAAAAAAAGAAGGACTCTGCCTTGCTCTTGTGAGCGGACACCCGACAAAAGAGGATAACACTACTACCTACCATCTTGATGAAAACATGGCTGAGATTTGCCACGCGCTTAATGCAAACTTTATCCGCCCCAAAAAAATGAGCCATCTTCTCAAAAAAGATGCGCAAAAAATAATAAGCGAAAAACTTGCTGAGAGCACAAAAGAGTTGAGCCGCGTCAATACCGCACTTGCAAATGGCGAACTCCTCGCTGATGAAGGCGAATCCCAAAAACAACACGCTCTTGAACGAAAAAAGAGCCTGGAAATTTCACAAGAGCTTCTCTTATTATGAAACGCGGACAAATTCAAATACTCACAGAATTTTTAGGTTTTGCAGTGGGCATTGTTGTGGTCATTGCAGTCACGTACCTGTTCTCACAATACTTAGGACCCCTTGTGATTAATGAAGCAATGGACTTCCATCTTAAAAACGTGGTAAAACAAATTCAAACATCAGCATCATCTATTGAGTATTACGCAAACGTGTTTGAAGACAAAACAATCACACTCCGCATAGACCTTCCCTCCCGCATTAATCGATACTCGTATGAAGTATTTGTTGACGGCAACATGCTGTGCGCAAGCGTTCCTGGAACCCTCTATGAAGCGTGCGAAAACAACACGCAAGACATTCGCGGCGTATTCATATCAGGCTCGCGCATGAATCTAAAAATAGAACGTTTTGACGCATCATGGCTGGTTACCATGAGTAGCACTTAAAGAGGAAGTTGCTCATCAGCACGCTTCATCAAAAAAAAACACGATAGTGTGAACGTATTCTTGTACGCCACGTGGGTGGTTTATGCAGTATCATAATTATAATGCTTTAGAGAAGCAGGAATATGAAGACTGCAATAAGAATGAGAATAAGCCATTTTGCAATGCTTTCAAGAAAATTCATGGCAATAATCAGCGCGAGCAAAATAATAATGCCAAGCGCGATATTTGTTTGCGTATCTGAAAGGCCAAGCGCTTCGCTAATCACTTGTTTTTGCTGACCTAAAAAGCTTGACGCGTTTCCTGCAAATGCAAACACGCTTGAGGTAGTATTTAGAATTTCTTGCGTGTTGCTTAATGCCGAAACCGCATCATCAATTGTTGACACGTTAAACCCGTGTGCAAACGCGAAAAGCGTGGGTAAGAGTAAGAGAATAAAAAACCATCGAAACTTGTTCATGTGATTTTTAAAATAATCAAACACCGAATCCCATAAAAGAAGAGGCACGGCAAGTAAGGGTATTGCAATAATCGCTGCAGTTTTGAGCTGGTCTGGAGAATGCATGATAACCACTTTGAGCGCAAGAATAGCAATAAAAAGAGAGAAAATCACAAACGCAGTGCTGAGCGTAAAAATCAGGTCAGAAACAAGTTCAAACACGCGTGATTTTTTCACGTGCTCTTTAATAAGTGCACGCGTGCTTTGTTTGAGTTCATAAATAAGAGCAAGCACAAACGCAATTTCACCTACTGCAAGAAAGTACGCGCCAAGCGGGTTTTTTGTTGCAAGTAAAAGCATGGTGCACAACCCAATAAAAACAATCGCGGTTACCAGTGTGAGAATTGTTGCTTTCAAGTCCTTGAGTTCTTTTGTGCCAACCTGAAGCTTGAGTTTTTGAGAAGACTTAATGACTGCCTCTTTTGCACGCGTACGATTCCGTTGAGGCGCTTTCTTCTTAGCCATTACTTTGTTATTGGGGCGTGCACGATTAAAAAACCTTTTTATGTGCGCTCAAACAGACAAATGCTTTTAAACCAATTAGAAACGTGAATGGGTGTGAAACAAGGTAATCTTGGAAAATATGTTAGCATAAAAAAGCCCAAAAAAACGCAGAAACAGCATTTTCTCCCAACTCCAGCTAATGCAAAAGTCGTGCACTTACAACGACTTCAAATGATGCAAGGAGAGCCATTTCAATTAGGCACTGATTATGAACATCTTATCCGTGAACTATGCAATGAATACTCGTACATGGGATGTGGTGAGGTGATATTTGAACCATCATTTGGCCAATACTTTCGGGTAAAAAACATCACATATTTTAACAATCACCCTACAAAAGAAGCAATTATTATCCCAAAAACACAATTTGTTATTCAGGATTTTGCAGAACCAAAGAAATCAACCCGCTTTACAAAAGAAAAAAATCTCACACTTGATGATGTGATAGGACAAGACCAAGCAAAACAACGCGCGCGCCTTATTTGCCATTATATAGAACAACCAGAACTGTTTGGTTCATTCCCCCCAAATATGAACTTATTCCAGGGCGGTCCTGGAACGGGAAAAACCTATCTTGCCCGCGTTATTGCGTCACAAACAAAAGCGCCCTTCTTTTTCTCAAGTGCAACTGCCCTTGTGGGAAACTATATTGGGGAAAGTGCAAAACAGATTCGGGAATTCTTTGAAGAAGCACTTGCTAAAGAACGTTCAGTTGTGTTTGTTGATGAGATTGACGGCATTGGATACAACCGCTCAAAAAATCAAAGCATGCGTGGTGACGCGCTTGAAACAGTTAATGCACTTCTCGTAAACCTTGACGAATTTGTCGAACACCCCGGTCACGTGTTTATTGGTGCAACAAATCTTAATACCGTTCTTGACCGGGCAGTTACCAGCAGACTTCGAAGCAGAATCGCGTTCAAACCATTTTCAGAACGTGAGCGCGAACTCTTTTTTAAGAACTATTTTAGTGGCGTAACAAAACCATTTGATGTTGACTTTTCACGCATTGCAAAACAAACGCCAAACTACTCGGGTCGGGATATGATTGGGTTGATTGAGCACGCATACCACGCATCCATTCTTGAAAACACGCAAAAAATTACCACTGAAGACGTGCTCAAACAGGTGGGTAGCGGTAAAAAGAAGAGCAGCCCTCCTGCGTTTGAATTTGTGTGATTACCCAATCACTATTTAAAAGAAGTGGTTAAAACAGCGCAAATTATTAAAAAAAGAAGGGTTTGTGATTGTAGTACAGGTGAATTAAAACCATGAAGATCGTAAAAAGTAAAGTACGTGAAGAACTAGACGGACTAAGAGCCTCATCAGATTTCTTCGATGCTCTTGAAAATGCAATTACTGCATTGATTAACGACGCAAAAAAGCGAGCAAAAGAAAACGGCAGAAAAACGCTTCGCCCTTATGATGTGTAAGCACATTTGAGCTTGGTTAATCAACTCTAATTTTTTTTGATATTTTTCTTTTATTTTTTTTCTCGTATTGAATAAATCTTTAAATAGTGCGTTAGAGTAGTAGCTTGGTATGACACGAAAGCACAAAAATGAGCTCGTTATCAACGTAAGCAAGAAACATCTTGGCTTTATTGGTATCGCGTTTGTTTTCTTTGTTGTAGGATTTATTGCTGCATCCGTTATGGGAACTACATCAACTCCTGAAACAACCGGCAGCGTAATCAATACGCCCACACAAGCACGTTCAGTAACGCTTACCTACATTGTTGATAGCTCGTGCAGTTCATGTTTTGACGTCAGCGTCAATAAGCAAATTCTTGAACAGTACACGAGCCAGTCAGGCATGAGCATTGTTGAACAAAGCATTGACGCATTAAGTGAAGAAGCACGAGCATATATTGAGAAATATGGCATCACAAAGATACCAACCTTTATTCTTGATAAGAACGCATCTTCAATTGCAAGCCTCATGCAGGTATGGCCGAGCGTTGGTGACGTGGCAAGTGATGGAACACTCGTGTTCAGGAGTCCAGAAATTTTTGAAGACAACTACCAAACAGTTGAGCAGGACGGTTCATTTACGCTCGTAGAGTATGTTGAACCACGATACAATGTTACCCTTGACGCAGACGACCCGATAAAAGGAGACCCAATGGCGCCAGTAACCATTGTTGAGTTTAGCGACTTCCAGTGCCCGTATTGCGCAACGTTTTACAAATCAACGCTTCAACAAATTGAAAGCGAGTACGTTGACACCGGAAACGTGCGTGTTGTGTTCAAAGACTACCCATTAAGCTTCCATGAGAACGCGCAAAAAGCAGCAGAAGCAGCGCAATGCGCACACGACCAGGACATGTTCTGGCAAATGCATGACACCTTGTTTGAGAACCAAGCAAACCTCACTATTTTAGAACTAAAAGCATACGCAAGCGGGTTAGGTCTTGACATGGATGCGTTTAATGCGTGCCTTGATAATTCAGAGAACGCTGCAGAAGTTGCAGCTGACATGGCTGAAGGCATTGCCCAGGGCGTGGGCGGAACTCCTGCATTCTTTGTGAATGGACGCTTTTTAAATGGTGCGCAACCATTTAACTTATTCCAGCAAATCATTGATGAAGAACTTGCAGCACGTGAAAACTAAAGAAAAAAAATTCTTTTTCTTTTCTTTTTTTTATTCTCTTTTTGTTTGATAACGATAATTCTTAAATAGTTCCACGCTATTAGAATGCGTTACTATGAATGAGGGAGACGAACCAAAAATTGAAATCATTCGAGAAAAGCCAGATGTTTCTCTAGAAGAAGAAAAAAAAGAACCAATTGAAGAAGAAGCACACAGCAAAGAAACCCCGGACTCAAAAGACGGAGAAGAAGTCATAGAAAAAAAGCATGCTGCTCCGCTTAATCCAGAGCCAAAGCAAGAGCACAAACCCCACGCTCCAAAAAAAGAAATTGTGATTAACATTGAAAAACACCACATAGCATACGTGTTAGTCGCGCTTGTATTTCTTGGGTTGGGTTTTGGCGCAAACCTGCTTATCAATGGACAAATTACTGGTCTAAGTTCTGGTGTGGACCAATTAAACATTCCACAAAACAGCAAAGCAGCACAGCTCATTGACGATGACCCCATAAAAGGAGACCCAAAGGCGCCAGTAACCATTGTTGAGTTTAGCGACTTCCAGTGCCCGTATTGCGCTCGCTTCTATTCTGAAACGCTTCCGCAAATCGTGGCAAACTACATTAACACAGGAAAAGCAAAATTAGTGTATCGGGATTTCCCGTTAAGCTTCCATGAGAACGCGCAAAAAGCAGCAGAAGCAGCAGAATGTGCTGACGAACAAGGTATGTTTTGGCAAATGCATGACACCTTGTTTGAGAACCAGAACGCACTTGGTGTTGCCAGTCTCAAACAGTACGCAAAAGACCTTGGACTTGACAGTGCCGCATTTGATGCGTGTCTTGACTCAGGAAGCATGACTGCTGAAACACTAGCAGATATGCAGGCAGGACAAAGTGTGGGTATTTCAGGAACGCCGGGCTTTTATGTCAATGACCAGCTTATCTCAGGCGCGCAACCATTTAGCGTATTTGAACAGGCAATTGAAGCTGCTCTCGAAAACTAATTCTCAAAATTTCTCTTTTTTTTTAACCGGTTCATTAGACAGCAAAAGAATTGAAAAGAAAAAAAATAAAAAATTTTGTAAGAATTGTTACTTCTTTTTTCTAGAAGATGATTTCTTTTTTGAAGCCATTTTTTTCACTGGTCTTTTCTTCATTGCTTTCTTGACCGGTTTCTTTTTTGATGCACTTTTCTTCACTGATTTTTTTGCAGCTTTTTTCATGGGCTTCTTTATTGCTTTTTTCTTTCGTGGTTTTACAATGAGAAATTCTTTTTTCTCTTCCTTTTTCATCCCCATTTTTTCCTTGAGCTTTGAAAACATGCTTTTCATTTTCTTCATTCCCTCTTACAATATGTATATTGCAAAGTGTATTATGTATCTTTAAACTTAAATAGTTTCTTCTTGTTGCATAAAAAAAAATAGTTAGTAGAAGGTGATAATATCTTTGTCGCAAAGTTTGTGTTGTTCTCCAATTTTTTGTCCTTGAAATTTTGCGCTGCTCCCCCAAATTTTTGCGTAACGAAATTCTTTGATGCGAATTTTTTTTGCAACATCACCTGCGGTAATTCCGTTTCGCGCAATAAGTGGTTTGCTTTTTATAATTTCTTTTCCCGGCTCCCGAGGGTATATTCGAACAACATCAAGTTTCTCCCATATTTTTTGTTTAAGCAGGTTTAGTCCTTTGCCTTTTTCAGCAGAGATAAACATTGCATTTGGTATGCGGGGTTTTGCAATGTCAACTTTGTTGACAACAACAAGTGATGAGACATAATGCCGGTTTGCAAGTATTGCATCTATCATTTCACTTTCGCTTATATCACTGCGGACAATAACTTCTGCATTTGAAAGTCTAAATTCCCGAAGTAATGCTTTGATTGTTTCTTCACTTGTTTTGGTAAGTGTTTTTGTAAATGAAATGTTGATACCGCCTTTTGATAATTTTTTTATCATGACATTCGGTTTTTCAACATCAAGGCGAAGCCCAGCATCATATAATTCTTTTTTGATAACTGCTAAGTGTTGCGGTTTTGTTGCATCAAGAACAATCAAGATGAGGTCAGCATTTCGAGCAACACTCATGATTTGTTTTCCCCCACCCCGGCCTTGAGATGCTTCTTCAATAATTCCGGGCAAGTCTACAAGCTGAATGCGCGTGTTGTTGTACTCCATCATGCCAGGAATTGCAGTTATCGTAGTAAACTCGTAAGCAGCAACTTTTGATTCAGCATTGGTGAGTTTGTTAAGCAGTGTTGATTTGCCAACTGAAGGAAAACCTACAATAACTGCGGTTCTGTCTCCTTCTTTTTTAACACCATAGCCTTCTCCTTTACTTTTAGAACTTCGTTTAATTTGTTCTTCTTTGAGCTTTGCAAGTTTTCCGCGAAGCGTTCCAATATGGTGTTCAGTTGCTTTGTTGTGTTTTGTTCGTGCAAGCTCTTCTTCAATGTCTTTGATTTGTTCTTCAACACTCATAATCTATTGCTCTAAAAGTTTGTAATGGTTTAAAAAATGTGCTGCTAGCGTATCTCAAATGTTTCAAACGAGTCAGAAACCGGTTTTTTCATTTCAACGCGCGTAACACGCGCTCCTGATGGTCCTTCATACAACCATGACACAAATTCGTTAACTGCTTCGTCTCTGCCTTGGGCTGCAGCCTCAACCGTGCCGTTTTTCTTGTTTTTCACAAATCCCGTGATTTGAAGCTCGTCTGCTTTTTTGTTTGGCGCTGTCCCTAAAGAAAACACCTTGCACGTTTCCATGAACTATTGCATGAATGCTTTTCATTGGTCTGTTACAAAACTAATTGATGATACGGTATCGCCAAGTCCCACCGTGCTTGCAACTTTTGAGGGAACTTTGTTTGGCACACCAATAAGATAATGATGTTTTTCTTCACGAATACCCTGATTGCAATCCACTTCACCAAGCGCAGTTATACCCTGTTGTGCAATGCGCGCATCGCGTATTGTGAGGAGGTCTTTTTTTGCTTTAAGCACGCCAAGCTTTGCTTTTGCGCCAGTTATAAGCGACGCGTTCTCGTGAGCTAAAAGCACGCGTTCTGGAGTGTTATATGTTTTGTCAAATACGCACAAGTAGTATCCGCTATTGTGCACGTGCACGCGCTCAAGATTGAGCGCTTTTTTGATGGTAAGCAGTGCGTCATACAGGCTTTGTGCTGAAAACAAAGAATCCTGCACGTGGCGTGCCTGCTTTTTTTTGCCAAGAGATTCTAGAATAAGAATTGATTCAACCTCATTCATGCCAAGACTGTGCACGCTTTTTGCAATGTAGTTGAGCGTCATTTTTCTTAACCATGCTTCTTCAATATTGGTGAATTCAAGGTGAATTTTGAGTGCTTTGTTTGCGCGCTTCATTTTACGGATTTGTCTTCGTGCAATGGTAAAATCTTTTTTTCTTGATTCATATTTTATCCATGAATAGCCTGAAAAGAATGCACGCGTCGAGTTTTTGACAATGTCTGCGATGTGTGCTTCAACGTGCTCGTCAAGATAGGGTTTGAGTTCTTTTGGCCGGTATGAAACAATAAAACGATTTGCACGCGGCGCGCCAAGCATGCCTTTTTTGAATTCAAAAATGCAATTTGTTTTAGTAAGCGCATCAGTTTGGTATGCGTTGTGCGGAGAAACAAGTTTGAACGCGTTGTTTTTAACTATTGGCGAGCGGGTGTGTTTGTCTTTGATACGGTCTGCAAGGTCTTTTGAGAGTTGTTGAACAAGAAACACATTTTCAATGCCAAGGGTTGCAAAAAGTCGTGATACAATTCCTGCTTGCCCGCCAATACGGCGTTCATCATAGGGAAATGAAAGTATTTTTTTGTATGGTTCATCTTCAGTAACTTCCCACTCTTCTGCTTTACCTGTTTTAATGCTTTGTCTTAATCCGCGTCCAAGGTCTCCTACATCATTGATGTGTGTTTCTTCATCTTTGTTTTTTGGCAGATGTTGCACGAATTTTGGCGTGACATATTTTATTGCATCAATATTTGCATTAAAACCAATAAGCACTGGACTGATATCTATTTTTTTTACAAGCCCGTTTAGGCGTGTGTTAAATTCTTTCTCCCAAAATGAGCGTATCATTTCAATAGCATGCGCGCTTCTTCAACGCTTTTATCTTTGAATATAATCGCTTGCAATGCCCTGCTTATCTTATCAGGAGTCTTGTGCTGCCACACATTTCTGCCAATTGCCATGCCTCCTGCGCCGGCATCAACAACAGCTCGTGCCATAGCAAGAACATGCTGGTCGCTCTTTTTTTCTCCGCCAGCAAAGAGCACGCGCGTATGCGGCGCAACCCGTGTCACGCTGCTAAGTCCGCTTAAGGTAGGGTAATGAATTTTGACCATGTCTGCTCCAATCTCCATGCCCAGGCGTGCAGCGTAGCGAATCACTTTAGGATTGCTCTTGTTTTTTGCGCGCGGATACATCCATGCAATAATGGGAAGACCATAATCGCGCGCTTCCTCCTCAGCTTGACCAAACTGTTTGAGCATGAGCGGTTCTTCTTCCACACCCACATAAATAGTAAAGCCAACCGCGTCCGCGCCAAGCCTGACTGCATCTTTAACGCTGGTGATTTGTGATGACATAATATCTTTATCATCTGCGGGAATGCTGGTTTTTCCGTTGAGCTTGAGAATGAGTGGAACTTTTCCTGCATACTCTTCAAAATATTTGAGCACCACGCCTTTGTGAAGAATAATTCCCGTGTACCCTTTTGTTGCAATTTTGAGCACGTAGTCAGGGTCAATGTTTTGTGCATTAAAATCGCGAGGTCCGTGTTCAATTCCTTGGTCCATAGCAAGAAAAAGTGAGCGATTGTTTTTTACAAGCCGTGAGAGGCGCGTTTTCTCCCCAATATCCATAGCATTTATTTGTGCAATGCCGGTTTATTAATCCTGCTATTAAGCACGCGTGTTTGAATATTTTTTTTCAAAAATCTAAAAGCCCGCAATCACCCATCCAAATGCAATAACGTTTATAATGTACCGAGCATTTAACTGTCGTTATGCCTGATGTAACATTTAACCTTCATGTTCACCAGCCGCGAAGAATTGTTAAAAACTATCAGTCAGGACACCTTTTTGATGAGGGTCTCAATAAGATTGTGCTTGACCGGTGTGCAGAAAAATCGTACTTGCGCACAAACGCGATTCTTCTTGAGGTGCTTTCTGATTTAAAATCTTTTAAAATGGGCATGTCAATTAGCGGCGTTTTTCTTGAAGAGTGTGAACGCCAACGACCTGACGTGCTTGAATCATTTCAGAGAATCGCACAAACCGGACAAGTTGAAGTTCTTGGAGAAACCTACTATCATTCCCTTGCATCAATTTATCCTGATAAAGATGAATTTCGCGAGCAAGTGCGCATGCATCGTGATGCAATCAAATCATTTCTTAGCCCAAAAGCAATTGGCAAAGTGATGCGAAACACTGAACTCATTCTTGATAATCCTACTGCGCGAGAAGCTGAAAAACTGGGATTTAAGGGAATTTTTAGTGAGGGAACTGAAAAAATATTGGAATGGCGCTCGCCAAATTACGTGTACAAAACACCAGACTCAAAAATTAAAGTGCTCTTGCGAAATTATCGCTTAAGCGATGATATTGGCTATCGCTTTAGCAGTAAATGGTGGGAAGAGTGGCCTCTTACTGCTGAAAAGTTTTCGCACTGGTTGGGCGTGAACCCAGGCCAAGTGGTAAACGTGTACTTGGATTATGAAACATTTGGCGAACACCACTGGCAAGAGAGCAACATCTTTCATTTTCTCAAAGCCCTGCCCTACTTTGTTGACCGCAATCCTCACACGCAATTTCTCACACCAACTGAAGCCGTTACTAAACATGAGCCAGTTGCAGAGCTTCCCTTGCATTGGGCAATATCATGGGCTGATATGGAACGCGATGTGAGTGCGTGGCTTGGTAACAACATGCAGGCACAATCTTTTAAACGAGTGCAGGGTATGGAAAAGCAGATTTTGCAAACAAAAAATGCAAAACTCATCTCGCAATGGCGGCATTTGCAGACAAGCGATAATTTGTATTACATGTGCGACAAGTGGTGGAATGAAGGGGACGTGCACAAATATTTCTCGCATTATGACACGCCAAAATCAGCGTATCATAATTACGGACGCGCAATGAATAACCTACTAAGAGAAGCCAAAGATGCGGTTAAAAAAGAAACAGCATAAACCCCGTATCACACGCTTTTTTGATTGTATGCACTAAAAAGTTCGCGTGTTTTAACTGCATGTTCAACAAAATCAATTTTTCGAAACACTTTCATTCCAACCAGTTCTGAAAACGTATTTGCAGGCATGTTATGCCCTGCTGACAATCCGCCTTCAGCACGCATAATATCATAAAACGGGGTTGAGGGCAAGTTCTTAAAGTATGATTGCACGCGTATTCCAAATGCGCGGGCAACTTCTTTTCTGACATGGTTATAGGGCAATGAAAGGATGCGGCCATGACGCGTTTGTTGCTCAATTGCATTAATCACGTGCACATAAAGGCGTGCGTGCTCGTTTGCGTAATAGTAGGGATTTTTTGCGTATTCTTCTGCATTCATGTTCACATCTGCACGCACAAACTCTTCTCGTGAGAGCATGTTATGCGCGTACGCATGCATTACACCGCCAAGGATATGCTGAACAGTCACGGCGTCAAGCGCGCACTCATTAATCCGGGCAAGAACACGAGATTCTGCTTCTTTAGTACATAATCCCGTGTACGCACCAAACGAACTTATATCAGAGCAAAGCGCCTCCAGGTGATGGGGAGTTTTTTGATAGGCATTATTAAATGCATACGCAGGCTCCAGCCCGCGCGTAAGTTGAGGATAATTATGTGCAAGAAATCCCTGTGTTGCCTGATAAACGCGATTAATAGTAAGCTCATCAAATATTTCATCAACAAAGTCGCCACCGCTAAAAAAACCAAACACATTGTGCGCGTGCTTGAGAACAGAACCAACACCGCCTCTTTTTGTGTGCTGCGTGCTTGCCACGCTGCCATATCCAGTTTTTGCGCCGCTGCCGCTTGTAAATCCCTGCACTGTGTTGCAACCTTTATAGAACGGTTTGAAAAAGCGGGCAACTCTTGTGCGTGCATTGGTAACATCTTTTTTTTGCGTGTGCTCAATCCACGCATCGCTAAATTGTTTGAAGGTGAGGTGGAGCTCGCCGTTAAAGCATGCACCAATTACTAGAGGACGCGGGCTTTTTTTCTCAAACAGAACATAGTCAATATGGGCAGAGCGAAGTGCGCGCGAAAAATCAGGAAGCGGTGTTGCAATAAGTTTGTTTGTTGACGGTTCTTTAATGGTGAACACTGCATCTTGTGCTTGCGTGATGTTTGTCCCGCTCAAAGGCCCAACACCCAGTGTTACTATGCCGCGCTCGTCAAGCCAGTGGTACTTATGTGTTTTGTGCGCGGTGTGTTCTTGTACGCCAAAGCGCGCGGGGGTAAGCGTTTTCGTGTTCTCAAGAGAATATTCCTGGTTGTAGCAGTCAACTCGTAGAACGCGAGGCATAGCATAATCACACAAACTCAATACTCTTAAAGATTGTTTCTCTACAAGAATGAGCAGATTCGTTCTGCAGCAACTTTTTCAGGATAGCGGTCTCGTTTGAAGGTTAGTTTTGGCTGTTTTCGTTTTTCACACGCATCCATGCGCTGGTCAAGCACGTATGAAGCAAACACGATAATACTTACAAACGCTGAGCCCAGCGGGATTTTGACAAAATACGGGTACACCACCCAGTCTGCAATGATTGCAATAAGAACTGAAACAAGAATCATAGTAGCGAGGTTAACCACGCGGTAGCGAATGTGTTTGTTGCTAAACCATTGATAGAGTACGGCAAGGGTTTTGACTGAGAACAATCCCATGAGAATAATAATTGAAAGCCAGTAGAAAAACTCAGTAGCGTGAACATAAAACGTGATAATGCCAAACTCAAACGCTTTCATCCAAGGGAGTTGAAACGAATAGTAGATAGTGAAAAGAAGAATAGGAAACACAAGCACAACATCCATAACATTAAGTTCACGCTTGAGTTCAATGGTAAATAAGTACACAAAAACCAGTACAAGTGTTATAACCAAGTTTCTCATCATCATAAGCGTGTCTGCAAGAATAAATGACGTGTTCATAATTTTTGCTATGTCAATGAGTTGCCAGAAAATAAGTAAGCCAATAGCGGATAAATACAAAATATCTGCCGGCTGGCGAAGCGGGCGTTTTCGCTTGGCAACGTGCGCTATAATTGCTAGCATGAAGATAATACCAATCACGTACGGAACGTAATAGACTATATTCTCCATACTATACTAACGAGAAGTTATTACTTTTAAAGCTTGCTTGGAATACGCACAACCCCGGGAAGCGATTTATCTGAAAGGTATTTCACAAGCGAACCGCCTCCTAAACTTACGTGAGTAAAATCACTATCCAAAAATCCGCATTCTTCAAGTGCAGTAGTAAGGTGTCCGCCGCCAATAATGCTTGTTGCTGGTGATGCTTTGAGCGCCTGAAGTGTTTGTTTTGTTGCACGCACAAAACCTTTTTCAGTAAAGCCAAGCGGTCCTTTCATAAGAACCGTTTTTGCGCGCGCAATCTGCGCTTTAATATCTGCAATTGTAAGCGGCCCTACATCCATGGTGTTTTGTTCAACCGGCAGGTTTTCTACGCGCACAACGCGCGTGTCTTCGAGCACAAAGTCTTTTGGCATGATAATCTTTTTTGAAAGCTGCAATTCTTTAAGGTCATACGCTTCGAGAAACGCATCTTTTTTGCCAAACACAATGCCTTTTTTCTTCCAGTACAATTCACCCATGACCCCGCAGAGAATGACCGCATCAGCATTCTTGCCAAGTGCGTGCATGACATCAACAAGTTCATCGCTTTTTGCACCACTCAAAATCATGACAAACGGTTTTTGCGGTTTTTTAAGTTTCTCTAAGGCTTCAATTTCGCGCCATACATTCGGCCCCTGAAAGCAGGGAATAACTCCAACAAATCCAACAACGCTTGCATGAGCGCGGTGTGCTACGCTAAATGCGTCAAGCACGAATGCATCAGCATATTTTGAGAGGGTTTGTACAAAGCGCGTTTTTGAAAAATCCTGCCCTTCTTTTGTTTCATTGCTCATAGTCCGTGTGTTTTTAAGAAGTATGGCCTGGCCATTTTGTAATGAATTAATTGCGCGTTGCGCTTTTTTCCCGTACAAGTCATCAACGTAGGTGACACGCGTTCCCGTTAGTTTTGAGAGTGCGCGGGCATGTTGGGTAAGGGAAATAAAGTCAGTGCCGCCCTTTCTTCCCTGATGTGCAAGAAGCACGATTCTCGCACCTTTTTTTTGCAAGTCTTTAATCGTGTTTGCGTGTGCTTTGAATCGTTTTGATACAATGATTTTTTTGTTTAAGAGCGCTGCATTAAGGTCAACGCGCACGAGAAGTAGTTTACCAAAGACGTCCATGCCAATCATTTGAGCGTCCTGCGTTAATAAGCCTTTATTCGTGAGCACTTATTTTTTTCTGCAAGGCAAAAAGAAGGTCAATCATTGCGTGCGTGTCAAGCGCGCAGTATGCTTCTAGCTGGGAGAAAATAGTTTCTTGTTCTTCTTTTGGCGTATCATGATGCACTGCGCGCACAAATTCATTACTTGCATCAAGTCCTTGTGCAATAGCAAGCGCGTCATAACTTTTTTTTGTGAGTGTTGGGAGCACTTTTTTAATCGAGCTTCTTCCCTGTTGGGAGGGGTGGTAATAGTGGAATTTTCTAAAGGGAAATTCTAAATCAATAATACGAGAGAGAATTGGTTCAATTACTGGTTTGTAAGGGGGAAATGCTTCTTTTAATTCTTTTAAACGACCTTTCTCATAGGTTTCATTATACACAACTATGCTTCCTGATGTGCCAACAGCCTGACTAAGCGCGCGCGCAAATGCTTCTCGCGGATCGCGTGCATCTTTAGCAAGAAATGAAATATGCTCTGCTTCTGCTCCGGGCGCGGGTATGATGTGAAGTGAAAACTGGAATGGAATGTGCTGGAATGGTCGTGTTCCGTCATAGAGGGGGATTGCTGTTGAGAACGATTCAAAATCAAGAAAGTAGAGCGGGTACGTAAGCGGGTCCATGAACGTTTTGAGTTCAGGCACGTTAAGGTGTTCGCGTCCTTGTTTTGTTGCACGCATCTGAATTTCCTGATACGCGCTAAGAGGGAAATGGTCAGGAATATCCTGTATGCGCATCACTCCTTCATCATAGAAGCGCCGCGCTTTTGCACCGGCTCGTGCAAGCTCAAATACATTATTTTTTTCAAGCACGCCCCAACACAGAACAGGCGCAAGACACGCTGAAGGCTGCATGCATTCACGGGGAGCAATGTCGTTAACCGTATCATAGGTGATAAGTTCTTGCATGCGCGCAATTTTTTGCGCAATGTTCTCGCTTTTGAGCATGACTTTTTTAGTAACATCTTCTTTTTTGAGAAGCGCTTCTAAATCAAGCGTGCCTTTGCGCACGTATTCATTGTTAATGTAAAGCACAAAACATTTTCGAATCAGTAATCCTGCGCCCTCATAACAATATTTTTGAAACGCAAGGTCGTGGAGAAAATCATCTTTAAGGTTGCTTGCTGATTTGACTTCAACAATATCCCATAACTTGTCTTCTACAGGGATAAGCACATCAGCACGCGCATAACACGACTGGTAGGTGAATGCTGCTTCAAAAAGAGTTTTTCGCGCGTTTTTGTACTCTTTTGATTTTGCCAGATTTTCAGTGAACGAGAGTGGCTCTAAGTCAATCCCGTGCGCAAACAACTTTTTTGCAAGGCGCCCAACAGTAATGCCTGCTTCTGCTGCGTAGTGCATACTGCTGCTGGTTTGTAGGTGTTCTGGCGCGTGGTAGCGTGCCCAAAGCGAACGAGAACACACAAGACCAGTGATATAATCTTTTTTTGTGAAATACTTCTTCATAGGTACGCGTATGTTGAAGCTCGCATGTGCTTTATAAATCTTTATTATAACAAAAAAAGAATAAAAAAACAAGAAGTTAGTTATTTGCGGTAGCGTGAGCGTCTTCTAAAACCAATAAGTGCATAGGCAAAAAAAGAGACGAGTGCGTACAGTTCCCACTGATGCGAAAACATGAACACGTAACGCAGTGAGAGTGCGTAGTTTGTCACTTGAGAAAGGTCAAACAACACGCGCGTTTTGCGACCGTGTCTATGATATCCAAGTGATTCATGCATGCGTGCCATGTGCACGAGCTTTCCGGGGTTGCCTTTTGCTTTACGAACAAGGGTTTGTTTTACACTCGCATCAAGCACGTAGTCTTTGAGCAGGTCCGCGCACTCGCGCACGTTCAAAGGAATAAGACGCATAGTGTGCCAGTGTTTAAAACCCTCAGGCACAAAACGTGCTGCTGCAATAATAGTATGGGTGTGTGCAAGTGTGGTGATAAGTTCCTTCTTTGAGGGGGTGAGTTCATGAAAGTTATCAATAACAAACACCATTGCATCTTTTTTAAGCAAACAGTCAAGCTGCGCGCTCAGTGAACCGCGAATGCCTGATGCAACAGATAATTCATGCACGCCTAGGTTTGGTGTTGGACAATACGCGCCTTTAACGCGTTGCAGCACATGACTTTTGCCACTGCCATACTCACCAATAAGAATGGTATGCACGCCAAGGGTAGCTAATTCATTGAGTTTTGCAAGAATCTGCGCTCTCATAGTGCTATACCCTGCTTTTTAAATAATCAAGCAAATACTTGACAAATTTTAAATAGGGTTTCATCATTTTCACAAACACAATGACTATTCCCCTGTCATGGTTTGTCAAAAAGCATGCACTGCTTGGCATGACGCGCCAATCAGATATAGCGTTGCGTGCGGGTTGTTCACGTCAATACGTGCATGAAGTGCTCTACGAACTTATTGCACAAGGTCTTGCTCGAAAAGAAAAAAAGAATGCTACTCACATAACTAAGCCAAAAAAAGTGTTGTTTTCGCTTGCAAGCGCATGGCGCATGCCCAATCCGTTGCAACTAAGCATGCCATTAAAAACACGCGCAGAACTGAGCGAATTTCTTTTCCGTATTGGTGTTGCACACGTATTTACCCTCACCGGCCTGCAGGTATGGGTTGAGGACACGGCAAAATTGCGCGCGTTTCAGGGGCGTGGTAACGTGTTTGTGTACTGCGATGCCCGCGTTGTCAACAGCTATGGCTTGAACGGGTATGTTGATGATGTGCAGCGTTTTTGTGATTTTTTCTCGCATGATGTTGAAAAAGCCCTGAGTTTTGCAAAGCATAAAGCACTTCTTTATGCGCATAATCATTAAAAGCGCAAAGCCATCTATGTCTTGTTTATGGAATCGTTACGCAGTCTTGTTCTAGATATTGATGGCTGTCTTGTGTCAGGCGCAAACACGTTGACCATACCCTTTCCTACTATTAATAGTGCGTTTAGCCGCATGATGAAACAGGGTGTTGAAATACATCTTAATTCTAATCGTTCTCTTCATTCTATTCTAGAATGGTATGAACCGTTCAACTTAAATGGCCACATCGTTGCCGAACGCGGGGCATATGTGTTTTACCCGCAAACCGGTGAGTCAAAAAGTTTTCATCAGGGTTTTGACTCAACCATGCTTTTTTCCTTGCTCGACGAGCATAAGATTAATTATGTGACTGGAGAAAACATTTCCTTAGTGTTCAAAAAGCCCGGCCATATAGCAAAAAAGTATGCAGAGCATGAAGATATTGTATTTGTTGAGACTGACCGCAAATATAACATGATTTTGTTCACGCGAAAAGTTGAGAATGGCACACTTGTATTTGACCATGACCTTAATCATGAGCTTGAAGACTTATTCACGCCGCACTACCCTTTGCATCACGTAAAAGCCTACGACCTTTATTGCGGTGTTGAATTTGTGCTTCCTCACATTGAAAAAGGAAATCTTATGCATCTTGCTAAAAAACCAGTTGCAAGTTTTGGCGATACCCTCCAGGATTGGAGCATGCTTGAAAAATCTGATTTTATGGGTTGTCCAAGCAACGCAGGAGAAGCGCTCAAAGAGCGCGTAAGCGCGCAAGACAATAATGGTTTTGTTTCGCAGTACAAGTATACACGGGGCTTGCTTGATTTTTTTAAGTATTTGCAAAAACAAGGTGTGCTCTAAAAACCGTGTTTATTTTTCTGGCAGCACAGCCCATGCAATTACATAACCCATAATGCCTGCTGGAGGGTTTACCAGCGTGAGTGCAAGCCAGAGAATGCGAACAAGCAGGGGGTCGAGCTTGAAGCGTTTTGCCATGCCGCCGGCAATACCTGCAAGATAGCGGTCTTTTTTGCTGCGGTATAAGGGTTTATTTTTCCAAAAAAAGAGGCGTTTTCGCTTTTTTTTCCGGTCAGCAAGGAGCACGTAGGCGAGTACGCCAAGTACAGACAAAATAATGATAATAGCAAACCACAACATTTTTTCTTCTGCGCGCAGGTGTGAGCGAAGCACGTCAGCAAGTGCCCACGCCCAAATTAAAAACGCAAGGAGCACGACAAAAAGCAAGGTTGCTGGAAAAAACGGGAATGAGACAAGCCAGGGTTGGAATACCCGAATTGTACTGCCAAGCATACTACTCACTCAGGCGCGGGAAGTATAAAAACGTGACTGATACAAACATTTAAAAAGTGTGAATAAATGGGTTATTGAGTAATGACACGTGATTGCCTTCATTAACTGCAACGTTTTTGCTAATGTTAATACGGCGAACCGTTCTCCCCTGTTGGGTGTTTGTCTTCACTTATGGCCCGAGTCGTATACGGGTTAGTATCCCACGCTGTGGCCGTGGGGAACCGGGTTCGATTCCCGGCTCGGGCCCTTCAACCATCTCTTGTGAGAGCAAGAAGAGGGTTTTGTGCAATAATTAATAAAGATGATATACCATGACTAGAGATATGACTGTTGAAAACGTGAAGGGCACAAAAGACCGTGGCCCGCAAGAAATGCTCGTGCAAGAACGCGTTGTTGACACCATTAAACAGGCATTTCTCGCGTACGGATTTGTGCCGCTTGGCACGCCCGCGCTTGAAAACTTTGATGTTCTCTCAGCTAAGGGCGCTGGCGGGGATGCAATAAAAAAAGAAACATACAACTTCAAGATTGCAGGCAGACATTTAGGGCTTAAATACGACCAGACCGTTCCTCTTGCGCGCTACATTGCAATGAATCCTCATTTTGTCACGCCGTTCAAACGCTACCAGTATGACCGCGCGTGGCGATATGAAGATATTAAGACCGGACGATATCGTGAATTCTACCAATTTGATATTGACACCGTAGGAAGCGAGTCAATGCGGGCTGAAGCAGAATTGCTTGCCGCAGTAGCGCGTGCCATTCGCTTGCTTGGCTTTAAAGAATTTGTGATTCGCATAAATGACCGCAAACTCTTAAACGCCTGTATGACTAAGGCAGGTCTTAATCCTAAAAAATCACTTGACGCGTTTCGGGCTATTGACAAGCTTGAAAAAATCGGGAAAAAAGGCGTGCTCTTTGAGCTAATCGGTTTAGGTATAGATGAGCGTACGGCAAAAAAACTTCTTGATTACACAGGGCTTCGCGGAAACGCGGAGAGTGTTCTTGCACGTCTTGAAAAAGAATTTGTCAATGAAGAGGGGTTTCAAGAGCTCTCGCGACTCATGCGTTTTGTAAACGCGTATGGCATTGGAAAAAACGTGCAATTGGATTTGAGCATTGCTCGCGGTCTTGATTATTACACCGGTCCTGTTTTTGAAGTTGAAATATCTGACGCAGGATTGGGAAGCGTTGGCTCTGGTGGCCGGTATGATAACATGATTGGTTTATTTCTTGGACAAAAAATTCCTGCTGTTGGGTTCTCATTTGGCGTGAGCAGAATTGTTGATGTGCTTAAAATTGCAGGCATGGTTAAAGAAGTTGAAAGCGTGACTGACGTGTTCGTGTGCGCAGTAAATGAAAGCGCGTTAGAGAATGCGATTATGCTTAGCGTGCAGCTTCGTGATGCAGGTCTTAACGTGGAGACTGATGTTGTTTCTAAGAATTTGAAAAAACAAATCGCGTACGCGGACAAAAAACAAATACCCTTCATTATTGTGCTTGGTCCAAAAGAGATTGAAAAAGGAATTGCAACAATTCGGGATATGAAATCAGGTAAAGAAACGCGTGCAAAGCTTGAGCGCATTGCACCGCTTCTTTTAAAAAATAAATAACAAAAACAAACGGAATTGTGAGAGGGCATAGCCGCCCTCAAACGCTTCTCGTTATGTTTTTTTTTCTGCGAATCCCCTGTTTGCAGTTAATTCCCTCTAAATTACCCAAACGCAGTGTATTTGAATGAAGCATCAGTTTTTTCAACACTTTTTTTCGCGCTTGACTCAAGCCCTGTCATTGCCCGTATGGCATCAATGTTTTCTGGAATCACAATGCTCTCTGAGTGAACCATGTGCATCCAGTGCACGTCTTTTCCCTGAACGCTAATGGTTTCATCCCATATAACAACTTCAGGCATGTCATAGCGCGGTCGAAGCAAGTCCCGATAGCGTTCGTGAACAGACGCAGTTGAATCAAAGCCGTGCGCGGCTTTGAGAACTGCAACACGTGGCGTTGCCATAAATGCAGTAACTAATTGTTCGCGTGAAAGTGGTGTTTTGATTTTTGCATGCACCATGTGCACGTGTGCAAGTGTTGTGGGCACTTTTACTGCCATGGTTGTGATTTTAATGTTTTTGAGAACCGTGTTCACGTCAGGACCATGATGTGAGGGTATGTAGGGCACAGGAACAATCGCGTTCATTGGTCCTTCTCGCGCATCCCAGGGGTCAGTTCCTCTGCGAACAAGCGAAACGTGTACTTCTTTGATATCTGCTTTTTTGCTCAGTGTGTAAAGTGTTCTGATAATTGATGTTGTGTTGCAGCTGACTACACGCACGAATTGTTTTGTTTTTGCTTCGTTATAATTTGCAAACGCGTTGAAACTCGTATGCGCAATATTCGCGTTCGCGCCTCCTTGAAAAATCACTTTCACACCATACCGTTCATAGAGCGGTTTGTTTTTTGCGTCAACACCTTTTGGCGTGCAATCAACAACTACATCAACCTTACCGGTTTTAAGCGCGTCTTCGAGTGTTCCTTGTATAGGATAGGTTCCTTCTGAAAAATTTTTAACAAAGTCCGCATTACTTGCATACACGTTAACACCATAGAGTGGCGCGCCTTTTTGCGTGTTTGTTCGCAGCGCTGATGTTGGAAACGCATCAGCAATGCCAAAGAGTTTCATATCTTTTTGAATATGAACCGCGTGCGCAACGCGCTTACCAATAACGCCCACCCCGTTAACAAGAACGTTAACCATAGAAATATAAATTCTAAGTGAGTTAATAAACATTATGAAACGAGAAATGCCGCGCCCGGTTTCGCGAAGGGGCGGTCGCTTTGCGCACAAGATTGTTGATAAACTATTTGGTACCCGTTTTGATGGTATTGCATTCTTGTATGATATTACTGGCGCGCTCATGTATTTTTTTATTGGCGTGTTTTCTGCAAGCCTGATTCTGGGCAATGGTGTGTGGTGGCTTGGCGGCGGCGTGTTTGCAATTGCACTTTACGTGCTAAGAACATTTCTGCTTCGCAATCGTTTGATGAGTCCGCGTTATTTTTAATAATTACTTTTTTTAGCTGAGTTTTTTTGGGTCTTGTAAGTATGTTTTGAGTGTTTCAATAAACTTTGCTGTGTTTGCGCCATCAGTGACGCGATGGTCAAACGTAACTGAGAGTGGCAAAAACTTTCGCACGCCAACACCGTCTTTTGTAGGAACAATCCGTTCATTAATCCTGCCCATGCCAAGAATCCCTGCTTCAGGAGGGTTCACAACAGGTGTGGCCCATGTGCCGCCAAAACTGCCCCAGTTTGTAATGCTAAACGTGCTTCCTTTCAGGTCCTGGAGGTTTAGCTTTTTTGCACGCGCTTTTTTTCCAAGGTCTTCTAATTCCTTTGCTAAACTAAACACGTTTTTTTGGTCAACGCCTTTTACTACGGGTACGACAAGCCCGTCATTAGTGTCAACGGCAATGCCAAAATTATAATATTTTTTAACGATTATTTGCTCGCCCTCTGCGTCAAATTCGCTGTTAAGAATAGGGTGTTTTTTGAGTGCAAGAAGCACAGCGCGCATGATAAACGGCAAAAATGTTACGTGCACGTTCTTTTTGAGTCCTTGTTCTTTTGCTTTTTTGCGCACATCCCACAACGTGGTCACGTCAGCTTCGTCCATGACGGTCACGAGAGGCGCGACTTTATGGTTTTCACTGAGGTTTTTTGCAACGCTTTTTTGGATGCCTTTGAGCGGGATTCGTTCCACGTATCCATAAAAATCATATTTTTTTTGAACTACTGTTTTTGGTGCTTTTTGTGCACCTTCTTTTCTGAGAAATAATTTTCCGCTCACTGGTTCATTACTTGCTTCTGCAATGCTGCCAACAACGCCAGGACCGCTTTTTTCCTCTTGTTTGGCGTGTGATGTCTTGCCTTTTTTGCCGTCATCAATGGTAATAAGTAACGCGCCGACTTTGAGAGTGGCGCCCTCTTTTGCGTGAAGGCGTGTTATTTTTCCTTTTGTGGGGCTTGGAATATTTACTACTGCCTTATCTGTTTCGATTTCAACCAGGGTTTGGTCTTGTTTTACCGTGTCGCCTTTTTTGACGTGCCACTTAATTATTTCTCCTTCAGATATTCCTTCGCCAACATCAGGAAATGCAAATTCGTATACCATTAGTGTACCTCATGATAATTTATAACGCGCGCTATTGCTTTAACAATGCGTGTAGGGTTTGGAAGATAGTGTTCTTCAAGTTTGTAGAGTGGAAAAATCGTGCTAAAACCTGTCACGCGCTCAACAGGTGCCGCAAGTTGTTTGAATGCGCCTTCATTAATACGCGCAATGATTTCAGCGCCAACACCAAAGCTGCGCGGCGCTTCATGCACTACAACGCAGCGACCGGTTTTCTTAACTGAGTCAATAATTGTTTTTGTGTCAAGCGGTGAGATGGTTCGAAGATTAATAAGTTCAGCATTCACATCACCCAGGCGTGTAACCACGTCACGCAGGGGTTTCATCATAGCACCCCAACCAATAAGCGTGATGTCACTGCCTTCTTTTTCAACATGTGCCTGTTCAAGGGCTAGGGTGTATTCTTTTTTTGGTACGTCTTGTTTGATTGAGCGATACACTTTTTTTGGTTCTAAAAATATAACCGGGTCAGGGTCGCGAATTGCGCTGATAAGCAGTCCTTTTGCGTCATAGGGGTTTGAAGGAATCACAACTTTGAGCCCGGGCGTGTGTGCAAAGAGTGCTTCCATGCTCTCTGAGTGGTGTTCAAGCGCGCGAACCCCGCCTGAGTATGGTGCGCGAACAACAAGGGGACACGAGTAGTGTCCGCGTGAGCGGGTGCGCATGCGTGATGCGTGGCTTATAAGCTGGTTGAAGCCAGGATAGATAAATCCTGAGAATTGAATTTCAGCAACCGGCAAGAGTCCGTTGATTGCCATGCCAATTGATGTTCCAATAATGCCTGCTTCAGCAAGAGGCGTGTCTATAACGCGTTCTTTTCCAAATGTTTTGAGAAGTCCTTCAGTAACGCGAAATACCCCTCCGTCAATGCCAACATCTTCTCCGATCACGACAACGCGCGTGTTGTTTTGCATTTCCTGGCGGAGTGCGAGGTTGAGTGCTTCAACCATATTCATCTCAGTCATGTGATGTGTGTTATTCCCTCCGTGATAACCAACACAAACCACGCAGTTTTGAACCTTTTGTTTGCAATGGGTTGCGCTTATACTGGTTATAGAGTTTTTGTGCTTTTGTTTGTTCCTCTTTTGTAAGACTTCCTATTGTGTATGCATTATTAGTAAGCGAGCGCGTGAGGTGGGTGATAATAGTTTTAACACTCACCTGCGGTGCGTAGGCATCAAGACCTGAAAGAAGGTTTCGCAGTTCTGCATAGTCTTGTTGTGAGTAACGGGTCATGATGTCAAGCATGGTGTGCACACGTGAGTCTTCTGATTTTTTGTGCAGGATAATTCCTTGGAGCAGCACACTTTTTGAAGTGAGTCTGCTTGCGTTTCCGCACACTTTTGTGTTGCCTACATACACACCTGATTTTTGGTCAACACGTGCGGGTATGCCAATCTCATCAAGCGCATTTACGATTTTTGCACATAAGTGTTCGTACACGTGCAAAGGATTATTCAAGTTGGGTAGGGGTAGCGCATGTTTTGGCATGATAAGCGTGTAAGAAAAGTCATGGGTGTCATGATGGAATACTGCATCTCCTCCGCTTGGCATGCGCACAAGCGTGTAGCCATGCTCTCGTACTTTATCAAGATGAACGTCCTCAATGCTTTGCGCGTAAGAAAGAGAAATAGTTTTTCCTTTCCAGCGGTAATAAATAAGTGTTGGCGGTGCTTTTTGCGCTTCAATGCCTTCAAGAAGCACGTTGTCAAGGGCAACAACCATTTCTGGCTCGTATGTTTGTAAGGGTATTACTCGAATATTCACCGCGTCCTCCAGGTTCACGCACGCCTCACCTTCACTTCTCAAACACAGAGGTATACTCATCTTTAAGCGTTTGTGGCATTTCTTTATAGGTATACGCAAATAGGTCTTTTGGGCTTGGCGCGGGCGTGCTTTCAAATGCGCGAAGCGCGTCATCAATTTTTTTTGCAACGCGTTTTGCAAGCTGGGCTTCTTTTTTTGCATTCCACACACCCTTGTTTGAAAGGTATGCTTTAAAGCGAATAATCGGGTCTCGCTTCTCCCACTCTTTGCGTTCTTTTTCTTCGCGGTAGCGCGTTGCATCATCTGAAGTGGTGTGGTCTCCCAGGCGATATGTATAGCATTCAATAAGCGTTGGTCCGCCGCCGTTGCGCGCTTTTGTAAGTGCTTCACGCGCGGCAGCGTACACACCAAGAATATCATTACCGTCCACGTGCACGCCTTTAAAACCGTACGCAATTGCTTTTTGCGCATATGATTCTGCAGCAGTTTGGTTTTGGTGCCGTGTTGAAATAGCAAACTGATTGTTTTGGCACACAAACACGACAGGCGCGTTGAAAACACCGGCAAAATTCATTGCTTCATGGAATTCTCCTTCACTTGTTGCACCATCACCAAAGAACGTGACAACCGCGCCAGCTTCGCCTTTAATGCGCATGCTCATTGCAATGCCTACCGCGTGGAGGGGCTGGCTTCCAACAGGTATTGATGCTGGCAGGTCTTTTTCGCCTTTTGCAGGGATGCTTCCTCGCTCATCACCGCCATAGTAGAGGAGTATGTTTTGCAGGGGGAGTCCGCGTTGCAGGTATGCAGCAGTTTCACGAAATGAAGGAACAAGCCAGTCTTTTTTTTGCATAGCATGAGCAACACCAATTTGTGCTGCTTCCTGACCAGTCACGGTTACTGCCGTGCCAATCCTGCCTTGTCGTTGGAGTGCGAGAATTTTTTTGTCAAATTCGCGGGTCAGCACCATTGTTGCGTACATGCTCTCCAGGTTTTTGTCCGAGAGTTTTGGCTCGCGTGCTCGGTCTACATTTCCTTTTGCATCTAATATGGGGGCGTATGAAATACTATACGCATCCTGTTTTGTTTTCATAGAGTACCGTTATTTTTTTGTTTTTAACGCAGGTTTCTTTTTTGGTTTTGTTCCTTTAGTTGCCCATGCTTTGAACGTTTTATAGTCTGTTGAGCCGCACAAGTATTCTGTTGTATTCTCATTATAAAAAAAAGGTACGCCGCCACAGCGTCCCTTATCACTCTCATGAAATTCGCGCGCGTTTTTTTCGTCGTGCCAGACTTCTTTTTTAGTGATTTTAAGCCCTGTCTCTTTTTCGAGCTTTTTTATGTGCGGTTCCATTTCTTTGCAGTGTACGCATTCAGTTCCGTAGTATTCAATGAGTTTTCCCATGCTCTTTGCCTCCCTGATATTGTTTGGTTTTTTGTTTATTAAAAAACTAGTGATTTTTGGTTCATAACATTCTTATCATCGGCCTGCATAGAACAGGAGTGTGGTAACTGCATTGTTTATTGGTCGATTCCAACCATTCCATAAAGGGCACATGCATGCCCTTGAGTATATTGCGCAAAAAAATGAGCGCATTATTATCGGGATTGGTTCAGCAAATAGTGAGCAGACCATTACAAATCCGTTTACGCTTAGTGAGCGAAGACACATGATTATGCGCGCGTTAGAAACGTTTCAAACCCCGTTTGAATTAGTGCCGATTGATGACGTGCATGACCTTGCAAAATGGCGCGCGCTTGTTTCTGCGCTCCGCTTTGGGAGTGTGTACTCAAATAATGAATTTGTGGTTCGCGCATTATATCGTTCTCATGATGTGGAGCGCATACCCCGCATGGTAAAAGCAAATGGTTCAGAAATCCGCCGGCGTATCATCCAAAATGACCCTTCCTGGCAGGAGTTTGTTCCTGTTGCGGTTCGTGACTATCTTATTTCAATTGGAGTGGGGGCGCGTTTGCGCGAATTATTTAGTAAAGAATAATGTTTTAATACATAAACGCGCTTGTAATATAATATGCTTAAAAATTTTGATCCAATTGAGATGTTTTGCAATCTGTATTTGGATAAAAGCAGAAAGCGCGCAAAAACAGTCAGCTTCTCTCTTGCCCTTGGCGTAATCATGTTTCTTGTTGGTTCAGCTATGCTTGCAAAAAGTCTGGGATACATTCCTGCAAATGTGAGCGTGGGAGGCGTGTTTTTCGTGCTCACTGGTGTGATTGTTCTTTTTAATGCGTTTATAAAAAGTTTGAGTTAGCGCAATAAACTTTGAGAAAGCAGTTGCTTAGCAAATTCTGAAAGTTTTTCAGTTGGCGCTACGCGTTCAATTTGTTCAAGTGCTTGATTCACGCGCGAGTCCCAGAGCGGGTTGTGCACTTCACGTTTTCGCCTGTGCAGGAATTCAGTTGTGATAAAATTGGTTTTGTTTTCAAGAAAGCGAAAATAATTTCTCAAATGATCGCCCGCATGCGTGCTTGAGAGCAGTTCAAAAGCATCCTCTTCAAGTGATTCAATCGAATTTCGTATAAATAATTCATGAAATCCCAGTCGTTTGAGTTCAAGCTCAAGCTTTGTGAGTTTAGTGTGAATAAGTTTGTCCATTCCCCGTTTAGTTTTAACGCGCACCGTATAGATAAAGATTATGTTGTGTCAGAAGGAAGGTGTGAAAGAAAGGATTGCACAATACGTGTCGGGTTTTTTGCGTTTACAACCCCGCTTGCAACAAGAACGCCATATGCGCCGAGCTCTGTTGCCGCGCGCACGTCTTTTTTGGTTTTTACCCCGGCGCCAACAAGAACGGGCACGCGCGAGTTCTTTACTGCAGCAAGAATATTATCCGGTTGAGCGCGTGATACACTCACGTCTCCTGCTATAAGTTCAGGCGGTTCAAAAGCAACAAAGTCAGGTTTGAGTTTTGAGACTTTACGCGCATGCTGGGCTGTTGGTGAACAAACAATTGAGGTCATTGAGAGGGTTTTTAGAATGCGGATAGTATGATTAATATTAGTGAGGCTTATGGGGTGTTCTGAGTGATTGATAAGTGAGCCGCGCACGCCATGATGTTTGAGCGTTTGAGGGCTTATAAATCCGGTATTTCGTCCAGGTGTAATTGGGTCTACGTGTTGTGCAAATACTTGTTTTTTGATAAACGGAAGGTCAATAAGTTGGGGACAAACAAAAACGCATTTATTAATAAGAATTTTTTTTGCAAGTTCAATTGCATGCGTTCCGCTTGCGTGCTCATACGTCTTGAAATTGACTATAAGACGCGGCGCATCTATCATAATATTATTATAATACGTGTCGCCTTATAATGATTTGTTATGAAACTGAGCGTGCGCCCAAAAGACGAAACATATTTTCTTGCAAACAGGCACGTGTTTTTTCATCGCGGGGCAAACGCGAAATTTGAGAACAAGTGGCATGGCCTGTGGGTTGGTGACTATAAAGTTTTTGATTCATTTTCATATGAGATTCGCGTGGACGGCAAAACTATTGACTTGCTTGAGCACGCAACTAATTTTTCGTATCATGGTTCAAAATCAGTGCATGCATATGGCATAAGCGGCCTGCACGTTGAAGAGATTTGTTTTATTCCGCAAAAAGTGCCGGCTCTTGTATCAGTTCTCTCATTGAAAAATGATTCAAACAAGGACATACACGTGCAAGTGGTATTGCGTGCGCATGTTAATCACCGCGCGCGTGAAATAAACTGGCACAATACGGAGTATAAAACGCTTTTTGAAAAGCATGGTGAATATGTGAGTGTAAAAAGCTCAAATGAACGGTACGCGTTGTTTGGTTCGAAAAAAGGTTTTACCGTCTCATTTTCAAATCAGGGCGTGTTTAACGAGTATGTTGACGGCAAAGACAAACAGCGAACGTTTATGCCTGGCGACTATGTGGTAAACGTGCCCATAAAAGCAGGTGAGCGCGTGAAAGTGCCCTTCTTTTTTGGAGCAACAACACGAGGTCTCAAAGACATGTTAGTTAGTTTTATTGATTTGCGGGATTATTATGAAAAGCGTTTTCAGGAAGTTTCACGCCATTTCAAACATGTTTCTGACTCATTTGAAGTAGTTATCACGCCAGAAATCGAAGAACTTGTTGCGTGGAGCACTATTAATCTTGAACTGCTCAAACATGATTCTCACCTGTTTGCGGGGTTGCCGTGGTTTTCACAATATTGGGGTCGTGATACGCTTTGGAGTTTGAACGCGTTTTTGCATGTTGGCGCGTTTGATTTTGTCAAACGCATTCTCAAACACTATTTGAGCGTGCTTGCAAAAGGAAATGCAGAGGTTCCTGCCGGAACCGTGCCGAATGTGGAATATCTTTCGGGTGAACGGGATTATAACAGTCTTGATGCAACTCCTTTGCTCGTGCTTGCAGTAGGAGAGTATGTAAAACACACCGGTGATGTTACGTTTCTAAAAGAACACAGCAACGCGCTTGCGCATATTTCTCGCTGGTTTGAATCGCTTGATGAAAAGGGGTTTTTACGTCCATTTAACACAAAGAACACAACGTGGATGGACACGCTTGGCAGGACTAAAGCAATTGAAGTGCAGGCGCTCTACGTGAGTGCAGCGCGAAGCTTGGGTGAATTGCATGACATTCTTGGCTCGTCTGAGCTTTCACACTTTTTTAATGAGCGCGCAAAAACAGCGCTTGGCGTGATTGAATCGTACTGGCTTGCAGATAAAGGCTATTTTAAAGATACCAGCGAGAATGCGAGTTTAACACCAAATCAGCTCGTGCCTATTATGTTAGGGCTTGTTGAGCCAACCCGCGCAAACAAGGTGCTCTCGCGCATGCTTGAATCAGACATGCTCGGCGAGTGGGGTGTTCGTTCGCTCTCACAAAAAGAGGAGGGATTTTTTGCTGATGCGTATCATCAGGGAAGCGCGTGGGGTTTGACTAATGCCTGGCTTGTGTGCGCTCTTCTCTCACAGTCGCGCGTAAGCGATGCTGTGAGCATGCTTAGACGCATTCACAAGGACTTGTCTACTGCAGCAATTGGATGCATTTCTGAAACCTACAGTGGAGAACCTCAAAAACCATCAGGGTGTTCGCTGCAGCTGTGGAGTTCTGCATTGATTATTCGTGCAATTGATGAGTTCATGTTTGGCATCAAGCCTAACTTGGCAAAAAAAGTGGTCACGCTTTCACCGGCAATGGTAAAAGGCGTACTCAAACGGCATGATAAATTGTTGCATGACACATTTATGGATGTGCGTCTTGAAGGTCATGCAAATCGTGTTGTTATGGAGTTAGCCTTTAGCAAGCAGCCTGATTTTGATATAGTTCTTGACCTTCGCGGCATTAATGCAACACGCATTGTTGCAAATGGAGTTACGCTTGATGGCGAGCGCTTTACGCCGCGCGATGAGAACGTTATTGAAGTTTTTTTCTAATCTCATTAAAAGCATGAAGTAAACGTTGCGCGCGCGCGTAGGTTTTTGCTTCAATAGTGAGACGAATCACCGGCTCAGTGTTTGATGGTCGAAGAAGTATCCATGATGTTTTTGTGTCAACCCTGATGCCATCAAGAGTGTTAGTGCGCGCGTATTTTTTCTGGTACTGCGCGCGCAATTCTTCAAACGCGTCCTGCATCTCCTCATATGATGCGTAGCGGTATGTCTCGTGCAGGTCATAGTAAAGAGGGAGTTTGAGGCGTTCTTTTGAGAGTGTTGTTTTTTGTGCGAGTTTTGCGGTGTAGAGCATGGCAAGAAACCCGTCAGAAAAGGGGTAGTGCGTGGCAAAATAGAAGTGCGAAGAGAGTTCAAATGCAAACCGTGCTTTTTTTTGAGCAATAAGCCGTTCAAGGTGCGGTCTGCCAATAGGCGTGATGGTTACTTTTTTAAGGGATTTAATCGCATTTGAACAGTTAATAGTTGCTGCAACCCGGTTTTGTCTGAACAATTTCTTTGCAAGAATAACGCCCATGCGGTCGCCGCGAATTGGTTTACCTCTGTTGTCAACAAACAGGGCGCGGTCAACATCTCCATCAAATGCAACGCCAAAATCGCAGTGTTCTTCAACAACGGTTTTAGCAAGGTCATGCACGCTTTCAGGCGTTGGTTCTGGCGTTTTTCCGCCAAAATCTGCGCGAGGCTCCTGATTGAGAAGGGTGATGCGCATGCCGCTTCGTTTTGCAAAGTGTTCAATAATAGTGCCGGCCATGCCGTGCATGCAGTCAACTGCAACTTTAACGGGCAGGTACTCGAATTGTTTGAGCACGAAACGCAGATATTCTTCAATTGCGTGCACATCTTTTTTGAGACTGCCACTGCCCATTTTTTGTTCTCCTAAGTGTTTTTCAAGAAGAGCAAGCGCATGAGTGTCAGTAACGCCTTGGGGTGTGATAATTTTTATGCCATTATACGCTTTTGGATTGTGCGAAGCAGTGATGTAAACACCATGCATGTTATGATGCAGTGCATAATACATGCAAACCGGGTTTGGCACTTCACCAATAGTAGTAACGCGGCATCCTGAACGGACTGCCGCGTGCGAAAATGCGTCAGCTATGCGTTTTGAGCCTTCGCGCACATCATGACCTACCACGACGCGTTTTCCTACGCGTGAGAAGATGTGGCCAATAAGGCGGGCAAGTTCTTCATTAACGCCAGTCGGGTAGACACCGCGAATGTCATAGCCTCTAAACTGGTTTTTGTAATTTTGCAATTGCTTGTTCATATGCGTCAAAATAGTGTTTTATCTGGGCTTTCCAGTCAGAGAGTTCTGCAACGCGCCGTGCTTCTATTTTATTGTGGCGCAGGCTGTCTCGTGGCATGTTGACAAGGAGCTCTATCTCGTTTTCAAGGGTGTGCACAATTTCCTGATACGTGCGGTTTATCATGGGTATCACGCGTATGCCTGGGTTTCTGTCAGCATTTTTCTGGATGAATCTACCATATCCCGCGTGGTCTGTGGTAAAAGACACGTTAAGAAACGTTCCTGCTTCAATAGGCGTAAGCCCCCAGGGTTCGTAGCGTGAGGGGAAAACCCCGATATCCATACCATTAATAACCTCGTAGTAGGGCATGTTGAGTACGCCGTCTGTTTCACGAATGTACGTGGGGTAGAATATTACCTTTACTTTGTCTTCCTTGCGATTGAACAATTCTTTTTGCAGGAGCATGGTTATGATTTGGTCATTTGCGTAGTTGAGCTGGAACACTGAGAGTGGCGGGGTGTCCCAATTTTTTTCAAGACTGCGAAGCAAGTCTTTTGTTCGCCCCACAATGGTTGTGAGCGTGCAGGTTGGTTGCTGGTTTGTTACGACGTCTTGGGTAAAATCATCTTTGTGAATGGCAAGCGCGTCATCAAGCACTTCTTCAACTTCTTCAATAACCTGCAGGTTGTTTGAGAGTTCAGTGTTTGGCTCGCGCACGTTTGAAGGAACAAAAATAAAGGCAAACACGTTTCGGTCATAGTTTGTTCGTTTAAGCTCTTCATTAAGCCGTGCAAGCATGTCAATGAATGTGTCAATACCTTTATCCCTCACCTCGTAGCGTCCTGAAATATAAATAAATGGACAGTTATGCGTTTTTATCGGGTAGTAGGGAAGGAAGTGGGCGCGCAGGAATTTCTTGATTTTTTCACGGTTTACAAAGGATTTTTTAAGAAGCATGGATGTTGGTTCGTATCCTCGAAAGTTAAGCGCGTTTGGCGTGATAAGGTCTGGTGATTTTCCAAGCACGTAGCGCGTTTCTACTGCAGTTATTTCGCTTACGGTTGTAAATATGTGGGCTTGTTCTGCGCTTACTTTTTCAAGCAGGTGTTGTCCTTCAAGCTTGAGCTTGTACGCTTCTCCCTGGTCTATTTGCTTGTTTTCTTTGAGCGCAGCGTCTGCTTCTGAAACAAGGTCTCTGCCTGACGATGCAAGTGCTCGTCCAAGGCTAGTAGCGTGGGTGGTAAAGACAAGTCCTGCGTTCACGTTATTTGATTTAAGGTATAACAATCCTGCGCCCGATATCCATTCATGGAATTGTGCAACAACGCGTTTGTTTTGAAAGCGGGGCAGTTCTAATAATTTTTTAATAACAATGCCCGTTGCGTATGACCATATCACGTTCGTGTCAAAGTCCGCGCCCATGCTTAAGGAGTCAATTTTATAATCATTCCACAGGTATTCTTTAATGCTTGCAACTCGTTTTTGCTTTGTTCCTTCTTCATTAATAGTCACCTCTTCTTCGCCAAATTCCCAGGGCTCAACAAGTACGATGCGTGCGTTACTTCCTTTTGACCAGTGACCCCATGAACAGTGGATCTTAAACTCGTTTTTGAGCTGTTCAAACGCGTCTGCAATATCTGCGGGCGGGTCGTCAGGCGAGAATTCTGTTTTTGCTGCGCGCTCGTCATACATGCCAAACAGAAGGTAGTTCCTGCCTAGTTGCGAAACGAGTTCCGTGCTCTTGCTTTGAAGGACTGTGTAAATGCCTCCTACTTTTCGTCCAGCTTCACTTGAGATTTCAAAAAGATAGTCAAACTTCATGTTGCATAAAACCTCACTGCTTGTTCGGGCGCAATTTCATTAATGTACGTGCGGGCGCCTAATTCCATTCCTGCAAGAGTGGTGATGCGAGGAATGATTTGAATGTGATAATTTGGTGCGCAGTCATAGTGGAAAAAGTTAAGTGATGGCTTATTAAGTTTTTTGTCCAATTTTTTTGTGACTAATAACGCACATGTTGCAATTGAATGCATCTCGCGAGAAGAAAGGTTTGCAAGCGCGCTTTTTTCTCGCTTGCACACAATCCATGCTTCAAGCGGGAAGCGGGAGGCGCGCGGACAATACGCAAATGTGGTGTCATCTTCTTTGATACTATATTCTTTTTCTGTTTGTTTAATTTTTTTAAAATCAAGCACGCGTTTTCGTTCGCGTAATTCCTTTGGCAGGCGCGCAAGTGTGACGAGTTGTGAGTGCTCGTGGGGTATTGATGCTCCTGCATAAGAGCCCGCGTTTTTGAACAAATAGGCGTGATTATGTTTTGTCACTGCTTTGATTCGTTTTTGATAGAACGCAAATACAGCATGCGCGTGGGAGGGTGTGAATTGTGAGAATCGCTGGTTTTGTTTTGGCGTTTCAATAATGACTTCGTGTGTTTGCCCGTCTGGTACAAAGGAGTATTTGTTTGGAACGCTTCGCATAATCCATTTTCCTGCTTTTTCTTCGCGGTCAGTTTCAGGAGGGGTTAAATGCTCATTTCCTGGTGCAAAAACCGTTTTTCCGGATGTGTGTTTGTCTTCTCGTACAAACTGTTTTGGTCGAAATTTCCGGTTGGTCGCGATAAGAACAAAGTTACCAAAATAGTCAGTTCGAAGCACGCTCCCCATACTATAGTTTACAACAGTCAGGTGTTAAAAGGCTTTTGTGATTGTTTTTGCTAAGGCAATCTTTTTAAGCATTATTCGTGTTTTTTTAGTAACCAACTATTGAGGCCGTAGGTGGCTTGACATGGAAAACAATGAAGAGAAACAGGCAAGTGAGATTAGTTTCAAAACTTTGAAGAAATTTGAACAAAAGTATGGGACACGAAACTTTCTTGAAATCGCTTTGAAAGAAACAACGGATGGTAACACTATCATCACGTTCTCAAAGGGTTTTACAGATAACGCGGGAAACAAGAGATATCGAAGAAGTCTTGGTTTTGAGGCTTCAAATGAAATGAAGAAATTCATTCTTGATTCCATAAAGAACTTGTAAGCACGATACGCGAGTTAAGAACTCTGTGCTTACTTTCTTTTTTTTATTTCATATATATTTATAATCCTGCACTGCATTTTGGTTTTTAAAGGGAGTAATGAAGATTATTGGGTATCACGAGAATGATGTGTACAAAGCATATTTGCTTGAAAGTGTGAAGCTGAGAAGTCCTGAGAAAGTTGCTCTGCCTTTGCATTCGATTAGTGAATTTCATGCAGGTCTTCACGCATCTGACTCGCGCATTCGCATGAGCGCAAAACACTTTGTGGATATTGTCAAATATTGCCGTGACAATGATATCGAACTCGTGTTTTATGGATTGCGAAACGAGCAGCGTGTTCGCGTGCTCTCAAAAGAGTCTGAAAAAAAAGGTCGCGTCTACCGCGTTCTTGACCGCTTTGTTAAGCGCGTTAGCGCATATGACAAGCGGGTTGCTCATCCAGAGTGGACGCAAAAATCATTTCGCGGACGTGTTGGCACGCATGTGCTTGGCATGACTGAAAACAGATTTTTAAGCGGTGTTCGCGCATTAGCAAACACGGTAATGGCAAACAAACTGCGTGAGCTCAATGGTGAGGACGTGCTCGTGTTTGTTTCCTTTTCTGATTTTGGTCCTATCAAGAAAAACTTGAAGCGAACCGTCAAACTATAATACTACCAATACACGTACAATACTACTATGGCACGTTTGTTCTTAATTGATATTGATGGCACGCTTCTTGACACAGATGGTAACGGCCATAATGCTAAATTAATGCACGTTCTCTCAAAATTAAAAGAAAAAGGCCACACTATTGGTCTTGTAACTGGAAGAGAAGCAGAAAGCGCGCTTACGATTCGTCAGGTATTTGGGTTGAACGGGCCAGTTATTTCAGAGAATGGGTGTGAGCTGTACCTGTTTACGGGTAAGAAACAAAAAATCGTGCTTGGCAGACTTGATGAAGTAGCTAAAAAAAAGGTGCGAAAAACAATTGCAAAGCAGGGCGTGTTTGAGGACTTTCGTCACGTGCCTGAGAGAAAAAACGTGTTTATGATTATGCCAAAAGCATTTCCAAACCATGACCCTGCGCTTATTGCACGCACATTTTTGCGTGTAAAGCGCGCGCTTGAGGAGCAACAGGAAGTGAGCGTGCTCTACTCCTCATCAGGTATTGCAGTTATTCCAAAACAGGTTTCAAAAGCAAAAGCAATCACTCAGTACTGTAAAGACGCCTCGTGGAAACTGCGCGACGTGGTGTACGCAGGTGATTCTAAAAATGATGTGTCAGCATTTAGACTTGTAGGAAAACATGAGGGTACGCTCATATTTGTAGGAACAGATAAGAACGTGCAAAAAGAGATTGAAACATTTAACCCGATTATTCCAAAAGCAAAACATTCACAAGGGTGTGGAGAAGCTCTTAGTTCATTTCTTTAAACAAAACGGGTAGGAATAGAGTGTTCTTGGAGTGTTGAACGCCTGACCTGTCCTTGGTGGTTTGCTGCAGGAATCGGCAGGTCTTGTGAGCAGTGCTCTAAGAGTACGTTTCAGCAGAGCGCACCATACTATACACGTTATGTGATTGCTAAAAACTAGTTTTAGAAATGTTCTTGGTGCACGCATGTTTCGAGATTCACGCTTTGCTTTTGTGCTTGTTCAAATGCGTTTTTTGAGGCGTGCGGGTCGTGCCAGAATAATGTGTAGAGGGTGTCGGGTGTGGGTTTTTTTGCAAGCGTTATCATAATACCTTGCAATTCCCGGGTGTCTTCAAAACCATTTGCCTGCGCGTCAGTGTCAGTGATTTCATCAAGGGTGAGCACGCTTACCTGTGTGAGGTCAATGAAGAACACGCCATTTGTGTTTAGGTAGTTTTCTTTATCTTTTCGATGTTTTTGGTAGTAGTGAGGTGCAAGAAAGTAGAGGCGCGTGTGTTTTGGTACACGAATCTGAGTAGGATTGCTTGGGCTTCGTGATTCGTTTTGTTTCCAGTCAAAAAACGCGTTGCGCCATGAAGAAATGGTATAGCTTGCTTGTTTTGATGATAAGTCAAAATCACGAAGGCTCAGACTGTCAGTGTAGATAAGTTTGTGCTTACTATAGCTTGAGCCCAGATTGGTGTATAACTCATTTAGACTGTCTTTGTCAGCAATAGTGACATTAATGCGTGCCATACCCCTCCCGTTTAGGGTGTTTTGGGTACTTAATGTTTTAGTTTAACTGGGTGCAGAAGGCATCAAGCCAGTCTAAGAGCAGGCGTGTGATAAGGAAGTTCTTTGTTACGTGGTCTTTTCCATGTTCGCCCATGCGCGCGCGAAGTTTTTCGTCTTTGAGAAGTTTAATAGTGTGTTTTGCAAAACTGCGGTCGTCAGAGGGTTCAATCAAATACCCGTTTGCTCCGCTTATGAGTTGAAGAGGAATACCGCCCACGTTTGAAGCAACAACCGGTGTTTTTTTGTAGAGAGCTTCTGAGACAACAAGTCCAAATCCTTCTTTTTTTGATTTTTGCAAAACTACATCTGATGCACGCTGTAGTGCATTAACAAGGAGGTTGTCTTGGAGCATGATAAGGTGAATATCTTTTGCATGTTTTGCTCTGCGTACTTGTTCTTGCACGTCTTCAAAGAGTGCTACTCCTTGCGGGTCATCCATAGCAGGGTTTCCAAGCAGGACAAGTTGGCAGTCAGTTTTTTCTCGCACGTGTTCAAACACGTTAATAACGCCAAGCGGGTCTTTCCATTTGTCAAATCGTGAAATTTGGGAAATAATTGGTTTATCATTCTCAATACCATATTTTTTGAGTGTGTGCACACTTTCGCTTTCGGTCATGTCTTTGTTTTTGTTTGTAAATGGGTCAATTGCAGGGTGGATTATGCTCTGTGGAGGGATAATGTCTTTTCGCAGATACGAACTGTGAGACACTATGGCATGGTCATATTTATTGATGAATGTTCGAAGATACGCCCATGTTTGGGGGTGCGGGTTTGAGAGGTCTACGTGGCAGCGAAACAGCCATTTTTTTCGTTGTGTGTAAAAATCAACAAGTGCTGCGGGTTGGGGGTCGTGGACAAATACAAGGTCGTGGTCTAAGTGCGTGAATTCTGAGAAGTTCTTGTTTGTCTGGTAGTAAACCTTTTTTTGTTCTTTGGTGAACGTGACTGGTTCGCTTTGAAGCGCGTTATGCATTTGTTTGGTAACCCCAAAAAATTCAGGCATTCCCTGAAGCACGCGCCATCCTGTTTTGATGCCAATCTGGTTCATAAGTGGAATAAGACTATTGAGAAGTTCAGCAACCCCGCCTCCAATAAATGAAGAGTTCACGTGCACGATGTGTTTGTCTTTGAGGGTATCTGTTTTTTCAAGGATGCGAGAAATAACCTCTCTTCCTACAAGTGGTTTGAATTTTGTAAGTGCGTTCATCTTCGTTGAATCATGCGCGTTTTTTCCTCTTAAATTTTAGGGAATCAGAGGAGATAGGTTTAAAAAGGATGTGTACCACGTGATTATTCAAAGCTTATAACGCGCTTTTTTGTTTTCAAAAAAAAGAGCACTGTTTGAGGCGAAAAAAAAATATACGTGAAATAACATGAATTATAGAGATAATCGTGAACGAGGCGGCAATCGCAGCTTTGGTTCACGAGGTGGTCGTGGATTTGGACAAAGAAGTTTTGGTCCACGAAAAATGTTTGACACAACCTGTGATGATTGTGGCAAAGAGTGTCAAGTCCCTTTCAAACCTGTTTTGAATGAGGACGGCTCACACAAGTATCCCGTCTATTGCCGGGATTGCTTCCAAAAGCACAAAGGCGAGAGCGCGCCAAAGCGTTTTGATAAGAAAGAAGAAAGTGAAGAAATCGAAGAAGACGCTGAGGAGAGCGAAGACTCGGACTTTGAAGACAAAGACGAGTAATCGTTAAGAACCGCTTTCTAGCCTTTACCTTTTTTTTCTTTTCTACCTTTTTACAACGGTCTAATGTCAGGGCTTTTTCCTTAGAAAGGAGATTAACTTGCACTTATTGATGCTTTTGAAGATTTAATGTTCTTGAGGTCGTCTCTTACTAAATCTCTAACATAATTTGACTGTAATTGTTTATTTCTATATTTCACAACAAGCTGTATCTCAATATTAATCCGCTTTTTTTGCCGTTCTATGTTGAATTTACCCTTAACATGAATACCTTTATTTAATGCACTTTTTGGAACACCAAAAAGTTCTGCTGCGTTGAGAAATTCGTAACTAATTACCTGATTTTGGTCATCAACATCAATTATAAAATCTTCAATAGAATAGGATTTAGCATATTCTCCCCTATGTGATGGTGAGTAGATTAAGAGAGAATCATTTTCAAAGTCGTAATCAATTTTTCCATCATTCCACTTAAATTCAGCCATTTTTTCTTCTCCGTCTATCTTGAATATAGACTGTGATTATATTTAACCTATTTGTTTTGTTTCCCATAACAACTATTAAATCTTTTTCTTCAGACAATTCGTATGTGTAGTATAGTCTATATTTTCCAGATTCTTTGTCTTTTTGTTTTTCTACGTCAACAGGCTTTTTTTCTAGATACTGTAAAATATTTTCTTTTGTAAACGTTCTTAACTCCATTCCCTTAAGAGCATGTTCACTAAAATGTACCTTGTTCTCACTTAGCCTCATGCGTATTATGTCAAAAACAGAATTAATCATATTCTAATAATAGGGTTACCCTGTCTCTTTATTAATTTTATCGACTCAACTATTCTATCCGTTCTGTATTACTCGTGTCCGTTTTGAGCGATTCCAAAAATAAGAGTGGGGTCGCTGGGATTTGAACCCAGACCAGCAGGTATCCCCTTGTGCTGCGTTGCTCCAGAAAAGCTCATCATCTTGAGATATCAGCATACCTGCACTAAACAGTTATGTTTCATCTGGAGCCTGCTACGCTGCCAGGTTACGCCACGACCCCAAAAAGTGAGTTGGTTGGCGCAAATGGATATTGCTAAACTAATAAGTAAAAGCTTTTAAAAGGTTGTGGAACAAAAACGGTCATGAACAGACTATACCAGAACAAAAAGGACTACTACACAGAGCTTGCACTACACTGCAGCAATGCTCCCCGTGCTTATGTCAATAAACCACAAGAACCCGCAGACAACACGATACGCGCATACCTTGCACACTACAAGATGATACAAGACCCGCTTACGCCTGAAAACGAAAGCAACATGACACAAGCAGATATTTAAAACAAACAGATATAAACCCAAACACGAGGATACTACCCTATGAACCGCATTAGCATAAGCAAAGAAATCAACGGAAAACGTCTTGAAAAAATCATAGACCTTGAACCCGTAGAAACCCTGCTTAGCGTGATAGACCACACTATGGGAAGCGAAAAAGCGCGCAGGAGTCGAAACATCAACTCACTAGGCATCTATGTGCTTGAAACGCTTGAAACAATGACAAAAGACCAGCTCACCTACTTTGCACACGCCATGATAAGCCGAGCACAACAATGGGCAGAACTCTATCAAGCCTTTGCAGACAATCCCGAAACGTACACTAAAATACACGAAGAGTACAAAAAAATCGTCGGCTAACGCACTTACTCGAGCACGACTTCAAGCGTATTGTTTCTAAACGTGTGAGTCACTGCCTTTTTTGGCGTATAAAAAGGCGCGTACACGTCCAAAACATCATCCAAATCATTAGTCAAGCGAAGATACTTACCGCACACGCTCACCTGTTTTGGGATAAAACCATACACATCCATAGTAAGAACATGCCTATCCTGCTCTTCGCGCACCTCAATATTTGCGTACGCTGCCTCACCAGCAAGACCTTCTTGAACGTCCTCAACCAAGTTTTCAACCACGTTTTCATCACTCTCTGACTCATCTAAATCCCAGTTAAGCATGAGAACAGAATTGCCAAGACCAAAACCCTTTTCGCTCGCTCGCTCAATAAAATCAGAGTAACTCACGTACTCGCCATTTATCACATACGCTGGCTGAATAGGCGTGCGTTTCCACACGTCTGCAAGCGCGTGCTTGATGAGTTCACGAAATTCTGCGGATGAGGTCATAATTAAAAACAAGACCTTATGACTTCCTTTTAAGTGTTTAGGTTACGCAATCCTAAAAACACCGTTTTCTTGCACAATCAGTGACTCAAATGCGAGTTGTGAGAGGATTTTTTTCATGCGCTCCTGAGGTTCATCAACACGTGTTACAAGCGCATCAAAAGATAATTCGTGTTGTGTGAGCTCGCGCAGTATTTTTCCGCGCACTTGACGGTCTGAACCCTCAAAACGTGATTGCGTGGCGTGATGCTTGCTTCTGCGCGACGGGTTTGGCATGCTTTGCTTGAGCATGACACCATAATCCATAAGCGCATTATACCACTCGCGCGAATTATTACGGTCCGCGGTTTTTTCAATTAACAAAAGCAGTTCTGCATCACGTACTCCTCTGCTGTTGCGAAAAAAGAAGTGCAAAAACACGGTGCGAACATTTGTCTCAATCAAAGTAACCGGCATATTATACGCAAACGCACAAATTGCACCAGCCGTGTACTCGCCAATACCGGGCAGCGTTATGAGCGCTTCTTTTGTTTTTGGAAGTATGCCCTTGTAGTCATGCACAACTTTTTTTGCAAGATGGTGAAGCATGAGCGCGCGCCGATTGTAGCCAAGACCCTGCCACGCGCTAAGCACCTCTTTGAATGATGCTGATGCAAGGTCATTAAAGTGCGGGAAGCGCGTGATAAACTCAGAAAACTTTTGTTCCACCCTGCTCGTTTGCGTTTGTTGTAGCATGAATTCTGAAACAAGCACGTGATACGGGTCGTGTGATTTTCGCCACAAAAAATCACGTTTATTGTCCCGATAATGTGAATAAATGATATTTTGAAAAAGAGCAATAACCTCATCAGACAAACCATTTTTCGCATAACCGTGTTGCAGGCGAATAAACTCTTCAGGCATGATGCTACCTAGCAGAAGCATTAGCTATTTATTTTATACGCTCCAAAAGAATAATAACACGGCTACTACTTGCGGTGGTAATCGTTGTTAAAGCATAACTATTTATGTAATTGAATCGTGTAACTATAGTAACTGAGAGGCATGCAGAGGGAGGATAGATGGATGTTGAGATTGCAAAAAAGTTTGGACTCATCGAAGTCACCTGCTTTCATGCAAAGCAAGTAAGCATTGTAATTAAACATCCTGACGAGCACATCACCATTTTTCTGCCAGACATTGAAACAGAAACAAAAAATGCGTATTCAAATTATGAAAGCGTGTACGGTTCGGTATATGGCCCGTACTCAGCATATTCTTCATATTCCAGTTACGCCTCATTTCGCACCCAGTCGCGTGTAATCAGGCGGGGAAACGCTCATTTTATCACGTTTGAACCTGATGTTGCGGGCGTGTACGAGATTGAAGTATTTGCAGATAAACAATATCAAATATTAAGAATTGAAGCATAAACATCACACGTTTTTTTAGCAACGCGCTCCCATGAGAACGTGCCTTCTTCAAGAAGGTGGTACGCGTTATGCGCCAGTTTTGAAGCGAACTGTTCATCATCAAGACATGCAAGCGCATCTATAATTTCTTGCGGTTTGTGCGGGTCAATAATAAGAGCGTGCAACTTGTCTTGCAAAAAATCAGAAACACCCGAATATTTTGAAAGAATTGCCGGGCACTTGGCTGCAAACGCTTCAAGCGCAACAATGCCAAACGGCTCGCTCACTGAAGGCATCACAAACGCACGCGCGTTTTTGAGCGCATCAAAAATCACTTTTTTTTCCCGAACAAACCCACGAAATTCCGCGTGCGCGCCAATGAGTTTTGCAAACGAGCGTGTTGCATCAGCTAAGTGCCCATCACCAAGCACGATAAGTTTGTGCGGTGAATTGCGAAGCGCGTAGAGCACGTATTCAAGTCCTTTCTGCTCAGTAATACGCCCAAGAAAAAGCACGTCTTTTCGTTTCTTCGTTGTTTTTGAAACATCCTCAAGACGTATGGCATTAGGAATAACCGTTATTTTTTGTGCGGGAATGCTAAAATCGCGCACAAGCTGTTTTTTTGTGTATTCGCTTACGGTAATAACCGCATCAGCAGCGTCAAGCCCTTTTTTCTCCAATGTTTTGTGTTGATTTTTTTCGCGCACAAATCGGCCTGAACGGTCATGAATAGTGGAGTGAATTGAACACACAACAGGGCACAAACCCAAATTTTTAACAGAAATAGCCGCGTGATAGCTCACCCAATCCTGCGCGTGCAAAATGTCAAGGGGATGGGTTTTTACGTAATCAACAATCTTTTGGTTCACATCTGCAATAAAATCATGGTTGTGAGTATCACTTTCAAACGTAACTAACTCAACACCAGCAATGGTCTTAGGCGCGTTTCGAGCAGGCATAAACACAACCAGTTCTGCACAGTGTTTGAGTTCAGAAATAAGACCTTCAAGATGCACACCCAACCCCCCGCTGTGCTTTGGAGGGTATTCCCATGCAATAATGCCCACACGCATAATACCTATGTAGCGCGCACGTACTATAAAACCATTTTTATCTCATTGAGGTTAAGAATACTTATAAAACACAAAAGCATGATTTTTGGTTAGAGGGTTTATGAGTCGCGTTATTGGTATCATCTCAGGAAAGGGTGGGGTTGGTAAAACAACAACAAGTGTCAATTTAAGTGCAACGCTTGCACACAATTTCAAGCGTGAGACGGTTGTTGTTGACACAAATGTTTCTTCATCAAACTTAAGCCTCCACGTAGGAGCGCATTTTCACCCGTTAACCATCAACAACGCGCTTCGCGGGGAAGTTCCTATTGCTGAGACCATTGTTGTGCACCCGTCCGGAATGAAAGTAGTTCCTGCATCACTCTCAGTTGATGACATGTTTGTTGAATGCACAAACCTTCCTGCAGTAATTAATGAGCTTAAAGCAGATAATGAATTTATCATTCTTGATACCGCGCCAAGTATTGGTCATGAAACGCTTAACGCGCTTAAAGTGTGTGATGACGTTATTATCGTAACCACACCTGATTTACCGGCAGTAACTGACGCGCTTAAAACTATCAAGCTTGCAGAGAAATTGAATGTTCACATTCTTGGCGTTGTCGTAAACATGTATCAAAGAGGCGCGCCGCTTACCATAAAAGATGTGGAATACATGCTCAACTATCCAATTGTTGGTGTGGTACCCTTTGACACAAGCGTGAACGCAAGTGTTATGAAAAAAGTGCCCATCGTGCATTACAAGCCAAATTCTCGCGCTGCGCAAAACTTCAAAAAAGTTGCTTCAGGCCTTGTTGGAGTTGATTTCCTGCCAGAAAAAGGATTGTTCCAAAAGCTTTTAGGCATCTTTATTGAAGAATAATAGTGTGGCCTCACGCACGCAAAAAAAAAGGTTACCCTGCAGGGAACAACGACTATGGGTTACATTCACGAAGTTAAATCACTAGTAGAGGGTAGCGTTAAAACTGAGGGTATTCTTGAATCAGTTAGTGTGTGGAAACAGCGCGCAAACACGTTTGAACAACAATACGCGCGCGTTGCCCGCATCCTGCACGTGCTTGAAGCGCACGGCGTGGAGCACGTGTTACTTGTTGAACCTACCACCCCCCACATAACGGTGCTTGCAAACGATTTTATCCTTCTTGCTGCTCAGGGTTTTTCTCCGCAAATACAGGAGGGTACGGGTTTATTCTTACTTGAAGGTGTTAGTGTGAGCGCGCATTTGACGTTGTCGCACGTGCGTGAAGTCCAATCATTACCTGAGCCATTTTATTTCTGGCACTCAACATATCAGGCAAGAAATAAAGACGCGTTTGTGTTGGCAGTTACAAAAGTGCCCGCAGACTCGCTTGAACACCATCTTTACAGCGGAGACTTTGCAGCATGGTTTGAAGATGTGTTGCATGATAAAGAATATGCGCATAAGATGAGGCTGCTTGAAGACGGACATTTAGAAGGTGAATCTCTGCGTGCGGGCTTGCTTGCACTGTTTACCTAAACAAAAAAGAATTGCTGTCTTCAAACATGTTAAACTCGTCCTGAGTTTGGCCAAATAACAAGCGCATTGCTTCTTCAAGTCTCATGAGTTCAGCGTTTTTCTCGTCGTGCATGAGGTTTGAAAGAAAGTACGCACTGTTCTCAAAAAGAGTGTGTTCCTGTTCTGTGTGGTAATTGTTTTGCCCTAATAATGCTTCTCTGCTGAGTTCAAAAAGAGTGGAGTCAGGAATGTAGCGGGTATGGTTTTCAAAAAAGAGTGCTGATGTTTTTGCGCGCGCTTCAAACAATCGTGCATCAACAAGGTTTTGAAGCGTGTCCACAACGCGTGATTGCATGAGATTTTCGTGTGCTTGCGCGTTTTTCCACATGCTAAGAGCCGCGCTGTTTCTGCTTTGATGCACCGGGTTTTTCATGCGCTCGATGCGTTCAAACGTGGGAATAGTGTCCCATGCAATAGTGTGGGGTACGCTGATTTGTTCGCGCGCGTGAATGCGTGAGATGCGTGTTGGCGTGCTAAAAAGAAGGTTGTGATAGTTTCTGCTTGCCTCAAGCAGTTCATTAAAAAACGTGCTTGTTTGTTTGGTAAACGTTGTTGCATCAACACAGATAAGAGCAACGCGCCCTTGAATAGCACTCAGCCAGGCGGCATAGTCTTTTGCGCTAAACGCGGCATGCGCGTAGCCAAATGCGAGGTCATTGCTTAAGTCTTTTGCACGCATGAGAAGCGTGCTTTGTCCGCGCGGTGTTGAGTATACCTGGTAGGGTGACGTGTTTGGCACTTGCTCTGAGAGCAACGCAAAGTTTCCAATGCGCCGCACGCGGCTGGCTATCTCGTTTGAGTATGCTAATTGAGGGTTTTTCACAACTCTCCCAAGTGTGTTTGTCCCAAGAAGGTCATGCACAATACGTTTGTGCTCTGCAAGCTCTGCTCTAAATTCATCAGGCTTTGCATAGAGCGCGGCATATGAGTGATGGTAGGGTTCGCGCATGAGTTCTGCTTGTTTTGTGTCAATAATACGCGAGAGAAGCGGAATAATAGTTGAATCATTGCGGTATGCTTGTTCAAGCAGGCTTCCTGAAATTGAAAGACCCACTCTAAAGGGCGTTGTTTCAAGCGTGTGCGCAAGTGCAGTAAGAAAAGGCAGATAGTGGTTTTGTTCACGTTCTTTGAACGCGTGCTTTGTTTTTTCTTCATTAAGGCAGGGTGTGTGAGCATGAGATGCAATCCATGTTGGATTGTGCATGTTAAAAACAAAACTCACCCTCACCATGTGTTAGAACGTGGTCGTTTCGGTTAATAATTGTTTTGTTGTTACTTGCTTTTGAGAAACTCTTTTTTCTCCTTAAGCGCGCTTGTTTCATGACCGCCATGCCACGTAAAGCGCGGTCTTACTTGTATTGGATACATTTTTTCAAGTTTGTCATCAATCACAAGCGCAGCGCCCCGCTCAGGAGGAAGCGTTTCAAACAGTTTAGTAATTGCACCGGGAAGATAGCTTTGCATTACTGCATTAAGACCTTCAATATCAAGACGGGATGTGATACGCGTTGAAATAAGAATATCTGCCTGTGTCATGACATCAGTATGGATTTTTCCGGGTTGCTGGGTTGCAAGCACCATAGAAATGCCCGGTTGTCTTCCTTCACGAATAACTTGGATAAGCGCGTTTGTTGCAGGGGTAATACCAGTGCGAGGCAGGAATTCGTGTGCTTCATCAATAAACACCCATACAAGAGGCACGACTTTTTCAGCAGCTTGCGCGTAATCAACATCAAAAAACGCCCAGCCACGCTCAATTTCTGCAAGTTCTTCAATGCGCCGCGCTTCCATGCGCTCTTCGAGAATGCGTTTTGAAACAAGACCAACCACAAGTGCGCGAATACTATAGGTTCCTGCGGTGTGCGCGTACGGTGAGAGGTCAAGCACACTGATTTGTCCTCCTTTAACCAGTTCATTGAGTGGTGTGCCGTCTTTTTTGAAAAGACCCCATGACTCGGCTGCAGCAAACAAGCTTCGAACCGCGTTTTTCGTTGTTGAGTCTGCTTCAGCGTATGCTTTGATTGCTTTGAAAATCTCTTCAAAACCATATTTTTTCTTGCGTTCTTTAAGTTCAATAATCACGTCAGTAATAAGAACGCCAACCGGGTCTACTGCATTAAGATTAAACACATTAATCCAGTCCTGATCTGAGAGTGTTGCAACTGAAATTGCATATGCAACATCAACCGGGATGCCTTTGTCTTTGAAAGCTTTGAAGTGACCATAGGGTATATAGACTTTGACGATTTTGTCAAGGGGTTCTGGTTTCATATCCCACTTTCCAAGCAGTTCGTCCTGGCGAAAGTTAGGATATTTTGTGGTCCAGAAAATGCCCATTGGGTCAAACATGAGAACGCTGATGTTTTTGAAAATCTCTTTTTCAAGTTTTGCCATGCCCTCAGCCATGACTGCCATGGTATAGCTTTTTCCGCCGCCTCGCTTTCCAGCAATTAAAAGAACGTGTGGTTTAACAACGTCAAGGAGCACAGGATTTGAAAGACTGAGGGTTTGACCCATCTTAACGTAGTGTTTTCCAAGCAGAATAGTGCCCCGCTGCCCGAATTGTTCGCGGTCGCTAAGCGTTCTGCCAAGAACAATTTCATACATGACACTACCAAGTGAGCAAGTTTTAAAATATATACCTTCCCCTAATGCTTGAAGCGCATGGCATTTGGCAAGAAATCTGATTATTTTCAGGATTACGGCATTATGGTGCTTGTTGTGTTTTTCATACTTATTGGTTTAGTGTATGGTTTAAGCAAGTACTTGCCAAATCATCCTGAACTGCTCAACATTGGTAAAGACGCGATTAATTCGTATGGCATGATTGGAGTTGCGCTTAGCGCATTTCTTGGCGGGACCGTGCTGCCTCTTCCCTCAACGCTTGTTGTAGCGGGTTTTGCCGCGCTCTCGCTGCACAATATTATCCCGTTTCTTGGTGTTGCCGTTCTTGCAACAAGCGCTGCTGGTTATCTTAATTTTTGGCTTGCGCGCGTGTTTCGCAAACGTTTTGTGCTTAGATATCTTGATGGCAAAACGCTCAAGCGATTTGAGAATATGTGGGTGCGCTATGGGGAAATGCTGTTATGGATTAATGGTGTGCTTCCCATTTCTTTGTTTGACCCGCTCACGCTTGTTGCGGGTTTGAGCAAGATGGATACCGAACATTTTCTTACGATTCTTGTTGCAACACGGATTGTGATGTATTCATTTGTTATCATGCTTGGTCTTGTAGTAAAGCAAGTCTGGTTTCCCTTTGTATGAGTGCTTCCCAAAAATTTATTATACGCGCGCCGCACTAAGGTGAACTGTGGTCACGCGCTATTTTGATTTTGAGGTGAGAAAGCATGATTTCTTGAAATTGTTTTTAGTCCTGCTCATTCCAAACATGCTGCGCCATCTTTCCTATTTTTTTGCATACCTGCAAACCGGCATTTACCCCTCAGTATCTCCTGAGAGCGTTGCCATTTTTGGCGCAGGCCAGTTTGCGCTTTTCTTTCTTGAGGAAGTGGGATTGTCTCTTATCATGGCTGTGGTGTACTTTTTTCGCCACGAACTTCATTTTCTTACACTCGGGTATTTAGTTGACCCGGTTATTGATGCGTTTAATAGTTTAAGTGTTGAGCTTTTCAATTACGTGCCGCTCACTAATTTTTTAATGCGAGAACTCGTATTGCCCTACTTGTTTTTTGGCTTTATTCTCATGTTCTACTATGACCACTATGAGAAGGTGAAAGATTATGTGTACGCGCTTTTATTGCTTATTTTAAGCCTGCAAGTTATTTTTTGAGTGTCAGGTGAGCAGGGTTTGGTTCAAGACAAGGTCAAAGTACGCGCCATTACCAACCGCGCTCACGTTGCGAAACACAAGGGCTCCGTCTGTTTCAATACTGCCAAGTTCAGGCCATGCTTCATGCATGAAAGCCGTGTAATGTGCACCGCGCGAGTCTAGTACCACGCTTGGAATAGCAGTAATGTTGTAGCGCGCAATAATCTCTTTACCGTGCTCGCTTGTGTGAGAAAGAACAAATGCGTATTGGCTATAGATTCCATATGCGCGAAAGAGGTCTATAAAAAGGTCAATAGTAAAGCAAACAGAACACTCCTGATTGATGATAAACGTAATATTCGGTTGTCCTGCTAATACTGTGTTGCTGGTAAGATTCTTGTACGGCGGGTTAAGATAGCGCATCACCAGGTTTCCATCATCTTCAACCGTGCTGAGGCGTAACACCAATCTGTTTGTGGTGTTTTGATTGGCACGCGGTGAAAAAATAATGGTTGGTACAAGTGTGATGTTATAGCGTTCAATAAGTTGTTTGCCACGCTCGCTTGTGCGGTCATACACGTCAACACGGGTATAGTTGCTATTTGTGCTGAGTGCAAGCCCGTCTGCAAACGCGCGCACATCATAGCAATCAGTACAGCTTTGTTCAGAAATAAGTGTTATGTTAAAAAGCGTTTTGTTCAGTGTTGACCTGTTTGTTTGGTTCTGTGTGTGGAGTCCTGCAAGCGGGATTTGTAAGAGCAGGATAAGTGTGATAAATCCTGCAGTAATGCCCAGAAAAAGAAGAGGCTGGAGCAGGTCATAGTCTTCAAGTGTTTTACGAATCGTGCGTCCTTTCTTTTTTGCGCTCATGCATGTGAGTCAGACAGGGTTAGGAGATAAAAATCTTTTTCTAGTATAAGAGCATGAATTCAAAGAGAATGGTTCTTGCAGAAATTGTGTTGGGCATTGTGCAGGGCGTGTTTGAATGGCTGCCTATTTCAAGTGAGGGCATGCTGGCACTTATTAGTTCAGTTGTATTTAAAGACACGCTCTTACAAAGCGTGCAACTCGCCTTATTTCTGCATATTGGCACGCTCTTTTCTATTGGCGTTTTTTATTGGAATGATTTTATGGGTTTGCTTAAAAAACCAAATTCGCCTCTTTTTCGTTTTTTACTTGTTTCCAGCATTTTTAGCGGGGTTGCGGGACTGCTTACCTACGCTACGCTCAGTCTTATTTCAGGAGGTATTGGAGTGTATGCAATGCTTCTTATCTCAGTTGCACTGGTGTTTACCGCATACCTGCAACGCGCATGGCATCTTAAAAAGCACAGCACGGTAACGCGCGTGAGCGCGCGTCAAGCCGCAATTGTTGGCGCTGCTCAAGGTTTTGCCCTTGTTCCGGGCATTTCCCGCTCAGGCATCACACTCTCAACCTTGCTCATGTTTAATATTGAAGCTGATGAAGCATTACGTTTATCCTTTATGATGAGCGTTCCTGCCGTGCTTATGGCTAACATTTTTTTGCAGTTTCAGGGGTTTAGCATCACACCCGGCCTTGTTATTGGTGCATTTGTTGCATTCTTAGTGGGGTTATTTACTATTAAAGCCCTTACTGGTCTTGTTAAAAAAATCTCGTTTTGGAAAGTGTGCCTGGCGCTTGCCGCACTTAACGTTGTTGCAGTGCTTGTAACGGTTTTTGTTTAATCAAATAAGTCCAAGACCAGGCGGTCAACGTGCGCTGACTCAAGGTCATGATATGACTGACCGGTTCCGAGAAAAAAGATTGGTTTTGAGAGAAGGTAGCTTACTGAAAGAATGGTTCCCCCTTTTGTATCACTATCTGTTTTGCTCAAAATAAGTCCATCAACACCAACCGCTTCATCAAAGAGTTTTGCTTGATTCACACTATCACTGCCCGTAAGGCTGTCAATTACCAGAAGTGTGAGGTCAGGCTGGATGACTCGTTTGATTTTTTTAAGCTCATTCATAAGGTTCACATTTTGGTGGCTTCGCCCAGCCGTGTCAATAAGCACGCAATCAAGGCCCTTTGCCTGGGCGTGTTTGAGCGCGTCAAAGGCAACTGCTGCGCTGTCCGCGCCATAATCATGTTTGACCAGTCTCACGCCAAGGTTTTGCGCGTGAGTTTCAAGCTGTTCTATGCTTGCTGCCCGAAACGTGTCTCCTGCAGCAAGAACGCAGCTCATCTTGTGATTTTTAAGAAGGTGGGCAACTTTTGCGAGGGTAGTGGTTTTTCCTGCGCCATTAAAGCCAACAAACAGGATGGTGACGGGTTTGCTCAATGTTTTGAGGTGTTTGATAAAGTCTGCGGTCTGGATTGTTTGAGAAAGCACGTTTTTGAGGCTGGTTTTGAGCACTGATTCAAACGTTCTTTTTTTGAGTTTGACATCAACGAGTTGTGCTTCAAGTTCATTTTTGAGAAGGTCAATAACGTGAGGTGCAACGTTTGCTTGGATGAGTTCAAGTTCTAAATCCCAAAAGATTTTTTCAAACTCATCTTTGGTGAGCGTTTTTTCAGTTATGGTTTTCTTAACAGTAGTAACAGATTTTTTGAAGATGTTTTTGAGTTTTCCAAACATGGTTTAGTAACGAGGCTGGAGGTCGCCAAGACCTTTGAGAAAGTCTTGCAATTCTTTTTGGAGCATGTCTTTGATGTTTTCGATTTCATCAATTTGCTCTTTTACGCTTTTTTTTGCGTCTTCAATGTCTTTTCGAACTACAATGTTTGAGCCAACATTAACAAGCACGCCTTTTGCTTCTTTGAGCGTTCCCTCTGCAAACACGCCTGAACCAACAGGCACGAGTATGTCGCTTTTCTTTTGGTTTTTAATCTCATCAAGACTCATAAGAACAACATCAAGTTCAATGCGGCGTTTTTCAAGCTCAATGATTTGCTGCTCAATTTTTTCTGCTTCCTGCTGCATGAGCTGCATTTGGTAGAGCGCTTGTTGTTTGTCCTCTTCACTGAGGTTTTGCGCGGGTTTTTTGTCAGTCATAACGCTTGTTTCAAACAGCCTATGCCTTTTAAAAGCTTGCTCTTTTACACAGGCATGCCGGTGTTTTAGAAATCAAACACTTCTTTTAAGCGCATGAATTCCGGACCGCTGGTTGATGTGCCAACAAGCATGCCAGTATCATTAACAAGTATGCCTGCGCCAACCATTTTATTGCCAAAATTAGTGGTGCCAATGCCAACGGTAAGGCCTAATTCTTTTTCAAGAAACGCAATGTGTTGAGCAGTTGCGTCTGGGGTAACAATCATTGCCTGAGAATTGTGAGCGCTTGCCACGCCAATAACGTGTGTGTCACCAAAAAAGAAGGGTTTTGCTCCAAGTTTTGTTATAACTGGTTTTTCCATGTCCCGGTTAGCAAGAATTTTTTGAGGAGTGACAATGAGATTATTTCCAAGCGCAGTATGCCTGGTTTTGATGACTTCTACGGTAAGGTGTTGTTTGAGCGCGTCAAGCTCGTGGTCAAAGAGGATGTCAGGAACAAGTACTTTTTTTTCAGTGCCATTCAAAAAAAGACCAACCACATCAGTGCCCGCAATGCGGGTTTGCAAAATGTCAACGCCAAGCGCTTTTTTAAGGTGTTTTTCATCAACCGTGATGCCTGCACCAAGAATAAGAAACTCATTTGTAAGAAAACCAAGCAGTCCAATGTTTGGGTTCCCATTAAAGGCAATGCGTTCCATACGTCTTCACCCATGCGAAGTTGGTTTATAAAACCGTATGTTTTTTTAAAACAAAACGCAAGGTAGGTACTTGTATGGGAAAAAAAGACATTCTTGAAGACGTGTGTGTTGACCCGTTTTTTATACCAGTAGGGGCGCTTGAAAAGTACATGGATCAGATGGGGTTAGCTACCTACACTATCCGAGTTGAGCGCGACCCAGTATCAAAAGATATCAGAGGATATCGTCTTGTGCGCTATGCTCTCTATGAGGGTGCTGAGGTAATCCCCCCGCAAGCGCCGTTAGCGCATAAAAGTCTGATTGAAGAATTAGACACGCTTGACCCCGGAAGAAAACGCAGGTTTACAAAACAGTAACAAATGGGTTTAAACATATAAAAAAGAAGAGTGTTTACTTCTTAGCAAGTTTCTTTGCTGCAGGCGTCTTGGTTTCTTCTTTTTTGGCTGGTTTCTCTTCTTTAGGAGTTTCTTCTTTTTTGTCTGCTTTTTTGAGGGTGAGCTTGTCTTTGAGACTTGATACTTTTTCTGGTTGTTTTTCAACGTATTTTCCTTCAAGTTCCAAACTGAGCTTGTCTGCGTCTTTGATTGCAACAACTTTGATTTTTCCTGGAGGGTTTTTTGCACCGCGCGCCCACACGTGCTGGTTTAAGTGTTTGCCAATAATCACATGAGTAGTACGGTAGTGTTTCCAGGCGTATTCACGAATCACGTTGATTGCGCGGTTAGAGCGCTTTGGTCGTGACGTTTTCGTAACTTTTTTTCGTAAGGGAATAATATGAATTCGTTTTTCCATTGTCAATCACACTTTGAGGCTGTTTCTTCTCCAGTGTCTTCGCATGTGTTGGTTGAGTCTCCAGCGGTGCGTTCTTCGCTTGCCAAGCTTTCTGATTACTGCCCAAAACGGTGCGGCAACATTACTATTCGTTGCTTTTGCGAGTCGTTTCTTTTTTGCGGGTACTTTATTGCTTGCCATTGTTGCTCCTATTTTCTTCGTATGATGAAGTCTCGTTTTTTTGGTTTAAGCGCGGTGAGTAATTCTTTGAGTGTTTCGTCATCAACGCGTTTTGCGAATTGCCCTGATTGAAGGGCTTGGATGAGTGTGAGTTCAACTGTTTGTGCGAGTTCGGGGTGCGCTATGCGCACGGTATTAAGTCGTTCTCGGGCTTGTGGGGTGAGGGTTTGTGCGAGAACATTTTTTCGTGCTTCTTCATGTTCTGCCTGTTCTTTGAGGCTTTGAAGCTTTTTTTTGCGAATTTCTTCTAAATCCATGGTTCTTGTTATTGTGCGGGTTTTTGTGTTCGTGCAAGTTTTGCTGCACTCTTATCAAGTAATGACGCGCCAGCAGGTGTAATGACTCTGCCTTTTACTTCTTTTTTAACTAGTCCTGCTTGTTCAAGTTGCACAAGGATACGTCGGATAATTGCGCCTCCGCCTTTCTTGAACTTTTCTGGGCGAACACCCATATTTTTTCGCCCGCCATATTTGGTTCGCAGTTTTGATACGCCAACGGGTCCATCCTTGTAGATGGTTCTAAGCACTGATGCTGCGCGAATAAACCAGAAGTCAGGATGTGCTGGTGGTCTTTGTGCGTGTGCACCGCTTTTAACAAAGCGCACGGTTTCTGGTGCTTTGACTGCATCAACGTTTTTTAGTGCAGCTGACACTTCTACAATGAGCCTTGTGGGGTGTACGTCAAACGTGCTTACCATGCGAACATTACAAACTACAAGGGTTTTATAAAGGTTTTCATGATAAGAATCTAACTGCAAAATTTCAGCAAAGAGGGCTGGTGTGGTATCACTCTTTTTTTGGTGTGAGCGGGATGCGTTTTGTGGTGTCGCAAAGCAAGCAGTGGTAGGTGAGTTTTTTGTTATTGATTCTGATGCGAACCGTTTTTGAGGAGTACGGCGTTTTGCAGGTCTTGCAATAGGTGAGCTTAAGTTCTTTTGGCATGCTCTCTCGTGCTTTCATGCCAATTTTTTCTGCAAGTTCAATATAGCGCTTTGCATGTTTTTCATCTTCGCGCGCGAGTTCAAGCAGGGTGTGCATGCGTTTTTTTGCTATTTTTTTGACTGAATTATTCATGGTTTCTACTGCATTCTTGGAGCTGTTGTAATTAATAAGCTTTTTATTGCTATGCGTTGCGCTCTTGAGTAACCTATGAGTACAAAAACAACATTCAAAGAAGGCAAAGCAGAATTTCATGCATTTAGCGGCACGATTTCAAAAAAGCTTGATGTATTTTATAATCCCGATAAAGCAATTGACCGCGACCTTAATGTCATGCTCATGCGCTACTTCACTGACGCATTTGAGGTTAAGACCGGTCTTGAACTGCTTGCTGCAAGCGGAGTTCGCGGGATTCGCCTTGCAAAAGAAAGGGGCATGGTAATGACGCTCAATGACATCAATCCTGATGCGTGCGCGCTTATAAAAGAAAACGCGAAGAAAAATAAGGTCTCAGTTGAGGTGCACAATGATGATGCAAATCGATTTTTAAAAAACTATCGCGGCTCATTTGATTATATTGATATTGACCCGTTTGGAACGCCCATGCCCTTTCTTGAATCAGCTCTTTTAAAGCTTCGCAAAAAAAATGGTGTGCTTGCCATAACAGCAACTGATTCCTCTGCCTTATGCGGCTCGTATCCAAAAGCGTGTATGAGAAAGTACGCGTCTATTCCACTAAAGACTGCGTATTGTCATGAGCTTGGCGTGCGCATACTTATCAAGAGCGTGATTCTTGCTGCTGCAAAGTATGATATTGCACTTACCCCTCTCTTCTCGTATGCACGTAGGGATTATATGCGCGTGTATTTTGGAGCGCGCCAAGGCGCCACGCGCTCTAACGAGCTTCTTTCCCAGATTGGATACTTCCAGCACAATTTCAAAACTCTTGAGCGCGGGGTATATATTCCTGGAAAAAAAGCATATGGCACGGTTATGGGTCCACTCTGGCTTGGACCGCTCTGGGATGACACGCTCATGGCATATTTTAAGAACGCGCCGTTTGAGAGCCCGAACAAGACTGCATTGTGGAACGCTATTGAACGTGACGCTCAAATCAAAACAGCAGGGTTTTATCATTTGCCAAATCTGTTTTCAAAAACAGGAAAGAACAAAAAACGGGATGTGTTAATTGCACAGCTTGAAAAAAAAGGTTTTCGCGCGTCAAAAACACATTTTTCTCCCCAAGGTATCCGAACAAACGCATGCGTTGCTGATATTAAAAAAGCATTGAGAACATAAAAAAAGGGAAAAAAGAAACTTATACTGCTTCCTCTTTAAGTTCAAGAGCGTGGAGCTTATCGACCTTCTCTTCAAGGTTCAATTTCTTGATAAGCTCTTTGTAGCGATTTCGAATCGTAACCTCAGTCACGCCAGCAATATCTGCAACTTCGCGCTGGGTTCTTTTCTCATCAACAATAAGTGACGCAATGTAGAGTGCTGCTGCTGCAATGCCTGTTGGACCTTTTCCGCTGGTGATTTCTTTGTGCTGCGCGTCCATGATTATTTCAATTGCTTTGGTCTGCACTTCTGCGGGAAGTTCCAAGTCGTTTGCAAATCGGTGCACGTAGTCAAGCGGGTTTGGTGGCAGGATTTTGATGCCAAGTTGCCGGCAAATGAACCGGTATGTTTTTCCAACATCTTTAATATCAAGAGGAAATACATCTGCAATTTCTTTAAGAGTTCGAGGAACATTATATTTCTTGCACGCAATGTAGGTTGCTCCAGCAACAACGCTTTCCATTGAACGGCCTCTTACAAGACCGTTTTCTGCAGCAATGCGGTAGAGTCGTGCTGATTCTTCAGTAATAATGTTTGGCAGATTGAGTTGCGCTGAAACGCGACGCAGTTCAGTGAGTGCAAATTTGATGTTACGCTCAATAGGTGTTGAAATGCGTCGTTGCCATTTTCGCATGATAAAGAATTGTTTTCGTTTATCACTTGAAAGAGAATAAATATCTGAGGTTTTACCAATTTCAGTGGTCATACCCTTATCTGATTTAGTAAAGCTTGAGGGTGTTCCGCTTCGTCTGCGGTTTTGCGATTGGTCCCAGTTGAATTCACGCCACTCCTGACCATAGTCAAGAATATTCTTGTCAACGACCATACCGCACTTTGCACAGGTTACTTCACCCCGGACATCGTCTGAGATGAGCTTTCCACCACAATCAGGACATTCATCGCTTTGCATTATACTTTGCACCACGCATAAACTTAATTTATAAATGTTTCCCGCTTATCATTTTTAAACATTTCGGTTCGGGAATTTCTCTTAAAAATGCTTAAAATACGCGTTTACCCCTTTTTTGAGCGCGTTTTTTGAGCAACTTCAAACTCGATTTTAACGCCTTGGGCAATGCCTTCTTGTCCCGGTCTGTTTGTGATTTTGATAATGCCTTTATCAGTGTTGACAATCGCACCTTTGGTGATAATGTTTGCTCGTTTGTAGTGGCGGTTTGCAAGATTCTGCTCCACGTTAATCATTTTTGCTTTTTGCATTTTTTTAGTCTTAGCATCATAGAACATGACTTCGGGCAGGCTTAAAGCCCTGCGTTTGTTGTTGCCGCCGCGCACGCGAATAAGCTTTTGTTTTATCTCGCCGATTTTGGTGAGCGCTGCGTCACGTCCCATTTCGAACTTGCGTTTCTTGCGCCAGGTGCGAAGCTTTCCGCCGCTTGGTTTTCGTTTTGACTTACCTTGCCAGGTTACCATTACTCTCGAAACTAATTGCTGTGTTCTTTAAAAACGTTTTGGGTGAGAATTATTGGTTGTGCCAATTCTTCTGCTAGTAAGTTTTACGCGGCTGTATTCTGCCTTGTCAGCATGAACAAAACAATTGAGCGGATGCTCATTTTCGAGTCTTTCAAGCAACGTTATAAAGTATGCCCGTTCATGTGTTATTTGTGGGAGAACATATTTTTGTAACGCGAGTGTACGCCCGCATTTCAACGCCCCGTGCACGCGTGCTTTCATTATTGTTATCAGCAGTAATAATAATTACCGTGTGGTTCTTGCACGCGTATCTCATGTTTAATCCAACACGCAGTAGCGCACTTGTGTATTATAGCACATTATATGGTGCAACCTTTCTTGCACCGTTTATCACATTCATACTATTAGCACCGCCTCGTGTGTTAATACGCCACGTGTGGAAAGTGGGTGTGTTAACGTTTATTGTCTCATTTATTGTTGAGAATGGGGGCGTGCTTCCTGGTTTTTGGCGCTTTAGCGTGCCTTCTTTATTTCCTGCGCCGCTTATTGTTACCGCTTCATTTGGGTGGGGTGGTATGACTCTTTTGTGGATTGCAAGTTGGGCGCAAAAAGCCACGCGTGTGCGAACCGTGCTGGTTGGTGTTGGCTTGGTTGTGCTTGCCATTATTGGAACGGTTACTGATTGGACTAACCCGCACTGGATTGCAAGCAGTATGTTTCATCCATCATACACGTTTATCATCTGGTTAGTTGTTGTGGGCATTCCTCTGTGGTATGCATACTATATCTGCTCAAAAACCGCAAAAAAACGCAGGTAACCGCGTTTTTCTTCATTCCGATAAGCTTATATTGGTTTGGTGTTTTTTGCGTGGTTAGTACAAAACCACTTTGTTTTATGGTGAAAAAATAATGACAACTGATAGACCTTTAGACGCACTCAACGCGGCACGCGATAAGCGTGTCATGATTGAACTTAAAAATAAACAAAAATTCTCCGGCTTGCTCAAGTCATTTGATATTCATATCAATACGGTTCTTGAAGAAGCGCAAGAATTAAGCGATGACAATAAGCCTATTCGCAATATGGGTAAATTGTTCTTGCGCGGAGACACAATCGTTTTAATCTCTCCTGAATAAACGTGCGCAAGCAGTTGTTTATTCAGTTTCTTTTATTTTTTTTGCTTTTCCTGCTTGACTCAAGCGTGAGGTTTATGCGGTGAAAAGTTTGTATTTGTCAAGGTCATCAAGCTCTTCGAGAATACGTTTGACAATGGCTTGTTTTGGGTCAGGTAAGAGATCTACCCGTTCTTGCAAGTCTTTGAAGCTTTCAAACGGTTCATAGCGTCGCTCTTCAATGATTTTCCACATGTGTTTTTTGCCAATGCCTGGCAAGAGTTCTACTTGGTGGAGTCTGGTGCTAATTGGTCCTGATTTGTTGAAAAAATCAACGTATTTTTTCTCGTCGCGCGTGACTACCTCTTCTATCACGCTTTTGAGTTCTGCTTGAGCAGTTCTCGTGAGGTCTTTGATTTTTACGCGCCCTTTTACGTGGTGAATTTTTTCGCGCTTATCTTCCCCAATGTAGACATCATCACCGGGTTTGAGAAACACGTCTTTTTTAGGAATAACTTCAAGAATGGTAAAATGCTGTAAGCCGACAACTTGCGCTATTGGTATTCTTCGTTCCTCGAAGGGATGTCCATGAGGAAGAAAATCCAATACTATTGCTTGCGTTTCGGTTTGTTTCATGTTGTTTCACGTCTTCACACATAATTCTTCACAACGTCTATGATTTGTTTGTACTCATCTTCGTGCAGGTTGAATTTCGCGGTTGCGAATATGCTTTTGAGTTCTTTGAGGTTTTTTGGCAGCACGTCAACGATTTGAATGATATGTTCGTCTTTGAGGCGTCGCAGTTCGAGTTTTTGGAGTTCTTCAACGAGTTTTCGCGCTTCTCTGACTCCTAATTTCTTAAACTTGCTTACGTGCTCCCATACGAGTTTCTGCTCGTAGTTGCGTTCAGCATCAGCACGTTTGCTAAGCGCGTTTTGCACTTCAGCAATAGTGAGTGGTTCTTTTTGTATGATTGTGATGCTTCCCATTGTTTTAGTTACCTCGCAAGTGAGCTGATGCAATTATAAACTTTTTTTCCTTATTTCCCTCAAAAACGCGGACAAGATAGGCTCTTCCGCGTTTTCCTGAGATAATGCCTTTTTTGCCGTGAATACGTCTGTGAGGCATTGAGCGTTGATAGCTGGGGTTTGGAACGATTAAAACCGTGTCTTGTTCTTTAAACTGTTTGAACAAATCTGAAATCTTAAGCTTACCTCTATCTCTGCGTCTAAGACGAAATGCTGAGCGCGTTCTGCGCTTAAGACCTTTTGACGGCTTCATGATTACCTCACTCTTAACAGGCATGTGCTTTTAAAGCTTTTTCCTTTTGCGCATTTGATTATATTTTGAGCTTTTTTACGAGTTGTTCGTGTCCTTGGCGTTGGCAATCATTGCAAACTGCTTTTCGCTTCTTTGCACGCCCAAGATATGTTCCGTTTAGTTTTTCAAGAACGGTTGTTTGAATGGTTTTTTTGCATAAGTCACATTTCATAGCGCACCGCCGCCAAATTGTTTCATCATGCGTTGGAGTTGTCGGGTATTGAGTTTTTTGCTAAATTTATTCATGCGCGCATGGTTTTTGATGAGTTCGCGCACATCTTTTTCATCGCGCCCGCAGCCGCGCGCTATGCGCTTGATGCGTGAGGAGTTAATTAGGCGGGGGTTTTCAAGTTCTTCGCGCGTCATGGATTGGAGGATAATGCGAAACTCTGAAAGTTTGTCTTTTGACGCGCTAAACATGGCATTGTCCATACTAAGACCGGGAAGTGAGGGCATCATGCTCATGATTTTTGAAAATCCGCCCATTTTATTAATAGACTGGATTTGTTCATAAAAGTCAAGGAAGTTTGATTTTCCGCTCAGTATTTTCTTGCTTAAGTCTTTAGCATCATCAGTGCCCAGTTCTTCTTGGACTTTTTCAAGCAGGGTTTCAATGTCGCCCATGCCAAGAAGGCGTGAGACAAACCGTTTTGGTTTGAACGCTTCAATATCAGTAACACTTTCGCCAACAGTAATGTAGACAACCGGCGTTTTGGTAAGGTACGAGGACGTGAGCGCGCCACCGCCTTTTGCGCTTGTGTCAAGCTTGGTAATAATAATTCCAGTAATGGGTATTGCGTTCATGAAGTTTTTTGTAAGCTCGCTTGCTGCTTGTCCGAGTTCTGCAGGAATAGTGAGAAAGACTTGGTCGGGTTTGATTTTTTTAGAGAGTTCCTCAAGTTCAACAAGAAAGTCTTTATGCAGCGAGTCTCGTCCTGCAGTGTCTATAATTACCACGTCATGGTTGAGAATTGCTTTTTCATTATCTTTCCAGGGCGCGAGTTGTTTTTTTGCGTTTTTTGTGCCATAACAGTCAACGTTTATCTGTTTTGAGAGTTGTGCGAGTTGTTCGTATGCTGCTGGGCGGTAGTTGTCAAGTGATACTGCAGCAACGCGGTACCCTTTTGATTTGAAGATTTTAGAGAGTTTGCCTGCTGTTGTTGTTTTTCCTGAGCCAAATAGTCCAATGAGCATTATTTTATAGGGCTTTTTTGTAACATTGACCTCCTGCTCGCCTTGTCCCATAAATGAGACAATCTCGTCGTAAATAAGCGTGATAAGGCGTTGTTTTTTAGTAAGTGATGTGGCATCTTTGCTGAGTTTTGTGCGGATGGTTTGAGACAGTTGAGTAACTACCTCAAATGAAACATCTGCGCGCAAAAGGGCGCGCTGTAGTTCGCGAATAATCTCGTTTAATTCTTTGTCAGAAAGAAAGTCAAGCGTAGCTATTTTTTTAAGTGTGTCTTTAAGGCTTGATGACAAATCTCCTAACATGTGTGGTTTCAAACTAGTAAAGTTTAAATATTAAATGTTTCCCTCAAATCAGACTAATGGCAGTTTGTGGAATTTCCGGCATTGAAACGGATGAACTCTTTGAGTGCGGCGCGTGCGGCATTCTCTTTGCTGACGGGTATGGTAACAGCATCCGTCTGCTCTGTGATAACTGCGCTGAGTTTGCCGATGCTTCACGTCTAGAAGAGCTTGAAGAGGACTAACCCGTTGATACGGACACAAGAGGGGAGAATGTATCTAAGTTATACGTTTCACATTAGTTTTGAATAGGTTTTAGATAAAAACCACATGGTTTATATTATTGTTTTGACCCGTGTCTAGTGGGAGGAAAACATATCATGGCCTATGCTGCAATAATTGCAATTAATAATTTGTGGGTTGGCCTTTATGCGCTTGCAGGAGGTATTATGGTTGCAAGTTTGCTTTATGCATGGCAGATTAGCGTTAAAGAGTTGCAAAACGTGTTTGCCCCGCTCATGCTTAGTGTCGTGCTTATTGGCATTGGTGTTGTGTTGCACACATCCTTTGTGATTGGCAGGGCAATGATGTCGCAAGCATTGACATTTACAATTAGTCATTTGTTTCTTATGGCAGGTATGATTTTGTTCATTTTTCCCGCCCGAGAACTAAAACGCCTCTCAGAAGAGATAGGATTTAAGGAGTGAAATAGTACCATGGTCGATATTAACACATTTGCAATTCAGGTGAGTTCAATGCTTACGATTCTTGGAAGTTCTGTAAGCATCCCGCTTGTACTATTGGCGTTGCGCAATTTTTCACCAAGTTCAGTTCGAAACATTGCAATAGGTCTTGCGGTGTTTCTTGTGAGCATGGCAGTAAGCTCTGCGGCAATGGGCATCAATCATCTTATCCCGTTTTCCTACGCGCTTGATATTTGGCATGTGGGTGCGTTTCTTGGTTTAATCTTTGGTGCAGGCGTTGGCATGTATGCTGCATACATTTCTCGCAGGCTAAGCAAAGTATAAGCTTGTTGTTGCATAAAAAATGGTTCGCGTTGTGATAACGCGTATGTTTGGGTAAAGAAAAATTAGATGATGTCTTCTTCGTTGATGACCACAAAGTCTTCTACGGCAATGATGCTTGAGATAGGCACCATTTGGCGGCCATTTTCATCGATTTCTAAGTCAATTGATGATGCATAACTTGTTGGTCCATTAATAACCATGCTAAGAAGTTCTCCTGTTCTGACTTCAAAAATCATATCGCCAACGCGACCAAGTGTCTTGCCTGACTTTGTTACAATCATTTTCCCCTGCAAGTCTCGTGATGTTTGTCTCTTTTTTTCCATTGTATATAATCCCCCTCTTGAAAAACTAAAGGTTAATCACCATCTGGGCTTATTTAAAATTTGTTGTTTATAATATGCCATAATGCGACAAGAAGATGGCTCCTGCAACAAGTATCGCAATAGTAAATGAGATGAATACCACAAGCGAGACCGGTATGGCAAAAAAGAGCGAGACAAGGCTGATTGTTGCAAGCGCAAACCAGATGTCACGTCGCCACACAAATACTTTCGAACCGTCAAGCGGAGGCACGGGTATGAGGTTGAAGAGCGCGAGCCACGCATTAAGAATAACCATTTGCGTCCATAGTTCAAAGGGAAGGACGGGTGAAAACAGTTTGAACAAGAAAAGCAGGATGATGTTAGTAAGGGGTCCTGCAACAGATATTTTTCCAACTTCTTCTTCGCGAAGAAAGGTTTGACCAAAACCAAAGCGCGATGCAAGTGAAGATGAGATAAGAACAAATCCTGGTGCAAAAAATATGAGCCGGCCGCCGCTTGCTACACCAACGAGCAGGGAAATAAGAAGTCCAGACCACCAAAGCGTGTAATTTGCGTGCGCACCATATGATTGAGCGACAAATTTATGGCCAAGCTCGTGGAGCACAAATGAGACGCCAAGCACGAAGGTTGCCCCAAGATAGTAGAGAATAAGCTCGTTCCACGTTTCTTTGTTCACGCCAAACGAGAATAAGAGCCCAAGCACGAACACGCTTATTGCAATGTCTCGAAGCTCAGTAATAGTAAACGTGAGCTTTGACAGCTTGAACTCTCTCATAGTATGTTTAGACTATACGCATATTGATTAAAAAAACGTTTGCGTTACGCACTTAACAATACTCCCCGGAATACATTTTTACGTGCGCATGTGAGAAGATTTTTTCTGGATGTTCTTCGGTTAACAGCACGGTTGAAACAGTCGCTTCTCCGCTTGAAAATGACAAGAGCACGCGTTGGAGCGTGTCAATAAGACTGCGAACGCCTCGGGCGTTAAAGGATTCTGCAAGAAGCTGTTGATAATATACGTGGCGTGTTCTTGGTGTTTTAGCAACAAAATTAGAAATAGGGTCTGTTTTTTTATCTTTTGCAAGCAATGCTTGATGTATATTAATCTCATAAAGCTTTTTAAAGAGTGTTTGACGGATGTGGCGCTCATGCACGCCCGCCCACATTGAGTAATCCTGAGATTTTTTGTCAAGCAGTTTATTAAGCGAACTAAGCTCAACATCCACACTATGGCGTGTGCTCACCAGAGTACTGATGTCGTATGCTTGTTCAAACATGTTTGCAATCTCGCGCAATACCCCACCAAGACTCTCATGTATTTCATCAGTAAAATCAAGAGAGGGGTTATAGCGCACACCGCCAAACAAGGTAAACAGTTGGTCAGAGCCAAGCAGTTCGTGATTTTTGTATTGTTCTGCAGTAGATAGGCGTTGATAATAAATAAACGGAACTGGATCGTGACAAAACATAGTAGTATCTACTCGTTCCAGTTGCCCTTATTAAATTTTATTCAACGCGTTACACATGTTCTTTAACAAGCCACGCATAAAACACATCAGCAAGAGGAAGCACCATTGCTTCTCCAAACGTGGCAAGGCGTGTTGAATCCATAAGCGCATCATACTCGCCCTGGCGTGCAAAACTTGCAGCAAGGGTCACCGCATTGTCAAGGGCTGCTTTTCGTAAGGGAACAAACTCATCATTGACCATAATCACAAAGAAAACGCGTGCATGTTTATAAGTCTTGCAGGAAAAGTAGCTACTAAAACATATTGTTTAAAAATTATAACTTCCATTACAATATATCTATGGGGATGTCTTCTCTAGAAGGAATGATTACACGTGAGCGAGCAAAGCTCAAAAAAGAACTAAAAGAACGCATTAGAGATGACAATGAATGCCCGGTGTGTGATGAGTATGAACATAAAGAAGTTGTAGGTAGCGTAAAAGCACTTCCTGAAACAAAAGAATCGCTCAAAGTTGTGATGCATTGTCCTGAATGTGGTCATGACTGGTATTATTTTATTATTAAACCAAAAAACAAAGAATCACTTACCCAATACGTTGCCCAGTTAGAAGCCTTTTACGCGCGAAAAGAAGTGCTTAGCAAACGTATGATGCATGACGCTAAAGAAGATTTTATGCTTCGCGAACATGAACTAAACGCAGAGATTGCGCGCATGCAAGAAGATGAACTCATCAAGCGTTACGAGTTGCTTGCAAAAGAGCACGCTCATATGGAAAAAGAATTGAACGCCGCTATTAGCATGCTTGAAGGAAAGTTAGCAAAGCAAAAAGAAAGCTTTGAATCAGAAGAGCACAAAATCAAAAACGAGTTTAGTGCTTTGCGCGCAAAACTCGAAATGCGCGTTTCTGAATTGCGTGAAGAAAAAAGAAACAGCATTCAAACACTACAAGACAAGCTCAAAACAGTTTCAAAACAAGAAGAAGATGCACAACAAAAACTCAAGATTAACGCAGCGAATCTGGAGCGCGAAAAAGAGCGGATTGAAACATTGCATGAGCGGCTCAAACAATTAGATGCAGTAAAAACCAAAAAAGAAGAGCTTATTGCGCAGCTCACCGAAAATCTTGAAGCGCAAACCCAAAAGGGTGAAGCACTTGAAAAGAATGTAACTACGCTTATGCATCGTGTTGAAGCACTTAAAGAGAGTAAAGCTACAATTATTGAAAAAAAGAGTGTTGCTGAAGCAGGACTCAAAGAAGCACGTGAACTCATCAAAGATCAAAAGCAAGAGCTCGATTCATATCACGAACAAGTTGATACGCTCACTCAAACATTAGAATCACAAACAAAGCAGCTTACCTCACAGCTCGCGTCATGGAAGGAAAAGGCGCAGCGCGCGCGAGAAAAGAAAAAAGAACTCGCAGGAGAACTTGCGGCAAGCAAAAAAGAGTTTGACGCAAAAAAGAATGCGCATGAAAAAACCGTAAGCGCGCTTCAAAAGAACCTTGATACGCTTAGTGCACTGCGAGAAAAAGAGCGCGAAACTTTTTCACGCACTATTGAAAAACAACACCGCGCGCATAGCACAAACATGCAGGCGCTTGAAGCAAAGCTTGACGAGCAAATCAAAAATGCCAAAGCCACAAAAGAAGAGCATGCAACCAAGCTTGCAAACATGCAAGCAGTGTATGAAACCTTACAAAAACAATATGCAACGCGTGTTGAAGAGATAGCAACAGCAGAAGAAACAATCAAGCAAACAACCACTGCACTTAACGCGCTCAAAGATGAGTTTGACGCGTTTAGGGCGCGCGTAAAAGACCGTGAAAAAGAGCAGACAGCAAAACGCGTTGCGCTTATAAAAGAAAATGCAAATCAGACAAAGAAGTTAGGTTTTGCACGAAAAGATATAGAACGTCTTAGAAAAATAAAAACTGAGCTTAACAGGAATGTTGCAGCATACGCAAAAGAGCGGGTGAAAAACGAGAAACAAATCAAAAAGCTTAGCGATGAGCAATTACAGCTTGACAAAGAGGTTATTTCTCTTGAAACCGCAAAGGCGCGTTTAGAAAAAGAAGATAATGCAAGCAAAAAAGCGCACGCATCACTTAACGCGCTTCTTGATGAGACAAAAACGCATCTTGAAAAAGCACACACAGATTATGGGTTGCTAAAAAAATCATTTGATGAAGAAAACGCGCGACGTTCAGCACTCAAAGACGAGCTTGAGAACACGAAAAAAGAGCTTAAAGAAATACATGCTATGCTCAAAAAAGAAGAGACAAAAGCGCGCATTTACAAGGATGAAGCTGAAAGCTTAGAAAAAGAAAAGGAAGCGCAAGAAGAAAAAGTCAAGCGACTTAAAAACGCTTTGAGCAGTATCTAATTTTTTTTGACAAATTTTATGTGGTACAATTCACCACCATAGTCAGTTGTGTAATAGCCGCACACACGCACGGCATCCCCGCGTGCAAGCACGTTTTGGTGTACGTTTTTTTGTTTGAACACGCGCACCTCGCTTTGATTGCAGAGTTGAAAATCCTGATACGCATTCCCCGAATTTGAGGTGTAGTCTTTAATTTCAGAGCAAATCACTCCTTCAACAAGAACCGGTTCTCCTGCGTACAGGGTTACCTCGCTAATCGGCGTGAGCTCTGCAGGACATGATTGTTCAAAAATAGGCTGCGTGCTTCCAAGAAGAGGCACAAGCACAAGCAAGGGGAGAACAAAGAATAATTTAGGCGCCTTGGCGTGAGACACTTTTTTGTTGTGAAAAAGCACAACCACGCACACTATGATAGTAAGCATGCTCAGCTGGTTTGTGTTAAAAAAGTGCAGGCTAAAGTACGAGTTCACAAACGGGTAGAGTAACGGCACGCCCATGACCGTAAGCGAGTCAAGCATGAAATGGCTTGCAATGCCTGCAAACACGGCTTTTCCCGCATCCTTATCGTACGCGTACGCGCCAAGACTTGCCACAACCAAAAAGAGCAAGGTATGTAATGGTCCGCGATGAAACGTTGGCAGGATAAATTCTGCGTCTGGCACGAGCGAAAACAAAATAACAATAAACGGGTTGAGACGAAACAGTAATGCGAACACAGCACCAAACAACGCGTGAGCAAGTGCAATCATCAATTTTTTAGAATCTAAATTGTGTTAAAAAATGTTTTTGCACAAAAATATGTAGTATGACCACTTCATTTCTTGAAGAATAAAAGAAAGCATCAACCCGCGCTATAGTCAAAGGCGGTAAGAAACATGCTTTGGCTCCATGCAAGCGGAGTGTTCTCATTTGGCTGCCCGTTTGAAAGGTAGAGTTCGGGCGCGCTGTCTTCTTTGAGTGTTTGTTTTGCGCGCGCAAAATAGTGCTGTGCTTTTTGCGTGTTACCGCGCTGTGCGTAAATAAGCGCAAGCCATGACAAGCCAAAATGCCACTCTGCTTCAGAACCCGTATTATAGTATTGGTCGCCAACATAGCGGATAACGCCATTGTCCCGTACTAAGTGGTTCTCAACATTGTCAAGAATTGCTTGCGCTTGTTTTTCTGAAACAATAGTGTACGGGTAGATAAGGCTCAAGAGAGCAAGGTCTGTTTGCTTACTTGCTGACTCTCTTGGCAAAAGCATATCAAGTGCTTTTCTTCCTTGAGTGAGTAAATGTTCTGGAACGTGCACTAGGTCTTTTATCATTTCAAGTCCTGCAAGACACGCGCCAATAGAGGATGCGTGGACTTCTTCATATTCTTCCCACATGCCATTATCGGCGTCCTGCCAGTATTTTATGCTCTGCAAGTAATATACGAGTTTTTGTAAGATGCGCTCATCATGTTTTGCGCGAATAATTTTGAGACCTTTTTTCTCTAATTCGCCCACTTTAAAGAGAAAGGCGCCAATTGCATCGTTTTGTTTGTTGCCCCATTCCTCATGAAATTCGTCAAACGTGTCTGGATGGTATCGTGCATGAATGTATTGCCACGAGTATTCCGGCTTGTCAAGAATAGCAAAATCAATTTTGTATTCATGTTTTAAAAACACATCAAACAAGGCGTGATAGGCTTTTTGCACGCGCTCAGGAGAACATTGTTCAAATGCAAGAGTAGCATAAACAGTATCTCGAATCCAGGCCTTATTATACCCCGTGTTCACGTGGTGGTGTGATGCCAAAAACAAGCCTGACTGAGCTTGCAAGCCCGCTAATATGTGTAACTGCGTGTGCATTGTGCGAGCAAGCTATTCTTCTTGCTTTTTTAAATGTTGTGGAGAGTGTACATTGTTAAGTTAAAGGGACTTAATCATCTAAAAAATTAAGTTAAACTTTTTTGTGGATTAATCCGTCCACCTTCTAAAACAATTTTCATATTTTCAGCTATTCTTTGAATTACAGAAACAACAACACTATTACCTGCTTGATGATATAATTTACTATCTGCGAGATTTTTAGGTAATTTAAAGTTTTTAGGGAAGCCTTGCAATAAAAAACATTCTCTTGGAGTTAGTTTTCTTATTCCTTTGTGATTTTTTATTATCGGGACATTATGCCCCCCCTAAACCCATATTGGCGTGCTTACTGTTGGAGGAGGGATACTGCTCTATTTGCATAAGAAAAAAATGCTCAAGCCAATGATTAAGCGCGCTCAAAAAACGTCAAAGAAAGTAGTAGCACAGTACCTGAAATAATCAGTTTCTTAGTACAAGACCCGATAGCGTAATACATGAGACGCGAGGTTTTCTAGATTCATGTTCTGCACGTACTGGGGCAGTTGAGTTACTACGTGACCAGGATTTGTTGGAATGTTATCACTCAACGTGATTGCATGGTACGTGTTTTGTATGCTTCGAAAAAGGGGAAGAGATTCGCTCTCACACATAACAATCGTTACCTATTATGCGGGGTTTTTAATAGTTTATGGTCACGCAATCAAAACCCTAATGTAGTTTAACACAGCCCTAATACACTAATGCCTTCAGGAATTGTGCACAGCAAGTGGAGTAAGCGCCTGCTTGGCAGGAGTTACAGTTATGTACACCGCCACATGGACGCACCTGCCCAAGGCGCGCTCAAATGGCGTCATCGCGTGATTCGCCATAACCCTTTTATCCACCCCGTCTTTTATGCGCTCAAGCACAAACGCGTTGGCGCAGGTCTTGCGTGTTTGCAACACATCATTCAGGATTATTACGTGCTTTTCTTGACCTGGATTATTATGCTGCTTGTTTCCAAACTTTTTGGTTTTTTCCTGTTTGCCTTGGGCGTTACGCTTGGCGCAATTTTTATAATAACCTTTTTTAATTTTCTTTTTGAAATCGTGTGGGTGACCCCGCACACGCTTATCAGCATCATGTGGAAGGGGTTAAAAAAAGGGGTTGGTTTTCGTTGAAAGAATTATTTGACACGCTCGAACAATGGGTTGGTGCGCTAAAACAAGAGCCGTTTCCTATTATTGTTGAAGGCAGAAAGGATAGAGTTGCACTTGAAGCACGGGGTATTTCTGCAATAAAAATTCAGGGGGATTTGCGCTTGTTTTGCGAGAGCGTCTCAAAGACCACTAAGGATGTGATACTTTTGATGGACCATGACACAAAGGGTGTTGAACTAACTGACAAGCTTAAGCGCTATTTTGGCGAGGTAGGGGTTCGTGTTAACTTGTTTTATTGGAGAAGGCTCAAGAAATTTCACATTCAGCACGTTGAAGCGCTTGCACGATATGACCTGATTAAGCGAGTAAATATCTAAGCGCATTAAAACCATCTGTTCCCGGGATGGGCAGGAGGTTGAGGATAAGCAACCACATATTTATCTGGCGCGTTACGTAAAGGAGTATGTGCTGGTTTCTGGTCTTCATATATTTTTCCAAAGGATAGGTTATAGCAAAAAGAAAGCCATTAAGTGCTGGTCCAGCTAGTCCAGTAAGAATGAGTCCGGTCTTTGTTGCAGTAAAGGCGCTAATTGAGACGTAAGCAGGAACAAAAAAGATAGGAAGCCCCATAGTTTTGAGTGCCACACCAATAAAGAGCCCCCAAAAATTAGCGTGATACGTTGCGCTCATGCCAAAAGCAATGGCAACAAACTTGTGTGCAAACTCGTGAAGCAATAATGAGGGAATAGCAATAAGTGCGCTTAGTTTGAAGCGCTCTTTATCCTTCATTTGTCCGGGAATGAGTCCTGAAAAAATGTAGGTCACGCCAATGCTTGAAATTGCAATGCCAAAAAGCTCTGCAAGTGAGAACATGAGCATAACAAAAGGATCCGAGTATTATAAAAGTATCTTAAGAATGCCCTGAATATTATAGAGGCGCAGGCCATGCTCATTCTTTTTTACGCGCGCATACAAGTCAGGTGTAACCTGAGCTACAACAAGTTCTTTTTCAGCGGGTCGTGAGTATTCATCAGGGGTTTCATCAGGTTGGGCATCCCAGTAATTCTTAACGAACGCGGCATAGTCTGCTCGTGAAAGATGAAAAGACCAACCATCAGGTCGTGTTCCCCAGCCCCGCTCACTTTCAATCCATGATTGTACATGCACCAGGTTCTTTCCTAAGACACGGTCTTCTAAATCAGTCATTATTCAGCGCCTCCTTGTGAAAGAATAGTTTTTTTGACCATGTCAACGGCTTTACCTATATCAATGCCGCCAATATCTACTTTTTCAAGCATTTTGCTGCCCACATTGTCAAGCACGCTCATAAATTCCATAGGGAATACAATTTTTGATGCTTTGTCTTTTTCAATGCCTTCAATTGCCTTCACGTACAAGTATGAAATGGCGCGCTGGTCAAGCGATTTAGCAGCTTCTCCAATAGCAGTGATAACCACTTTGTTTGCAAGTGCTCTGAATTTTTGTGCCTGATATTTTTCTTCTTCAATCTCAACATTTTGCATAGCATCCACAAGCTCTTCTGGCGGTCTGATTTCATCAAGTTCAAATAAGTCAATGCCAATGCCAAATTTGAGGGTTAAGTGCTTGAGTCTGTCAACAAAGAGTTCATTGATTTTGTCAATGTTTGCAAGAATGTAATTAAAGCTAATTTTTGAAACAAAGTTTCGCACTTCTGCTTCTGCAATTTCTTTTATGTTATACACAAGGTTTTGGATTTCAAGATACGCTTTTTTAGGGTCTTCAACTTTATAGTAAAGCGTGCCAACAATTCGAAGCCGGATTTCTTCTTTTGTAAGGGAAAGCGGGACTTTGAGTTTCATGCTTGTTGTGCGCACGTCATACACTTCTTTGACTTCTTCCATAAAGGGGATGACAATAGACCATCCGGGTCCTGCAATCCTGCTGAATCTGCCAAACGCAAATATTACTGCACGCTCGTAGTGCTGAAACTTTTTTATAAACACTTTAAACGCGATAACAGCAAGAACAAACGCGAGTGCAAGGAAAAAAACTCCTTTAAAGTAGAAATATGCCACGTAAAGTAGCAGACCAAGCGCAGCAATGAGCAGGAAAAGGTAAATCACGAGAAAGAAAAAAGCTTTTAAACTATTAAAAAGTTACTCTATGCTAATCATGGGCCGAGTAAAACCAGTAATTATCAAAAACAAGGGAAAAAAACTGTTCATGCAGGATCCTGAACGTTTTAGCGCGGACTTTGCAAAAAACAAAGAAGCCCTCAAAGATGTCGCATTCATCCCCTCAAAACGACTTCGAAACCGAGTAGCAGGACACATCACGCGACTCAAGAAGACCGTTAAAGAGTGGGAGGTGGCATAAGTCATGGCAGCAAGTAAGAAAACAAGCGAGAAAAAGAGCGCTGACAACATTATCTACATTGGTATAAAACCCTTTATGAATTATGTAACTGCAGCAATGCTTCAGTTTAATGGTGGTGCAGAAATCATCACGCTCAAAGCGCGGGGAAAAAACATTTCACGCGCAGTTGATGTGACTGAAGTGCTTCGAAACCGATTTATGAATGATGTAAAAATCAACGCCATTACTATTGGGTCAGAAAAGTTAACCTCGCGCGAAGGCAAGAATACAAACGTTTCAATTATTGAAATTGCACTTACCAAGTAAAGACGCGCTACTTCACGCTTCACCATTTTTTTTTAGAATGAAAACACGGTTTTTGCGTTCTTAAACACGGTTTTTGTAAGGTCATCTTCTTTTAGCTCATTGATTTTTTCAACCACGAGGGGTAGTGAAAGCGGCGTGTTTGGAAATGTGGCACCCATATAGGGTGTGTCAGTTTCAGTAAGAAGTTGTGTTTCTGGCACGAGTTTTACAAGGGTTTGAAAATTTGAAGCTTTAACAACAATGGTTGGCACGCTAAAGTAGTAGCCGCGCATAACACCTTCTTTGATAAGGGATTTTTTTCCCGTAAAAGAGTGGAGTACAACAGGCAGGTCATAGTGTTTGAGAACATCAAGAACTGCGCTTTCTGCTTTTCTGCTGTGCACAATCACGGGTTTATCAAGTTCTTTTGCAAGCGCAAGCATAAACGTAAAGTGGGCACGTTGCTGTTTTTCACTAATTGTTTGATAATAAAAGTCAAGACCAATCTCTCCAAGTGCAATAACCTCTTTGTTTTGGGCTTGTGTTTCAATAGTATTTTGTTGCGCGCGTTCGTGGGGCCACCACCCCACGGCTTTTAGTGAGTCTGCTTTGAGCACGTGTGCGTTCGTGTCAGGGTTTGTACCATTGTTGATAACAAGAATGCCCTGTTTTTTGCACTCGGTGAGAATGTCTTTTTCATTTTCAAGTTCCCACGTGTGCGCGTGCACGTCAATGTACTTCATTACAAAAAAAGTAAAGACAAAGAGAGAAATAAAACCTTTCTTTTTTTTCTCATTTACATTCCCATCATATATGAGCCTGCAAGCGAGGCTGAAAAAAGGATTGCTCCGCCAATAATAAGGGCTTTGATAAGTCGGGTCGTACTCGTTTAATGCTATAAAGAATGGTATTATCCTGCAAAGGAAATACTATCTCTTCGAGTGAATTAAAGTTTTTTTCTTTGTAGCACGTATCATAACTTTTTTATGGAGCTACCTATGTCTTTAGTGGTATGATTGAATTAGTATTTCTTGGCACGAGTTCTGCAGTGCCAACAAAAGAGCGGAACCATGCAGCAATTCATCTCACAAAAGAGGGCACGCGCGTCTTGTTTGATTGTGGTGAAGCAACGCAGCGCCAGCTCACACGTGCAGGCTTGCTTGGTACCAAAATTGATTATATTCTCATATCTCACTGGCATGCAGACCATAGCGCCGGTTTGTATCCGTTATTGCGCTCTATGCAGATGAACGAGCGAAAAAAAACATTGACCATTATTGGTTTTACCAGCACAAAACATAAACTGTCCCTTCTTGAAGACGTGTTTGGAAAAGTGGGCGGGTTTCCTATCAAAATAATTGAAGTTGATGCGCATGCACCAACAAACGTCGTGAACACTAAGGATTTTGAGATTTGGTGTGCTAAAACACGCCACTCACCAACTAGTCTTGCCTTTAGCTTTGTTGAAAAGGACAAAATCAAGATTAATGTTGACTACACAAAAAAATTTGGTCTCTCCAAGCATCCTCTTCTTGGCAAACTCCAAAAAGGAGAGAATATTGAATACAAAGGAAAAAAGATTTTAGCAAAAGACGCAACATGGGTGCAGAGCGGGAAGCGGGTTGTGTACACGGGTGACGCGCGATTTACAAACTCGCTTGCTGCTTTTTGTGAGGGAGCTGATGTTTTGATTAGTGAGGCAACGTTTTCTCAGCTTGACACGCTTGAGCGTGACAAAAAAGAGAAGAATCATATGACCACGCATGAAGCTGCTGAACTTGCAAAACTTGCTGGAGTGGGCGTGCTCTACATCACGCATTTTTCAAAAAAGTATGCGCGCATAAAGCCACTTGAAAAGGAGTGTCGTGAGATTTTTAAGAAATGCGTTGCTGCCTACGATTTTTTGAAAGTTGACGTGTAGGAGATTCAACTACAAACGGTATGAGACCAAGAATAAGCACACCAGCAATAACAAGTGCGCCGCTTGTTTCATACTGGTCTGTAAACACGTTAAACACTGCTGAAGCAAAGACGAGTATTGCTGATTGCATGAATACGTAAAACGAGGCGAGTGTTGAGCGTTTTTTTGAAGGGATAAAACGGTTTATGTATTGCAAAAGAATGGGTGTTTCAAGTCCTTTTGTAGTAAAGCGTGTTGCAACAAGAAATACTACAATAAATGGGTGGCCATAGATAGCAAGAAAAAAGAGAACGCTGCCGTACAGGGCGAGTATGAGTCGAAGCACATTTTTTGGTGTGGTTATGCGTTCAAGGTGGTGAGCAAAACGCGCAGCCCATCCGCTTAGTGATTGCATGATTGCATAAATAATACCAAATAAGGCAACGTCAACACCAGCAGCGTACATAAGCGGTTGGTCATATTGTGACGTGATGTGCACAAGTGCATAGACAAGTCCTGAGATAAGTACAAACGCGCCAAAATTAGGAATGTTGAGCGCAGCAGTGATGCTTGCTTTTGATTCCTGCACGTAGGCACGCACCCGTTTTGGTGTGCGATGACTTGGTTCAGGGATGAGGTATGCGTTAAGCGCGACAAGCGGCCATTTGAGTGCTTCAAGCAGAAAGACTAGCCCATAATTTATTTTTGCAATAAAGCCGCTTGCAATAAGCACAAATGGTGAGATGCGTGATGAGTAGAAGATGGCTTTGCCAAATATTTCTGTTGCGCGTCCTTCTTGTTTTGTGCTTCGAAGCGTGTCATACACCATGCTTTCAATGCTTGTTGAAATAAACGCAAAACCAATGCCAAAACTGACGTATGCAAGTGCAAAAGAGCTAAGCGAGCGTGAGAAAAGAAACACACTCCATCCAATCATTGAAACAAGAGAACCAACAATAAGTGATGCTTTTCGTCCGTACACGTCAGCAAAAATGCCGGTGGGGATTTCAAGTGCTGCAACAAGAAAGAATTGGAGCGAAGTTAAAAGCAGCACGTTTCCAATGCTTACAAATTGCATTAAGTACAAAACAATAACTGGCGTGCTAAAGAGTAGTCCGTTAACGAGTAGGTCGTGTATGTAGTAATGGGTAATAGTGTCTGCCATAAGGTGGTTTTTGTGTTTTCTTTATGTTTTGTGAATAAAAATATGTTGTTGGAAAGTTTAATTAATCAGGGTCAACACCAGTATACATTGTGGGAGTGCGATTCATACTTGGTTTGTTTTTTGTGCTTGCCTCAGCAAGTGTTGTATTTGCTGAGGAGTGCACTGATAACCCAATAAGTTGTTTTGATGGGGAGGTGTGCTATGTGAATGCATCAACGAGAAGTGCAACCTCACTTGCGTGCGGGTTTGAATACGTATGCCACAATGGAGAGTGGGTTTCAGTGAGTTCAACAAGCGCGTGCAACGAGTGCGGAGAATATGTTAGCAGCATTAGTCAGTGTTGTGGAGACAAGCGAGTTTTTACGTTTACTGAAGGCGTCTGTTTTGAAGGACGCGTGTATCGGTGCGAAGCTGACAGCGGGTGTGCAAGTGCGTTTGGCGCAACGTGTGTGCAAAATGATACGGACTGTTCGGGTGCTCTGCTCAATATTAGTCTTGAGAAATCAGTGTTTGAAGATGATGCTACCATTGACATTGATGTTCGCTTGGTGAATTTTGAGAGTGCAACATTTTTTGAAGTGTATTATGGCCTGTACGATGAATCAAACGTGTTTATTCTTGGCGACTCTGATACCAAACAAAACGTGAGCGGCGTAGTTGATTATACCAAAAGTATCAAGCTTAGAGATATACTTCCAGGTTCGTACACAATTCGTGTTGAAACCGAATTTGGCGGAAAAATCTATAGCGCGCGTGAGCCAATCATTATTTCAGGAGATTGTGTTGAAATTGACGGACCAAACCAAATGCCTGCAACCCGTGATAGCAGTCAAGACATCTTTTTTAGCATCAATAATACGTGCCTCATCCCGCTTCACAATGTGACTCTCACGTTTCGAAGCGCGTCACACTTGTTTGGCAATGTTTCAACTAATGCAAGTGTTCGTCTTTTGAATGTGAGCTTAGGCAGTTCATCACGAAACGAGCGCGTGCGCGTAATATATGATGAAGGCCAAAGCCAAGAACTTATTTCAATTGTAATGCAGGGGCAAGCAAACATAACAAAGAGCCTGGGTCGTTTGATTAATTCTTCTAACGTCGTTCGGGAAAAAGCAGCAAACATTCTCAAATACGCGTATTTAGGAAATCGCGGCGAGATGAAACAGGAGTATGCATACGCGGTTGCGTTACTCAATCAAAGTATTGACGAGTTTTCTCTTGGCAATTATGGATTGTCACAACTCTTTGCAACAACGTCTGCAACGCGTTTTGTGAGCATTCGCAGTAGAGCAGAAGAAAGTGTGCTTATGGAGATTTCTATAGGGGTTGGTCTTGTTGGATTATTTCTGCTTATATTCATCTTGAAATTACGAAGCTTCTACAACAGATAACTGTTAAATACCCTGCGTGCGTGTAGATACACTATGGAGGTAAGGATTGTTTCTAAAAAGCCAAAAACAAAAGCGCCAATTATTATTGAGGGATTTCCCGGTGTGGGTCTTGTTGGCTCAATCGCGTCAAAGTATTTAACGCAAAAACTAGATGCAAAGCAAATTGGTCACATTGAATCACCGCATTTACCCCCCTTAAGTTTTATTCAGGACGGGGACGTGTACAATCCTATCCGTATTTATGATGTTCCTTCAAAAGGATGGGTCATTATCAGTTCAGAGTTTCCCGTGCCGGCAACGCTTATTCATGATGTTGGAGAAGCAATTGTAAAATGGGCAAAAGAGATTAATGCATCACGCATCGTGTGCTTGGAAGGAATTAATTCTCCTAACATAGCAGAAGAACCGCGCGTATTTGGCATTGATGCGAATATTAAAACAAAATTGCCAAGCGGTCTTGAACCAGTTAAGACAGGATACATTCTTGGTGTGAGCGCGGCAATCATGCTTGCATGCAAGTATAAAAAAATAAAAGCGCTCTGCCTTATGGCTGAAAGCCATTCAAACTATCCAGACGGGCTTGCTGCTGTTGCACTCATCAAAAAATTGGGGTCGCTTTTTAAAGTGAATGTAGATGTCAAGCCGCTTGTAGCTGAAGCAGAAGAGTTTGAAAAGAAAATAAAGGACTTGATTGGCAAGGCAAAAGAAGTCAAGCATGAAAGCGATGAGAGCAGAAATATGTACGGATAAGCGCAGGAGAGTAAGACTATGAGACGAACCGTTATTGCAGGAGTATTAATCGTTTTCGCACTCATCCCATTTGCAAAACTGTTTATTGCATCACAAGAAACAGGTCTTAGTCATGATATTGGGGCTACGCCAAGCATTAGCGTAACGGGAAACGTGGTGCAGGCCGCCTCAGAACAGGCAATGAGTTTTCTCATAAAAAAAGATGCAATTATTAATTTCTTTGTAAATCAATACGACCAGGGCTTTTTTCAGGTAGGAAATGAAGACCCCTTGTACGCAACAATGATTGCGCTTGAAACATTCAGCCAGTTCAAATACTTAAACGAGCTCTCAGAGGGAATGGTTCGCACCATTCTTGCACGCTCACGTGCCTATGTGAGTGATGCAGGAGAACTCACGCCCCGTGCGTGGTACGCGTATGTGCGGATTCAGAGCATTCTTGGCAGTGATGTGCCAAAAACAGAAGCTGATGCTATCATTTCTCATGTGCTTGCATTTAAAATTCCTGAATCCGGTTTTGCTGAGCGGACTAATGCAAGTGTGGTGCGAGCAAGTGTTTTAGAAACGTATTTTGCCGTGCGCTTATTTGATGAGCTTGGGTGGAACTCGCAGTCTATGAAAACTGATATTATCACTTTTCTTAATGAAAAACAAGATTTTAGCGAGCAGGAATACGTAATGCGCGCGCGTATTGGAGAAGGGTACGGCGTGCCATTTGGTGTGCCTCGCGAAACGCTTCTTGCTTGTTTAGTAAAAGAATATCTGCCAACCCATGCGAGCGAAGAGTGTGCAAGTGCATTAAATGATTCATATTTGTTTGTATACTTGCCTTCAGCGATTCTTATTATTGCTGCGTATTTACTTTTGATTGCGCGCTAAAGCGGAAGTTTCTCAAAGCTTTCAAGCGGTTGAGGTGCGCAACGCAAGACGCGCTTGAGTGCGTCAAGTTGACGCAGGAATATGTGTTCTTCGTTTTGTGATTTAAATGCATAGCGAACAATACCCGGTCTAAGAAGAGGAAGTGTCGCGTTTAGGGCAAATGAGTTTTCATCAATAACAAGTGAGAGCGGATACTTATCAGCAAGGTACGTGTCGCGCAGGAAGGGTTCTTCGGGAAAGCGCTCGAGAAACGAAGCCGTGCTTTCTTGTATGTAGCGCAGGTTTCCATGACCCCCGCTCAAAAGGGAGCGCATCACGTTTTCAAACAGGTTGTGTGTGTCTGCTTGCGAGAGTAACATTATCCGAAAAAGAGCAATGCCCTCATCATTAAAGCCAAATTCAAATGAAGCAGTGCCTTTTCCCTTGTTAAGCACGTAGTTTTGGAGGTGCTCTCCACTCCGCGCATATGCTCTGAGTGCTTGCTCAAATGGTTTGAGAAGCGGACTTCCTTCAAGAGCTGTTTCAAGGTGTTGTAAATCGAATGGTTTGAGAAATTTGATAGCGAGCGGGAATGTTTTTCGCAAGGGGTTATTAAACGCGATTTTTTGTTGTGCATAATGGTCAATCACGTCTGAAAGTTGGTCAATCTCGTGGTGAGTAATTACGTTATTAGAAAGGTACGTGCGCAAATACTCGTGCACGCGAGGTTTTGTAAGGTAGGTCATGTTTCCATTGCTTGCAGTTTCAAGTTGGGTAATAAGCATATTTTCTGCGCCGTGCAGTTCTCGTGTGGTGTGCAAGAGTTCAAAAAGTGGTTTGAGAGATTTTGTTGCGTATTGTTTGAATCGCGCTTCAAAAAAAGCGGGTTTGTTCATTCTAAAACGCATATACGCGCGGGGGTTTCGTTTTTTTGGTTGTGCAAACTCGGGGTATAGGTCGTGCTGGTTAACATGAAGGTGGTGTATCAGGTAGTCTAGTGATTGTTCAACAGAATCTTCTACGGACCCGTCTTGTTTGTTAAGAATGCGATACGCGTGTGCAAAGTCAAAAACAAAACGGGCAAGACGCGCGCTTCGTGAGAAGTGTTTTTGAAAAACATCTTTTGCATGCAAGTACGCTACTGAATCTGGTTTGTAACCGCGCATTTGTGACAGCGGCTGGTCAAGTATGTTTGTGTTGCAGAGTTCTTCAAGACACAAGCCGCATTCTCCAAGCTTTTCTTGAATGTAGTCTGAAACGTGTTTAACACTGTGCTCATCACCAAAGCTTGTTTGATGAACCACTGATGAATCAGACAAATTGCTTTGCATCATAAAACGTAGGATAATCTGCAGATTAAAGTATTTCCCCTAGCTAATGCGTGTTACGCCCTGTTTTTTGAGATAATCAACAATAATGGGAAGAACAAGGGTTATGTCTGCTCGCACGTCAACAACTTCACTGTCTTTGCTGAGTTTTCCCCAGCTAATGCCTTCGCGAAGTTCAGCGCCACTCAGTCCACCGTCGTTTACGTCGGCGGTAGTGATTTGGAGCGCGTAGCCATGCGTAGCATCATTGAATTGTTGTGCTTGAAGTATGAAGTTTTTTGGCACGCCGCCGCCAAGCAGGATGACGCCGGTCTTTTTTGCAGTCCACACGTGGTGTGCAACAAGCTCGTCCCAGTCTTTAAAGGGGTCAACACTAAAGCCATACTCTTTTGCGTACGTCCACACTTGCATGCCAAGACCGCAATCAACAAGCGCGGGGCAGTAAATGGGGATTTGTTTAAGATAGGATTGGCGAATCAGACTGTTTTCATCAGTTATGTGCTCGCCTAGTTTCCAGATAATCTCTTTTGAAGAGTATGATTTTTTTTCAAGGTTTTTGAATACTTTTTTACAGAAGTCTTCAATGCCTTCATATGAGTGGTCGTCAAAGTACACATCCCACACGCGGTCAAGTCGTTTTTCGTGCAGTTTTGCGTCATCCGCGTTGTGCGTGCCCATAAAGTGTTTGTAGCCAAGTGCTTCAGCAAGGTCGTGAGTAAGAGTTGCTCCAGTTACAACAAGCGCATCAACCCACGCGTTTTTAAGAAAGCTGCCAAGCACGTTTCGCATGCCTGAAGGGATGAGAGCGCCTGCAACACTCATAAAGATAGTACAATCTTTGTCTTGCAACATTCGTTCAACAAGTTTGCCTGCCTGGCTTACGCGCCCAGCACTAAAGCCTGAGTTCTGCCAGTCATGTACAAAGTTTCCGCTCACATCATAGTGATGCACGTGTTTCATTGCGCACCCTGACGGTATGACGCTATAAAAGCCTTTTGGGCGATGCTAATGTAAGAGGTGGATTGGGATATAATAACATCCTTGAACACGAGGGAGGGATTCAAAATATTCATAGTCATCCATGCCCACAATTGCTACAAAGAGGTCATAGTCTTGTGCAGCATCACGGATGCGCTCTCCAAGTCGTTTGAGGTGGTCAAAAAAAGGAAGCTCAGGAAAGCCAAGGGCAAGCACATCAAAACCATTTTCGCGTGCTGCTTCAAAAACGCGTGCATGTTTTTTTTGAAATTTGCGCAGTTGTTTATAGTCTTGTTTTCCTTTGTGTACAAGAATTTCAAGACCCACGCCAACGAGGGCTTCAGGGTATTCGGCGCGCAGATAACTAAGATAAAAGTGTTCGCGTGAAACGCATTCTTGACAGTCATGTTTCTCACCATACACGTAGATTTCAGGAACAAACATAACTTCCATTGAAGCTAGGAGCAAGTCAGGAATTTAAATATGTTTTTCACGGCTCACACGCGTGTTGCAGGTGGAATCTTTAACCAAATGAAAGCTTATGCATAGCAGTTAATCACTACGTTTGAGACGTGGCTTACAATGGAGATATGGTTTTGTTCAGGATAATAATATTCTGCGCTGCCCGGCACGTTATTGTTCTGGATTTTAAGTGGGTCGCAAAAACGAGAAAATACGGCGCACCAGGAGCGTAAGGATGCATCTTCAACTGTTTTATGATGGTACACGCGCACGTTTTCATCGGGTTTTGTAAACGCCCAAAACCCAAGCGCGATTTCTTTGGCAAAACCAGAGTAGTCAATAAGTGATTCAGAAAGATGATAGCCATTGAGCGGAGAGGCAAGTGTGTGGACCTCAAGCACGCCCTCAAAGATAAGTTTATTTGCTGAAAAAGACGCAATCACGCCGCCTGCGCTATGTGCAAAGATAATAAGTTTTTCAACATCAGCGCTTTGGGCAAACGTATTGAATTGATAGATAAACTCTGCACTCAACTCGCTAAGGGTGCGTGACGGGTCGTAGTCAAAATCAAAAAACGGAGCATTGCTGATGAGTTCTTTTCCCGAAGAAAACGTGTTGGGATTATGATCACCATACCCTCTCACATACACGTAACCCGTGCTAAGATTTGTGTCTAACGGGCATGCATAGGTAGTGGTTGTTACTTGAACATCCTCAAAAGAGTAACCTCCAAACAGGTTACCTATCTGAGACGTGAAGACGCTCTTTGTTATAACAAAAGCAACGGCAATGAAAATAATAATAACAGTGAAAACAAACACACTGGTAACGATATTTTTTAAAGAAAATTTGGTCATTAGCAGTTTCTCCAACGTACCAATAGTATACTGCTAAGAACACTTAAAGGTTTTTCCCACTCTCCCACCCCTGAGTAATCTTTAAATACTCCTCATAACTTGTAGCTCAACGTTAACGGTCAAAGTGTGTGGGGAAACACCCGATCCCTTTTCGAACTCGGAAGTTAAGCCCATGTGCGTTATCATCTGTACTGAATTCAATTTGGGAACATGGTAAACTGTTAACACTTTTTTATTTCATGGTTCGCAGTCGGTCAAGTGCTTTTGAGGTTTCTTTGGTGTTATCAAGCAAGTGCTTTGCTTTTCTTGAAAGCTCCATCATGATTTCATGGTCTGAGTATGGTTCTGTTATATCATTGAGCGCTGAGAGTGCCTGAAACCAGCAGCGCACTTCAACGTTATCAGAGTAGAGTGTTTCTTCGCCTGAAATAAGGTCTTGTTGGCGTTTGTCATACGTGTTTGGCGTGATTTTTGTGCTGTGCTCTTCAAGTGCGTGTTTCATTCGAAGCAAGTCTGCAATCACGTGTTCGTAGTAGCCTTCAAAATTAAATGCTTCAAATGATTGTTCAAGCGATTCTTTGAGCGCAGGAACGAGTGTCGGAACTTTGCGGGCAACACTTGCATATGCTTCTGATTTTTGCATGAATTTGTTGTATTTTGAATAAAAGTCAGTGTAGAAGTCTTCAATCACGCTATCCCCATCATGAAGGGCAAACTTATCAAGCACGCTTAGCATGGTGTGGGATTCTTCAAGAGGAATACCATACCTTTCGGAATCAACAAGCGAATGTATTTTAGTTATAACGCGCGAAACGTGTTCTGCCCGTTCTTTTGGATTAGCGGGCAGGGAGTTTTCAAATTCACGCTGGATTTCTTCTATAATTTCAGGCAGTTTCTCTGCGTTTTTTGTTTTAAACCAGCGGACCAAGTAACTCATTGCATACACCTTACTAAATGAGCTAAGAAACATGTCATCAAGTTCTGAGGTGTCACTCGTAAAAAAAGGGTGGTTTGCAAGCGCGGTAAGTTCAGAATTAAGCGAGCAAAGAACGGGCTTTGCGCGCTCGACTTGTTTTTCTGAAATAATAACGTCAGGAATGGTAAGCAGACCTTCAAGCGTTGCGGTTACCTGCATGTGTTCATGTTCACAAAAGAGCGCAGCAGTTTTAATGGTGCTTTGTCCAATAAACTTCCAGAAGGCAAGCCACTCATCGTTATTAAGACCCGCGGTAGGGTCATGGGGCTTGAGTGGTAAAAGACCATAGTCTTCTCGTTGGCTCTTACTTGTATACACATCAAAAAGTGCATTTTTTGTCTGATTAAGCATGTCCCAAACAAGGTCTAGTGCAGGAGCATAAAAGAGCGGTTTTGTTTGGGCAAGCTTTGGTATTACTTTTTCAAACGTTTTTTTGTACCGGTTAATTGGTCCGGTATTATTTTCAATTATGCTTGTGAGCACGCTTACGTGTCCGAGTTTCTCTTCCATAAACTCAACTTCGCCAATGGCTTTTTTGAATATGGATTCTTTTTTCTCATAGGTTCGTTTAAACGCATTAAACGATTTAGTGAGTGTTTTATCAAAGAGTTCAAGCGCGTTTTCCTTGTTAATCTTGTTTTTTGACACAAGCGACCATAATCGTGAATAGTCAAAATTGGTTCGCTCAACAAATGAGCCTTGCCCGGCAATTCTGCGTTTGAGCAGTTCTATTTTTTCAAGCAGTTCAAGATTTGCAAGTGCTTCAGTACTGTCCCAGCCAAGTGATTGCACAGATGCATACAAGTCATCTGAAAATGAAATAACATCAGTAATAGTTTTTGCGCACACACCATAATTAAACGCAATAAGACGGTCAATATCCTCTTTAACATCATGCCATGACGCATAGGATGCGCCGGTACGTTCGCTGAGCGCTTCAAGAGACATATTGTTTTTGAGCCGGTTAAATGAACGCGAATCCCTGCTTAAGTCTTTGAGCACGGCATGACCTGATTCAGCAACGCTTAAGGCAGTGATAGCAAAATCAAGCGAGTCTTTGATGCGAATCCAGTAGTGCAGATCTTGTGTTTTCTCACCAATGCTTGTTGCAACATATTTGTAAAACGAATTGGTTTCAGAAAACACTGCAGAAAGGTAGCGCGCGTACGCTGATTTAAGAGGAGATGATTGCGCATGCTCAAACGTATCTTTTTGAAGGTCAAGAAGGTGCAAGAGCACCTTTGCGCTGTACTGTTGTGGCTCCATGATTTATCGTTTTGTCACGCTTTTGAGGTATTTAAGAGAACGGTCAATAAACCATTCTTTCTTCTTTTGTTGCACAACGCTGTTGTATGACGCGCGGTTAAATGCGGGAACCCGAATTGAAAGGCGTGTGTTAAGATCTTTTGAAATCTTGTCATATGAGCGCAGTGCGTGTCCATGATAGTGAGCTTGAACAAAATAAGCAAGGCCTTTGGTAAGGGCAATATCATCCTGGTTTGACTGTTCATTATTCACAACGTGTTTTACCATGAGTTCTTCAAGCTTTGATGCGTGCGCTTGTTCTGGCATGATTGCAAGTGCGTCATTGGTTTTTCTAAAACCAACACCAAGAGGCGAGCTTTCCCACAAATTAATGGTTGCGTCATTTTGTATTTCACCAATAATGCCTACATACGCGCTTGATTTGTCTTGCAAAAAGTCTGCACTATCAAATTCAAGGTAATATCGAAGATGGCTTTCAAGCACAGGAAAGTTTTCTTCAATGTTTGCGCGCAAAGGGAGGTTTCGCGTTATGTCACTAAGTGCGTGATCAATAAAAAGCTGGTTAACAAGGATTTCAGGGGTTCGTGAAAGAAGTTTGTGCATACCCGTCACATAAAACGAGCCGAAACCAACTTCGCCATAGTCAAAGTTAAGGATTGTAGCGTGCTCGTAGTTGCGCAGGTGTGGGGGGTCAAGACGGAACAGGCCAACACTTGGAAGTGTTTTGAACAAAGAATTTTGTTCAACCGGGTCAGGGGTTGAATTGAATTTGAACGCGAGCATTGATGACTGTTCAAAGGGTGTTTCTCCTTGTCTGAGTGCGCCAAGCGCTTTTCCATATACATTTCCAAACGCCGCAGAATCAAATGAATCACTTCCTGTTTTTGACACGCTAAATTTCATAGTTGAATGCGGGATTTTAATGTCAAAAATTGTATTCAATCGGTGCGTATCAGGCTTGAACGCCTGAACGCGGTAAAACGGCGTAAATGGCGCTGAAAAGTGGTTGTGTTCGCCATTGTATTGGAGTGTGGTTCCATTATATTCTGCACGCAAGGAATCAATGAATGCATTAATATCACCAATGCCCTCCACATTATCAATTGCTTCATCTTTTTTGATAAGAAGCTCAAGCGTGTTAAACTCGTCTTTCCATGTTGTTATTTTTTTGTAATCAAACACATCAAAGTGTGGCTCAAACCGGCCATTATTGTTGTGGATGTAGGCAAGATACACATTTCCGCCAACACCCTGAGTGCTGCCGTCTTTATCCTTAAATGACGCAGTAGTTGCTTTTAGGTGTGCAATAAGCGATTTTTCTCGCGTAAACGAGTTGCGCGTTTTGTATTTGAAAAAAGAGGTATCATCCTCAGTAAGGTCGCGAATTTCTTTACCAGTCTCATTATACCCGCACCCATCAACAGCAAAGAGAAGGGGTGCATCATGCGCCCCTGCTGCATGCCGGTCAAACACATTATTAAAGTGAAACATGGCGCCAGGAGATTCTGAAGAATAAAGTGCTGGCTGGTTTTCTGCGTTCATACCTCCCATAAGAAGAACACCCAGGTGCATAGGATAAAAGTATGCAAGCTTTTTGAATACGCTGGAACTGAATTCTGCAAGCTCCTCAACGCGGGGAATGCTTTTTGGATTGTCAAGGCCAAGCGAGATTTGGCGAAAAGCCATTTCTTTTGCTGAAGCACGTTGGGTGATTGCTTCAATCTCGTAGAGAGGATAAACATAGCCTGTTCCCGCGCTTATAACAAGCGGATTAAGGTATGAGACCTTTTGAGACGAAAGAGTTGCCTGGCGAAAGCCTGCTGAGGTCATTGAATCTGCGCTTACCATCACACCATCACGGTATTGGCTCATCAGAAGAACTGTTCGTGACTCATTAGAATGCTGATTTTTGCCTTCTTTGAAAAAATGGTCCAAAACAGGCGTTTTTTGATCCCACTCAGATAACTGGTCTGCAAGTGTTTTTCGTTTATACGAGAGCAAGGGCTTGTTCATGCTCTAGTTGTTGTGAGAACAATTTAAATTAATACTTGTACTCTAACCCCACTATGCAAGGATAATTAGCTAAAAAGTGCTACATCTTTGCCAAGTGCTTGTCCTGGAAGACCTTTTGAAAATCGAGCAATAACTGCGCCAGAATTTCCGTGCACACGGGTAATAACGCCGTGGAGTTCTTTTCCGCTTGATGTGGTGTACACGACTTTTCTGCCTAGGTATTTGTTTGCGTCTTCTTTGCTTTTTGCCCCAATATTGAGAATGATTTGGTTTGGGGTTTGGGTTCTTCGACCTTGACGGTAATTAAGTATTCGTGCGCTTTGTTTTGCTACTTTTTTGTCTGTCATCGTTGTGCAAGACCTTCTTCAATGATTTTTTGTGATTCGTCTGCAGTTTCTGCTACTGGTTTGCGTTCAACATCTATGAGTCCTTCTCTTTTAACCTTTTTGCTTTCTTCTTTCTCTTTGTCTTCAGCAATCTTAAATTTGTACGTTTCGCCTTTCTTTTTTCGTTCTTTTGAGAGAACATCTTCCATTTTCTTCACAAAATCAGTTGTTTTTGCAAGATAATCATCAATTGCTTTGCCCTTAATCTCTTTGAGCGTGCCATGTTCGGTTTGTTTGTACACGTCAACAATTTCTCGTGCAATATCGGCATATTTTTGTGCAAACAACTTTTCTCCAACAAGTTTTTCTAGAAAATCAGCAATTTCACGCGGTGCAGGGGGGCGGTACCCGCGTTCCATGAGCACGGCTTGGCCTGCTGCTACAATGCTTTGTTCCATGTTGTAAATGAGTTTGCGATTAAGCATGTCTTCAGTGAGGCGAAGCAGTTCTACTGACATGAGAATGTGCCGGTCAATTGCTTCGCTTGAAGGAGTGATAAGTCCTTGTTTAAAAATAAGCTGTACAGGAAGAAAAAAGCCAGTGTCATATAAGGGGATGCCTGTTCGCATCACCGTGTACATGACCGGGTTTCCATGGCGGATGTATTCCCAAAATTCAGTAAGCAAGTAGGGTTGGGGGTGTATTTTTTTGTCAGTGACGTACGCTACTTCAATAAGGCGCTGGAAGAGTTTGTCTTTGAGTTGTCCGCGCGTCATACGGGTAACATCAGTATCATCAACAATAACGGCAACGTCAATGTCTGAGTTTTTGCCTCGTTTTGTTGAACCAAAGGCAACTACACTTTTGATATATCTGCCAAATTTTTGCACAACTTTTACTGAGTACTCGTTGAGGATTTTGAGTTCACGTTCTTTGAGAATGTCGCCTGCAGTGCGTTTCATTCCTTGTTTTGTGCCAAGTTCTTCCTGCATGCGGTGCATTTTTTGCAAAAGCTCAACACCAGAGAGGTTTCCCATGCCTGGCACGTTTGCGTCTTGGGCTGCTTTTTGGGCTTGCATAGCTTTAAGAACATCTTCTTTAGATGGTTCTTCTGGTTTCTGTGGTTGTTTTGCTTTTGATTGTTTTGGCATAAGAAATTACCTTATTGTATAGCAAGTAAGTACGCAGGTTTTCTTTTAAAAGTTTCTATTGGTATGCAGGCGCGCAAAAACCACCAATATGTCTCAATAGGTCTCAAAAAACGTAACATTTAAATATTCTGAGACAGTTTTGACCACTCATAAGTGACAAAATCTTAACATTTGTTGGGATTGCGTCATTTCTACATTCCCTCCCCAAACGGTCGCTTCGGCGACCGTCCCCTTTATGTTCTTGCGCACGCTTTAAAGGCACTACCGCAATACTTAAAAAGCAGTTATCACATACTTAGCGCGGGAAACATAATATGGCAATGAATCTATCCCAATCAGACCTTGAGCAACGTCTTGCTGCTCAAGAAGACGCTCGCAGACCGCAACGAGCGCGAAACGTTCGGCCTAATCTTATCAATCCTGTAGCAACTGAACATGAGATGCCCTATGGTGCGCTTACTATTGCGGGTGTAGATAATTTTGATATTATTGGTGCTGTTTCTATGCCCGTCTATGCAAATGCGTATCTTGAAGGGGAACGCAAAGATGCCTGGAAAGACTATCTTATTTGGCGTCTCAACTTATCACAAGAACATCAAAATACCCTTGATACAAGTATCATTAAAGAAGGTGCAAATGCGTACCGGAAAGTTTTCCAAAAAGTGTTTGGAAAAACAGAGACCGAAGCAAAAGAGTTAGTGAACACTTCAGCGTATGAACTTATGGTTAAGGGGTGGGATAGTTTTTCAAAACTCAAAATTCTTCCGGATTACTCGGTTACTGAAGGTCTTGAAGCAAACATGGAAAACGCAGAACTTGTTGCAGCTCGTATTGATTTACTTCTCTCACTTTATCGTATGATGACTGGAAAAAAGAACGCGGGCGTTAACGATTACGAGCGCTTCCTTGCAGAAGATATGAATGAAGAAGAAATTCTCAACATTCCATATCAACGCAGAGATGAGCCGGCTCAAGAGCAACGAGTTACACCTGAATCAGACGAATCTAATCTTGAAGAGATGCTAGACAATTCAGCTGAGACTTCAGCGGAAGCGGTGCAAGAAGAGACTGCGTTTCCGCAATACCTGCAGGACGCAGATACAATACTAGACACAAACGTGGCACAGGATAACATGGTTGAAAACGAGCCAATACATAATGTTCAACTAACGCAGATTCCTCACAATGACGTAGAACACGTTGAAACACAACCTCTTGTTCAAAGACGTTATAATGAAGAGGAGCATAATTGGACTGAAGAAAACGCTCAGTAAATGCCAAGTTCTTTTTTGATTCGCTCGTAGTAGTCTTCTGTTCGTTTTTTAAGCATATCAAATTCTTTTCCAGAAATCACATTTTTTTTGCGGTAGAGAATGTTTTTAGTAAGCTCGTACAAGTACGCAACAAGCTCGCGGTCCTCTTTTTTGAATGCTTTGTACTTGCTCATGGGCTTAACCACATGTTCAGGACTCAGGGGAATTTCTCCCTGCTTCATTAAGTACGCGTGCGTAATGTCTATTGCACCCCAGTACAAATCAATCACGGCTTGCAGCATTTTCAGGTTTGCATTAAACAAAGCTTTTGGCGCCATACTCGCATAATTGTGAATACTCTCCCCAGATGGTCTGATACGGCCCTGGAAAAGCATGCGCTGCATTGGGTTAAAAAATCCATGGTCAATGAGCGCAACACCATCACGAAGAATGTTGATAATGACCGGGTCACCATTTCGCGTGAATTCCCAAAACGAAGTGAGCGCGATGGTGTGCACGTGCAAGCGGTTTGAGACTTCGACAATGATTTTTTCAGTGATGATTTGATACGCGTCAAGCAATTCCTGACTAAGATTCATGCGCACATCATCAATTACCGTAAGAATGTCAACATCACTTTCGGCGCCCATAGTTTCTTTGGTTGTCGAACCAAAGAGAACAGCAACTTGTAGAAATTCTCCAAACTCTTGGTGAAGTTTTTTTGCGAATTCTCGCGCTATAGCTAAATTTTGTGCATGGTAATATTCGAGATTAGGCGTTTCAAACCCTTCTTGTCTGAATTCCATGATTGCTTATTTCTTCTTTGACTTCTTTTTTGAACTCTCTTCTTTTGCGCCACCCATTGCGTAGCCTTCAAGGGTTTCTTTGAGTCGTTCCACTTTATTTTCTACTTTTTTCTTGCTGTTTTTGTAGATAAAGACTGTTTCAGCAACAGCAGTTGCAAGAAGTCCAAAAAAGACCATTCGTTTGAATTTTTTAATAATCCCCATACCCTTATTATGAGTAGTTGGTTGTTAAAAACATTACTCCAAAGGCAGTTCTTCCCATGTTCTAAAATCAGGCTGAAGCATTTCAGGAACCGCATCTCCTGCAAGAAAATGGGGCGTGTATGTTCTAATGTTGTTGTCAAAGTAGTGAAGCTTGTCCCAAGTCTCGCCTGCTTCGCCGCCAAGAACCGTTGCTTGATTGTACACGTGCGGGTTGAAAAGACGCCATGATTCAGTCACTTGTTTTGCTGACTGGCTTCGCGGGCCGCCAAAACCTTCACTAATAATAGGGATTTTTCCTTCATATTTTCTGATGCGGTCAACTACTTTTTTGAGCGGTACAATTCCCTGGCCTGGAGGAAGCGAGTCATCTTCATAGCCAAAGTGGTCGCTTACGTGCACTTTTTTGATAATGCCCTCTTTTGCAAGGGCTTCTGCTTGGTCTGCAAGCCAGTCGTCAAAATTCTTTTTTCCTTTGCCTTCTTCTTCCCAATACCGGCGCCACATTCCTGCGTGCGCAACATCAAAACACGCGCCAATAAATTCTTCTGACATGCTCTCCCGTTTTTTCTTATCAGACACGTCATGAGCGATTTTTTGTTCAAACTCTCTTCGCGAGCTTTGAATAACGTTCCTAAGCTCATCGGGGTGAGAACCATAGAATTTTGGGAAAATGTTTTCTGGATTAATCATCACTTTTTTTCCGGTGTCTTTGCTGCGCTGGTATGAATGGTAAGCAAGGTCTGCTATGCCATCAACGTTTTGTTTGTGCGCAAACTTGGTGAGCGGCTGGAGACGAAGCGGGTAGTTTTTATCATCAGAGTGCAGGTAGTCTTCAGTTTGTTTTAAGCTCCCCCACGCGTTTGCCGCGCGTTCCATTGCAGAATGTTGTTCATGTTCAAGAAGAGAGTATTGTTCATTGATTCGTTCTTTTGCAGAACTCCATGTTTCAGGTCGTCTAGGGTCAAAGCTTGAACCAAAACTGAACTGTTTGTTCATAAGCGTATCTGCCTTATGGGTAAGTTCACGCAGTTGTTGAGCAGTAAGACTGTTCGGGTTTTTTCGCCCAGTAATATAGTCAATGAGCGCGCCATCCTGTCCAGGTTTACCAAGCAGTTCTAATTGTTTGTGTCGTTCTTCTGATTGCGCTGCCCAACGGTCATATTCTGATTGTTGGAGCACTTCATTTTGGCGCAAATAATGGAGAAGCGCGATATCTGCGCCGGTATATTTTTTTGATTCCTCTCCTTGAAAACCGGGCAATTGTCCTATTTTTATTTTTTCCTCAAAAAAACGTGCCGCCTGATCAAAAGTAACAGACCCTCCTTTAAACCCCATTGTATCAGGGGTATAATATTGAATTCCTTTAGTCTCAGGATCATAGCGATAATTGTAGCGAGTTCGTTTTTTTCCTGTTGAATCAGTATAGTCAACTTTATCAAGAATAGGCAAGCGCACTTCCTGGTCTCCAGAAACTTGGTGCACCATTTTACCGGTTTTCATGTCAACAAAATCATAACGGTCAAGACCCTCGGGTTTAAGACGCGTGTCACCAATTGATTGTATGGGGCGGGGCGTTCCAATAACATGAACCGTAATACTATCTGCACCAATGTCATGGGCAAAATCAACGTTTGCACGTAACTCATCCATGTTGCGAGCGCGCTGATACGCGTCAACACCCTGCTGGCCAAGCGGTGACATGCTTGTGCTTGAACCACTGTGAACGGTGAGCGCTGCTTTGTTGACTTGCGCAAGCTCTTTTATTTCCTGGCGCTGCTCTTTGCCGTAGCCTGCTGAAGGAATTGGTCTGCCACTCCCGCGCGCGGCAAATGCTTGGCCCGGGTCTGCTACGTTTATTTCAATCAGTTTTGCGCCTGTGCGAAGCTGCGCGTCAACACCCTGCTGCGCTTCAGTCATGGGCGCAACAGTAGTACCTAGTTCCGATGGGTAGTAGCGCGCGTCCATTGCATTAAGATAATTTGAATCAAAGCGAACCATAGCGTATTCTTGTTAGTATTCATGCAGGGGCTAATATAAGAGTTTTTCTTTATTTTTTTCCCGCTTTTTCTCAGCTGATTCGTGTTTTTCATCAGCAATGTGTTCAAGTGATGAATCATACTCAACGCCACGCGGAGCTGAATCATATTCTTCATGGGTTTGGCGTTCATACAAACCATCGCCAGGAGTGTATTGTTCGGTGTAGAGTCCTTTTTTTACGGAAGGCGGGCCCGCATAAAACGAACCTGAGTGAGAGTCTGATGCAGTGAATTGAGGGGTGTAGAGTCCGCCTGCTTCTCTTGACTTTTTGATAACTGGTTTTTGTTCTCCTTCAAGCAAGTTTTGTAAGTGCTCATCTCGTTCAAGTTTGTGAGCAGTTTGCTGAATAACGCGCAAGGGAGGGAGGCGAAAGTCAACTGTTTTCTTCTCATTTTTTTGTTTTATGACATAATCAATGTACAAGTACATAACCGCACGAAATTCCGGGTCTGCTTCTTTTGCTGCGCGTCGTGCAAGAAACAAGAGTTTTTCGCTAAAAGGAAGTTCTTTACACTCATCTAGCAGGTTTTTGAGTTTTTTTAAGAGTTCTTCTTCGCGCATCATGGTCGTGCAAAGCCGCGGCTTTGTTTGAATAAGTCATACACTTTCCATAAATCGCCATCCTCATATCCTGACGCAACGGTGGTTTCAGCGCTTTCTCGTTGTTTTTGTGCGTCAAATTTTTGTTGCATCTTGAATATGCGGTGAAATGAGGGCCCATTCTTATTTTTTGGTTTTTTCAAATACCCAAAAAAAGGGAACACATTAAGAAATGAGTCTAAGATTTGTTCTCCAAACTTTTTTCGTGTTTTATGCTCTTCTTTTTTCTTTTTTGGATACAACTTTTCGTAATCATCATTCATAACGTGAATCAAATCATCTTTGATGTCAGCAAGCGATTCATTAATGTGTTTGATAAGAAAGTCAAAAAGTTCTTCGTCTTCTTTTGCTTTTTCTTTAGCCCACTCGTCTTCAGTATACACGTGCGCGCTGAGTTTTATTTCAACACGTCCGCGGTGCACAAATCCTTTTTGGTAGTTTTGTTGGAACGCTTCTGCGGGTGTGGTTCGTTGCGTGAAATTTGCTTTGATTACTGCAATGTTTTTGCCAAATTTTTTCTCATCTTTTTTCACGCCGTCAAGTGAGAGTTCAACCCACGCGGTTTCAAAAGAAGAAACGAGTTCAGGGCGTTCTTCTTGAATGTCTCGAAGTTTGCTTATAGCGCGAAGATAGGGCTTTAACCATTCTGCGTAGAGACGCAGTTGTGAGATGTGGGTTCGAAGCATGTTTTTTGTAACTTTAAGGCGTACGCGCAATTCTTTTTCTGAACGCTCCCGCCATGCTACGAATTGCGAGAGTTTTCGCTTTAACGTGTAGGCAAGCTTTTCTGAGATATCATATTTTCCAACAATGGTGTCAACCTCATCTGCGTTTTGTACGCGCGTAGTGTAAAAATAGTCAGGTAATGGCGCAAACCCCACTTGGCTTGCAAGACCTAATACTGATGCCGGGTTTTTTGTTCCTTGTTCAACAAGCGTAACCCAAATATCTTTGAGTGCTGAATCTGCTGCTGAATCTCCTTCTTTTGAGCGGTCGTAAAAGCTTAAACGCTCCTCAGTAATGGTAACGGTTCGCACAAGCTTAAAAAGGTCTTTGACCATGCCATTGAGCGTGCCCATAAGCTGCATGGCGCGTGATTCTTGTTCGCCACGGCGTCTTGCCATGTCCCCCCAGAAACTGCTCATCTCAGATGAAGCATACACATCTTTTGTTTTGCTCACGTCATAGCCTTGCACGCGCATGAGTGAGAGTATTTTAAAGTAGTGTGATTCAAGGCCTTCGCCAATGTTATCTATTTCAATGGTGTATGATTCAAGCGCGTCACTACTCATTACTTGTTTTATGAGCGTTTGTACGTTAATAATTGTTTTGGGCAAAAAGGTTTTTATGAGAAGAGTGTTACTACATTCAGTATGGGATTGTTGGACTTTCTAAAGCGTGGAAAAAAAGAAGATGAATTCAATCTTGGCGCGTCAAGCAATGACCTTGGTCTTGGAAATAATGAACTCCCACCACTTCCCGAACAAGAGTCAATAGGGCTTTCAGCTCCGCCTGCATTGCCTGAAACATCGCGTAATCCAGACATGCTGAGTTCAGGTATTTCACAAAACCCAACCGTAAGCCAAGCCCGAAGAATTGAGCCGCTTGCACAAGCACCGCAACCATCACAAGGGGATGCGGGTTCTCAATTGCTTGATGCGCGCATAGAAGCGTTGAAAGCAAAGATAGAAGTGGTTGACCACAAGCTTGATTTGATTATTTCAAAAATTGATCGCATGTACTAAAGCTTTTAATAGACGCGCATTACTTTTTGGTGTTAATGGTTTTTGATTCAATTGTGCAATTTGTGTACCATTATTTTTGGCGTCCCTACGAGCAAAATTTAGGATACAATTATGTGAACACGTTTACGTATGGGATTATTCTTATTGGCTTGCTTATTCTTGGTGATAAGGTTCTCAAACGTTTTAATATCACGTTCACACGCAAAATGGCATTTAGTCTTATTCCATTCATCTTATTTGGTTCAACCGTGCGCGTGCTTCGCGACGCCGAAATCTTGCCACGCACGTTTTTTCTTGTCACACCAAGTATCTATCTTGTGATTGGTGCCATTATTATTGGGTGCTTTTTTATTTCGCAAAAAACGCGAAACCCGGAAAAATCCTTATTTATTATGGGAAGCGTGCTATGGCTTCTGGCATTGTTTGGTTTTGAGCTTCGAAACCCGCTTTCCCTGCTCTACATTCTTGGGCTGTTTTCAGGTATCCTATGCGGTCTTTTTGTCTTGCGAAAACTAACGGGCTTCTTACGTAACTGGCTTGATTTTGCCGCGCTCTCCGCTCACTTTCTTGATGCTACAGCAACGTTTATCACCCTTGATGTGTTTGCATACTTAGGATACTGGGAGCAGCATCCACTCACGCGCCTCATTGGCGGGCTTGGCGGAAGTTATGTGTGGTTTTATGTAGCAAAACTCTACGTGCTTGTCGTGATATACGTTATCAATAAGGATGTGAAAGATGAAGGATTTAAAAATCTGCTCAAGTTTGCAATCCTCACATTGGGCCTTGCGCCAGGCGTACGTGATTTGCTGCGTCTTGCCATGCTTGTCTAACATCACTATCTTTTTTAAGCTAACGCAGTCAAGGCTATACTAAACATGGATGAAGAGGATTTTATTGATGATGCGCGCACTATTGGAAAACAAGTGAAAGCTGATGATACACTAAGCGCACACATCCGATTTCTTCTTAACGCCTTTTTTGAGGATACGCCTGTTGCTGCTGAGCACGTGTTGCATGCAGGCCGCAATTCAAGCGTGTTTGCGCTTCCAAAAAAAGTGCGTCTTGAAAACAAGTCGTTTCGTTTGTGTTTGAAAGTTCGCAAGGAATTTTATGCACGTGATGATGCTGCAGGAAGCGAAGCCTATCTGTATTACGCGCTTTTCAAAGAGTTTTGCAAAAAAGGTTTGGCCCAAAAACTTATAGATGCGCAAGGATTTTTCGTGCCTCGTGTGGTATTTGTAGTAAAAAGCGGCAAGCAGTATGGTATTGTCATGGAGGATGTGTCAAACAAGCGCGCGTACCCTCTTATTGACCCGGTAACACAAGGCCTTGGTTTTACTATTGTAGCATCATACCTAAAGGGGATTTCATTTAGAGAATTAGTAGCACCAGTAAACGCAGCGTTGCATACATACGTTGACCCGCACATTATAAAAGACGAATCTGGCGGGCGTATTGTGTTTTTGGACCTTGATTTTGCCCTAGGGCAGGGGCGTTTTGATTATGCCGAATTTCTTAATGTAACCCAGATAGATATTAGTCAATAAAGTAGTGTCCTGATTTTTTTTGTTCGCGGTCTTTGACGCTATCAAGCTTGTTTGCGCGCGGCCGTTTTGTTGTGTCCTCTTGTCTAAACGTAATGCCAACTTGTGCAAGAAACGCGTTCATGGCATCAGCAACAGGTGAGGGCCCATGCGTTTTTGTTTTTCGCCCGGGCTCGCCTAAAAACGCCATTGCCTTATCACTTAGATAATGGAGAAATAAAAGGTCATGGTCAACAATGAATGCAGTTTTTGCATTGAGTTGTAACACGCTTTTGATTGCTTTCGCTACGTTGATGCGCTGCTCAACATCCAGATATGCGCTTGGCTCATCAAGCAAGTACACGTCAGCATCAGCACAAAGGGTGAGCGCAATATGGACTTGTTGGAGTTCTCCGCCACTTAGTTGTGAAATAGTTCGCTCATAGAGCCGCTCAATGTTAAGGTGTTGATTGATTGTTTTAAAAGATGAACTGTTAAGCTTAATATGTGATGAAAGAAAAGAAAACACATTTTGTTCATCACGAGGGAGGTGCTGGGGTTTGTAGCTTACGCGTGCTTTTTTGTCAAAATTGCCTTTGTCTGCTTTTATCTCTCCTGCAAGAATGTTTACAAAGGTGGTTTTTCCCGTTCCGTTTGCGCCAACAATGCCGATCACTTCTTCCTCGTGCGCTGTGCCTGATGTGATTGTAAGCGAAAACAAGTCAAAGTGTTTTTCACCATCATCCCATGCAAGCAGGGTGTGTTTTTGCACTGATTTTGTTGCAGGCTTTGTCATGAATTTGATTTCATAATCTCTAAAACGAATGTTTTCTGTGCGCAAATAGCCTTTCAGGTAGGTGTTGATACCATCTTTTGTGCTAAGAGGCGTGCTTACTACACCATAGACGCCGGGTGTTCCATACATAATGTGCACAATGTCAGCAAGGTAGTCGAGCACGACAAGGTCGTGTTCTACAACAAACACACCTTTACCTTTGTCAGCACGTTCACGGATAAGGGTTGCAATGCGAAGTCGTTCTTTCACGTCCAAAAACGAGGTTGGTTCATCAAAAAAGTAGTAGTCTGCGTCCTTAAGTAGTGTTGCTGCTATTGCCACTTTTTGGAGTTCTCCGCCGCTGATATGGGCAATATTTGAATTAAGAATAGGGGTAATATCCATGCTTTTGGTGACCTCTTCAAACGCGCCGCGCTCATCAACATTTTTGAGCAGCTCTTGAACGTTTCCTTTGAACACTTTTGGAATATCATCAACATATTGGGGTTTGTATGCTACCTTAAGGCCCGTAGCAAATAGTGTTTTGAAGTAATTTTGCGTTTCTGTTCCTCTAAATCGTTGAAATATGTCCTGGTCAGTTGCTTCTTCTTTTCCAAGATTGGGCCGAATCGTTCCGTTTAGAACATGAAGAATCGTGGTTTTTCCAATACCATTTGGTCCAAGCAGTCCAACAACGCTTCCGCGTTTTGGTTGGGGGAAGTTAAAGACGCGAAACGCATTTTGCCCATACTGGTGAAGCGGGTTTTCTTTCATTTCAGGCAGGTTAATGATTTTGATAGCGCCAAAAGGGCATTTTGCTGCGCAAATTCCGCAACCAATGCAAAGTTCTTCGTCAATAACCGAGAGGTTGTCTTTGAGTTGAACCGTTTCTTTTGCACCTGCGCGAACTTTAGGGCAGAAGTTATGACACTCAAAACTACACTTATCAGGCGTGCAGATTTCTGGGTCAACAATTGCAATGCGCATAGTCAAACTAGACGGGATTGTGTCATTTAAATGTTTTATTTACTTGGTTCTTATCAATCTTTGTGCGAGAACATTTCAAAAACAGTGTCAGCATGTGATTTAACTAATGTGTAAATGTCTTGAGAAGATTGAACATCTTCATTTTCAATTAAAAACATTTGAAGCGGTGTTTCAGTTTCTCCAAGGGGTGCGTAAAACGCAACATAACCACGATTGCCATCAGGCATTGCCACTTTCAAAAACATAGTCATTGCATCAGGTTGTCGGTAAAAACTCATGTTTCTGCGTTCAAGTCCTGCACCTTCAATAAGATGCTTCATTTCTGAGATTGCGAATTTCATATCTTTTGCCGCTCCTTTGTAGCCTTGTTTTTGGCCTTCAAAAATTCGAACAGAACTTCCACCCATTTCTTCAACAAGAGTTTCAATGTTTCGAGCGTTTAGACCAAAAATGGTTTTGCTTTCATCAATGTTTGTTGGTTGGCTGCTCTCATGTAGCCCGTCTTCTCCTAAGTAGTATGCTCCAATAGGGAGATAATTCTCATCGAAAATAAATGAGGTAACGGCCATAACTTCCTAGTCTTCAAAGTCATGCTATTTAACACTTTTGGTGGAAACAGGATATCCGACACCAACCATTTTGAAGCGCTTTTGGTGTTTTTGATACCATAATGTATCCACATAGCTTAGATGCGTGTTTGAGGCAATGTGTGAATGAACAAATAGTGTTTTAATTTCATGTTTTGCAATTAGGAGAAAATAAAAACGGTTAAATATGATAAGCAAATGGCATGTTTTGGGATGGAAAATTATCATACGGTTTCATTAGAAATTCTCTCACACGGAGGGTACACAAAAAACAGAACGGGCGTGGACACTATCACCCTCTTTCGACCTGATAAATACAAAAAATTTGACCTGCAAAAAGGCTTTCCGCTTCTTACAACAAAGAAAATGGACGGGCCGTTATGGAAGTCACTTGTAAGCGAATTAGTATGGTATATTTCAGGCAAGACAAGTATTAAGGAATTTAACAAACATAGCGGAATTTGGAAGGCGTGGGATCTTGGTGGAGAGGATGTGGGCGCTGCGTATCCTTGGCAATTAAGACAGTATGAGGGCGTTGATTTCAAAACAAAACAAGTAATTAAAATCGACCAGCTCAAAAATCTTGTTGAAGGAATCAAGCAAAGCCCGCAAAGCAGACGCCACATTATTAGTTATTGGAATCCTGCACAAGTTCGCCAAGGAATTGATGTTGGGCTTCCAGCATGCCATGCATTTTATAATTTCCATGTGCAGGATGGCAAGCTGAGTTTGTCAATGACACAGCGTTCATGTGACATGTTTTTGGGGGTTCCGTTCAACATTGCGCATTCCGCACTTCTTACTCACCTTATTGCGCGTGAAACAGGTTTGGGTGTTGGACACTTTGCGCACACACTTGTGAACGCGCATTTTTATTGTGGCGCAGGCGAACATGGCGAGTTTTATAAGCAGAATATTGGCACAATCCAAACAAAACTTGGAGCAGTTCAAAGTCAAGAAGACTATTTAGGGATAAAAGATTTTATTGAATCAAACGCGCCTGCAGAGAAAGAGGGATTACAGCAAGACCATGTGACGGGTATTCTTGAGCAACTTGCACGAGAGCCATACACGCTTCCAGTGCTTGATTTAAGCAACCTTGCCACGGGCTTGTTTGACTTAACTTTTGATGATGTAGCAAAAATAAAGCTCAAAGAGTATCAGTCACATCCTCGAATAAAACGTGATATTGCCGTATGAGCCTTGAATTAATTGTAATTGCCGCAGTTTCAGAAAATGGAGTTATTGGTAAGGATAACTGTCTGCCATGGAATATCCCACAAGACCTTGCACGTTTTAAGCAACTAACAAGTAATCATCCCATTATTATGGGAAAAAACACGTATGAGTCAATTGGGCGCGCGCTTCCGCATCGCTTGAATATTGTGCTTTCAAAAACGCGTTCAGACTTTGCAGGAGCACACGCGTACACCTCATTAGGCGATGCGATTAACGATTTGTCAAATAATTCGCCCCCTGCAGCCGGGATTGATTACTCTCAGGTATTTGTTATTGGAGGTCAAAAAATTTACCAGGAAGCCTTGCTATTAGCAGACCGTCTTGAAATAACGCATGTATATCAAACAATTGAAGGTGAAAAAATTGCACGATTTCCAAGGATTGGAGAGGAATGGCAGTGCATTACACAAGATGAGCATGAGGGATTTGCATTTGCTACATACGTGAAGAAGCATGCATGATTTTGACAAGGTAGAGGCGTTCAAAATCAAACTTTTTTGTTTCAAGAAGGTCATAGCAATAGCCAAGTTCGCGTATTGCACCAAACGTCTCGTCCGCCTGTGAAAGCGATGAGACCGTGATAAGTATCACTCCTTCTTTGCTTAGATGTTTTTTTGCTTGTTTGAGAAAATTAATGGTTATTTCATTGCCTTTCTTGCCACCCATCAAATCAACACGAATTCGTTGCTCATTTGGAAGGTAGGGTGGGTTAAATGACATGAAATCAAAGGTTTCATCAATGTTTTCAAACAGGTTTGAAAGCACGGTAGTGATGGTTACTTTATTGTGTTCTGCATTTTTTTCAGTAAGGCTGAGCGCGAGCGGGTTGAGATCAGCGCACGTTACCGTACAGCCGCGAAGTGCAGCACCTATGCCAAGAATGCCGCTGCCGCAACCCATGTCCAGCATGTTTCCTTTGCAAAGCGCTTTAACATGCCAAAGAAGCGCAAAGGAATCTTCTCGTGGTGAGTAAACCATATCATCCCATGTTTCAAGTCTCATACGTGCTGTGAAAAAAAAACGTCTGGGGTATAAAAGCGTTATCAAAAATTTATTCTAAATTCAAGACCCTGCTCAAAAAAACCTAATCGTTTGTAAAGTTCGTGCACGCGTGGTTTTTCGTGGCGAATTGTGCAAATGAGTTTGTAACAATGTTGCGCGCGCGCTTCAGTTATAAGTTCTTCAACAAGTTTTGAACCAATACCTTTGCCGCGATATGGTTCTTCTACAAAGACATCTTCCATTAATCCAAACGGCTGCGCGTGTAAATCATTGTAAAGCAAGTACAAATATGCGTGAGCAACAATTTTTGTGTTATCATACAGGATAAGCTTCATTCCAGATAGTATTAATTTTTTTTCGAGTTCAAACACAAACAGGTATTGAACAATTGCGTGTTATAAAAATTAAGAACTTAACGTTCAGCGTTGTCTTTGAGTGTTTCTTCTAAGCCTTTTTTTGCAAGTAAATTAATCCAGAGAAAGTTTCTTCTTTGTTCCTGAATCGTGGTGCCATACGTTACTCTAAATCCTTGTTTGTTTAGAAGTTCGCGCAATTCGCTTATCGTGTAGTACGCAAAGAATCGAGCGTGGCCTGAGTGAGTGTATGTTTCTTCTTCATATGATTCACCGCTACCGCCTCGAAGAGCAATCGCAAGCGTGCCGTCATCTTTGAGTGTTTTGTTAAATTCGCTCAATACAAGAGGACATTGCTCTTTTGGAATGTGTAACAGAGATGCCATGCTCAAAATGCCATCAAATTGGAAGGAAACATTTTTTGAAAAATCGCGCATATCAAGTTTGTAGAGTTTTGCATCGGGTGCGTTTTTTCGCGCAAGTGCAAGTTGGCCTTCACTTAAGTCAAATCCATACGCAGCATACCCTTTTTTGCAGAAGTAAGCAAGAGACAAACCGGGTCCGCACCCACTATCAAGAATGTGTTTTTGTTGTCCTAAACTAGGTTCACCCACATGTGAAAGAAAGAGGTCTAAGAATTCTTGGTACGGTTTAATAGACGCATTCGCGCGCGTATAGGACTTGGCAATTACATCATACGTATCAATTGTTCGAGTCACCGAGTCTTTGTCCATGTGAGTGTTGTTTGCAAAAATGTTATTTAAATAAATCGAAAGGCAATCAACACTTAAAGGCTTAAATATGAATTCATGTATTTTTGTTTGAAGAGACATGAAAATTGGTATTGTGGGAAAGCCATCAGCAGGTAAATCAACCCTCTTTAAAGCGGCAACTATGGTTGATGTTGATATTGCTAATTATCCATTTACCACCATAAAACCAAACCACGCAGTAGGGTATGTACGCGTGAAATGTGTTGAATCCTTTTTTAATGTTACGTGCAATCCGCGTGAAGGTTTTTGCATTGATGGAGAGCGTTTCGTGCCTGTTGAATTAGTTGATGTTGCCGGTCTTGTTCCCGGTGCGCATGAAGGCAAGGGCATGGGCAACCAGTTTTTAGATGACTTGCGCCAAGGTGACGCTTTGATTCATGTTGTTGATGCTTCAGGAAGCACAAATGAAAAGGGAGAGAGCGTGCAGCCAGGAACACATGACCCTGTTCGTGATGTCACCTTTCTTGAAGAAGAGCTGGACATGTGGTTTTTTGGCATTCTTAAAAAAGGTTGGCTTACCTTTGCAAAAAGTGCTGGGGCAAAGGAGGTACATAAAGCAGTTGCAAAGCAAATGAGCGGCCTTGGCGTGAGTGAGGACTTAGCAAAGGACGTGCTCTTAAGACATCCGCTTAGTGAACGTGTGCGTGACTGGACAGATGCGGATTTGAAAGGTCTTGCGCGAGTGCTTCGCAAAAAAACAAAGCCAATCATTATTGCAGCAAATAAGATGGATGTGGTAAGCGGGAAAGATGGTTTTGAACGCCTGAAAACAGCATTTCCGCAATACACCATTATTGCGTGCAGTGGCATGGCTGAAGTCGCGCTCAAAGAGCTTGACAGAGCAGAAAAAATCAAATACATCCCCGGAGACGCTCATTTTGAAGTGACGGGTGCGCTTGATGAAAAACAAAGAGCAATTACTACCTTCATCAAAGAACATGTGCTTAACGTGTTTGGCACAACCGGGATTCAGTCTGTTTTGAATACAACCGTATTTGATGTGCTCAACTATGTGTATGTGTTTCCAGGAAGCGCGTCAGGCAAGCTTGGCGACAAGCACGGCAACATTCTTCCTGACTGCTATTTACTGCCTCCAGGCTCAACTGCACTTGATTTTGCGTATCATGTGCATACTGACTTTGGCAAGAAATTCATCAAAGCAATTGATGTTCGAAAAAAGCAAACCATTGGAAAAGAGCATGAACTCGCATCAGGTGACGTGATTGAAATAATGAGTGGCAGATGATTCTGCACAACGTTTTTATCTCTTAACAGCTATTAAAAACAATAATGTTGGAAAAGTTGTATTTGCGAAATCTTCGCTACCCCGAAAGCCAAGAGATTCGCCCTATTCTCACGTTTCTCTGCAACAGTCTTGGAATAACTGATAGTGATAGCATCAAGCTGTTTATCACCTTATTCGTGAAGTCAAAATATGGAAAGGGCGTAACACTGCAAGAACTTTCAGGTGAGCTCAATCTAAATATGAAAAAAACATCTCAAATCCTTGATGAATTCATGGATCTTGGATGGATTAGAAATTCTCGTGACAAGTTCATGCTGCGCGAAAACTCGCTTGCCATGACTCTTGATAGCGTGCTTGACGACATTTTCATGATTAGCCGCAACCTGAAGCGGGCGTGTGTTATTGTTGATCGAAAGGCAACAAAGAACGCGGTAGACAAGATTATTGAAGAATGGTGAATCTATGATACGTTTTTGGGGAGTTGTCCTCGCACTTATTGCGTTTAGCGTTGGATGGGTTATGAGCAAACGACTTCACGTTGAAGTTAAAGAATATGAAACCTATCTTAAGTATGCGCGTCTTGGCATTCTGCTTGTTCTCGTAGTGCTTGTTGTCCAGCAAACCCTTGACCGGTCAGCGCTCTCGCTTGCACTCTCCTTTTTTGGCGGAGTGGGATTGGGTTTTATTCTTTCAAATCTACGGGCAAAAGCTACGCAATCGCTTCTTAACATATACCTGCTCGTGATGGCTTTGTGGCTCATGCAATTTGTAAACACCACTGAATATGCAGCCCTGCTTTTTGTAGGATTAGCCTACCTCCTGTTGCAGGGGGTTCTTGTCCGTGAAGGTGCGCTCCGTTATCTTATTGCCATTGTTGCGGGGGGAGTTATCGCTGCTTTCGCATTTGTTGCAACAAAGCCAACCGTGTATGCTGCGTATGTTATTATCACCTTCTGCATTGGTGGTGTAATTGGCGCAGAACTAAGTTTGTATGATATTCGAAGTACGGGTAAAACCCGGGAAAAAAGAAGTGCGCGTGCAAAGCGTTGATGAACGCACACTTGAAGTCTGGCTGACAAAACAAGCACAAAAAGGCAGAGCAAATGAGGAGCTTGTGCGCGTATTGCGCGATTTTTTCAAGAAACCAGTCAGCATTGTTTCAGGTTTTACCAGTCACAAAAAACGGGTGCGTGTTGAATAATATTTATATGCTCTTGATTGTATAGGTAATAATATGCGCAAAAAAGTGGGAAGGGTTGTTCAAAAAAGTAAGCGCGTTACAAAGCATCTGGCACGACATAGCTGGGATAATCGATGGCTTCTTTTGATTGTGCTTGCCATTGGCTTGCTTGTCTTGATTAATTTGCCACGCATTGCTGATTCATTCCAATTTGCAGACGAGACCGGTTTGCAGCAGGATGAACAAAGCATTGCCGTACCTGCCCAAGTGCTGTATTCTGGAACAAGCGTGCAAGGATATGTTGAGAGCGACCAACAGTTGTGCTTGAAGAGTGGAAAACCGCTTGTTATGATATTTGGCAAACAAGACCATACTTGGACGCAAAACGCACTTCACGTAGTTGAAGACGCGCTTAGCACAGTTTTAGACAAAGTCGCGGTTGAAACGTTATACATGGGTTCTATGAGCAAGAACAGGCAAGCAGTGTTTGAAGCGTTTAATCCAACGCAAAGCTATCCAACAGTTCTTGTTGCGTGCAAATACATGAAGATTGGAATGAGTTCCCGTTCAGAAAGTGATGTAAACGCGCTAAAAGAGATTATTGAACGCGTAGTTGTATAAGAAGATGTTGAGAGTCCTTTTTTTGTATGCCTAACTATGATTGGGGTAGGGTTGTATTTTCTTGAGTGCCATTCTGCTCAAGAGATACGTTTGTTTCATTTGCCACAGACTCACGTTCAAGAAGAGGGAGTGTGATGCTCATGTTAAAAGGGAAGTTGAATGTAACTGATTGTTCTTCACTGGTTTGCGCACGGACACCAGCGTAAACAAGCAAAACTGCGCTGCTGACAAGCAAGAGGACTACAAGAAGCGCGCCAGGTTTTTGCGCGCCAATTGCTTGCACAAGCAATAAGAGTATGAGTATGGTAAGTAACAGCAAGCCGATAAAGAAGCTGAGTCCTCCGATAATAATACCCATATAATCTAATACAAAAGTTATGAAATAAAAAGGTACTGTACGAGTAACAGTAAACTAAAAAAAATCGCAAAGTACGCACCGTTTAGGTACCTGTGCTTCCAAAACCGCCTTCGCCGCGTTCAGTGGTGTCTAGTGATTTTGCATCAACGAGTCGTGGAAATTCAACTTTGTTTATGACCATTTGCGCAATGCGGTCTCCTTTTTTAATGAAAAAATTGTCCTTACCATGATTGATAAGAATAACATAAAGCAACCCGCGATAGTCTGAATCAAGCGTACCCGGCGTATTTACAACACTGATGCCTTTTTTGAGTGCAAGACCGCTTCGTGGCCTGACTTGTCCTTCAAAACCGTGCGGGATGGCAAAACGCATTCCCGTACATACCCCTCTAAATTCTCCTGGCTTGATTGTTATCTCTTCTGCTGAGTGCAAATCAAAACCAGAGCTGCCAGAGGTTTGATATTGGGGGAGGGGAAGTGTTTTATCTTCGCGAAAAATTTTAAGCTCCATACACCGGTGTAAAACAATCTCAGTTGATTTAAGGGTTATTGTGAGAAAGAAGAAGGTTTAGAATCTGGCGCGTGTTTACAAGATTTTTAACAACATAAACAGCTCCTGCTTCGCGCAAATCCTTCACTGAATAATCACCAGTAGCAACGCCAATGCTTATAACGCCTGCATGGTTTGCAGCAGCAATGTCACTTGGCGTGTCGCCAAACAAGAAGGTTGCATCATACGTTTTTTTGAGTCGCGCAAGTGCAATTCTTATCAGGTTTTCTCGCAGCAGCCCATCACTGCCAAATCCGCCCGCTTTAAAATACGCGCGCATGCCTGCACGCTCAAGTTTTGTATGAGCTATACGTTCAAGATTTCCCGTAACAAGACCCCGGTCAAACGCGTGAGAAACAAGCATATCAAGCAGGTCACGAGAACCAGGCATAGAAACCACAGTAAGCTCGTCTTGTAGCGATTCAAAATAGGAGGACATAGCATCCATGCACGCGCCAAGTTTTTGCGTAATCTCATCAAGGCAAAGACCCTTTTTAGTGAGCACTTCAATAATGATTTGCTGGTCAGTCATGCCATGAGAAGAAATCGTGTTAATGTTTGTTTCAATGTTGTACACGGTTTTAAATGCAAAGGAAAATGCGTCAGCGTGGTGTGCTGAGCATTGCAACAAGGTTTGGTCTATATCAAATAATGCAAGTCTATGCATTGCATAAAAAGGGCAGTTATGCTATTTATAGTCTTAGGAAATAAAATGAGTATTTTTTCTGGCAAATGAAACTATTGTTTCACTTTTTTGTGCATACCAGTTCTAATAGGGTAAAACTATAGGTGTATAGTGACATGCAAGGAAAGGGAATTAGTCAAAATGGGTTCAGATTGGTATGCGCCAACTCTGCAGGCGCGAAGCAGTGTAGGCAGATTGGGTTTGTACATCTATCTTAACTCAGGAGGGGGGGATATCGGATTTAAGCGCCAGTGGACCCTTGAGCTTCATACCATCCATCCCTTGCGCGTGTATGCGGGCATGAAGGTTGGTCAAATGTTGTTTTGGAAACCGCAAGGGGACATAACGCTCTACAAGGGAAAATACAAGGACTCTGTTGGTCCTCAAACAAGCCAGATTTGGCGGGATTTTTTAAGCAAGTGAAAATTTTTCAATGTGAATATTTCCGCGCTTAACTCCTAATTGTTTGAGGCATGTGCGAACGCTTTTCATCATAGGAGTTGGTCCGCACACGTAATAATCTTTTTTTGCAGGTTTTAAAACGTGTTTTGCAAGCAACCGTGTGTCAATATAGCCTTTTTCGCCTTTGTAGTGGGGTTCATCACTGACTACAAGCGTCCATGAAAAGTTTTCGTATTCTTTTGCAAGCGCGTCAAGCTCATGTTTGAGCGCGACATTCGTGCTTGTCTGATTGCCATAAATGAGTTGCACGTTCTTTTTTTGTTTTGCAAATGCTTCAGCAAGCGCGCGAAGCGGGGTTATGCCAATGCCTCCTGCAATAAGCGTGACCTCATCGTGACGTGAACGCTCCTGAGTGAACTTTCCAAGCGGTCCTTCAATGAACACGCGCGTTCCTGGTTTGAGCTTTTTTGGAACCGCGTTTGTAAAGTCTCCAAGTGATTTCATGCTAATACGGAGGTGTTTGTTGTTTGGCGCAAGCGAAAGCGAGAAGGGGTGTGCTTGCCAGAAAAAATCTCTGCTGAGAAATCTGAAAATAAAGAATTGTCCTGCGCGCGTGTTGAGTTTTTCAAGATGTTTTCCCGTAATATAAACTGAAGTAACATCTTCAGTTTCTCTGACAAGTTTTTCAACGCGATAATCCTGATAGAAGAATTGACGTATGGGTTTTATGAAACGGAACGCAATAAAGTTAACAAAAACAAAGGTGTAGAGAACGAGCCAGTAGCCAAGAAATGCGTTATTACGAACAAAATCCGCACCGCCTATGACTTGGTGGAAAAATGAAAGTGCAACAACCGCGTACACGAACAAGTGCGTGAGGTACCAGAGCTCATAGTTGAGTTTGAGATACACCATTGAGAGCGCAAACAAGATGAGAAACGCAAGCATGAAAAATGCAATACTTGCCATGACAAACATGATATGTGACTGGAGAATTACAAAGTATTGCTCGATAAATGGCGTGTTTGAGCTAAGCGAGTATCCAAGCACGATAAAAAACACGTGAAACACAATAAAAAGGAAGCCAACAAGTCCATTGTAGTGATGGTAGCGTGAGAGATTATCCATACCAAACACGCGTTCAATCCATGCAACGCGACCAATAAGCAGGAACTGGCAAAGAATAAGATACGCGCCAACGAGTCCTAATATTCTGCCAAGCGCGATAAACGTGTGGCCATCAATGGTGTGTTCAGGGTCTCGAAAGTGCGTGTTTTGATAGTACCAAACGCTGCTGATAAGAACCAGGTTTGCAATAAAAAGCATGATAAGAATTGCTTTTTTCTTGTCCATAACTATTGAATATGCTCAGAGCAATTTAATAGATTACGGCGCGAGGAAAGTGAGAAAAAACGCGATTATGCTTCCAAAAAGCACGCCTCCAATAATATCTTGAAGATGGTGGTGTTTTCCCTGAAGGCGATGAAACACAAGTGCAATAAAAAGCGGAAGGGTGAACACAAGGGTAAATGGTGCGTGCACGCCAAGAAACACGAGCACGTAGGTTACCGTTTGCGTGTGATTGCTTGGAAATGAATAGTCCATGGTTTGGGGTGTGTTTCGGGGTCTGCTTGTTTTAAACGCGTTTTTAAGATACTTGTTAGCGTACATGCTTATGGGCAGGCCAAGCACGAACACGAGTGCAGCTACAAACGACATGCCAAGCAAAACAGCGAACAAAACAAGAAGTAAGCAAACAACAAACATTCCATAAAACGCGTATTCATGTATTACGCGCGAGACAAGTGTAACTGGCTTCATCATTAGTTAGGTACTTGTTAAAGAATCTTAAATGCTTTGATACCAAAATAACTATGCTTATGTGGTGAATCTATGCGCCGGCCGGGATTTGAACCCGGGTCGCGACCTTGGGAGGGTCGAATCCTGCCACTGGACTACCAGCGCGAACACGTCAAAAGAGAGACAAATGCAACGTTTAAATACTTAGTCGCAATTAACTTAGAACAAAACACATGAGTTCCTGTTAACCATACGATGAATGCCACGGTATCCGCTGAAGATGAGCCTCCCGATATCCCGTTCACAAAAATGCAAGGATGCGGAAATGATTTTATCATTCTTGAATTGAATACCGACCACTATGCAAACCTGCATAAATTATGCGACCGACACTTTGGCATTGGTGCAGACCAAGTTCTCCTTATTCAGCCATCAGATGTTGCTGACGCAAAAATGGTCGTGCTTGAACGCGACGGCTCCCAGTCTGACATGTGCGGAAACGGGATTCGCTGCGTTGCACGCTACCTTATCGAAAGAAAAGGTTTTGGACCAAATGTGCGTATTGAAACCAGAGCAGGCATCAAAGAAGTGTTACGCGTAGAAGACCTTTTTCAAGTTGATATGGGTGCGCCACGCAACGTGTTTTCATTTACCTTTCACTTTGAAGGACATGAATATGATTGCGTGTTTGTTAACAGCGGAGAACCGCACGTGGTCATGTTTGTGCCTGATGTAGACCAATTCAACCTTCATGCGTGCGCTGCGCATATTCGCACACTTCAAAACCTGCCTGAGACACGCGTGAACGTGAACTTGGTACATGTTGTTAATGAGACTATGATTCGTATCAGAACCTTTGAACGCGGTGTTGAAGCAGAAACACTCTCATGCGGAACAGGTGCCACTGCGTGCACAATTGCAGCAGTTATCGCACGAAACATGCAAAACACGCTTACGGTCATAACAAGGGGCGGACCTCTTGTAGTTGATTGCACGCAAAATCCTATTCTTCTTGGACCTGCAGACATTGTTTTTGATGGCGTTATAAAAAAAGATCGGAGCGCGTGCAACGTGCCACTAATAGTATTTGAATAATCTATTCATTTCTAAAAAACAAGGATGTTACTGCTTATGCAAGCTTTGCGCCCAATCGTTCCACATGTTTTTGCCAATACGCGCGCATATCACTCTCCGGCTTTCCTTCAGGCGCGATATAACTCATATGCACTGGTTTCATACCGCAAAACTCGAGCACGTCATATTTGAAGACTTTATGCCCATTTGCACGCATCTTCTCAACCCAGTTTACGGCTTCGTACGCGGTTGTGATAATGCGCGCACTTTTTCTGGCAAGCAATTCTTTATGCCCGCTGCCTTTCTCATATTTGAATGCAAAACCCGGCAAGAAAACGCGCTCAACAAAACCCTTCAAAAGAGCAGGCAAACCACCCCACCACGTTGGGTAGACAAACACAATGTGGTCAGCCCAGGTGATGTGTGCTTGTGCTGCTTCCAAATCATGTTCAAACACTTGCGTACCGCCATAACCTTCCCATAAGACCGGGTCAAATTCAAGCGTTCGCACATCAATGATGCGCACCGATGCGTGCGCGCTTTGCGCTCCTTTTTTATACGCGCGCGCAAGCGTGTGAGAAAAACTCTCATGCTGGGGATGGCCAATAATAATAAGCACTTTCTTCATACTTTCACTACCCCAATTAGAGACTTATATGCGCTTTGCTTCTTTATGGTGCGCGTTTTTATGCAACCCCACTTTTTCGTAATAGTGCGTTGCTTAAATAATTCCAGGGAAGAAGTGATGGTTTTTCCACTACTGCCTCAAGACTGATGCTTTTCATCATTTTTTTTAACTCAGTACCAACCGCATCCCACTGCTCTTCTATACTGCAGCCATAGGGCATGATAAGTACGTTATCTTTTTTAAAAACAGTCATGATAGTGCTGAGCGTTACTCTTTTTGGATGTGGTGTTTGCGTTTTTTTTCCAGAAAGCAATAATCTCCAATACCATTCGCTGTTTTCTGAAACTACAACATCACTGTTTGTGTCTATCTTAAAAAAATAATTTGCTAAACTTTTCTCGTGGAGTGATTTATTTAATTCTGTTACATTATACACATCAAACAAAGGTTGTTTGATGCCAGTAAGCGCATTAATCCATGTTGACTGGTCTGCTTCAGGAATCATAACCAAGTCTTCAAAAACAGGCGTGTCCCCGTCAAACCCATATGCCTTTTGTGACCTGCTTTTTATCATGTAACACCCACTCCACACCTGATAATAGGGGTTTGAGCGGTCAAAGCGCGTGAGTGGCTTGGTTATTTTTTCATACGTGCCAAATGAAAAATAATTCATCCAATCCTGATGGAGAACATCCTTACCATACTTTTTATGTATCATTTCTTGAGGATGAAAGAGCGGCGTTTTCACAAAATTTGCAAGCATGGGCTTTGGCGCGTAATTAAGCACGGGCCGCATTCCTATGTTTTTTTCCTGCGCTGAAACTAATGCCCGTTCTTGCAGTACATTAAAAATTGAAAATGTCAGATTTGATATGAGATTCATTATGCTACATTTCTTTTTATTTCTTATTAAAAATGATTATGATGCTTCAGTATTCCTATTTTATCTTCTGTGTTTTGTTATTTTTGTGCCGGATAATGTTTATTAACACGCCAAGCAAGAAACGAATATGGAAAAAGCAGACTACCTCTGGTTTAATGGCAATCTTGTTGCATGGGATGATGCGCGCGTACACGTGTGGGCTCACGCGCTTCACTACGGAACCAGCGTGTTTGAAGGGATTAGGGGATATCACAAAGATGATGACATTCTTGTGTTTCGTTTAGAAGAGCATCTCAAGCGATTAGAGGATTCAGCAAAAATGTATCACATGAAAACACCATACACTCTTGATGACCTCTTTTCTGCATCCGTGCGTGTTGTACAAGAAAACAAGTTCAAAACAGGCATTTACATTCGTCCCATCCATTTTCGCGATTACGGCGTTTTTGGACTCAACCCTCTTAAGTCTCCAGTGAGTACAGCAATTATTGCCATGCCTCTTGGCAAATACTTGAATACTGAAAAACCGCAACACGTTACGGTCAGTTCATGGCGAAAACTAAGCCAATCAGCACAACCCCTCAAAGCAAAAGCAGGCGGGAACTATGTAAATAGCATTCTTGCAAAACAAGAAGCAGTGCTTAATGGTTTTGATGAAGCACTTTTGCTTGACGAACACGGTTACGTGTGCGAAGGAAGCGCGGAAAACTTCTTTATGGTAAAAGACCAAACCATCATCACACCCCCGCTTTCTGCACCAATTCTTGCAGGAATAACCCGGGACTCGATTGTTACGCTTGCAAAAGAAAAGGGATTTGATGTTCTTGAACGAACCATTGCACGAAGCGAGGTCTACATTGCGGATGAAGCATTCTTTACGGGTACAGCAGGAGAAGTTGCTGGCATTGGTTTTGTTGATCGCATGCAAATCGGGAGTGGAAACATTGGGCCTATCACGCAACAATTGCAAGCAAGCTATTTTGAAACGGTGCTTGGCAACAATGATGCACACCAAAAGTGGATTACAAGAATACCCTCGTAAACTTGGCTTTCAAAAACCTTTTAATAGACCACCCCATATAACACTCTGCAAATCACTAGCCCTGTAGTGTAGTGGCCAAGCATGCGAGGCTCTGAACCTTGCGACCCAGGTTCGAATCCTGGCAGGGCTATTTTACGTTCTTTTTCTTTTGGCACAGCTTTTCTTCTTAAGAAAAGGTGTTGTGTGATTCTTGCTAGTGCATAGTTATACAAGTGGTACGCGTTGTGTTTTGATTTCTCGTGTTTGATATATCTCGTATTCTTCTTTTACGCCACCGATGATGTTGCCAATTATGTAAGCTGTTGCGTTGTTGAGTTCCAGAAATTCAGCGAGGTCTGCGCGTTTTGGACCGTTATGGTAAAAGGTGACTTGCTTTGGAAAAAGCGTGTCAAGCGTGTTTCTAAGTATTGGGTCAAATCCTTGTTTTAGAATTTCATCAAGTGGCATGAATGCGTGTGCAAGTACTGCACCATACTCTTTTTTGGCAACGTGTTCTAGTGCGGGCTGTATTTTTTCAAAAGGTTGGTTTTTTGTCGTAACACTGATACCAATAACGCGCATAATAAGAAAAAAAAGAGAAAAAAAAATATAAAACTCTTTCTAATAGTATTTTGCAAAGCGCATAACGTGTTTTGCAGGTTTTTTGCACACAATGCAGCTCGTATTTATGGGTTCTTTGTTAAATGCATAGTTTGATGAGCGCGCACCGATTTTTTCTTTAAGCGCTACTTCACAGTCAGTTTCTCCGCACCATCCTGCAACGCCCACTTTCTTGTTTGCAAGCGCTTTTTTCAAATCAGTGACTGTGTTTACTTCCACCATCACTAAATGCATTTTTTTCCACGCATTCTCCAAGAGCTCAGCATGTATAGTGTCAAGCAGGCATTCTGTGTCTTTTGCTATGCTCACCATTTTGACGGTTTGTTTTTTTCCATCATTTCTTTTAACCGCAACAGCACTCTTGTTTTGAATATCGCGCATGCCTATCTCAATGCGAAGGGGTAGGCCTTTAAGCTCCCATTCATTGAACTTCCAACCCGGTGTGTATCCTTCTCGGTCATCAATAAATACTCTGAATTCTGAGAGTTTTTTTGCAAGTTTGCCTGCTTCCTTTAACACGATTTCTTTGTTGTCTGCATTGAAAATCGGCACTATCACGATTTGTTTTTCTGCTGCGCGTGGGGGTAATACTAATCCTTTGTCATCGCTGTGCATAAATGCAACAATGCCAAGCGCACGGGTTGCAAAGCCCCACGAGTTTTGGTAGGGATATACCTGTTTGCCGCTCTCATCTTTGAACGTGATGTCAAATGCTTTTGCAAAGCGCTGACCCAAATGGTGTGAGGTTGCTGCTTGCACGCCGCGACCGTTTGGCAAGAAGATTTCAACGCTTGTTGTGTAGTCTGCCCCAGGAAATTTTTCGTAATCGGTTTTCATGCCCGCGTACATGGGAAGTGCAAGCACGTCTTCATAGGCTTTGCGATAGATTTCAAGCATTTCCCTCACTTCCGCATCGGCTTCTTGTTTGGTTGCAAATACGGTGTGTCCCTCTTGCCACAAAAATTCGCGGTAGCGCATGAGGAGCACGGGATTTTTGAATTCCCAGCGTACTACATTGTTCCATTGGTTAAGCCTGAGCGGCAGGTCGCGGTGTGAGCGAATCCATTCTTTGTAGCTGTTGTACATGATAGTTTCGCTTGTTGGTCTAATTGCAAGTCGTTCGGGTAGTTTTGAGTTTCCTGCGTGCGTTACCCATGCCACTTCTGGTGTGAAACCTTCAACGTGTTCTGCTTCTTTTTTGAGCAGGCTTTCTGGGATAAATAAAGGAAAGTACGCGTTTTGCACGCCTGATTTCTTAAATGCCGCGTCAAGATAGGTTTGGAGTGCTTCCCACAGGTAGTAGCCTCTCGGGCGAAGGATATAACAACCGCTGACGGGGGAGTAATCCATCAGCTCGGCTTTTAGACATATTTGTGGGTACCATTTGTCCCAGTTTTCTTCTCGTTTTACGGTTATTCCTTCTTGTTTGCTCATTGTAACAAACCTCGCACTGGATTATCAAGGTGTTTTAGATATTTAAGAATAGGTGAATTAGTGCTTGCGCGGAAGGTATTCACCTGACATAGTGAAGAATAGTATTACTCCATCTTTTTTAAGTGTTGTGACTACGCTATGTTTCCACAGCAGTCACATTTTTTCTTTACGTCAAGTCCAAATAGTTCAGGGTTTTTATCTATGTAATAATTGTTTACTGTTTTAGCGTGTTTTTCTTCCCAATCACCCTGAGTGTTATCGCAGTTATCTATCTGCCTATGGATTACCTGTTTGAACAATGATTTGTACGTGTTCTTAAATTGTTCTAAAGGACTTTGTCGGTAGTTATCATCTATATCAAAGAGTATTCGATTTTCAACACGTGTTTCTGGACAAACAAAACGTAGTTCTCCTTGGCTTGATGCGTCATACGCCCGGTCGTAGTAATGTGTTTGGATAGCAGTGAGCCTGCCAATTTCATGTTGGTTGTCACAGGAGGCGCAGCCAATCGTTTTTTTCTTGTTCTCTTCTTTAAGCTGTTCAAGAAGTTTGCTTTCTTTTTCGCGAAGAGTGCGTAATTGTTGCTCAAGGGTTGACATAACATTTTTAGACTGCTTAACGTATTAATATCAATTTCCATGCCCCCATCCGATATTTTTTTAACGCGCTCTTGAGCAGATAAGAATATGTTTATTCCAGTTGTTCTTGGCACGGCACGCAAAGGCAGAAAAAGTGAAGCTGTTGCAAACGCAGTGGTTGAACACATGAAAACAACAGGAGTTGAAACAATCCTTGTTGATGTAAATGCTTATCCTTTGAGAGCAACAGATAACAGCGAAAAAAACAGGTATGCAAAGAAGTGGGAAAAGATTCTCAACAAAGCAGACGGCATCATAATTGTAAGTCCTGAATACAATCACGGCTATCCCGGCGAATTAAAACTATTTCTCGACCAGCTCTATGACCAATACGAAAAAAAAGTGTTTGGAATTTGCAGCGTATCAGACGGTCCGTGGGGAGGCACGCGCATGACAGAACAATTGCGCCAAGTAATTGTTGCGCTCAAAGCAATTCCGCTCCAGCGTGCAGTTCACGTGTCAGAGGTTAACAATTTTAAACCAGAACACATTAAAACTCAGGTTCAAGGATTGCTTGAACAAATGAAAGAGTTCATTAGCTAGTTTGTGTTTTTTCCGGTTTCTCTCGAAGCACATCATTGTAGAGTTTTATGAGAAGCGGTGAGCCAAGGGTTGTTACAATAGTAAGAATAACAAGCGTTGCAACAATATCCACATTAATGATATCAAACGCGAGCGCGCTATACGCAACAGCAAGCGTAGTTGATAATTGAGGTATTGTTGAAAACGCGATAAGAATGCTCTCGCGCTTTGAAAAACCAGAAATCACACCCCCAACCCAGCCGCTTACTGATTTTGAAATAACAAGTCCAAACACAACGCACACGGTAAATGTAACTGATTGTGGCAACACAAACACGCTCAAATCAGTCTGCACGCCAATCATAAAAAAGAACACAGGAATAAAAATACCATAGCTAATGGTTCTAATTTTATCCCTGATTTTTCCCTGAATTGAATCAGATAATAACAAACCAATCACGAAACCTGCAACAATCGCATGCATGCCCAGCACTTCAAACAAGAGCACGCTTGCAAGAAGCACAACAAACGTGAAACGAAGCTTGCTCTCAAATAAATCCTGACCCGTCTTATCTGCGTGATACGATTCTTCAAGGCGGGGAATAATAATTTTAAGAAGCGCAATAAACAAGAGCACAACCGGGATGTAGGCAAAAAGCGGGATTGCTGATTGCGGCTTGAACGCCTGAAGAATAAAGCCCACAAGAAGCAAACTCCCAAAATCCTCAAAAACAGTTGATGTAATAATACTCCTGCCAAGCTTGGTGTTTACCAATCCCTGAGACTGTAGTGAAGGAATAATAACCGCAACAGATGACGACATGAACGTCACGCCAAGAATAAGCGCAGTAGGAATATTAAAACCAAAAAAGAGCGCGATTCCCATACCAACAAAAAACGGAACTACACTATTGAGTAAGGCAAGAAAAGCAATGCTCTTGCTTGTTTCTTTGAGAGTTTTTGAAGTAATCTCACTTCCCGCAATAAACATGAGAAACAACACACCAACAGAACTCAAGAATACAACAACCGCATCAGGCTCAATAATATCAAAGCCAAACGGTCCTACTATGATTCCTGCAAGAATAAGCGCGATAACATAGGGCAAGTGAAGTTTTCTAAACAATTCCGAAAAAGAAAAGCCCTGAACCAAGAATAATAAGAAAACCAACAATCTCCGCGCCCATACACGTATAGTTGCACTCGCGTGTTATAAGTTTTAGCGTTTAAAGGGGAAAAACGTTTATTACATGCGTGCACATGTAGGCCTTGTGATTAGCAGGACTACCTTTTTTCATGCAGTAAAACGCGGACACTCAAATTTTGTCAAGCTAAACATACTTTTCCTCATATTTTTCCCGTTATTTGTAGCGAGTGTTATTGCTATTTTTCAGCCACAGTTGTTTCAGTTGTGGTTTTTTATTATTCTCTTAGAAATTAGTTTTGCCCAAGGTTTAAGCGATGATTACAGGAAACCAAAAGCGCGAGCAAGAAATTATGTGCTGGGCATGAGTATAGCCTTCATTCAGGCAATTCTTTTTGTCAAGTTCTTAGAACCGGTTCATTTTATTGTTGCCTTTCCGCTCTACTTATGGGCGTGGCTTGAAATGTATAATACTGGCCTGCAAATAACGCCAAAAACCTTGAATGATAAGGAGATTGCTTCAACGCTTCTTACTACGCTTGCAAGTATTGGAACTATGAGCGGAATTTGGCTTTCTGCAGTGGCGTAAAACAAATAATACCAAACATACTCACACTCACGTATGACAGACAAAAAAAGGCCTGCGTGGATTCGTGACAAAATCCTGCACAAAGAGTTTGAGATAATTGAATGCGTACCCTACGACACGTACAAAGATTTCACGCTTGACAAAGGTTGTTACGTGCTTATCAAAGTTGATTTTGAATACCATGAACTCCAAGTTGCAATTACCAACTATGAGCATGAAATACTCAAAGTATTCAAAGGCAAGCGCGCACAAGACGTGTATCACGCCATTTTTGAGTACGAAAAACAGCACAAACAGGAATGGTTCACGCAAAAAGAGCATGTGGCATATCTTGGAAAAGAATTAAAAAAAGCAGAAATCGCACTTGCGCTTGGCAACACCGGATATTATCAGGAATAACGTAGTTAGCCAAAGAAATCATTAATAAGCAATGACCTCTTTTGTGTAGCATATGAAATTACTGTCCTGGAATGTGAATGGAATTCGCTCAGCACTCAAAAAAGGTTTTCTCGCTTCAATTCAAAAACATGACCCTGATGTTGTGTGCTTGCAGGAAACAAAAACTGACAAAACAGAACTCCTGCTTCCCGGCTATCACCAGTTCTGGAACGCAGCTCATAAAAAAGGGTATTCTGGAACGGCTGTGTTTACCAAAATCAAACCCCGCGTGGTTTTTTATGACATCCCAAACCATACTGAGGAGGGGCGTGTTATCACCCTTGAATTTGATGATTTCTTTTTAGTTAACGTGTACACACCAAATGCCAAGCGCGGCTTGTTGCGCATCACGTATCGCTTGAAGTGGGATGCTGATTTTCGCGCGTACGTTAAAGAATTAACACAAAAAAAGCAGGTAGTTATTTGCGGCGACCTTAATGTTGCGCACAAAGCAATTGACCTTGCAAACCCCCAGGCAAACCGCAGGAATGCAGGTTTTAGTGATGAAGAACGCGAAAGCTTTCAAAAACTCTTGAACGCGGGTTTTGTTGACACGTTTCGCATGTTCAATCAAGAACCAAATAATTACACGTGGTGGACATATCGGTTTAATGCACGCGAGAGAAACATTGGATGGCGCATTGATTATTTTCTTGTTAACACCCTCTTTGAGAAGCGCGTGAAAAGTGCAGGCATTCTAAACAACGTGACAGGTTCAGACCATTGTCCAGTAACCATTGAATTAAAAAAACCATAACACACAAATAAATAAACATGCGTTAAGTAAGTGTATGCGGGCAAGTACCATAGTAGGGGTTATTGCACTTGGTCTAATACTTGCCGTGGCTTTTGCTATTGTCTTTCCTTGGGAGTACTTAACCGGGTTCATTCCTAGTGGGGCAAATGACAGCGAGATTATAAACGCAATTAGGCTACCTGACGGGTTTAGCATAGACGTGTACGCGCGCGTTGCTGGAGCGCGCTCCCTTGTCTTAAGTGAGAGTGGCACACTCTTTGTAGGAACACGTGGCGACAAGGTGTACGCAGTAACCCAAACAGGTGATGTAATCAAGGTCGCGCGCAATCTTAATTCGCCAAACGGGGTTGCACTCAAGGGTGGCGACTTGTATGTTGCTGAGATTAGCAGAATCATTCGTTTTAATGATATTGAAAACAACCTTGCCTCTTCAGATTATGAGGTTGTATTTGATGGCTATCCTAAAAACGCGCTTCATGGATGGAAGTATATTGCATTTGGCCCTGACGGATTACTATACGTCCCGGTTGGCGCTCCGTGTAATATTTGCAGTCCAGAAGAGCCGTATGCAACCATAACGCGCCTTAATGTGTCAGACCCCGCCGGGTTTGAGATTATTGCATGGGGTGTTCGAAACACCGTCGGATTTGACTGGAATCCAACCACCAACACGCTGTGGTTTACTGATAATGGGCGAGACTGGCTTGGAAATAACGCGCCTCCTGATGAGTTGAACGCGATTTCAAAACAGCGACCACACTTTGGCTACCCCTACTGCCATGGAGGAACAATTCAAGACCCTAAATTTGACTTGTTTGATTGCAGCGCGTTTGAACAACCTGCTCGCGCGCTTGGCCCACATGTAGCAGCATTGGGAATGACCTTTTATACGGGCACACAGTTTCCAAGCACGTATCACGGAGATGTGTTTATTGCTGAGCATGGGTCATGGAATCGGGATGCGCCTATTGGGTATCGGATTATGCGCGTTTCTGTTGAAAACAATAAAGCACAGTCCTATGAGGTTTTTGCAGAAGGATGGCTTAAGAATAGTGTTGCCCTAGGCAGGCCTGTTGACGTGATTGTAACCCCGTTTGGCTCACTGCTGGTAAGTGATGACAAAGCAGGTTTGATATATGAAATAGGGTATGGCAGCGTCTTAGGCACGCTTCCGTTTAGCATTATTTAATGCTTAATACTCGCGAAAGGCGTCTGCTAAGGGATGTCCTTTTACCTCAGTCTTCCACGCCTTGTACCAGCCAAACGGGCTTTGAAAAACAGTATATGGCGTAGCGCGTAGCGCGTGCTTAAGTTCTTCTAAGAATTGAATTGCTTTTTTTTGACTGCCTAAGTTTGTTGACAAGTGCGCGTAGGGGTGGATGAGCACTGTTTTGAATTTCATGCGTTCAAAATCAGTAAGTAATTTTTGTTTGTATGTCTTGATAATTTCTTCATGCCGGTTCTCATCATATTTTTCATATGTGGTGAAACAAACAAGCACGTTATCAAAACTCCCACTACCCCCATCACCTATCGCGACGGGCGTTTTTTTTGTTGCAACGTATTCAAAGTGTGTGCAGTGGAGTTGTAATACTTTCATAAGAAAAAAATTCTCCGTTCTATATTGTTAAATGCAAATCTTTGGATAATAAAAATTTTGGTGTTTGACGATTTAGAAGTTGGAGATACATTTATTTATTTTCCAACACCAGGCGACAATCATGGGCAGGGAGGATTTCTTGGCGGAGGGTGCGTGTTTGAAAAGATTGTGCCCTCAAAAACCAGGAGAGTATCTGGAGTTGTATCCTACATAAAGGGAGGGTATCCTCTCAGGTTGGAAACAACGCAACAGTCTTTAACGTGTATTTCAAATAAGAAAAAAAAGGTTAGGAGGAGAGTGTTCTCTCCACAATTTCTTGTTTGAGCGTTTTTGCAAAAGCTTTGAAGTTTTTGCCATACTCGATTTTACCGCTGCGATGCCTGACTGTCACGTTTTTTGCGCTCACTTCTTTGTCGCCAAGCACGAGCATGTAGGGCACTTTTTTGAGTTGTGCGTTTCTAATCTTGTATTGTATTGTGTTTGTTGAGTCATCAATGCTCACCAACACGCCGTCTTTTGCAAGCGTTTCTTTAATGCGTTTTGCATACGCCAGGGCACGGTCAGTGATTGGCAGGATTCTTACTTGTTCTGGAGCAAGCCACGTTGGAAACGCGCCAGCAAAGTGTTCAATCAATAAACCAATAAAACGTTCAAGCGAACCGTAAATCACGCGGTGTATAACAACCGGCGTTTTCTTTGAACCGTCCTTGTCCACGTATGATAGGTTGAATCGGCGTGGCTGTTGGAAGTCAAGCTGAACCGTTCCCGTTTGCCATTCCCTGCCAAGACTGTCTTTCATGATAATATCTATTTTTGGTCCGTAAAACGCGCCATCACCTTCAAGCACTTCGTATTCGCGACCGTATTTTTTTCGGCTTTTTTCAAGAATTTTTTTAAGCTCTGCTTCTGCTTTGTCCCACGTTTTTTTGTCTCCAATAAACCCTTCGGGTCGGGTGCCAAGTCGTAGCGTGTAGTCAAGACCAAAAATACGGTAGAACTGGTCTGCAATGCCGAGGATTTCATCATATTGCTGCTCTATTTGTTCAGGTGTAACATAAATGTGCGCGTCATCTTGTGAAAATGAACGTACGCGAAGCAGTCCGTGGAGCGTGCCTGAACGCTCGTAGCGGTGAAGCGTATCTTTGTCTGAGAGCTTGAGCGGCAAATCTTTATAGCTTCGTGACTCGTGAGCAAAGGTTATCATAGCGTTTGGGCAGTTCATTGCTTTCACGCCGTACACTTCGTTTTCGCCCATGTCTGCAATAAACATGTTCTCCTGATAGTGCTCCCAGTGCCCGCTTATTTCCCACAAATCTTTTTTGTTGATAAGAGGAGTTGCAATTTCTTGATAGTTGAGTTTGTCATGCTCCTCTTTCCAGAATTTTACGAGCGCTTGGTACACGCGCAATCCTTTTGGAAGCCAGTACGGCATGCCTGGAGCAGTGTCGTGCAAAAAGAAGAGTCCCAGCTCTGGGCCGAGTTTTCGGTGGTCTCGTTTTTCGATTTCTTCCATGCGCACAAGGTATTCATCAAGTTCTTTTTTGCTCGGGAACGCAACGCCATAGAGCCTGCGCAGGGTTTCTTTTTTCTCATCCCCGCGCCAGTACGCGCTTGAGTCTTTGATTATTTTAAATGCTTTAATGTGGCCTGTGCTTGGGATGTGAGGTCCGCGGCACAAGTCATCAAACTTGCCCATCGTGTAAAATGAGTGCGCGTTTCCTTCAAATTCGCTGATAAGTTCTTTTTTGAATTTGTTATCTTTGTAGAATGCGCGCGCTTCTTTTTTTGCAACCATGTGGCGCACAATTGTATGGTTAGCACCAATGATGCTGTTCACTTTTTTCTCGATTTGTTTGATTTCCTGTGCATCAAAGGGTTTGTCCCGATAAAAATCATAGTAAAACCCATCTTCAATTACGGGTCCAATAGTTGGTTTTGCTTTTGGAAATAATTCAGTGACCGCGTATGCAAGCACGTGCGCTGCGCTGTGGCGAAGCACGTCTTTTCCTTCCGGTTCGTTCCAGGTGAGGATTTTGATGCGCGCGTCAGATTCAATTGGGTGGGAGAGGTCTTTGAGTTCATCTCCTACTTTGATTGCAAGGGCTTGTTTTGCCAGTTTTTTGCCGATTTTTTCAGCAAGGGCTCTACCAGTTATTCCTTTTTTTGCTTCGATTTTTTTTCCATCAGGGAGAGTGAGCTTGATATTCATTGTGTTTCACCAATTTCAACTTTTTTTGAGGGCAAGGGGCGTGTTTGAGTGTAGTATACTACTAACACAAGTTAACCGGTAAAAAAGATATTGCATACGCGCGTCAGGTATGCTTTGCAGTAAAGAAATCGTCTATACGTGTGTGGGATGATCAACTCGCATGATACTCTCTGATTTCAGCAAGAATATTTAAGAGTTATGGAACAAAACATGTTTAACCACAAAAAAAACAGAAGAATATTGTAATGGCATTCTCAATTAAAAAAGAATACACCATTAACGCACCAATTGACGCCGTGTGGAAAGCGCTTACTAACAGTAAAACGTTGAGCTCGTGGCAGGGACAAAAATGCGCGCAATCCACAAAAGTGGGTGGCCACGTGAGTTTGTTTGATGGCGCAACAACTGGAAAGATTTTGGTATTTGAGCCAAAAAAGAAATTATCCTACACGTGGCGCCAAAACACGTGGGATGCATCATGGGCTGACTCGCTAGTAACGTATACGCTCAAAGAAAAAAAGGACAAAACAACGGTCGTATTGTCGCACACTAAGCTTCCAAACAAGCAAGAAGTCGCGGGTCACAAAGAAGGGTGGGATGGGTACTTTTTTGACCTCTTAAAAGAATTTGTTGAAGCTTAATCCTTTTTTTCTACTTTTTTAATAGCATCAACAGGGCAAATATCAATTGCTTCTTCTAATTCTCCATTTGTTGCTGCATGGTCTTTTTTCACTTTTGCAAGCCCGTCAATAAGATAGAATGCTTTAGGGCAAATTGCTTCGCAAGAACCGCAACCAATACAGGTTTGTTCATCAACAGTGACATTCATAACAAGAAGAAGCGCGCGAATGATTTTTATATGCTTCGCAACGTTTGCAATTCAAACGCGAACGCGTTATCATATCGTGAAACGTTGTGCGCGCTTTGCGCGCGGGAAAGAATGGTTTGTGCGTTTTGTGAAAGTTCCATTCTTTCAAGTACGCGCAGGAATTCCATGCTCACCTGCGCTTTTACTCCAATGAGGCCTATGCTTTGCTGATAGGAAACGATTTCTGCTTCAAGCGAGCCAAATTCGCGACTAGTTGCGTCTGCAAGGGCTTGCATGCTCGCAAATATGCGCTCGTTAATCACATCATTGACCGCAAGTGTTTGGCTAAGCAAGCGTTGTGTGTGCGCATCAAATGCGCGAAGCGTTTCGTACTGGTTTTGCGCTATTTGTTTGCTAAACACGGAAAAATCATAGATGAGTTGTGTCATGTTCTCTTCTTCATAATTTTCAAGCAGGTGAAGCGATTGGGTCATGAGATAAAAGTGCGTGTTTTGCGCAGTTGCGTTTGCGCTAAATTCAGTGACGCACTGGTCTGCTGCATCAAGAAGATATGAGATTTTTTCAGTATCAGAGTTTCGCGGGTTTGCAAGAACCGCATCAGCAGTTTCTGCATGGCACACAACAGAAGGACTTCCCGCACTGCCAAAGAATATGAAAATGCTAATGCCTACAAGGCCAATAGTAAAAAACAGAACAATAACGATCCGTTCTATGCGCAGGCCCCTGCCAATCGGACGTTGCCGCATCATAGTATATGTAGGAACGCTAGAGCATTATAAACTTTTGTTAGACGCTAAATACGGGGCGGAAAACGCTCAAACGTGTATTCAAACACGCCATTATTATACGTTACTGAGGGATTATCAAGGTCAAACTCAAAAGGATTGAAATTAAACGCGCTGCGAATGGGGCGCACTATTTTTTGTGAGTGGGGTTTTGCAAGATGGGGATTAATAGTAATGCTAAAAAATTCGTTGTCAAAACAAAGGTCTGGTACAGATGCAGGGTTTTGAGCGGGGGCTTCAAGTATGAATTTGAAATAATCGTTGTCTGCCCTGTTTTTGGTGTCATAGATAACATCCCACATAATACGCGCAGGTAATGGGGGCACAGGAGGAGCAGGGTGAGAAGAGAGGTCAAAAAAGTTTTCAAGAGTTTTTCCAAAAAACAGGTTAATATCTTCAAAAAGCCGGCTAATATCGTCACGAGCAGTGTCAATCGGGGTGACGCGCAGTTCTCCGTCAGGACCACGAGTATACTCAAAACCAAAGATTTTTGGCGGTGGGTTTGGTTGCCCTTTAAAGACTGAATCAAAATGCGCTGAGAACAGCGGTTTATACGCGTCAGACGCGTGTTCATCTAGCATATCTGCATCAATGTGGTATTCTTTGAGTTTCTTTTCAAAATCCTCTTTTGAACCGGTAATATAAAATCTAAGAAGGTCAATCAATTTTTCAAAAGAATCATCACGCATACCATACACTAACCATATTGTGAGAATTTAAAATTTATGAACATCAAACAGGCAATGCGTGAAAGAAAAGGTTTTTAAGAAAAAAGAAAGGTATAATATACCAGGGGAGAAGAGAATGGTAAAGCGGAGCAGTAGTCGTTCAAAAAAAGCAGATAAGCGCGTAGTTATTACCCTATCAAATCGCAATCACATTCTTATGCTCTATTCACTGCTCACCTTCACGTGGGTGATGGTGTTAAGCATGTTTGCTGAGCAAACGGGTGGTTTTGTGATTAATTTCAGAGCAGCGTTTTTTGGTCTTGTAATTGGCATTGGCGCAGCAAGCCTGGTATACCATATAGACAAGAAATTACATTAACACTGCTAGAGAGGAACACGCTTATAAAGCACTGAATAGTTTCGAATTTTTAATGAAAGTAGCGTTTGTAACCTATGGATGCAGCGTGAATCAAGCAGATTCAGGATTGATGCAGCAACAGCTCAAAAAAAGTGGGCATACTATTGTTTTGCATGAAAAAGACGCTGACGTTGTGGTTGTCAACACGTGCGTGGTAAAGAGCCCTACTGAGCGTAAAATTGTCAAAAAGCTTGAAACCCTGCGCAATAAACAGGTAGTTGTTGCAGGATGCATGGCACAATCCCAACCAGAATTTGTGCGCGAACATTTTCCAGAATACGCAATTCTTGGCGTGGAAGGCGTTGACGCAATTAGCGACATTATTGACGGAAACGTAAAAGAAAATACGCAATTAAAGCGATTAAACAAAGCAGGCATGGGCGTGGTGCATAAAGATTCATGCATCAGCATCGTGGAAGTAAATGAAGGGTGTTTGAGTAATTGCTCATATTGCATGACTAAAAAAGCGCGTGGAAATTTGTACTCCTACCCAATACGTGACATTGTTCGAAACGTGAAAAATGCGCATGGCGAAGTATGGCTCACGTCCCAAGACATGGGATGTTATGGGTTTGATAGTAACACAAATCTTGCAAACCTCTTAAACCAGATTAACGCGCTTGGAAAGCGCGTGTGGGTTCGCGTTGGCATGATGAGCCCGCAGCACGCAGCAAGAATTCAAAAACCGCTTATTACAAGTTTTGCATCAGATAAAGTGTTCAAATTTCTTCACATCCCCGTGCAGAGCGGGAGTAACGCGGTTCTTGCGCACATGCGCAGGGGCTATGAAATCAACACGTTTGAGCGCGTGGTAAATGCATTTAAAAAAGCGTATCCAAAGCTCACGCTTGCAACAGATATTATTGCAGGCTACCCTACAGAAACGGATCGTGATTTTGAAAAAACGCGCGAACTATTAACGCGGGTTCGGCCAAGCGTGACTAATATTTCCATGTACTGGGAGCGTCCAAAAACAAGCGCTGCAATGCTTAAACAACTGCCAAACTACATCCGAAAAGAGCGCACGCGCGAATTAACTAAGATATGCGCTGAAATTACTGAAGAAGAACACAAGAAATGGATTGGATGGCAGGGACGCGTCTACATTGATGAAGTTGGAAAACATGATTCACTTGTTGGCAGGAATTTTGCCTACAAACCAATCGTGCTCAAACAAGGGGTTCTCGGCTCGTTTGTAAACGCGCGCGTGACTGATGCAAAAGCACATCACCTTGTTGGCGAGATTGTGTGAGGTTCTACAATACCTTTTTTATGGTTTAGTGCGTGAAACATACGTATGCGCTATCCTCATGATTGGACGTGTCGCAATTGTCGCTCGCTTGTGCGGGACAATCATAACTGCCCTACGTGCGGGTACCCTCGCAGCTGGAAGTGCACGCAGTGCGGGGACGTTACTATCAACAGCAAAGTGTGCGAAACGTGCCACTATCCGTTCAAGCAAGAACGCAAGGAAAAACACGTGTATGAGAGCGCATCTAAGCGAAATAATGCACTTAATTTCCTCTTTAATGTTAAAGACCGCGTAACATCCTACACGGACCGTATTCCAGGCAAGTATGTGATTATTGTTGTTCTCACCCTTATCTTGATTATTATTTTTTCCCTTCGCGCGCCCTACACAAATCTTGCACCAAGCATTGACAACATCACGCTAGACGCGCGCTTGCGTGGGGATGCAAGCACGCTTTTTGTTGGCGCGCACGATGATGAAACGCGCATTTCTAATGTGAGCGCGCGCATTCAAACCCCTCTTGGAGAAAGCATCACACTCACTATGGCAGAGACACCACTAGGATGGGTTTCACAAGAGAATATCATATTTAATCAAACAGGAGAATGGCTCGTGCGCGTTGTAGTCACTGATTCAGCGGGGGTTTCTCGAACCTCGCGCATGAATCAGGTAATCCTCACTCCCTGCGAAAATAATGACGCGTGCGCGCAAAGCGAACAATGTGTTGATAATGGTTGTGAAGCATTTTCCTGCCAGTATTGTGAAGAAACAACAGACCACGCCTGCGTTGCACTTGAGTGCTGCAAAACAAGCCAGTGCGCTGACGATGAAGTATGCAGTAACAACACCTGCGAGGAGGTTGTGTGCAAGGCGTGTGAGTTTCCTGAAGCGCACACGTGTTTCACGTACGCGTGCTGTTCGCATGAGGATTGCGCCAGCAACACGTGGTGTATTGAGGGCGTGTGCGAGTTCATTTCATGCGAGAGCAACCAGATTGTAGTAAACGGGTCATGTATCACACCAGAATGTGTGAGTAACAGTGATTGCAAATTGTTTGAATCATGTGAACAAAATGAGTGCGTGCGCTTGAATTGTGATTTATGCGAGTACGCTGCAAACCACGCGTGTCTGAGCTATGAATGCTGCACTGATACCATGTGCGAGGATGATTTAGTGTGCGGCGAATTTCATCGCTGTGTTGAACCTGCGTCATAAGCGCACTTTTTTATAGAACCTTTGCGTGTAAAAACTACACATCATGAAACACCAACAGCACGTTACCTATCTGATTTTGCTCTTGTTCGTGCTTGCAAACGTGTTTGGCTTGTGGGTTGCTCATTATTACACAACAAACGCGTTGCCATTTGGCATTGAGCGTTTAAGTGATGAAGGCCTGTTTTCGCTTTCAACCTTCCTCTTTGCCCTGCTTGCCATGACGCTTGTGATTTTAGTGCTGATTCGTTATAAGAAAATCTTGTTGTGGAAAATCATGTATGGTGTGGGCATTGGTCTTGCCATGGCAATCACGCTCAACATTTTTTTTGGCGAAACAGGGTTGCTTGTTGCTGGTTTCTTACTGCTTTTAAAGTTGCGCTCGCATGATGCGTACTTTCATAATATTACCGAGATTCTGATTTATGGAGGGGTTGTTGCTATTATCGCACCTATGTTCAATCCAACAACAGCAGTGCTCCTGCTTGCCATTGTTTCATTATATGACACATACGCGGTTCGTGTGTCCAAACATATGGTAACCCTTGCAAAAGCGCAATCAACAGCAGGAGTGTTTCCAGGAATTATTGTTGAACAAAAAAATTCAGCAAGTTTTCTTGGCGGAGGAGATATTGCCTTTCCCTTACTGCTTGCAAGCGTGTTTGCGGGAACATCACTTATCACAAGCGCATTTATTATTGGCGGCGCAGCAAACGGACTCCTCTTTTTGTTAACACGCGGCAAGAAAGGAACGTATTATCCGGCAATGCCATTTATCAGCGTTGGCGCCATGCTGGGCATGATAGTATCAATCGCATTTGTATAAATTCAGCTATCAAAAACTCCAATTGAAATTGAAAAAAGAGATGTTGTAAGAGCATATTTTCTAAATTCACTAACAAAAGCGCCATATAAAAGTTAGATAAAAAAAAAGGTACTGAGAAAGAAAAAAAAGAAGTTATTTTGCGCCCTTTTTTGCGGGCTTTTTCTTGACAAGCAGGTTGAGAATTTTTTGCTCAGTCTTTGCAAGCGTCTCTTGAAGGTCCTCAACTTTTTCAAGCAGGCGTTTTTGATGACGCTCAATACGAACCAGATAGCGCACGCCAATCAACAAACCAAACAAAATGCCAACTGTAACACTCGCTCCAAACGCGCTTTGATAATCAATAAGCACCATGACTTACAATAAGTGGCGCTTTACCTTTTTAGAGATTATGGTAGAAACCCCTGTTGGGTCCTCAAGAATAAGCGTCAGCTTACGTTTTCCACGCCGCGCATTCGTAATAGCGCTCTCAATTGTCTTATAATCATATGAAAGCTCAGAGTGGAAGCGAATGCGGTTAAGCACTTCATCAACATTTGAAATAACACTTGCCGCTTCAGGGTCAGGGTCAACTTCCAAATCAAGCTCAGGAATTTTAAGCTTGCACGTGTTTGATTTCACTACTTTCGCGTCCAAATCGTTCTCATCCTCAATTGAAAATTCAATCCGGCTTGGCTCTTTTTTGAATAAGGGAATGAAATCGTTTTCGTGGTGAAAGCAATGGGCGCAAGAAAGCGTGATGCGAAGCATTTTTCCAACATTCTCAACAGTGGTCATGCGTTGTTGCAGCACTGCTGAATCGCTTTCACAGGCTGGACAAACTAAGCCGGTAACAAGCGATTTAAAGTTCTTCATTGCGATGAGTTGTTCCTCTAAATACTTGTACGTATGGAGGGGTTGCGACAATCCATTCCTCTTCAAGACCAACAACTTCTCCTTCCAGAGCAAAGCAGGTTTTCTTGATTTTATCAACTGCCCGTCGAAGTTCATTCACGTTCTTGTCTCGAAGTGGTTTGATGCGCACAAACGCAATGGTGTAGCCGTCGCGTAGCGAGTCTAGAATTTCTTTGGTATCTTCAAAATCAGTGAGTGTAAAGTATTTTACAACAATTTTTGCAGGTGAACTTTCTCCCGCGTTTGGTGAGATTTCAATATAGTCTTCACCATCTTCGTTTCTTGGTTTATCTGAAGGAAAATTAATCTTAATTGTCCCAAATGCCCCGCGCAATTTATCCATCAATGTCATTCACCTGCATACAATTTTGAGATTATTAATCTAGTGTTTCTCAAACAGGTACTGCTTAAAAAGCTTTATTATGCTTCAAGCACGAGTTTGCATCTGTGTTATTCTTCCTCTTCAGATTCAATAAGTGAAACAGCACTCCATATCTGGGTTCTCGTGTAAAGAGGCAGATTCGGGTCTGAAACAACTTCGTCAAGGATTTGAGTCACTGAATCTCTAATCAGGTCTTTGTCCTCTTTGCTTTCAAGGAGTCTAAGCGCTTCGTGGAGTCGTTCTTTAATATTTCGAGGAACCGTGTTGTCGTCGAGGATATCCTTGAGTATGTGTTTTGTCTGCTCTGCATCGCCCATAAGGGTTCTCACCGTTTCTTATTGATTTCAGCAGTTATTTTTGCCTGAATCTCTTTTGCTTCATCAGTCAATGTGTTGATTTGTTTATCAAGCGAGCTGAGGCGAAGCGTGAAAAGTTCGTTTTTCTCGTCAAGAGAAGCGTTAAGCTCGTCTTTTGATTTTTTGAACATGATAGTGCCAACAATTTCAAAGACGCCATCATCTTTTTTGACGTTCTTAATCTCTTTAAGAGCGTTTTCAACTTCTATTTTTTGGACTTGTACGTGCTGCTTTTGAAGCATGAAGTTTTGCAGCTTTTGCTGTATTTGCTGCATTTTAAGAATGTCTCCTCTAATTTCTGGGGGTATTTCCATATTCTATCACCGTTTGTATTGTTTTAATCCATAACAAGTGTGAATTAATGCTTGCCCGAAGTGCGTTCACGTCAGGGGCGCTGATGTTTGCAACAAACTCATTTTTTGTTGCATGATACGTTATGGTTGAGCGTTTTGAGTTAACATCATCAATCTCAGGCTTAAGCGTTTTGAGTATGTGCTTTGCGTGAGGCGTGTTGATGACAAGTTGTATTGAGAGCTTCATCGTGCCGGTATTTTCTTTCGCACGCTTGGTCGCTGTTTTAAAAGGATTTTACTGCTACAGTAGGGACAGCGAACGCGTCGTCTAACGTGCTCTGCTTCTACTGTTCTTCCGCAATCAAAGCATTTGTAGTCTACCATTTTTTTTTGTATGTACTCCTTATTTTTTTATGGCGAGTAGGCTTTTCCCGCAAATTTTGCACTACACTTTGCGCATTCAAAAATGCCAAGTGCTAGTCGTCTTGCCGTTTTCTTCAAACAAAACGGACAGGTAAAACGGGATTTATTGTCGCGCTCCATATCCGAAACTTTTTTGCGCGCCTTAATGCCATATCGTGCGCCATACCGTCCTGCTGAACCGACTTTTGTGGATGCCATATTTTTTTGTTCTCGCAAACGTTTTTTTTTAGTGGGGCTACCAGGATTTGAACCTGGGTCTTAAGGTCCCAAACCTCAAATGCTAACCAGACTACACTATAGCCCCATGTGAGCATTATTTCTTGAATTTTGAAATAGTTTCAACAAGGTCTATGTGCCCGAGGAACAGTGCTCTACAGCATTGTCGTTCAAGACCAAGTTCGTCAAGCACTTTGCCTGGTTTCTCTTTTTTAATGCGCGTGCTGTAATTGTCCCATAGGTGTCCTACAGGTTTTCCGCAACTAAAGCATCGTACAGGGATTATCATAGTAGCTCCTTTTGAGTGGGATAGTCTTTTTATCGTTTACTCTTTTGTCGTTTTGCGCGAGCAGCTGAACGATACGGTTTATTTTGCTCTTTGCGTCGCGTGTCGTTGACAAGTAAGTGTCGGTCGTAGGCAAGGTATGCATCTTTGAGTCCTTCATCATTGTGGAATTCCACCAGCGCTTTTGAGATTGCGGTTCGAACCGCTTGTGCTTGTGCCATTTGACCGCCGCCAACAACATTCACGGTGATGTTCACCTTTGACGCTTTTTCGCCTGCGATAATGAGGGGTTCTTGGATGAGTAATCGTGATATTTCAGGAGTGTAGGCAGTAATGTTAAGGCTGTTTACGCGTACAACACCGGTTCCTGCGTTAATGGTGGCACGTGCTATTGCGGTTTTTCGTTTGCCTACGGTTTGGATTACAGTGCTCATCGTGCTTTACCCATGACAATTGTTAATTCTTTGAGTGTGACATAGTTATTATGCATGAAATCGTGTTTTGTTTTGGTAACAACATCAAACGTGTTATGTTCATATTCTTTTGGCGTCTCATCAAACACTTTTACCCTTTTAAAGGCTTTCCTGCCTCGTTCTTCTTTGTAGGGAAGCATTCCGCGAATGATGCGTTTCATCACGCCGCGAGCGGTTCTTGGATAGAACGGACCAGTAGTTGGCGTTCCTCTGCTAATTCGTTGGTGGTATCGGTCAAGAAGATATTTTCGGTTTCCTGACATAACCGCCTGTGCTGCGTTGATGATAATAACTTCATCTCCATTGATGGCCTGTTTTGCAGCAAAACTTGCAACGCGCCCAGCAACGCTGTCTTTTGCGTCAATAAAGAATTTAACCAAGGATTCTCACCTTTTTTGCCTGCGGATTTGTTTTAAGCAGTTCAAGAACGCTTACTGCTTTTGCGCCTGCTTGTTTGATTTTTTCTTTTGCAGAGTCTGAAAATTGCCATGCACAAATAGTTATTTTTTTATCAAGCAAACCCGTGCCAAGAACTTTTCCTGGAACAATAATTGTTTCGTCGGGGTGCGCGTAGCGGTTGATGTGAGCGAGATTTTGTGAGCGTCGCAATCGTGTTGAGCGTTCAAGCTCTTTTGCAATACGGCTCCACAGTTTAACCTCATTTTCTCGGGCACTGATTTTAAGAGCCTGGATGGTATGTTTGAGTTCAGTATTTGTCGGTCCGCTTCGTTGTGCCATTAATGAGTCACCTTGTTGTAAAAAGTAATATGTTTTATAAAGCTTTTTATCAATTCTTAAAGATTAGCGAAAGAGGATGAGTGAAAAGATAAGAATAAGAAATCCGGCAATGCTTGCAAGCGTTATTCCAGGCATTTCCACTCCTTTTACGCTAAAACCAGTGATGGGGTCTGCTACCATCACCGAACTTGTTTGTTCAAAAAAAGGTTCGCCCATGTAGGTGAGCGTGATGTTTGCAAGATACAAGCCAGCAGGAAGGGGGATGTTTGCGCGGATGCGTGCGCGCTGCCCGCTTTGAATGGTGGTTGATGCATTTTGTTCAAGGTTTTGCGCGCCAAAAATAAGCAGATTCAGCACAGGCGTTACCTGATGTGAATGATTGTTTTCAAGGGTTACAATTGCGCTCACGCCGTTTTCTGAAAGCAGTTCGTAATCAATAATATGTATTTGTTCGTGTGAGGTCACGTCTATGACAATTTTTTTCTCTTCGCGCTCAATGCTGGTGCTTGCAAGCAAGTCACGTTCTTCACGAACCGGCGCAAACATGAGGGGAATAACAGCATACCCTTCAGGCGCGTCTTTTGGTACGAAAATCGGGAGAAAAACGTCGCGTGTTGCGCCAGCAGGCACGAAAACGGGTTCTGATGGTGTAGTAATCCAGTCGTCATAGGCAAGCGCGTGCACGTAGTAGTATACGTCATTTGGTGCAGGGTTTGAAAGTGGCAGGATAAGCTCATGTTTTTCTCCTGCTGATTGAGAAATAAGAATTTCACTTTGCGCAAAAGAAGGTAGCAAAAGCAGGAGAAACGCGCTCACAAACAGGATTGCACGAAGCATTATGAATGTATTGGTGGCATTCCTGTCTTTTTTAATTTTGTGCCTGCAGCGGGAATGCGAAAATCTTCTTTGCGTGTATTAAGAACAATAAACGTTTGTGTTTCTGTTATGTAAGGGCGCACTAAGTCTGTTTTGAGAAACGAATCAAGCTCGCGCACACTTCTAAAGCGCGTAACAATTACGCTGTCAAACGTGCCGGTCACGTCATACACGCAGGTCACGTTTGGATGCCTGCTTAGTTCAGTTTCAAAGGTGATAATGTGCTGTTTTTGAATGCTCACACCAATCACTGCCTTTACTGTGTAGCCAAGTTCTTCGTAGTTGAGTTTTGCAGAGAAGGCCTGGATAATGCCTTCTTTTCTGAGTTTTCGAATACGGTTGTTTACTGTTGTAATCGAAGTTCGAAGTGTTCGTGCAAGCGTTTTAAGCTTTGTTCGCGAGTCTCTTTCAAGCTCGTGAAGGATATTATAATCCAGTGTGTCAAGTTCCATGTGCATCTAACACTCATGCAAGCCTTTAAATACTTTATTTTTTACACAAAAACCGTCTTTTCTTGATATTTTATGCAAAAAAGTGCTTTTTTCTTAATCTTTTTATGCGCGTACTGCTAAAAAGAACAGGTGAAAACAAAAGCACTTGACGCCATTGACAAAGAACTGATTGCACAAGCGCGTGAGCTTCTCTCTCGTGTGCATTACGTGGGAAAAGACATTCACTTGTCCGTTGGTTCAGCACTGCGTTCTGCCTCAGGTAAGCAGTACCTTGGCGTAAATATTCATAACGTGGCAAGCGCGCCCTCATCAGTGTGTGCTGAAATGAGCGCGGTCTCGAATATGGCAAGTGGAGGAGAACGCGAGGTAGAACGCGTTGTTGCTGTTCGTTTTTCAAAAGATAAAAAACGCTGGAACGTGATTCCCTCATGTGGTGTGTGCCGTGAAGTGTTAAGCGCGTTTGGCAATCCGTGGGTGATTATTTCTAAAAGCAAAAAAGCACGATTAAGCGAGTTGTACCCGCTTGATGTCTCGTCAAACACGCTTACTGTATAGACTTCCAGTTTTCCATGAGCACGTGCTTGCCGCTGCGTTTTTTGTTAAATGAGCAACGCACAAATTTTGCGCGCCCACTTTCAACGGTTAACTGGCGATAGTTTCCCTCAAAAAGAACTTGTGTGGCACCAAAACTTAGAATAGACATGAGTGGGATGTTCTTCTCAAAGGTTCTTCGCGGGATTTCAAAGGTATTGATGCTGATTCGATTGTCATCTTCATGTTCTTCAAGGCGTGCGTACGCAGTCTTTCCAAGAACAAGATATGCCTTATGTTCTTCATACACATGTTTTTCGAGCATATCTCGGGTAAGACATGAGAGAGTAAGCGGTTTGCATCCAAGAATTTCATCAATATCTTGTGTGAGTGTAAGCATGTTTGCTCCCGCAATAGAACGCATCTGAGAATACAAAAATGCATTATACGCAGCAAAAACACCAAGAGTAAGAAACGCGGGAAGAAACATCAAAGAACCAGACACAAGCTGTGCAATACCCGAAACCCCTACTATGGGCAGAAACGCATTGACGGTAAGCGCTTTTCTGTCCACACATTTTAGCGCGCGGTAAATCGGGCTTTTGTACATGCCAAACGCTTCGAATTGTTGTGCAACAAACGCATAATCATAGTTTTGAAGCACGCTCCTAAATGCATCAACTTCAGCACCGCGTCCCTCTGAATTCCATGCATAAAATAGGTCATTGGTAAGTGCAGTCTCTAAATCAGTTGTCACAAGCGTACTGCGCGTGTTTTTAAATACGCTTCGCCGAATTTCATCCTCACTCACGTGTTTGCCGTCAATTACGCGTTTGAGCAGTTCTGCTTTTTTCGCGTTTTTTGGGCTGAGTTCCTGATACGATTTTGTAATCAAATCGGACAGGCACTCTTGTTTTAGTGCATACGAATTAAAGCCACGAATATCCCACTTTCTTCCAACAAGTTTTTCAAGCACCATATGTTCGTATATACGAACAATCTTTGTTTTTTAAAGCTTATGGACATAAAAAGCCGTAAAGCAGGGCAGGGTTGATAAGCGCTGTGTGGCTCTTCTCAGGAACAGAGATATTTTTTGCGTGAGAAAGAAAACTGCCGGTTTCAGTGACGGTGCCATCACCTTGCGGGCAGTAGGTAAATGAAACATCCTGTTTGCCAAAGCGCAGATAGCACAAGGTTTTAAGCCCGGTCCCGCGCAAATTGAGCACTCCTTCTCCATCATGTCCAAGTGCGTGGTGAAAGCGCAGCGCGTTTCTTGCAAGAAGCGTGTTTGGCAGTTTAGAAGAGGGGTTGTATTCATAAATATGGCGTGCGTCAAACGTGTCTTGTGTATCAAACATGTCGAGCCATTCGCGATTGTTTTGTGCGCGCTGGTTGTTAAAATAGAATTCATTTGGACACATTTGATACAAACTTGGATAATTTGCAGTTAAATCACCAACTACATTGTCAAACATGCCATACCTATAGAGCCCGCCTTTTCCGGTTTTCACCACAAAATAGGCAAGCGGAGTTCCGTTGTGGATGGGGCTGACAAAAATGGTTTTTTCAAAGTCAGGAGTGTGATTTTTAAGGTAGCTTCTGGCAACAAGCGCGCCTAGGCTGTGTGCAACAAGTGAAACAGATTCATGCGTATCACGTGCGTGTTCTACCCGTTCGTGCAAGGCACTATCATGGGTTTGCACATCAAGACGCCAATCATAGGGAAAGGTATACGTGTCAAAACCATTTTTTTCAAATGTTTCTGAAATGTTTTGATAAAAGTCAAAAAAACCGTAAAACGAATTAATAACCTCCCCCGTAACAATATTTGAACAGGACTTCCCCTCTTCATCACACGCGCGCAGTTCTAAGAATGTTTTATATGAGTTTTTGCTGAGTCCAAGTTTTTCTTTGCGTATAATAAGCGCAACGTCCTGAACGCCAAGAGGCCAAACCTTGTTTTTTTCTTGTTCCGCATTAACATGATACAGTTCTGTGCCAAGAACACCGGGAACAAAGATAATAGCGTGTTTGTTTTTCATAGGGTATCAAATAAAAGAGTAGAGTGCGGGGGACGTGATTTGAACACGCGCAGGCACTAAGCCCTTAGGCCCTCAACCTAAGCCGTTTGACCAAGCTCCGGCACCCCCGCATTCTTGGATTTGATAATTGATGTGTGAATCTGTTTTAAAGATTTTGTTCAAACAAAAAGTAAAAATGAGATGCAGTACGCATATTAGTGAAGGTTTTTTCATTTCAGACAGGAGAAGTGTTTTTCGCAGCGCGCAGTGTAGGCAATTCCCTCTTCATCTTGTTTTTCTGAACCCAACTTGAAAAGAGGGGAGTGATACGAGTCAGGCGCTCCATGCACGAGTCGTTGCGTGTAATACGCGTCTCGCAGGCATTGGTGGCTGTTCTCTGAGTACGTGCATTTTGCCGTGAGTGTGTCAATGCGCTCAGCATGCGCGAAGAGAGGTCCAATAATTGGCCACGGTTCGCCGCGAAATGATTTGTTAAGCGCGCTCAAGAGCACGTTAATTCCCTCACTTTTAAGCTCATCAATTACCTCTAAAAAGAGTGTGTTGTTTGGCACGCAAATTGTGCTCGCGTTTTTCGCGTCAAACGTGTTAATGAGTTCCTCGAGCACGGACGGGTCGTAGAATTGCACTTCATCAATAGCAATAAGCCCAACACTTCGGTCTGTTTTTTCTTCGTGTTCTTGAATGTAGTCAATCAGCATGTTTGGCGAGAAAACAGGCAGAACGCGCGCGGACAGGTTCATGCCTGTTCTGCTTACAATACGTGGCTGATTTGTTGCTTGTGCGCCAAAAAAGCGCGTGTCCACGTCAGGTTTGAAAGCAAGGCTTTCAAGTTTTTGCTGGGCAAAATCATTATCAAGTTCATAAGCCCATGTGTGGAATCGTTCAATAAATTTTGAAGTCTTGTTTGAGCCCATGGGTCCGGTGTAGATGTGGAGTATTCCCTGTTTCATACTAGTCACAACTAAGAAACAGAATATTCAAAAAGGTTATTGTTTACTCGCCAAGCCCTTCTTTAAGCTCTTTGAGCTCTGCAAGTACAATATCAAGGGCCGTTTCAAACGCTTGTTTGTGCGAGAGTTGTCCCCAGTTCTCAAAGCTCAAGATAATTGCATTGCGGTCAGGCTCAAGTGTGACTTCTCCTTGGTTGACACTATCAAGTGCTGCATCAAGCTCGTCATAGGAGAGAATAACTGTTTTATTAACAGAAAGCTTTCCTGCACTAAACACAAGAGCATCTTTTGATGCGTCAGCAACTTTTTTGCTGTCTTTTGTCACGCTTTTTGGATTAATTGTGATGTTTGCAGCAAACGCATGTGTTGCACGTCCCGGTGACCATTTAGTGTGTTCTTTGCCGGTTCCCAGTTGTGCCTTTGCTTCAAGCTCTATAGCCTGATTCTCATTTAAGTAGGTAATGGGAATGTCTCCAATAATGGGTTTGACCTTTGGGTCTGATGATTCAAAGTCACTTGCAAGAACCAACCCTGGTCCTTGTTTTTTGAGTATGAGTGTGACTTGGCATTTTGAGCATCCCTCAGCTTTGCACGTGCAGTTTTCGCGCATGGTGTAGGACGGTTCTGTGGTAAGAGGAATAAGCCCGAGTCTGTGGGCAATCATTTCATCAAAAATAGGTGATTCATTTTTTGTAAGGTACACATCCTCAATTGCCATTGTTGGCACATCGCGAATGAGTGCGCGTCGCAGCGCGTTTACTACAGGCACTTCTACATCAGTGATGAGGAGTGTAAGCTTTTGTTTAGTTAATTCAAGGGTTTTTATCGTCATTTTGAGCATGTCCTCCGTTTACTTGCCGGATTTACGTTTTCGCCCGCCTTTTTTTCTGCAGCCATCATGAGGGTTTGGTGTGACATCCTCAATAACGCCAATTTTGAGTCCTGCACGAGCAAGTGATTTGATTGCGGTTTGTGAGCCTTGTCCCGGATATTTTGGGCCGTTATGTCCGCCTGGTGCGCGAACGCGAATGTGAACGCCAGTAATGCCTTTTTCTGCGCAGTCTTCAGCAATTTTTTTGACGAGTTTAACTGCAGTTGCAGGTGAGCTTTCAAGTCGTGACACTTTTACTGCATGCCCGCCTGAACCGAGTGCAATAGTTTCCGCGCCAGTCAGGTCTGTAACATGAACAAAGGTGTTGTTGTATGAGGAATAAATATGTGCAATTCCCCAGCGACCTTTTTGTTTACTCTTTTTTATGCTTGGTGCTTGCTCGCTCGTTTCCGCTGTTTCCTGCGTTTTTGTTTCCGGTGCTGCTGCTTGCTCCTGCTTTGGCGTTTCCGGTTTTTCCTGTGCGTTCTGCTCTGTTTGCGGTTTTTTCGAGGTTGCTTGCGATTTTTCCTTCTGCTTTGGCATCTTCTACCTCTGTTTTTGTTGCCACGCGTTCTTGTTTTTTAAGTTCTTCTTCAACGTGTGGTTCGAGTATGACTGTTTCTTCTTCTTTAACTTTAACCATGTAGGATGGCGCGGTTATCTTATTTCCTTCAATCTTAACGTGACCGTGCACGATGAATTGTCGTGCTTGTTTGACGGTGTTTGCAAGACCTTTTCGGTAAACAAGGGTCTGAAGTCTTCGATTAAGTAAGTCTTCAATTTCCAATTTAAGAATGTCGTCCATGGTTGCGTCTTTTGCAACAAGTCCGTATCCTGCAAGCTTTTCTACGAGTTGTTTTTGTTCGCGTTTTCCTTGTGTAGTGTCAAGAAGAGGGATAAGGCTTCGTGCTTGCGCGCGATAATCACGAAGAAGGGATGTGAACTTCCAGAGTTCTTTTTTATTTTTATACGCGTATTTTTGTTTGAGGCGTCGTTCTTCGTCTATTCTGGCTTTCTGCCATGGGTGTGATGGTCCCTGATATGCTTTTCGTGGTTTAATTGGATTTCCCATTGTAGTATCACTTCTTCTTTTTCACGCCTGCAACACTGCCTTTTCGGCCTGTGCTTTTTGTTCGCTGTCCGCGCACTTTAAGACCATGACTGTGCCTCACGCCTTTGTAGCTTTTAATGGTTTTCATCAAGGCAATGTCTCCTCTGCGTGTCATGTCCAGTTCAATGCCGGTAATGTGAAGGGATTTACCGGTTTCCATGTCGTGCTGGCGGTTAACAATAAATGAAGGGATAGTATAGTTTTGAGGGTTGTCAAGAACATCTTCGATTTTGTGAAGTTCAGCGTCAGTAAGTTCTCCAACTTTCTTGGTTTTTGGTAAGTGTAACTTTATCATAACTGCGCGTGAGATTGCGTGTCCTACACCTTTGACTTTTCGTATCGCGTTTTCAATAGTGTCAAGACCATTAAGGTCAGTTCCTTTTACGCGTACAATCTGGCGGATGTTCTCGTCTACTACCATTATTCTCTATTGAGAAGAGAGAAGCATTTTAAAAAGGTTACTGTTAGCCATTAAAAAGTGCACCTGCGGGGACTCGAACCCCGGTCAAAGGCTTGGAAGGCCCTTATCCTGCCACTAGACGACAGGTGCAGTAGTAGGTTAGTACAATTAAGTGGTTTAAAAGGTTTACTTTAGCAAAGAACACGCGTGCCAGAAAGACTGGTCACAAGAAATATCTGCACAAAAAAGGAACTAGGGGCAAAAAAGGTTTGAAAAGGGGTATATACTCAACAAACATAACCGGTCAAATGAGCAAAGCAGATACGTATAAATTACATTACTTCACATAAAAGTAGTATGCGCACACTAATCTTTTTTGTCGCACTCCTTATGCTAGCAAGTGGCGCGTTTGCCATTGAAAATACCACCTTTAGTTTTATTGATGCACAAGGAAACACCCTTGTTAGTGAGCGCGTACGTGTCTACCATAATGCGGTATTGTTTGATGAAGCGCACACAAATGAATCAGGCTCAGCGTCATTTTTGCTTATCAAAGGTGAGTACACGCTGCGCGTTTCTGGCTTTGAGTTTGTGCGCTTTATTGAAGAAGGAAACAGCTATGCTATTCGCGTTCCAGTAGGTGCAGGAAGACGCGTGCTTGGCATTGACATCAACCTCTTCTTATTCTCGCGCTACCCCTTTATTGTGCGCGTGGGTATGGGGATTGCGCTTTTTGGTCTTATCGCGCTCTTTGTTTTCATAGTGCGGCGCGGGTATGCGGGCATGCGTGAGCGCGGCTACAGCAGGATTCCTGCGCTTGCATTCTTTTTTGTGCACTTTGCTCTTGCACTCACAACATTTCGCATTGTTGAAAAAGCATATGGCAAAAGAGAAGCAGAAGAAGACAAAAGCGTAGAAGAATTTAAACCCGTGTTCAAGAAAAAGCGCTATTAGTCGGCATCAATACGCGTGTATTTGAGTTTTTTTCCAAGCAGGATTTTTCTTGATTGCCCGCGAAAACCTTTTGACGTGTTTTCAAGACTCAGTAATTCAAGACGCGAGAGTCGCATAAGCATTCGCCGATAGCTTCGCATTGTAAGCGTGCCGCCTGCATCACTATATTTTTGGAAAAGTTCTCCTGAAATAAGTCCGGGAAATTTTGAGACAAGGTCAATGAGTAATTGCTCATCAGTGCTTAATTTGCTTAGGCTTGTTTTTATTTTAAACTGGGCAAGTTTGCTGAGTGCTGCATCCAAGTCCTCATTTGAAATTTTTTCATGACCCGACTGCTCTGCATTTTTTGCCGCATTTAAAAGCAGAAATAAACCAACGCGAATGTCCTCGCTGCGGTGCGTGTGGTATGCAATTTTATTAAGCATGATGTGCGAAACCGCGCCCGGCTTAAATGCGAGCCTCACGCGCTCGCCAAGAATTTCTTTAATCTCTTCAAGACTATAGGCTCTGAATTTAAGCTCATTTGGAGTGAGGCGTGAGAGAATGCGCGCTTCAAGGTTCATCAAAAAATCCTTGTCGTTGGTAATAAGCACCACTGATGCTTTATCTTCAAGATGCTGGAGGATTTTATAGAGAAAACCAAGATCGCGCACTTTGTCAATTTCATCAAACACAAAACACACTCCTTTTGATTTTTCAGCGCGCTTCACAATCTCATCAAATACATCTTCAGCGCTTTTTCCCTGAAAAAAGAAGTACCCGGTTTGTTTTGCAATTTCAGTGAACACCTGATATTCGCGGTTAGCATCCCAGCAATTAATATAGATTGGAAGCACATCACTTGAATAGTTTTGCAGTTGCTGCAAGACTGTCTTAGTGCACAATGTTTTTCCAAGACCAGGCTTGCCATACACAAAAAGGTTATCCGGCTTTCTTCCGCTAAGAAGCGGCTTGATTGCGCTTGCAATAACGTTTTGTTCTTGCTCGCGAAAAAGCACGGTTTCAGGTAAGTGAGAATAAGTTAAAACTCCCTCTTTGAGCACAAGTTCATTATCTTCAAGGCTTCCAAACAGATTCATGATTACTGGACAAATGGTTGCAACCTATTAATAAATAGTTTTTGCCACAATGACCATTAGGTGATGCACATGCAGATACAAGAACAGAAAATGCGGGTTCGCGAGATTCCAATAGGAACACTGGGCATGGATGACGTGATTGAACTTATGGAGCTCTATGAGAAAAAAGGGTACCAAACAAACATCAAATCAAAAAGTGGCACTGTTGTTATGCAGGTAGTGTTTGCAGCATAAGCAAGAAAAACAAAAAGTTCTTTTGTCTAAACAAACACGAGTAAGAGTATGGTGAAAATTAGCGTAGCGAATTTTGACTTATTAAAAAGTGATGAAGAAGACTACATCAAAAAACAGACAGGCATGTTTTTGGAAAAAGTAGGCGCATACATACCGGAAATAGCCGTGCTTGATTTGCGGCTCAATGAAGTTCGAAAAAAACAGGACAATTTCAAAGGGCGCTTTGATGTTCGTATGACAAGCACCTTTGGGGAGCATCAGGCGCATGCTGAGGGATGGGACATGATTAAAACATTTATGGGTGCGCTTAAGAATCTAGAAAAACAGGTAAAAAAAGACAGAAAAAGAAATGCAAAAACTTAGCTAAACGTGTTGTACACGCGTTTCATGAAATTCTTTTGTTTTTGCTTTAGCACGGTGCTTCTAAACGCTTTTGCCGTAGGGTCAGAGCTCACGTAAAGGTGGTCAAGACCGTTTTTGAGGGCAAGGTCTAAAACGTTTCTGCTAAGAATTTCTTTTGTTTCAAGTTCTGAATGCATAACATGGGTAAGGTCAGTTTTAAGTTTTTGCCAGTGATGTATTTTTTTCCCGTAACGCTTTTCATACGCGTCAATGAGTTTGTCAACAGAGCTTGGACTATGTTGTTTTGAAAGACTTTCAAGAACAACGCTTCGAATTACGTGTTCGGCATCGTACATAAGTAATTCACCAAAAAGTACGCATACTACGCGCCCATAAAAAGAGCACGGGGGGTGGTTGTCCGTTAATATATTTTTATTGGACCGCCAATATACCCGTCATACACGTGTTTTTTGTTTTTGCCAAACACCTTTATGTATGAAGAGTGCGCTGTGCCGATTTCGCCCTCCTTTTTCGCGTCAGAGCGAAGTTGGAGTGTGATAGTTTTTTGTTCTCGTGGCTTGAGTTCTTTGATGTGCCATACAATAAGCTTGTGCGTTTTTCCTTCAACACGCACGTTTTTTGGCTTTTTTACGATATCAAACCAAAAGGGAACAAGTTGCAAAATTTGCACGTCCTTTAATGTAACGCTCATACGCTTGTTTTTTGCACTAAGTTGCAGATTAAATGTTTTTTTTGCTGTTCCTTTTACGTCACTTGCTTTGCGCGCGAGTGAAACGTCATCAAGGAGCTTTTCAAAAAATCCCATGGTATTAGTAATGCCTCTCTTTTGTGAGTATGAACAGTTAAGTAACTGTGCGTCCGGTGCAACGCGATGAACCAACAACGCCACCGGGTAGTGAAATGTAGAGAATGTAGTCCGTGTCTTCCTCAAGAGTGATTGGCGAGTCCCAATCAGACACAGACCATTCAAGATTCAAAAACGTATCAACTTGAAATGTTGAGCGACCAACAGAACCCAAGTACGCGCCCATCATAGTTTCATTCGAATTAAACGTGAGGTCGTTTCCGTTTTCATCGCGAAGCGTTATGCCCACAGGACCTTCTTCAATTGGAGCAGTTCCCGTGTTTTCGAGCGTGACTTCAATAGTATTGCGCTCATCTGGGTCAAGGTCTGTTGCAGCAATGCATCGCCTGAACCGCACATCAAATTGAAATGCTGACTGCGTAGTGACAAACGTTGCGGTGCCTTCAACTTCGCTTTGGATAAGGCCTTGCAGGCTTGTCATCCACAAATATGCAGCACCTGCGGCAGCAACAGTCATCATAAGAAGCAAGACCGTTGCAATAATCGGCGTTACTCCCCTACTATCCATAGGTATAGAATAGTAATTGTTGTTTAATATAGTTTGCTACGTAAACATTATATTAGAGAATATAATAGAAAATAGCGTGATATACTCTCTTGGCGTCATCAACAAGTCATGGCTTATTCTTACGTTTGTGCTTGCTTCTTACGTAACGTACCGTGTTATGTCAAAAGGTGCGCGACTTGGCGCCGTGCATTTTATCGCATTGCTTAGCGGATTTTTGTTATTTGCACTCTCAGAATTTGTTGACCTTGCATTTATCGTTATGGAGCAGGTAAACCCCTTTGGCGATGTATTTCTCACCCTGATTGGTTTTTGTTTTGTGTACGGATTTTTAGGAGGGCTTAGACATGGAAAGGGTTAACCTCATCTTTCATGCAGCAGTGAGCCTGAGCGCGCTTGTGGCAATGCCGCTGGTGGGAATGATTTTAGTTTCATTTGTGCGGGATAAAAAAATCAGTCTTGAAACGTATCGTATTCTTGTGAGTGCAGCACTCTTTCTTGTTGCAGGATTTGTGTTTAATGAAATATTTTCATACTCGCTTGGTTTCAAGCTTGTTGAACTTATTGTTATTTTTCACTTGTTTCTTGCAGGATATCAACATCTCAAACCACGCTTGCGTGTGCAAAAGAAAAAACGCGGGCGGGGGAAGAAACGATGAACATCAACGTGTTTTCCATTATTGTGCTTGCTGAATTCATTATAGCATTCATGCTCTCACTAGTTATTGCGCTTAATTCAGAAAGAAAAAGCGCTAAACTGTTATCTACTGCAGTCCTGCTCTTGCTTGTGAGCATGGCAATTGGCGTGTTTGAACGTGAGGGTCCCCAAGAGTCATGGATTGAAGTTCAGCAAAGTTTAGCTTCATCAGGCATTGACCTTACAAATGAACAGTTTTCTTTGCTTGGCATCTTTCTTGTGTTTTACAGCTCGGACATTATTAACATGATTGCAGGAGCACTTCTTATTGGCGCATTTTTAATAATGTTTAAAGACAACCTGCCCATTGAAATTGATTCTATTGAACTAAAGAAAAAGCAGGAATCATATTATTGGAAATAATCAGAAGTTACCCCTTATCATCATAACAAACGTTCTGATTGGGGCGGCTTCATCATGTACTGACCTGACCTCAGGTATGCTTTATAAGTGTTGTGTAACACCTGGCTTTGCCTTATTAGTCTGCACTAAGTAACGTTGCCCTATACGGGTTCATTCTGCCTCAAAGGTGAGTATTTTAACTTTCAATTCATTTTCTAATTTAATTGAAAGACTGTGTTTAATTTCGCATAATGTTCCAAATATATACTTTTTGCGGTAAAGGTTTCGTATAATAATAACTATACTGATGGCAGGTTTTTCTCAAATGGAGAACTTCCCAGAATCTGAAAAACATGTTAAAGAAATTTTATTAGGCGCGTCTTTAAAAGGGATATTTATATAACTATGGGAAGAAAAAATATTACTCTAAAAGTAGATGAAAAATTGTATAATGCTTACAAAGAATTATGCAAAAAAAAAGGTCTTATAATATCTAGGCAATTTGAAATTTTTGCAGAAGAAGAGTTAAAACGGAACAAAAATAAGGTATAACTATGGCATCAAAAGAACAAGAACGAGCAGAACTGCATCGAACTATCTGGCAAATTGCAAATAATTTAAGAGGTAGTGTTGATGGTTGGGATTTTAAACAGTATGTTTTAGGCATGCTTTTTTATCGTTTCATTAGCGAAAATTTAACTAATTATATTAATGATGATGAAAGACGAGCTGGAAAAAAAGATTTTGATTATTCTAAATTATCTGATAAAGAAGCAGAATTTGGTCGAGCTGATACTGTTAAAGAAAAAGGATTTTATGTTTTACCAAGTGAACTTTTTAAGAATGTTACAAAAAATGCTCGTAACGATTCTAATCTCAATGAAACTTTATCTGTTGTTTTCAAAAATATTGAAAGTTCTGCTAAAGGAACAGAAAGTGAAGATGATTTGAAAGGATTGTTTGATGATTTGGATGTGAATTCAAATAAATTAGGAAATACCGTTGAGCAAAGAAATAAACAACTTGTTAAACTTTTAGAATCTATAAGTGAACTTCGTCTTGGAAATTATTCAGATAATACTATCGATGCTTTTGGTGATGCTTACGAGTTTTTAATGACTATGTATGCGAGTAGTGCTGGTAAGTCTGGAGGAGAGTTTTATACTCCTCAAGAAGTTAGTGAACTTTTAGCTGAAATTACTATTGTTGGCAAAAAGAATGTTAATAAAGTATATGACCCTGCTTGTGGCTCTGGTTCTTTGCTTCTTAAATTTGCTAAAGTTCTTGGTAAAGACAATGTTCACCAAGGTTTTTATGGGCAAGAAATTAATTTAACAACTTACAATCTTTGCCGTATAAATATGTTTTTACATGATATTAATTATAATCATTTTGATATTGCTCATGGCAATACTCTTACAGATCCAAAACATTGGGATGATGAGCCTTTTGACGCGATTGTTTCTAATCCCCCTTATTCAATAAGATGGGAAGGTGATGCTAATCCTTTATTGATTAATGACCCTCGTTTTTCTCCTGCAGGTGTTTTAGCACCCAAAAGTAAGGCAGATTTAGCCTTTACTATGCATATGTTGTCTTGGCTTTCTACAAGTGGAACTGCTGCAATTGTTGAGTTTCCGGGCGTTCTTTATCGTGGTGGAGCAGAGCAAAAAATAAGAAAATATTTAATCGATAATAATTATGTTGATTGTGTTATTCAATTGCCACCAGATTTGTTTTTTGGAACAACTATTGCAACCTGCATAATTGTGCTTAAAAAAAGTAAGAGTGATAATAAGACACTATTTATTGATGCTTCTGCTGAATTTGTTCGTGGAGGAAACAAAAATAAATTAAGTGATACAAATATTAAAAACATTTTAGATGCTTTCAAAGGTCGTAAAGATATTGAGCATTTTGCTAAATTAGTAGATAATGAAACGATTGCAGAAAATGATTATAATATTGCAGTTTCAAGTTATGTAGAACAAGAAGATACGAGAGAAGTTGTCAATATTATCGAGTTAAATAAAGAAATTTCTGAAATTGTTAAAAGACAAAACGAACTTAGAAATGCAATTGATAAAATTGTTGATGAAATTGAAAGCGGAAATTAAGAAATGGCTTACAACATGAATAAAATTGACAAATTAATTAATGAACTTTGTCCTGAGGGAGTTGAGTTTAAGGAGTTATGGGAAGTTACAGCATGGGATAAAAGGTTTAATGCAGTTGATAATAAAAAGCAAAAAAAGATTTTGTCATTTAACCACATTTCTTCAAAAGATTTAAAGGATTTAGAAGCAGAAAATGGAAATATCAAACTATTAGCAACAGGGAAATTTGATGGTTGGACTACTGAAGAATTAGCTGGAGAAAATCTAAATGAAGGGGAAGTTATCTCGATTCCATCTGGCGGTTCTGCAAGTATTAAATATTTTAAAGGTAAATTTGTAGATAGTGGAAATATTTTAGCGAGTTCAATTAATGATGAAATTTTAAATTTAAAATATTGTTATTATTTTCTTTTAATTAAAAATGAATTAATAGAAAGCTGTTTTAGGGGAGCAGGAGTAAAACATCCTAACATGACCGAGATATTAAAAATAAAAATCCCTCTCCCCCCTCTTCCCATCCAAAAAGAAATAGTTAAAATCCTTGATAACTTTACAGAGCTGGAAGCGGAGCTGGAAGCGGAGCTGGAAGCAAGAAAGAAACAGTATGGATATTATAGAGAAGAATTATTGACTTTTGGCGATGAGGTTGAGTTTAAGATGATTAAAGAATTATTTGATTTTAAAAATGGATTAAACAAAGGAAAAGAATTTTTTGGGAAGGGAACACCAATTGTAAATTTTACTGATGTTTTTAAAAAACGATCATTAAGTTTAATAGATTTAAATGGTAAAGTAGAGGTTACATCTAAAGAAAAATTATTATATGGTGCTCAAAAAAATGATATCTTTTTTACAAGGACTTCAGAGACTAAGGAAGATATTGGAATGGTAAGTGCTCTTTTGGATGATGTTGAAGGATGTGTATTTAGTGGTTTTGTTCTAAGAGCTAGACCAAAGACAAACTTATTAAATCCTAAATTTTGTTCTTATTATTTAACTTCTTTTTCAGCAAGAAAAGAAATAATTAGAAATAGTACGTTTACTACTAGGGCACTGATAAGTGGACCAAAATTGTCAAAAATCAAAATCCCCCTCCCTCCCTTAAAAGAACAAACCCGAATAGTTAAAATCCTTGATAAGTTTGATGCTCTTGTTAATGATATTTCAATAGGTCTTCCAGCTGAACTTAAAGCTAGAAGAAAACAGTACGAATACTATCGAGAAAAGCTTTTAACTTTTAAAGAAAAAATTAAGGAAGAATGAAAATGGCAAACCTAAAAACAAGAAAGATACTTGAAAAAGGAGAAGGAATTGATATTGAGTTTAAAGAATGCAAAGATGAACTTCCTAACAGTATTTATGAAACTGTTTGTGCATTTCTAAACCGGAATGGCGGAGATATTTTACTTGGCGTTAAAGATAATAAAGAAATTCAAGGAATAAAAAAAGATAAAATAGAGCAAATAAAAAAAAGACTTTGTAACAACAATAAACAATTCAGAAAAAATGTCTCCTCCTGTTTATCTTTTAATAAATCAAGTAGAAATAAATAAAAAACAAATATTACACATATATGTTCCCATTGGTTCTCAAGTTCAAAAATGTAAAAATAAAATATTTGACAGAAACGAAGATGGAGATATTGACATAACTGAAAATCAAACACTCGTTACACAACTATATCTAAAAAAACAAACTTCATACTCAGAAAACCGAGTTTATCCTTATTGTAAATTAAAAGACTTAGATGAAAACTTAATAAACAAAGCAAGAAAATTAGCAGTAAATCAAAATAATTCTCATCCTTGGAAACAAATGAGTAATTTAGAATTATTAAAAAGTGCTAAATTATATTCTAAAGACTATCAAACTAATGAGGAAGGAATAACCTTAGCAGGTATTTTATTATTTGGAAAAGAAGAAACAATATTATCTGTTTTGCCACATCACAAAACCGATTTAATCCTAAGAAAAATTAATTTAGATAGGTATGATGATAGAGATGATGTTCGAATAAATTTAATTGATAGTTATGAAAGAATCATTGCTTTTGGAGAAAAACATTTACCTGACCCGTTTTATCTTGAAGGAACTCAAAGATTAAGTGTCAGAAATAAAATTTTAAGAGAAATTGCATCAAATATTTTAATGCATAGAGAATTTACAAATCATTTCCCTGCAAAATTCATAATAGAAAAAAATCAAATAAAAACAGAGAATGCAAATAAACCTCATGGTCATGGCAAAATTAATCCTAATAATTTTTCACCATACCCTAAAAATCCAATAATTGCAAGAGTCTTTAAAGAAATTGGGTTTGCAGAAGAATTAGGTTCAGGAATAAGAAACTTAACAAAATATGTTAAAATATACTCTGACGCAACTCCTGAATTAATTGAAGATGATATCTTTAAAATTATAATTCCCTTAAAAGAGCAGGATACCCCGCAAGATACCCCGCAAGATAAAATATTGAAATTCTGTAAATTAAAAAAAACAAGAGAAGAAATACAGAGTCACATAAATATAAAAGATAGGGAACATTTTAGAAAATCTATATTAACTCCTTTATTAAAAGAGAATTTATTAGAATTAACTATTCCAGATAAACCGACAAGTAAAAAGCAAAAATATATAACAACCAAAAAAGGTTTAGAATACTTAAAAAAAGGTAAATAAAAAATGTCAAAAAATCACAATTACAATCTTGTAGTGCAAAATACTGAAAGCACAGTTGTTGCAGAGTATTCTCCGCCTTATGGAAAAAGAGCAAAAACTTATCAAAGCGAGGCAGACTTAGAAAAAGCTTTCATCAAACAATTACAAACGCAAGCTTACGAATATATTAAAATAACTAAAGAAGAAGATTTAATTTTAAACCTAAGAAAGCAATTAGAAAAATTAAACAATTACAAGTTTAGTGATAAAGAATGGGATTATTTTTTCAAAAAAGAATTAGCAAATCCAAACCAAAGTATTGCTGAAAAAACAACAACCATACAAGAAGATTATATTAAAATTTTGAAGTGCGATAATGGAACAAGTAAAAACATTTACCTACTAAAAAAAGATAATATTCACAGCAATTCTTTACAAGTAATTAATCAATATGAAACAGAAGATGGAAAATATAAAAATCGTTATGATGTAACTGTTTTAGTAAATGGCTTACCTTTAGTGCATATTGAACTTAAAAAAAGAGGAGTAGCAATACAAGAAGCCTTTAATCAAATAAATCGTTATCAAAGAGAAAGTTTTTGGGCATCAAGCGGTTTATATGAATATATTCAATTGTTTGTTATTTCCAACGGAACACATACAAAATATTATAGTAATACAACTCGTTCAGAACATATTAAAGAAGCAAATCGAGGCATAAAAAAGAAAGGCAAAAGATCAAGCAATAGTTTTGAATTTACTAGCTGGTGGGCAGATTCTACAAATCGTCCAATAACTGATTTAGTTGATTTCACAAAAACATTTTTTGCAAAACACACTATTCTAAATATTCTTACTAAATACTGTGTATTTACAGCAGATAAACAACTTTTAGCTATGCGACCTTACCAAATTGTTGCAACTGAAAAAATCTTAAATAAAATTGAAGTAAGCACAAATTACAAATATTTTGGAACTGTAAAAGCAGGAGGATATATTTGGCATACCACTGGTTCAGGAAAGACACTAACAAGTTTCAAAACAGCACAATTAACAAGCAAACTACCTTTCATTGACAAAGTTTTATTTGTTGTTGATAGAAAAGATTTAGACTATCAAACAATGAAAGAGTATGATAAATTTGAAAAAGGTGCAGCAAATAGTAACACTAGCACCTCAATTCTAAAAAAACAACTCGAAGACCCTAATGCAAGAATTATAATTACCACAATTCAAAAACTTGACCGATTTATAGGAAAAAATAGAGGACATAAAATTTTTAATGGTCATATAGTATTAATTTTTGATGAATGTCATCGTTCACAATTTGGAGATATGCATACAGCAATCATTAAAGCATTTAACAAATATCATCTTTTTGGATTTACAGGAACTCCTATCTTTGCAGTTAATTCATCTTCAAGCGGAAGAGTGGACTTAAAAACCACACAGCAAGCTTTTGGCGATAAATTACATACTTATACAATCGTAGATGCGATTAATGATAAGAATGTTTTACCCTTCAAGGTAGATTATATTTCTACATTTAAAGAAACAGAAAATATTGAAGATAAAAAGGTCAAAGATATAGATAGAGAAGCTGTTTTGTCTGCTCCTAAAAGATTAAGTGATGTTGTAAATTACATCATTGAACACTTCAATCAAAAAACCAAAAGAAATGATAAATCTTATATTCATAATGTTACAAAAAATATTCAAGAACTTGTAACTGCAAAAGATAGGAAAAAGGTTGCAGTAATAAAAGAAAAGATTCGTTTATCTGGATTTAATTCTATTTTCGCTGTTCAATCAATAGAAATGGCAAAAAAGTATTATGCTGAATTTGAAAAGCAACAAAAATTATTACCCGAAATACAAAGATTAAAAATTGCAGCAATATATAGTTTCGGCATAAATGAGGAAGAAATTGATGGCGTAATTGATGAAAATTCAGAAGATACAAGTGGATTAGATGCAAGTTCAAGAGAGTTTTTAGAAAATGCTATTAAAGATTATAACAAGATGTTTAAAACGTCTTATAATACCTCTTCTGATAAGTTCCAAAATTATTATAAAGATGTTAGCGAGCGTGTAAAAAACCGAGAAATAGATCTTTTGATAGTAGTTAATATGTTTTTAACTGGGTTTGATGCAACTACACTAAATACCCTTTGGGTAGATAAAAATTTAAGATTACATGGCTTACTCCAAGCATATTCTCGTACTAACCGTATTTTAAACAGCATCAAAACCTTTGGAAACATTATTTGCTTTAGAAACTTAGAAAAAGCAACAAATGAATCTATTTCACTTTTTGGAGATAAAGAAGCAAGTGGAATTGTTTTACTAAAAACTTACAAAGAATATTATAATGGATATGAGAACGACGGAAAAACAATAAGAGGATATGAAAGTTTAGTCGAAGAATTACAAGACAAATTTCCTATAGGTGAAAGAATACTTGGAGAACAAAATCAAAAAGACTTTATTAAACTTTACGGAGGCATTTTAAGAGTCCGTAATATTCTTACAACTTTTGATGAATTTGAGAGCAATGAGATACTAACAGAAAGAGATGTTCAAGATTACCATAGCTTATACATAGACCTATATAATGAGTTTAGAAAAAGTAAAGATACAGAAAAAGAGAATATTAATGATGATATTGTTTTTGAAATGGAACTCATCAAACAAATAGAAATAAACATTGATTATATCTTAGAATTAATTAAAAAATATCATGAAGAACACACAAAAGATAAAGAAATTCTATTAGACATTAATAAAGCAATAGATTCAAGTGTAGAACTTCGTAATAAAAAAGATCTTATCCATCAATTTATTGAATCTCTTAATATGAAATCGGTGGTAGATGAAGATTGGCAGAAATTCGTAGAGAAAAAGAAAATTGAAGAATTAGAAAAAATAATTGAAGATGAAAATCTTAATCATGATGAAACATACAGATTTATAAAAAATGCATTTAGAGATGGAAACATACCGGCAACAGGCACAGCAATAACCAAAGTTTTACCACCAGTATCTAGATTTTCTAAGACAGGAGAACGTACTAAAAAACGTGAAACTATTATTGAAAAATTCACTAGATTCTTTGAAAGATTCTTTGACATCTCAAAATAAAATACTTTAAAGACGCCCATTCTATCCTCTTTTTTTAGAAATGCAACATTTCTGACACCCTAAAAATCTTTGATTTTTATGGAAAGAAACAAAAAATCTGGACTCCCCCCAGTCCTTCGGACATTTAGTCTGCTTCGCAGTTATTGATATAGTCGGCAAAAACTACGGCATTAACTGGATTCCAAAAAAATCGAGGAGTTTTGGGATCAGAAAATCTATGATTTTCTTAGTTTAGGCAGTAAGAAAACTCTACGCTCCCTACGGTCGCTTGGGGACGCTGCGCTTTCGTCGCTATCGCTCCTCACCCGCGTTTAACAGGCATTAACCGAGAAATTGCTCGCCTCGCAATTTCTCAAAATTCACTTTTCCCTCGTGGAGCGACCGCAGGGAGTGGAACAAAGCTGGAAAAGTGAACTTCTCATAATCCTAACGTTAGAAATGAACGAGTTAGGATTAGAAACTAACGTTTGCCTCAAAAGTCTAACTTTTGAAATACGTATAAGGCAAAGCACTAACACCTTTTTTTAGCGAGAAAATGTGGCTATTACCCGCAAAATAGCATCAGTATTCTCAAGACTTGAAAACGCGTGGTCCGCACCTGCACGCATGAGTTGGTCTTGTGTTGTCTGTCCGCTTGCAACGCCAAACGCAACAACGTTCGCGCGCTTTGCTGCCTGCATATCGCGCTTACTGTCCCCAACATAAATAGTCTGTTCGTGTTTGCCTAAGCGTTTTTGGGCAAGCATGATGAGGTTTGCCCGATCAGGGTCATCACTGCCAAACGCACCTCCGGTAAAAAAGCCGTCAAGACCAAGGATTTCAAGTTTTACAAACGCAACCTCTTCGAGATTCCCCGTGACAAGACCAAGCGTGAATTGGCGTTGTTTGAGCGCGTCTAAGAGTTCACGAACGCCTACAAGAGCACTAATGTCTCCTGGCGTAATTCGTTGCTTGTAATAGCGAACCATGTATTCTTTGCACGAGTCAAGCTTTCTACTTACAACGCGTTTTGGAACGCCGTAGTGAAGCGCAGTTGCAATGATAATTTGCTCATCAGTCATGCCATTATGAGGGACATCTCTAATATCTGCATGAATGCCGTACACGCTGCTAATAGATTCGTTAAAAGCATGATGATTAAACGGTGATGCAATAAGAATGGTTTTATCAAGATCAAAGAGAACAAGCGTGGACATATGGGTAAAAAAAGAGGCTCAGCGAATAAAAGAGTTTTGAATACAACAGAATAGTGGACGCGTGCCTAGATATATGTTTATAAATTTGCAAACAATACGATAATGCATGCCAGAAGCGGATGAATTGCCTGAAGAAGAACCTGTTCTTGAAGAAGATATGCTCAGGCAATATTCACTTGAAGACATTCCCGGTGTTGGGGAAAAAACTGCTGAACGACTTGTTGAGGCAGGATATTCTGATTTGATGAGCCTAGCAGTCTCGCCTATTGGAGATGTGATGGAAGCAGCAGAGCTTACTGAAGGGGCTGCGCGAAAAATCATTGGAGCAGCACGCCACATGCTTCACATGAATTTCATGAGTGCTGAAGAACTTCTTGAGAAAAGAAAGGAAGTAGGAAAAATCACAACAAGCAGTGATAATCTCAACAAGCTTTTGGGCGGAGGCGTTGAAACGCAATCAATTAGTGAATTTCATGGCGAGTTTGGTTCAGGAAAATCACAAGTCGGTTTTCAATTAGCAGTTAACGCTCAATTACCCCTTGAAAAGGGGGGTCTTGATGGTGATGTTATATTTATTGACACCGAAGGCACGTTTCGGCCTGAACGTATTATGCAGCTTGCCAAGGACGTTGGACTAAAACCAAATACGGTTCTCAAACGCATTCACGTTGCCCGAGCATTTTCTTCAGACCATCAAATGCTTCTTGTTGAAAAAATTCCTGAACTCATCAAAAAAGAGGGAAAAAACATTAAGCTGGTTGTTGTTGATTCCTTAATGGGATTATTTAGAAGTGAGTATATCGGGCGAGGAACACTTGCAAACCGTCAGCAAAAACTAAACCGGCACTTGCACGCGCTTCAACGTCTTGCTGACCGCTACAATTTAGCAGTATACGTAACCAATCAGGTTATGTCCCGTCCTGATATTTTCTTTGGCAATCCTGACAAGGCGGTGGGCGGACACATTCTTGCTCATGCAGCAACGTTTCGTGTGTATGTGCGAAAAAGTAAAGGAACAAAAAGAATTGCGCGCTTAATTGATTCGCCTTCTCTTCCTGAAGCAGAAGCAGTGTTTACGGTTGATACGCCGGGCATTCGAGATTAGGGGAAAAAAATAAAGAAGAAAAAAGGAGTAAAGAGTTCTTAGATTTTTATGAACCAAAAAATGCTGTTAAGTATGTTGACAAATGTTGCAACAATTACACTAATAACATGCAAGGCCTTAACCGACACGTCTTCTCGTACCACATGCAAATCAATATCAAAGAGGGCTTCAATGTTTGTAAGGGCAAGGTCCACTTTGAATGTGTGCGGGTAAAACACGAGCGCGGGGTTTGAAAGAAATGTTTTCATGTCATCAGGCGTAATGTTTTCGTCCTGCAAAAGTTCGTTAACAACGCTTTGAGGAACATCAACGCGCAGGTCTTGTGACTGGTTTGTTTCTTGCAAAACCGTAAACGTTTTTTCTGTTGAAAGGGCAAATTCGTATATCTGTGCTGTGTCACTGAAGTTTATGCGCACGCGTATTGGTGTAACAATGTTGAGAAGTGTGTCAACATTTTGGGTGTCATTAAGTTGTATGGTTTGTCCTACAAACGCATCAAGAATGTCTGAAACATCAGACACAGGCGCATTGATAACAGCGGGCTGTTCATCTTCTTGTGCTTGTGCTGAAGCAACGACAACTAAGAGCAAGAATGCAAGGACAAGTTCTCGTTTCATGACACTCATTATTAGAGGCGCGAGATTAATATACGTTCTTATCGGATAAAAGAGAGCACGCGGCGCTTTTTTACCACGGCAAGATACACCAGATATGAATACACAAACGTCACGGCAATACTCATGATAATTGCAAATATGAAAACAGGGATGGTTATTTGGTTGAGCAGGGATACAATAAGCAATGCTGCAGAGAACATGAGCAAATTGCTTCCAACTTTCTGGGTTCGTGCCCATACGGTATCGTGCGCAAGCGCCCAGGGTGTTCTAAACCCAAACAAGTAATTTCTTCCAATAAAGCGGGTGATGTAGGCAACGTACATCACGTAGAGCCCTGTTGCAAGAACAATAAGTGGGGCAATAGCAGAATCCGGGCTAAACGCGGAAAAAATCAAAGCTGAGTTAAGCGCGAAAAGAAACGCGAGAGTTGTAGTAAGAAATTGATGGTAGTATGCACGAAATTTTTTGAACGCGTTTTGAAACACAGCAATAACGGGAAGTGCGCGAAAAAGAATGTAGAGTCCAAGTGCAAGGGTTGGGATAAAAAAGAGACCAAGTTCTTTTTGCATGAGCCCAACACTTCCAGACAAGCCCCAGCGGGTTGGCACAAATTCAGGTGCAGGAAAGTACGCAAAGAGCGCGCTCAAGAAGATAAACACGAAAAGAAGCGCGTGCGACCGAGCGAGTGCTCGTTGTTTTTTCTTTTTTTGCGCGCTCAAGAAAAGCACGCCTACAACAACAGAAAGCACATATGAAATAAGAATAGTCTGAACCGGTTCAAACGCATTAAAAAAGATATAATCAACGCCTGTTTTGAAAAAACTCAACAAAACAAACACGCTTAGAATAACCGCTCCTGCACGCAAAAAAGCGTTTTTATTTTTCATCAAGAAAACAAGCATAGACAATATAGAGCAAGTGGGGGCTCATATTGTTTTCTGTTTTTGCGTGGAAAAAGTTTAAAAACGGACTGCGAGTACGTAGGTAACGGTGGTTACGTACACGCACAAGAACACAAAAATATTAGTTTGCACGGCTTGGCCGTACATTCATGACATGCCTCACTTGGGAAACCTGGTGGGAAGCCTGTTATCTGGAGACGTGTTCTCCCGCTATTACAAACTAAAAGGATTTGATACCATTTATGTGTCAGGCAGTGATAGCCATGGCACACGCATGGAACACATTGCTAAACAAAAAAACATCACACCAAAAGAATTAGTATTTGCAAATCACAAGAAACTCAAAGTCTTGCTCAAAGCGTATAATATTGCATTTGACAACTACACAATAACGCACAATCCTGTGCATCACGCGTTTGTTTCAGACTTTTACAAAACAATTGAGAAAAACGGGTTTTTACAAAAACATGAAGAGGAACAACTGTATTGCGCAACAGATGAAACATTTCTTGCAGATCGGTTTGTTGAAGGAACGTGCCCACACTGCAAGACACCGGGCGCAAAAGGAAACCAGTGTGATGCGTGCGGCAGAATCCTCAATCCTGAAGAATTATTAGATGCGCGTTGCGTAACTTGTGGCAACACTACGCTTGCTCTTAAAAAAACAACGCACTGGTATCTTGACTTGCCAAAGCTTGAACCAAAGATTAAACGCTATATTGCAAAGCATCCTGAATGGAAGGGTAACGTGCGAAACTTCACTGAGCGCTGGCTCCAAGAAGGATTAAAAGAGCGTGCTATTACACGCGATTTAAAATGGGGCATTCCCGCGCCATTTGAAGGTGCAAAAAACAAAGTCATTTATGTGTGGGCTGAGGCAGTGCTTGGGTATGTGAGCGCAGTCAAACAATTGTTTAAAGGAAACAAGAAATGGCTTGAATTCTGGCAAGCAAACAACATCAAGCAAATCCACACCATTGGCAAAGACAACATTCCCTTTCATTCTATTATTTTGCCGGCGCTTTTGCTTGCAAACAAGGGCGCGTGGCATTTGCCTGACCAGATTTCATCAACTGAGTTCTTGAACTGGATTGGCGGTGCAAAGTTTTCAAAAACAACAAACACGGGCATTTACATGGATGAAGCATTAGACATTCTTCCTGCAGAATATTGGCGGTTTTACTTGTTGTATAACCGTCCTGAAAAGCGTGATGTTGATTTTTCATGGGATGAGCTTGAAAAATCAATTAACGATGTGTTTATCGGAAATATTGGTAACTTAGTAAATCGCACGCTCACGTTCACAGAGCGCTACTTCAAACAGCGCGTGCCAAAAGCTACGCTTAACAAGCAAGACAACGCAGTGCTCAAAGAGATTGAACGCGTAAAAGCGCGCGTTGAGAAACTCATTGAGCGTGAAGGCAGTTTGCGCGAAGCACTACACGAAATCACGCGTCTTGGTGATGTTGGAAATAAATATTTTCAGGAACGCGAGCCATGGAAGAACAAAGCGCTGCGCGCGAATACGGTTTACGTGTGTTTGCGTGTTGTCAAAGCATTAAGCGTGTTTCTTAACCCCTTCACGCCGGGAGTCTCAGAGCGCTTGTGGAAAACGCTTAATATCAAACCAAACTGGGATGAGAGCACAAAACCCTTTGCTGACTCCCACATGATTAAAAAACCAAAATTACTCGTGCAAAAAATTGACAAAAAAGAGGTTATCGCAGCATACGAGCGGGTTAAGCAAAAAAAGAAACAAGGCGGAAAACCAATGGTAGCATTTAGTGATTTTGAAAAACTTGAGCTTAAAATCGGCACGATTAAAGCAGTTGAAGACATTAAGGGCTCAGACAAACTCTTTACATTACGCGTGGACACCGGTGAAGAACGCACACTTGTTGCCGGCATTAAAGGCGCGTACGAAAAAAAGGAATTAATAGGCAGACAAATTGTGGTTATTGCAAATCTTGAACCGCGAAAACTGCGCGGTGTTGAAAGCCAGGGCATGCTTCTTGCAGCAGACAGTAATGGAAAACCCGTATTAGTAATGCCACAAAGCATTGTCAAATCAGGCGCGCCTGTGCACTAAATGTTCACGAACATTTTTAAACGTTAAACGCTCGAGAATGGAGTATGAAGGGGAATCTTACGTTTAGTATCCTACTATCCTTGATAGTTATTATTTCAAGCATGCCTACAATGGCTGTTGCTCAGGAAAACAACACAACAGAGGTTGACTTGTGTGCAGGCGTCACCTGTGACGATGCAAATGAGTGCACGCTTGACACATGCTCAGAAGGAGTCTGCTCGTATACGCCCTCAAGCGACGGCGCGCCCTGTGCGCAAGGAACGTGTAAGTCCGGTTTATGCGAAGCAGAGGAGCTGATTGAATCAGATAACGAAACAACCGAAGTACGCAGCGTGTGCGGGGATGGCACGTGCGATGTTGATGAAACCGCAGACGCCTGCCCTGATGACTGCCGCATACCTGAAGAACAAAGCACCATCATGTGTGGTAATGGTGTGTGTGAAACAGGAGAAGACGCGTCAGTATGTGAAAGCGACTGCGCACCCCATGACCTTTCAGCAGTGTGCGGAAATAACGCATGCGAAGATGGTGAAAACTCGGACAATTGCGCAGATGATTGCGGCCGAAAAGAGCCAGAACAGGTTGATTTACGCTCGCTTGTTCAAGCAAGCGTGAGCGGAACATCCAAAGAGCTTGCAAACAGTATTCTTGCAGACATTAGCAGTTTAACAGAAAAGGCGCGGGCCTTTTCAAATTCACCCTCATCAACAACAGCATATGACCTTGCATATGCTTCACGGCTTGCAGAAGGCAAGCTTCGAGGATATGTCACTACCTATTCTCAAGCAGACGTTGACGCAGCAAGCACGTACGTAGTCATACACGGACAGGGAAATCCTGATTTATGGATTGACGAATTTGGCAATGTGCAGGTAGGTGGGTTGTGGGCGTATGAAAGCACAACACGGCAAGGCGTGCGCGTCAGATTCGACCGATGGTACGATAAATTTGAAGCAAAAACATGGATTAATTTGCGCGCAGAACTAAGCCAGGCTGACACGCGTGCGTTTGCTGAAGATATTAAACGAGCGCGAAGGAACGCAGAAGATGAAGCGCGCGCGCTTGAAGTTGCAGGACAACTCAAAGACTACCTTGCAACGTTCTCAATCTCAGAAGCAAACAAGAAAACGGCAAAAGAACTTCTCTTGGAAATTGAAAGCATTGTAAACACGCTCAACTCGCTTCGCTTATCAAATGAGGCAGTGTATAATATAGTGTACACAAGCGAATTATTGCGGGCAAAAATTGAAGGTATTTCCCAAACCCTTGATTGCACTAACCTGCGCGAAGTAGGAGAGTATATCATTTTGTATGGACCTGGACGTGCTGATATTTATACTGACGAGTTTGGCGACCAGCAGCTCAATACGTGGAAAGAATTGTACAAAAATGAGGAACAACAAGTTGGTTTCAACTTCAATATGTGGGGTTGCAACTTATTTGAAGATCAGGGCGGCATGGGTGTTGACCTGCAGCTTGGACGCGGACTTGAACAATTTAAAGAATCAATCCAAAAAGCACGAAAAGATTCATTTCGTGAAGCTGAAGCGCTCAGACGACATGGTCTTGTGCTCCAAGCACGAGAATCATATGATTTCTCTTTTGAAGTTGAAGAACTTGGAGATGAAATTATCAACAACTTAAAAGAGTTCAAAGAAAAGATTTTAGCCTTTGAAGCAGGAGAAGAAAGTGCATACAACCTGCATTACGCAAGCGTGATTTTGCGCGCAACCCTTGAAGGGCTTGGCGAAGCATTGCCTGAACTCTCTGAGAACGTTGGCACCTACATTGTATTGTATGGTCCTGGCGTGCCTGATGTGTGGAATGACTTTCAAACAGATGAACTCTTTGTTGGCCACAACTTAGCAGTGCATCAAACTGATAACCTGCAATTCAATTTCAACCGTTGGTTTGATGAATTCCAAGGCAGGGGCGGATTTAGTTCGTGGCTTGACTGGGGAAAACAACGCGAACAATATCGTGAAGAGATAAAACAAGCAGAGCAAGACGCGTGGAGAGAAGCAGATAAAATGAGAAAATCAGCGCTCGCTTCAAAAATGAGAATTGAACTTGAAGGCAGTGTTGATGAGAATACAACTACCTACGTGAACGCGATAAAAGAATTTGTAAGCGTTGTCCAGCAATACCGCCTTGGACAAGCAAGCGCGTATGATGTTGAATTCAAACGATTGCAGGCAAGCGACTTGATGCGGGATATTGACAAAGTTACGCGCGACTACGTGATGGTTTCAAACTTAGGAAGTGATGTCATGCCTCCAGATATCTGGCTTGACTGGCAGACTGATGAGATTAACATTGGAGGATGGAGGGAGCTTATCACGGAAGAATCAAATGACTCAAGAAAATTCAGGGTTATTGCAAGCATGGACGGCTGGTGTAATGACTTTGGGGATTTTAGCGGGTATGGTCAAAACTTTGAATGCCGCGTTGAAGCACGTATGAATTGGCGGGACTGGAACGCGGTCAAGCGTGACTTGCGACAGGCAAATGATTATTTTTGGAAACAAAAACGAGAAGCAGAACTTGGAGGCGTGCTTACAGAATTAAGCGCAAAAGCAACTGAGTACAGCACACAAGACCAGCGCATCATTGCCGATTTAACCGTGTTGTTTGCAGAGGTTTTAGAAAAAGCACAGCAACTTGACACACGTGACATTGAAGCGTTCCAGTATGAAATGCTTCTCAAACAAGACGCGCTTAATGACAAATTAGACGAAGCAAGCGATGAGAGTCTTGTGATTGTTTCCGGCGCGAAGAGCAGCGGGTTTCATGACTATGACACCTGGAACAAACAACTCTATGGTGTAAGCGTGTTTAATAACGAGAATGTTGAAGTGGTTGTGCGATTCAATCAACTTTTTGGAAACATGTTTAGACAGGACTCAAAAGGAGAGGATGGTGTTGATTATGAAATCATTATTGACCTTATCTGGAAAGAGTGGTCAGATGAATTAAGCCAGCACATCAAAAACGCGTTTGAACGCTATGAACAGGAACAGAGCGCAGTGCGGTTTGAGAAATTACGCGCAAAACGAACGGAAATTGCAAATGAGTTGAGCACGAGCGCGCTCACGGCAAAAATAGAAGAATACGAGAACGGAGAAGTGAGCATGACTGAATTGCGCCAGCACATTAACTCGCTCTACTTCAAACTACAGGGGTATGATAACGAGCTTGCATACTTTGCGGCAATATCACAAAACGCGTTTCCCGAGTTTGAACCAATCATTGTTGAGATTGAAACTGAACATGTCAAACTCAAACTGCAGGAGCGCGATTTTGAATATCGATTTGGCGCAGGCATTGGCGCGGTTTTAACCCGTCAAGGATTTGAATCTGCAGGAGAAGCGCAGCGCAAATTTGAATTTGCTCCAGTAGATGTTCAGCGCGAAGTTAACGTGCAACAAGCAAGTCAGCAACCTGAAGAAAGAAATAGTATTACGGGCAATCAGGTTTTTCCTGTAGGCGAGCAGGACAAACAAGGACAAGAGCAATTCTTTGATGAGAATTCAGTTGAAATCTACAGTGATGATGTTGCTGACTTTATCGAAAAGGGTCGTGCAGGCGATATTGATGAGCGCAAAAGAATCATTGAAGAACTGCAAAGCAATGAGCAGGACTTTTTCTCGCATGAACGTGTGGTGACTCGAGTAAAGAATAGTGAAGATGCAGTATCACGGGTACGCATTGAGGGGATAAAGCCAAAACTTTCACTCAGCATTGAGATGACTGACGCAGAAATCCTGCGACTTGCCCAAGAGGTAAAAGCGCAGTGGCTTGAGATGGAAGCAAGCGGCGCGCTTGATGACGCGCTCTACAATCTGAATCTTGGGCTTGACAACATGCCTGAAGTGCAGGATGCGATTCGCGAGTGGGGAGACACCACAACTTCGGTCAGGCTCCGTTATCAAAACGAATCTATTTTCGAGCTTTCATTTAAAATAGAAGATGGTAATGTTGCGTGGATGAAATATGGTGTTGCCCAAAACGCAGGAGATACTGGAGAAAATGTGTATTTAGAAATAGATTTTGAATCAGTTATGCGCTTGCGCAATTGGTGGGAAGAGCGGTTGAGAAACGCTGAAGGCATTGGTGATTTTATCACAGCAATCCCTGCATTTGGCGGACGATTGATTGGCATGTTTGTTGGCGGCGAAATAACGGTTCAGCCATTTAACACCGTGTTTAAAATACCGCGTTTTATTAACGTGTTTTTCACTGCAATGGCGCCAACTGCGGGTCTGGATATCTAAAAATAGGGAGTGTGCACTCCCACAACCTTTTTTTTTCTGTGTAGTCCTGTTATTCCCTAAGATGACTATTGCACATGACGTGTTGGTCTTGCTTGAAGAATGTGAGCATGCGTTTGAGTGTGGATTTAGAAATGATGCAGCACGTCTTCTTTTGCAAGCAGAAGATAAACTTTCTCTTCTTGTTATTGACCAGGGCGTGGAGCCAGACGAAGTTGAAAGGGTGTCAAACGCGGTTTCGCGCGTGAGAAGAAGAATATGGTAGATGAGATTCGTTTTGGCAAAGTAACAATTGCTGCACTTATAATAATAAGTTTGATTTTTTTGTTGCAGCAATTCTTTGATTTTTCTTCGTTCTATTTTTCACGCGAATTTATCACGCAACCATGGGTTTTGGTAACGTCACTTTTCTTGCACGCAAACCTTGCGCATGTTCTGTATAACGCGTACGCTCTTTTCATTTTTGGCAGCATTCTAGAAGCAAATACCAGTTCAAAAAGCGTGTTTATTACGCTTCTGCTTGGAGGGATTATTGGCAATCTTGGTTTTGCCTTGTTTTCAAGCGCGTTTGCACTTGGTTTTTCTGGAGCAGTATACGCACTAATTGGAGCAGTAACCCTGTTGCTTCCAAACACGAAAATTCCCTTACCATTTGGCATCATCCTGCTTCCAGTTAAAGCAAAGTTTGCAGGCCCATTCATGCTTATTGGTGAACTCATCTTAAGCGTGGTAAGCTTTGATAATATTGCACACAGCGCGCACGCGTTTGGTTTTCTTGGGGGCGCGCTTGTTGTCTGGTGGGTGCAACGGCAAAATCCTCATTAGCATTTTTTTACGCGCGTTCCTTGCGGCGTGTCGTCAACGTGATAACCGCGTGCAATTAACTTATCTCTGAGCATGTCTGCTTTTTTCCAGTCTTTTTCTTTTCTGGCACTGTCGCGCTTGTCAATGATGTCTTGCACTTCTCCTGGAAGCACGTGGTGTTCTTCTGCCATGTCGCGCATGCCAAGTGCAAGCACGCTGTCAAAGTCATAGAGTAAGGCAAGCTTGTCTTTGTCTTTGATATTTTTGTCTCGAATAAGTTTCCACATGAGTGCAAGCGCTTTTGGTGTGTCAAGGTCATTGTTGATTGCTTTGAGAAATGCTTGTTTGTATGGTTTGCTTATGGTTCCTTTGAGTTCTGTTTGAAGGTCAGTAATAATATTTTTAAGGCGTTCTCGTGTCTTTTTTGCGTTCTCAAGGGCTTCCCACGTAAATGAGAGCTGTTTTCGATAGCTTGCAGTCAAGAGCAGATAACGGTAGTCAAGCGGATCGTAGCCTTTTTTGATGAGCGTGTTTAGAATAAAGCCGCTGCCCGTGCTTTTGCTCATTTTGCCCTCTTTAAGGTGCAAGTGTTCGTTATGCATCCAGACTCGTACTGGCGCAACCCCGTTTGCTGCTTCTGCTTGTGCAATTTCATTAGGGTGGTGAACAGTCAAGTGGTCAATGCCGCCGGTATGAATGTCAAATGTGTTTCCCAAGTATTTCGTGCTCATAGCAGAACATTCAATGTGCCAGCCCGGAAAGCCTCTGCCCCAGGGGCTCTCCCATTCCATGTCGCGTTTGGCGTCTTTTGGTGAGAATTTCCAGAGCGCAAAATCAGCAGGGTTCTTTTTTCCTTCAATTAGTTCAACACGCGCGCCTGCTTTAAGTTTTTTCTTATTAATGCCACCAAGCTCGCCGTAGGTTTTGAGTTTTGACGTGTCAAAGTAGATGCCATCCTCTACGCAGTAGGTGTAGTCTTTTTTCTCGATTTTTTTGACCATATCAATTTGCTCTTTGATGTGGTCTGTTGCGCGGCACACAATGTCAGGGTCAAGAATGTTGAGTGCACCAATGTCATGGAAGAATTCTTTTTCATAAAAGAGTGCAATATCCCACGCGCTTTTTCGCTCGCGCGCTTTTGCTACTTCCATTTTATCCTCGCCAGTGTCAGCATCGCTTGTTAAATGGCCAACATCAGTGATGTTCATGACATGGGTAACGTGATAGTTATTATAGAGCAACGTGCGCTTGAGTGTGTCAACAAACACGTATGCGCGAAGGTTTCCAAGATGTGCATAGTTATATACTGTCGGCCCGCAGGAATAAAGACCCACACGCCCTTTTTTAAGAGGCTTGAAGTCCTCAAGTTTACGGGTTAGACTGTTAAAAATTTTTAGTGCCATAGCATTTCACCGTCCACACTACCTTGTAGGCTATGTGATTTTATAAAACTAGAAGTAACACTGTTGTCAGCAAAGACGATCACGTGTGTTATTCATACTAGTTCTTTTGTGCTATGAATTATTTTTAAATGTTTCCAAAAAACAAAACTATTTAATTAACAATTGTTATTATTTTTGTGTGAAACCTATTACTAAACACACAAATTTTGGGGAAATGCTTGGTGATTACAATCATCCTCGAATCGCCCAATTATTGCGTGAATACGGTTTGAGCATGAAGAGTTGTTCTACTAATCTTAACAGCAGTATTGAAAGCGTGTTTAGGGCTCTAAATCTTAATGCGTCAAAAATTAGTGAAGCCGTGGGCGGTTTAAACGTGATTATTGAAGAAGAAGGTTTAGACAAGCATGGGGCAGCACTAAGCACGGTTGTTTTAGCGTCTGACTTCACCATTTCAACACGTGCTGCACAAAAAATTGCATATTTTGTTGAAAAAAACGGTTTTTCTTCAGATGAGTATGGTCTGCGCCTGCGAGTCGTGCCTGGCGGGTGTTCGGGCAATCAGTATTTTCTCTCAATTGACAAACAAAAGGAATCTGATATTACTCTTGAAAAAAAAGGAGCTAAAGTATTCATGGACAAAACAGCACTCCAAGAATTGAAAGGAGGGGGTATTGAGTATAACGAGGATTTGATGAGTTCTGGTTTTAAGATTGATAACCCTAATGCAAGCAAATTGTGTTTTTGTGGCAAAAGTTTTGGATAAAAAAAGCCAGGAGGGAGAATTGAACTCCCGTCTCCGGGTCTGCAGCCCGGCGCATAAGCCACTCTGCCATCCTGGCGCGTATCATTGGTTAAAGTTTTGTGCTTTTATAAATATTGATGGTTGATATTACTCATCTGGTCGCGTGAGTTTTCCCGTGTTAGGGTCAAAAAAGAGTGTGACAAATGAGTTATCAACCAGTACTTCTTTGTTATTCCAAAAATAGTCCTCGTTTTCTTTTGTGTCGCACACGATAAGGAATAGTTTTGAGCGCGGAGCAATGCTTGTCTTAAACGTGTTTGCAACACGCTCAATATCAGTATAAGTGGGGTTTTTGCGTTGCACAATTCGTTTCATAACGCGCTCGGGTTCTTCGTCTGCACGAAGGCATATGAGTGCGCATAGTTCTTCGGTTTTCGCGTTTTTTGTCCAGTCATGTTCTTCTGCGATTGCGCGAAATTTTTTGCTTCGAGAAAAGAATTCGGTTCGCTCACTAATCTCGCGAAGCAGGTTTTTGAGGCTTTCTTCTCCAAGCGTATCGCGAAACATGCAAAGCACAATATCATTTGTTGGCGGCTCATAAAAAATTGCATCAACAAAGGTGTTGCCAACTTCGTAGGGCACATCAAATACTTGTTCTACACCAATTTTGTGGTAGCCTGCTTTTTTTGCGTATTTGACAAATGCGTTTGCGAGTTCAAGTGTGTCTTTATTCATTATTTCTCACCTTTACTACGCGCGTGTACATCCTCAAACCACATGACGCCGCGTGAGTAGCGTTCTTTTTGTTTGTCAAGTATTCTCTTCACGTGTTCTGCTCTGGTTTTTGCCTGCGCTTCGCGTTGGAGTTGTTGTATTTCTCTCATGCGTTTTGGGTGTATGTTTTTTCGGTTTTTGATAATAAAACGCAGGGCGCGCTTGAGTTTTTTTCGCAGGAAAAAACCAAGCACGAGCACACAGCCTGCAAATCCAAAGGGTACGAGAAGAAGGTAGTCAACTTTTTTCTCACACGCGTTTTGTATAGTGTTGCATTGCTCATATACTACGCCCTCGGTGTCAGCGCATCCTGCATCAATACAGCACGTTTCAGGGGTTTCTCCTTCAACAATAAGAGTGTCTCCGCACACGTTCATGCACGCGTTTGTGTAATAGTAGGTTGTTTCATTTGGGCGGTCTGTGCTGTTGTCGCACAAAAACCCGCGGCCGCACCCGCAATCAGAACAACAGTTTATGCCGTTTTCAATAGGACTGCACACACCATCTCCGCAGGATTCAAGACTAATAGTTTGTGCTTGCTCTAATTCGTGTGTTTGGTTTCCATCAAGCAAGGTTGCAAACGCAGTAAGAGCAATGGTGCGTTGTTGTTCATCTTTGAGAGCAAGAACGTATTGCTCGTACGTGTGGGGTTCAAGAGTAAGGTTAACTGAGCAATTTGTTTTGCTACAGGACTCGTTTACGAGAACGCCAGGATTTGTGTTAAGCGTGAGCAGGATTGAGAGAGGTTTGTCAAGCAAGTTTTGGATCCACACAGATTTAGTAAATGTTTCATTCACAAACGCGTATGTTTGATTGTCAGTAAATGAGAAATTAAGCGGGGTTTCGCACGTGCCCGAGTAGCAGACATTGCTTTCACACTGAGAATCACATGAGCACGCGTCATTGTTTGCAAGGCCGGTATCAACACAGGTTCCTCCGCACACTACTTGCTCATCAGGACACCCGCACGCACCATTAATGCAGAGTGTTCCCTGGTCTGCGCAATCAGTTACGTATCGCGTGGCTTGTGCTCCTTGCGCGTATACGCACGTGTTTTGAAGCGTGCATGCGCTTGGTTCTTGAAAATATCCGCGTTCTTTAACAATGGTTCCCGAGCAAAATCGCGTGCTTGTCCATGACACCTTATTTGTTGGACAATCCTCAATAACACGGCAATCAACACATGAGTATGAATTGAACCATTCACACACTTTTTCTTGAGACTGGCACTGCACATCACTTATGCATTCCACACAGTCATCAGCACCAAGACTATACACCAAACCATTGGTACAGTCTTGTGCGTACGCAACTAAAAGAAGTAAATACAGTGAAAAAACAGCGATGCTGAGGAGTATGATTTTTTTCATAATCAGTAGTGTGACAAAACAAAAAATTCTATTAAAAGGTTTAGCGCACGCGAGTGTCATATCCATAACGTATTTAAATTGCACAAGAATCACGCGTAGTGATGAAACACCAACCACAAGCATCTAGACAACGTGTATATGACTATCGTAGGTTTACGTTCCCTCAAGAGTTCAATGAGCCTGACAACAGGTTAGAGCACTTGCTAGAGCGCGAACGTGAGCGTGCATTTGTGGTTGTTGACATGCAACCATATTTCGTACACGAGCTCGACCCGATTGAGCGCGCGTGCATGATTCTTGGACAGCAGGAAGTCATTGATTATTGTGCGCACGCAGGCGTTCCCGTGGCAGTGCTTGAGTTCAGGGGTCAGGATAATACCATTTCTGAAATCAAAGAGCATATTAAACACGTTGCAAATGTGCACTACGTCACAAAGCAAAATGCAAATGGTTTTGTTGAAACTGACTTAGCAGAGTGGCTTGCAAACCATGCGCGAAAAGAAGTGTACGTAATGGGAGTTAATACTTCAGCATGCGTTAAAGCAACTGCAGAGGGCGCGCTTAATACTGGTTTTCGAATCGCAAGCGCATCCACCTTAATTGCAGATGTGTATGGATACCCATACACGGGAATTACGCATCGATGGTTTACAAATAACGGCATATTTTTTGAGTAATCAGCTAGTTCTGTGACCTGCCGGGCACGTGTACACGGGTCTGATTGCCCTTCTGTCTCCAAGAATAGTTTTAACTAGTTCAACGTGTCTTGTTTCATTTCCGTTTGGGCTCACAAGAGAGTGACTGCTGGTTTCTATTTCAAATGTGGGAAGCGTAAATGAAAATCGTGCGGGCTCATCGCAGTATTGCTTATTTTTCTTTTCGTGTTTGCATTGCACAACGGGCGTAATACTATAAACCGGCCTCCAGAACACTTCATCATGAAATGTTGGATAGTATTCTCCTTCAAAGTAGTGTGCAAGCGAGAGTGTGCCATGGCCTGCGTAGTCAAGCGTGTGAGTTGAAAGAAGTGCGTGTTCCAAAAGCGATTTTGTTCTTGTTTCAAAACCATGTTCAAGATTGAGAATGCCAAGATGATTAAAGCCGCGCGTTATGCCTGCGCCTTCAATTGCTTTTTTAACGGTGTCGCGTGATTCCTGAAACACGCTTTGGAAGTTTTTTGTTTTGTAATATGCGTGAAATAAAAGTCTTTTTTCTGATTGCGCCTGCTTGCTGCGGTATTCTGCCTGTTTTTCCTGCAGGATAAGGCGTGGTTTTGGTCTGTTCACTTTGTCTGCTAAAATAGCTTCACGCGCTTCAAGGTAGGGGATAACAAAGTCTTTTGCAAATGAGCGCGTTGCTGAGAGTGTTTTGAGTGCTTGGCGCGTGAATCCTTGCGTGTATGTTCGGGGCAGAGCGTTAAACAAAGAATTAAGCGAGAGCACAACAAGATGCACGTCAAGTTCAGTTATGTGGCGCGTGTCAAAATGAGTTGTCTTTGCTGCGTTTTGCACAAGCTCTTTTGACAAGTAATCACCTTCTGTTACAAATCCCATGAGGGTTCTCATTTCTGCAGTCACATCCATTGACTCAGGGTAGGCGTCAAGCAGACGGGTGAGGCCAAAATATTCGGGTTGCGTCATAATTTGTCACACACCTCTCTGAGCGTGCAGTCTTCGCACGCGCCTTTCTCACCAGTGGTAAAGCGGTTTTCGCGCGTGCGGGCAATAAGTTGTTTTGTGTTCTCTTCATCTCTTACAAGGTTGACAAGCTTGTAGTGAATCCGTATGGAACGAGGATAGTCTCGTGCATCAATAATTGTGAGTCGCCCGTGTTCAGAAGCATTTTTGAAGTTTCGCTTAAACGCCGGGTACGCAACGTGCATCTGCAACTCTGCCCGCTTGACTTGCGCGTGCAACGCGTCTTTTTGTTGCGTGAAGCATTTAACTTCACCAAGAAGGGGTGTTTGTTTTTCTCCGCTTGCGTGCACGAGGTCGAAAATAGTTTCAAGTTCGGTGTCAAGATAACGGGTTTCAACGCTAAGAAGCGTGTCAAGCGTGTTTCGTTTTGTGTTAGTTTCAACGTATGCGTGTTCAGCAGTGATAAGATTAGTGAGTGCTGATTGTTTTTCTTCACGCGTTAATCGATGATAGCGCGCAGGAGCCATTCTGCGCGTGAATTGTTGTTTTTCTTCGCTTGGGAGAAAATAAAAGTCTTTGAGGGGTTTTACAAGATGGTTGTACAAAAATAAGGGTTCAACCTGCAGGGTCATACATCGAAATTCTTGGATTGCCTGAAAACCGCGATGAAGCCACGCGCGCGTGTGCGCGTCACGCGTGCCCGCAACATGTTCGATAAGACCAAACTTTTTTTGCCCATACACAAGATTATGCGCGCGCGGGCATTGTGAAAACATAAGCACTTCTGTTGGAGAAACTGATTTTGTTTTTGGGTTGTAGTACTCGTCAAGATAGTAGCGCGTTGTGGAGAGCTGCATTACTACGTTGAAATGCTACGATTGAATTAAAAAGATTTCTACGCGCTTATTCGCTTTGTGCGGTATGACCCAAGACCGTTATCCAGCGTGAGAATGCCCATACTACGGTCCCAGTTCTTGTTTTTGAGAGAAGGAATGTAGTTCTGGTATTTTATAAGAGGGTCGTGAGAGTACGGTCCTGGCGCAAACGCAAGATGTGCTACGCCCTGTCCTGCAGGTATTTGCCCCCCTGTTTTGAGGTCTTTTCCAGGCGTTGTGAACGCATTGTTTTCGTGAATGTCACCAGACAAGAATACGTGTGGCGTGTAGCGTTCAAAAAGCGTGGTCATAAAGTCAGCAGCATCGCCAAGCGAGGGTTGGGGTTTGATTTTTTGCGCGTAAGAAATATTTTGCTCAAGTGCAAAAAAGCCCGGAATAAGTGACCCCTCTTGCAAGAAGAAATAGGCTGTGTCACCAAACCCTCGAGCAGGAATGTGGCTCATCACAATTGTTTTGTCAAGCGTGTCTTTTACGGATTTAATCGCAGAAAAAAGTCGTTTCTCACTAAAAGGAATGCCTTGCTTCACATTTGCGGGAAAATACGTTCCGCCCGGGTTTCCAACAAAGTAGAGTCCCGCGAGTTCTGCGCGCATGTTATTGCTAATGTCAAGCACGTGTGATTCAAGTCCTTGAAGGGCTTGCCGGTAATCAGGATAGTTTTCGTGGTTTCCTGCAATCATAATAACGGGACGATTTGTTTGGTTGAGAGCTGTTAAATCAGTGAATTCATTAGCGTGGTGGCCCGTGTAGTCGCCAAGAAGCAATCCCGCTGTTGCTTTTTGCGTGCCAATCTCGTTTACAAAGTCTTCAAGACTCTCTCTTTCAATATCAGTTGCAACAACAAATCGCGGCATAGTGACAAAACAGCATAGAAATTCTCTTTTTAAATGTTATGGTAGCATTGGCAACGCGTGTTTTGGCGCAAATAAATGAATATGTATCTCGCTTAATAGTTGTTAAATACAATCAGTCTTGGGTGCCTTGAAGAAATCTTTGAGGTAACTTCTCGTATAATCTTGTTTGTGCAAGATGATAGCTTGAACCCTCAGTAAATCCCAAAGGATTTGTTTCAAATGCAACGCACCTTCCAATATCATCTTCTGGAATTTGTGCTAACACTTCTGCAATTGATGGTTTAAAGAATACAGGTGCTCCATAACTATGAATTGTTTCAATTGATTTATATGGATTGGGATTTACTTCGTCAGCTATTCGGGCAGGTTTAGGAGCCCAAGTAAATGCTACGCCTCTTGGATCAACATCTTGAATAAAATATAAGTCGCCCTCATCATCTTGCACGAGTTTATCTTTACGAGAAGTTACTCTTCTAGAATATCTAACAACTGGCTTGATTTCTCCCATAAGTTCTTCAAGCCTTCCATCCGAAATCTTTGGTAATTCACTCATGAAATTCATGTAACCACTATAAAGTTTATACAGCTTTCGGTGCGGTGACAGCACCCAAGACTGACTTCTCCTTCGCTTTGCTCAATCGACCACGTTGCACTCTCGCTACGCTCGGGGTATTTAACAGCGATTAAGAGGAAAATCCCTTGCAGGAATTTTCCCAAATTGATTTTTCGAGGTCGTTCGCTCTCGGCTCATTACATTCGCCAGGAGTGGCTCACTCCAACTCTGAAAAATCAACTTCTCTTAATCGCGATGTTATATTCAATTTTTGGATTACTTAAAACGGAAAAGAGAGAGGGGCGTCGTCCTTCAGACATATACACCCCCTATGGTCGAAATTTATCAGTAATCAAAAAACTCTAATTTTTTGCTTCGCAAAAATCGTTGCACCTATCCCTTGGTCACTTTGTGACGAATATAACCGCGATTAAAGAGTTCCGAAGTCCTGCTGAATTCTCCACCCAAATTTTTTCTTCAGCTCTGTAAATTTCTCCAGCTCTGTTCGGATTTTCCAGCTTTGAACTGCGGTTCGGGGGAAAATCCTCACGAGGTCGAAATTTACGAGGAAATTGAACTTCTCTTAATCGCGATGTTATACGCAATAAATTTGAAGTCCTAAAAATAGATGAAGGCGGCTTTCCTTTTGACAATATTTATATACATTCTATCACTTTTAAATGATATGGAGTTCCAATTCCAAAGAAATAGAATAGACAAGATATCCCGAGATAAGATTATTTCAGAATTGGAAAAAGTCGCAAAAAAGAATAATTTTATTGTGTTTGGCAAAAGAGAATTTAACGAACATTCAGAAATAAGTGCAGGCACGGTTATCAGAGAATTTGGAACATGGGGAAAAGCAATTTCTTTCTTGATAGACTATCTAAAAAAGAAAGGACAAGAATTATCCGCAAGAAAAACACCTCCGAATAGAATTTACTCCGATAAAGAACTTTTTGATGAAATGGAACGGATATGGAAACAGATTGGTCATAGACCATCAAAAATTGAATGGACTGCATCAAAGCCAAAAATTAGTTTTGGTTGCTACAAACATAGATTTGGAGGTTGGACAAATACTTGTCTAAAATTCATTGAATATAAAATGGGACATGAAGTTATTATTGATGACTTGCCACAAAAAGAATCAGTTAAAGAAAAACAAAATGGACTAAAAATTCAAAAAGAAGATAAAAGAGATATACCATTAAAATTAAGATTGAGTGTTTTAAATAGAGATAATTTTAGGTGTGTTTTTTGTGGCAGAAGTCCAGCAACTTCAGTCGGTGTAATTCTCCATATTGACCATATACATCCTTTTGCTAAGGGTGGTAAAACTACTTTGAATAATTTACAAACTTTGTGTTTTGAATGTAATATTGGAAAAAGTGATAGAAAACTGAATTAACGGAAAGCCGCCTTTTTATTCTTGTTCTTGATATGTCGCTAAAGCTCTTTGGAATGAACGAACTCCCCCTGTCCTGCGGACATTTAGTCTGCTTCGCAGAAATTAATATAGTCGGCAAAAACTACGGCACTAACTGGATTTTCGGCAGTAAGAAAACTCTGCGCTCCCTTCGGTCGCTTGGGGACGCTGCGCTTTCGTCGCTATCGCTCCTCACCCTCGTTTAACAGGCATTAACCGAGAAATTGCTCGGCTCGCAATTTCTCCAAATTTTGCCCCAGCTCTGAAAAAATTCAGGATAGAGATAAGGCGTGTGTGTATTGCCACAAAAAAATGATTTATCCATATAATGTTAATAATAGGAAAGATAGCACAACAATAGAGTATTTGAATTTTGATGGACCATTTTATTGTGGCAAGGGATTAGAAATACAAGATGTTGCGCTTTGTTGTAGTAGTTGCAACTCAAGCAGAGGCGCAATGAAATTAACTGTTTGGTTTAGAACAAACTAGTGTATGTCTAACAATATCAATAAAAATACTGTTGCCGATCCTGTCAAAAAATATTTGAATAGAAATCCTGAAAAGTAATGCACACCCTTACATCATACTGTGCCTACGCTTCGCTTCGGCGGCCCAAGAAAACCTATTACTGTTCATCTTTGTGATATAAAGAAAGTATATAAACAATATCTCCTTCTATTTTGTAGGATAATCTCCACGGAGGGATATACAATTCCCTTGTTCCTTTTCTATCGAATCTCATGGGTTTTCCAATCCCAGGATTAGCTTTTATTTTAGAAACTTGCTTTATAATCTTCTCCTTGAGAGATTTATCTTTAATTTTCCTAAAATCCTTCCTAAAATTAGGATCAAAGATTATTTCTACCACTTTTTCATCTCATTGATAAAGTCATCAAAATTCATCTTAATCCCTTTTCCCGCCCCAATCTTTTTCCAAGCTTCACCAGTTTTTCTAGCAAACTCTAAATCTTCGTTTAAGTTGCTATCCAACTTATTGGCCTTCTTCATAATCAATTGGCCATCACTTTTGATTATTAGAAGTTTATCTCCTTCATGAATATCTCCTCTCATTTCAGTAGGTATTACAATCTGTCCTTTTGAACTCATTCTTGTTATAGCAACATCCATCTATATCACCAAGTAAGATTAATCTTACATACTATATAAATCTTTCAGTTTTCTTGGGTTTATGTTATATCTTACTTGGGTCGACTTCGTTCACTTAAATCCAAAATTTTCATCATGAGTCTTGATGGTTTCGCCTTCGAGCCTCTTGGAAAACTTATGACTTCGCTAAACGCCGAGGTTATATTCAATCGTTGTGTAGATTTATTAAAAGGGGTAGTCGCCTAATGTTTTTCAAGCAATTTAAAAATAAACAGACTTATAAATAAATGGGATTATACATAGTAAAAAGAGGAAAATGAAAAACGGAACTGATTTAAGAAAAAAGCTAATTAGCCATAAGAAATTAGCACAAGAAAGAACAATTTTGACTAATGAAAGAAATACTCTTGCTTATGTAAGAACAGGTTTTGCTTCTTTTGTTTTAGGAATCGCTTTAATTAAATTATTTGAAGAACACATAAAATATGTTTATGCCGGTTATGGTGCATTAAGTATTGGAGTAATCCTAATTTTAGTTGGTGTAATCTATTACCCTCTAAGAAAAAAGAAAATACTTTCTTATTAATTTGAGACGGCGGAAACCCCATAAAAGGTTATAGACACGACGACTCTAAAATTTTGCCTTTGAATCAGACAAAAAAGAGTGCAACCAAAAACGCAACTACAGGGTTAAAAAAAATATGCACTGCCTCAGGGGTTAATCTTTGAGCAAGTATTTTGGCAGGGTTTTCTTTGCTTTTTCGCGCGCTGCCTGATGCTTTTTTAGAAACGCGTTGATTTTTTCTATTGCCACTTGTTTCATCTCACCACTCAATATATCACCATTTTTGTAGCCATGATACAATTCTTCAAGTTTCTTATCATCTGGTTCAAAAAAGTTTTTGAGCAACTGATACGCGGTATCAACATCAGGATTGCCGCCATGTTTTCTGTGGAGTTCTACTGTTTCTCGGCCCCCGCTAAATGATTTGCCGATTTTTCGTTTCACATCTTTTGGCGTGTCAGTCGTGTAAATGGTTGAGTCCGGGTCTGACGCGCTCATTTTACCACCCTCTTTGAGTCCAGGAATAAAGCGGTTGTGAATGCTTGCGGGCTTGTAGTATCCCAGTTTAGGCATGATATCTCGAGATATTCTAAAATGAGGGTCTTGGTCAATGCCATGCGGTATTAGACACGGCACGTTTTTTCCTTGACGCACGCTTTCTAAGAATGCAGGTACTGCCTGCATACTGGTAAAAAAACTCAAACCAACATTCGTGCTGTTATCAAACCCAAACACTGCTTTTACTGTTGAAAACGTTAAGCGTTTTGCAACGCGGATTGCCTGATTGTACAACGTCTTTGAGTAGTCTGTATCAATGATGATTTCAGTGTTTTTTGGTTTAAACCCAAGAGCGATAACATCAAGCGCATTGTCAAGGGCAAAACGCTTTGTTTGGTCTGCTTCAAGGTCAGGGTTAAACAAGTATTTCTCATCGTCAGTAAGTTGAAAGATGAGCTTAACATTAAACTTGTCCTGTAACCATTTGGTAAAAACCCACGGCACAAGGTGACCTAAGTGCGTGCCGCCAGAGGGGCCTCTGCCCGTATATAAATAGAAAGGGTTTCCGTTCTCGTACTGGTCAAGTAACCAGTTCACGTCTCGCTGTGAAAAAAAAATTCCGCGGCGAAGCATGAAATGCAAATCTCCCGTGTGTTTTTTGACGCGTTCTAAGAGCTTGTTGTCTATTTTTTGGGTGCCAAATTGTTTGATGAGTTTAGCATAATCAACCGTACCAGTTACCTCATAGGGTGTTACAATAAACTCATCTTTTGCCATTACGTAGTACTAGGTATCCCGGCTATTATAATGTTTTTGAGAATACGCGTGTGTTACTATTCACCAAAAAAAATCAGGTATTATGTGAGTGAATAATTCTGCAGGGTGTAACTATTAATATTCTGCACATTTCATTGCGTGCAAGAGCATGCCTGAACTCCACGCAAAGTCTTCTTCACTTTTAAAAAACCAGCTTTTGAGGGGTTTGCCCGTACTCTGGTACACTTCATGGATTTGACCCTGCTTTTCAATAAGATTTTCAATTTTTTCAAGCTCATAGCGCGCATCACTTTTCCTTCTATTCATGGCAAGTACCTGCGCATAGAGCGCGCCAAGCCACAGCCAGTGTGTTGTGTCCTGATAATCAGAAATTCCTACGAAGCGTGCATTTCTGCCAATGCGCCAGAGCGGGACTTTTTTGTTTCGCGTTTTTAGACCAAAAGGTTTGTTCATTTCAAATTCTTCAATTTTTTCAAGAATTGATTTTGTTTGCTTTGGCGTTGCCACGTTGTAGAGAATAGCAAGCAAGTTTCCAGCAGCATTCAAGTTATTGCCACCCTCGCCAACAAAATCATTAAAGTAACCGTCCTCATTCCAGAACGTACTTTGAATGCTTTGTTCAAGCGTTTTCTCCCGTTGCGCATTCTTTTTTTGTGTATGCGCGTCTTTTGCGCGGCATGCAACAACGCGAAATGCTTCTTTTGCAAGCATGTTTTGGTAGATGTCACTGCCAAAATCATCAGGATGCATGCGCCCCGCGTGGCCAAGCATTTCTTCAAAAAAAGAAAGTTTTCGTTTGGTCTTATTAATAGAATCCTCCCACCCGCTAAAGGCCTGCATGCGAATACTGCCCGTCATGTCAACGCCCTGTTTTGCAAGCCAGTCTGCTGCGCAGACCATGTTGTGATAGAAAGTGGGATGCGCTTGTGTTTTCTCAAGAAAATAATCATAAGAAATAATCGTAATCGCGCTTGAATCAACATCAACTGTTCCGGCATACGTGGTGTAGCTTGGTGTGAGCGGAAAACGTTCAGACTGGCGGATGTCAAAAATGTTAAACGTAAGTGGTCCGCGAAGCAGGTTGCTTGGTGTAGGGCTCACAAAGCGGGGTATTTGACCGCTTTGATGCTGGTGTAAAAAAAGCACGTCAAAACTTTTTTTTGACGGCACGATATCCCCAATATCAAGAATGCCGGGAAGAGCAAAGCCAAAGTCTCGCGCCCACAAGTCACGAAACATGCGTGAACCTGCTCTAACATAACCTCCTTTTTTCGCGTATGCTGCGCGCAGAGAAGAAACACACACCGCATGAAGCAAAGACATGTATTTACTAATAAGCGGAGGGATTAAAAAGAATTTCTACCATGCACGCTCAGAAACAAGGTTTACAAGAGAGGTGCGCGTGGCATGCAGTTCTTTTGTATCGTTGTCAAAACGCAAGCCGCGAACAAAAGCATCCAATACACGAAATTCATCATAAATAGCATCAGCAAGGTGGTTAATACGTTCTTTCTCGGCTTTAGCTTCTGTCGTTTCCAACAAGTTTGGCTGATGGAATACTGCAAGAACATAATACGCAAACGTGTTTGCCGTGCTTTGGTCTTCAATAGTCATGTTCTCAAATTCAGAGAACAAATCAAGACGCATCTTAATCTCGTTATCCATTGCAGAAAAGAAGGGTGTATATGCGTTATGCAGTTCAAGAAGCATACCCCGCATGGAAGCAACGTTTTGCGCGCCAAGAAGAGGTGTGTATGCACTAACGCGTGTATGAACACGCGACATGCGCTCATTGAGCTGTGATTGCTCTTTAAGCAAATAATCGCGAACTCCGCGCTGGTCGTCTTGTTGTTTTACAAGTTTTGCAGTTTGTGCGCGCACGTTTCGTGCAAGGTCATTGCTAAGCGTATGAGATGCAGGAGTATCTTTGAGAATGCCATGAAATTTATTACTCTGACCATAGACAATAAATTTGTTTATGCTGCGATAAAGAAGAGGAGCAACAGACATAATGTTTTGAGAAGATTTGTTATACTTTCTTTCAGAACGCACAAGCGCCAATTCGTATGATTTAAGCGTGACTGCAAGGTCGCGTTCAAGTTCTGACCAGTGTTTAAATATGTCGTGCATGATTTCTTGAATTATACACAGACATTAAAAATGTATCTGTTATAACAAAAAGCATAAAAATGGCCTGCTACTCAAGCAAATATGGCACAAAACACGCTTGAACAACGATTTTTGGACTATTTTAGCAAAGGCCGTGTTGTTGGCTCAAACATTCTTGACCAAACCCACTTTATCAATTACAAACTTCCCGCGCAATTATGGAATGAGGCGATTCAAACGCGATTCATTCCTGAATTTTTCAACAGTCTCACACCAGCTCCTGACTGTATTGTTACTATTCGAAATTCAGGACCGTTTCTTGCGTCCTTTCTTTCATGCGCGCTCGGGCTTGATGTTATTGGCATTTCAAAAGGCGAGCCCGCAACATTTAAAGGAAAAAAGGTATTAACGCAAGATGTTGAATCGCGCACGTATGGAACAAAAGAAACACTCTACCTTCCTCTTGACTTGCTTACCAATCAAGTAACACAAGAACCCTACACGAATTGCGTGCTTGTTGATGATTTCTCAGGCAGGGGAAAAACAATGCGCACAGCAACACAACTCGCAACTGACGCGGGATTGCACGTGCGTGGCGCGTTTGTTGGCGTTTCTAAAACATTTGAAGGAGGTCTTGAACTCATTGCAAACACCGGCCATGTTGCGCGTGTTGAGTCCGCAGTGCACGTTTCACGCATTGAGCGCTACACTAAACAGTTTTCGCGCGTATCAATTGAACGCGTGCTTATGCGTGATTTTGAAAAATCAAAAGCAATATATATGCCCTATCAGGAAAAAAAAGATTCAAACAACTATGAATACACTAACATGCGCCATCATTGTGTTTAGGCATTACCCGTTTTTTCAAATGCTAAAGCAATAAAAAGTGATTTAGATTTTTCCAACCAAGTTCAAGCCCGGCTTGAGCGTCTTACTGTTTGGCGTCCAGCTTGCAGGACACGCTTCTCCGCCATGCGTGTACACGTATTGGGCTGCTTGAAGCTTTCTGATAAGCTCGGTTACGTTTCTGCCAATGCTATTAGAATTCATTTCCACAGCCACAATTTCTCCTTCAGGGTCAATCAAAAATGTTGCGCGCCAACTGAGGCCTTCACCGTCAATATAAGTTCCATACGATTTGCAAATGTTTCCTGTTGGGTCTGCGAGCATAGGAAATTTTATTTTTTTAATTGTATCTGACGCGTCATGCCAAGCTTTATGCACGTATTCAGTATCCGTACTTACGCTAAGCACTTCAACTTTGAGTTTTTTAAGTTCATTATAGTAGTCTGCAAGTTCTCCAAGTTCTGTTGGGCATACAAACGTAAAATCAGCAGGATAGAAAAAAAGAATAATCCATTTTCCATGATAGTCTGAAAGTTTTATTGTTTTTATTTGGTCGTTATGATATGCTTTTGTTTGAAAGTTAGGCGCCTTCTCCCCAATAAATGCCATTACTGTTTCACCACACATACGCTAAAACCATTCAAATTAATAAGGTTTTACCCAATTTCAAGGTACATTTAAATCCAAAGAATTAAATCAATTAGAATAATGAATTTTGGCGAGTTTATTATTTTCGTCGGTTTTCTTGTAGTAGGCGTTGCTATCATGATTGCAGTGCTTAGCTCAAGCAGTTATGTGACACGTATTCCTGAAGAGTATACGCGCTTTGCGCAATGCCTTACGCAAAAAGGTGCAAAACTGTACGGCATTGCAGGAACCACACATTATGATGAGGCGCAAACCCTGTTTGGCATTAGCTGGGAGTACGTGACCTTTATTGATTGTTCTGTGCAGAGGAGTGTGTGCATTGCTAGTGGAGTAAACAAGTATCCAACATGGATGTTTGCTGATGGTTCAAAACGCACACAACCCATGACATTTAGCCAGCTTGCAAGCAAAACAGGCTGTGCGCTTCCAAGCATTATTTGATAAGCGGTATGCTTAAATGCAAACCATGATTGAAACAAGAGTAGACATGAATCCCAAATATGTGGTTGGACTGGGTGTTATTGGCGTGTTTGCCGTACTTCTTCTTGGGGGTGCAACAATTAGCGGATTTTTTGTCAGCGAACCTGGCAAGTATGATGAATTTGCGCAATGCCTTACCATGAGTGGTGCAAAAATGTATGGCACGTATTATTGTGGCGCCTGTACAAAACAGAAAGCACAGTTTGGCTCAAGCATAACATTTGTTGAGTATGTTGAGTGTGATTTGGGCAATGGACAAGGTCTTCGAAAGGCGTGTGTTGATAAAAACATTCAAAGCACGCCTACATGGATTTTTAGTGACGAGTCGCGATTAGTAGGATTGCAACCATTAGATGCGCTCGCACAAAAAACGGGTTGCAAACTACCCCAATAGTAACGCATAAAAACCAGTACTTCTAGGGATAAGGATATGGGTCAGGTGAATGTTTTATGAAAAAAATACTTTTCGCATCCGCGCTCGCACTCATATTCTTAGTGAGTGGCGCGTTTGCACATGACGAGTCATTTCGACCAGTCATTAAACCGGGAGATGAGCTTGGTTACTTCATATTCCAAAATGAGCATAATATTTGGACGCTTTGCGGTAACGGAGACTCAAAAACTAGTGGGCAGTACCATGTGCTCACAGGAAATATAACAACTGACACAGGCTTTTGCGGTGTGCGACCATTTGCACTTGAACGACGTGACAAGTTTCGCATTAATGATACAGCCATTCATTTCAACGCACGTGTTGGACCACACTTTGATTGTGTGCGATTTGTGTCTGAAAGTAATGCGGTTTTGCTCTCGCTTGCTATTGACGGGAACGAAACTGACCGCATCTATTTTGGAGCAGATAAAGAACGCGTAGTTGACGGACGCGTTGAGGGAAGCGCAATTGATAAATGCCCTCAAAAAGCAGAGAGCGTTCCTGCAGCATACGCGCTTGTATCCTGTCAAAGCGACAGTGATTGCGCAAGTGACCAAGCGTGTATTGAGGCTATTTGTTTGAACGCTCAAGAAGCACTTGATGAGGAAGAAGAGATTGATGAAGATGAGCAGGATGACGAATTTGAGTCAGAGCTTGAAGAAGCAAACATTATCTCAAACAAAACCCGTCGTGAATTGCTTGCAATAACAACGCAACACGGCTGGGAGGTACGCATGCTCCAGCTTCAAGAAGCAATTGAAAAAAATAGAGCGCGCGCAAATGAAATTATTGCAGATATTCAAGAAAAGAATGAGAGTAATGACGTAAGCGGGCTTGACGCAATCGTGCTTGAAATGCAGGCATTAAGTGAGGATGTGTTAAACGCATCACAACAAGAATACAGCGAAAACAACGTGCGCTTGTTTGTTGATTTTAAACATGACGCAATTGAATTAACAACACAGTTTAAAGACGCTGCTCACGTGTTTTTGAGAGCTCAAGAACGGGAAATAATTCGCGAGCGCCAAAGAACTGCCGTGGATGAGCGTGTGCAGGCAATCAAAGAAAAGGTGCGAAGTCGTGTGCACGAGTACAATGCAGAGAGGATTCGCTCGCTTCTTGCAAATTCAGACATAAACGCAACAGCAATTGCACAACGCATCAGACAAGAAAATTTGAGTGTTGGAGAAATAAAACAGGAAGTCAAAAACCGCATTGACCGGCTTGAACCGCAACAACGACAAGCAATTGCAAACAATGTACGTATTGCAACAAACCTTGTTCAAACCGCGCGCAACCGGATTGCTGACGTGGTAAACGAGGACATTGTTGAGCGGCAAAAAGAGCGCATTCAAGAAAGGATTGAACAAGTTGACCGGAAATTTAATCTAACCGGAATCGCTCAACACGTAAATGTTCGCTTAAGAAACGTGTTACGCGCGAGTATCGTGCAAAACAATACGGCGGTGGAAGAATGAAAACAGGAATTGTTCTTGTAATCGCGCTCATTGCAATAAGTTTTGTGAGCGGTTGCACACAACTGTATGACAGGGATGTGACCGGAGACCAGGGCGATGCTGTGGCATCAAATGAGACTCAGAGCATTTCTGATGCATCAGACGTTGCAAACAGTGTTGAAGGACAAATCATTGATGAAGAAGAATCAATTGACATTGGAAGCATAATCTAGACGTAAAAAAAAGTTTTTTTCTTTTTTTTTCTTTCTCTTTATTTTCAAAGCGCGTACACCGGTAAAAGCCGGTTTAAGCGCTCAAAGCGCGTACGCAATAAGTTCTGAAACATCTTTAAAATAGTTTTCTTCAAGATATGCAAGCAGCGTTTTAGAAAACCATTCAAACACGTAGGGTCCATGCGTGATGTAGCTTGTGAGCAATCCCACTGCATGAGCCCCGTGTGCTAAGAGTTCTATTGCTTTTTTTGGATGGTCAACACCGCCAATGCTCACAATAGGATTTGTTGTGAGCGCGCCAGCACTGGTGAGCGCTTGGAGCGTGCGTGAGTAAAGCTTTTTTCCGCTCATGCCATGATATGAGTTAATAAGCGTAAAACCAACATCGTGCGCATCAAGCGCGTCAACAATGGAGGCAAGGTTATGTGTTGGCCCAAGCTTGACAAGCACCTCTTTTTTGTGCTCGCACAAGCGAACAATATCTTCTTCTAAAAACATGCCGTGCTCCGTGTTTGGACAGCTCATATTAAGTTCAACAAGCGATGCATGCGGCGCGATAGTTGTATATACTGTTTCAACATCAAAAACAGTGTCTCCGCCAATGCTTGCAATAACCGGAAGGTCTTTTGTTTTTTGCAATTCATAACTCCATGCCCGCATGCCGCGGTTTGCAAGCCCAACATGATTAACAAGACCTCCAGGGTAGCGAAACACGCGGGGGTGGGGGTTTCCTTTTCGCTTTGTTGGAGTAATAGTTTTTGTAGTTACTACACCTGCGCCAAGATTTCGCACGCCGCGCAGCATGCGCGCGTTGTGCGCGTAGCCTGCGCCAAGAATAAATGGGTTGTCAAAAGTGTGGGAGAATAATTGAGTATGTAACTTTTTACTGCGCACGCCCGCGCGCAGGGGAAAAAATGATATGAGTTCTCCTGCCTTCTCTGCAAAGCGTGGCGGAAGGTGATAGATACATGAATCATAAAAGGACTGGTAGGTGCGAACATGCCACATACTACGCATTAGTGTTAGTTTTTATTTAAGACTTTTTTGACAAAAGAGTAAAGCCTTATTATCTCAAAAAACATAATAACTACTATGAAAACAGTAAAGGATGTTTCTATCAAGTATGAAAAGAAGGCAGAACTTGTTGAATTGCTGTGGCGTATCCCTTACGCAATCGCGTGCGGGCTTGTGCTTTGGGTGTTTCAGCTTTTTATTGGGGTTGTGATAGTATTCCAGTTAATTCACATCATTGCAACAAGTAAGCGACACAAAGCATTGCACGCGTGGACACACATGTACCTGACCTACGCGGTTCACGTAGTTTCATATCTGCTTTTGCTCACTGATGAACGACCGCCAATCATTCCTGACATGTAACAAAACAATTTTTTGATGCGTGTTAGGTTCTTTTGCGCATCATTCTTTCTTTTTTTAAGACTGACAACAAACTATTTAAGTATGCGTAATCTGTGTGTGAATTATGACCGGTGGTTCATGCCTATTTCGGGACTGACTCCATCATTGCTTTTTCTAAACATGGTTTTAAAAATGTCTGGTGATACACTTGTTTGTAAAGAGAAACAAATAAAAAACAAGGAGGTGTTCGTGTAGGTCGTGCTTCCAATATATGGGGCTGTAGCTCAGCCTGGGAGAGCGCACGGCTGAAGACCGTGGTGTCGCGTGTTCAAATCACGCCAGCCCCACTCACACACCGTACACAGTATGTATGACACAAACATTGCACCCTCTTGAAACACACATTCTCAAAATATTATCTAACAAGCCCCAGCGCGTGATAGATATTATTAAAAAAACAGGTCTTGACCAGGGTCAGGTTCGAAAAGCGCTTGCCTGGCTTGCTGACAAAGAACTTGCGCACGTTGATCAAGAAGCGCAACAAATTATCTCACTTGGACAAAGTGCAAAGAAAAGCAGGATAAGCGGGCTTCCTGAAAAGCGCGTGTTAAAAATAGTAGAAAAAAGTCCGCAACCAATGAGTATTATTAGGGCAAAACTTGATAGTGATGAATTCAACCATGCTATTGGGTTTCTTAAAAAACAAGGATATGTAAGCATTCTTGATGGTGTGGTGCACGCAACAAGTCTTGGCAGGGGGTACTATTACTCAAAAACAGATGAGGAACGCGTGCTTGAGCTTCTCTTTGAAAAAGAATATGATTATCATCTGCTTCCAGAAGAATTACAAACAACAGTTCATGAGCTTGCAAAACGAAAAGGCATGATTGAAATAAAAAATCGTGTGCAACGCGCATACAATATCACCAAAAAAGGCGTTGAGAAACGCTCAAAAGTACAGGATAAAGCCCTTACGGGAAAACTTACACCTGCTCTTCTTAAAAAAAAGGAATGGGGTTTGTTTCGCGAATATGATATTCATGTGACCGCACCTCGCGTGTATGGCGGGAGAAAACATGTTCTTCGTGAAATTGAAAAACGGGTAAAAGAGATTTTTATTGAAATGGGCTTTGAAGAAATGCGCAGCAATTTTGTTGATACTGCGTTTTGGAATTTTGACGTTATGTTCTTCCCTCAGGACCATCCGGGCAGAGAAATAATGGACACGTATTATCTTGATTTTCCAAAAGAAGGCAATATTCCCCGCGGGCTTGCAAAAAAGATTAAAGACATCCACGAAACAGGTGGAAGCACGGGTTCAAAAGGTCATCAGTATGAGTGGAGTGAACGCGTTGCTAATCAATTGTTGCTTCGCGCGCACACCACTCAAACATCATTTCGCTATCTTGCAAAAGGCCGCGCACCGCCGTACAAGTATTTTAGCGTTGACCGTGTCTTTAGAAATGAAACTCTTGACGCCACCCATCTTAACGAGTTTCACCAGATTGAGGGGTTTGTCGTGGCAAAAGGCTTGACACTCAAAAACTTGTGTGGCATGTTCAAGGAGTTCTACCAGAAAATTGGCGTGAACAAAGTCAAGTTCAAACCAACATACAACCCGTACACTGAGCCAAGCATGGAGATTTTTGGGTATTGGGAATCGCAAAAAAAATGGTTGGAGCTTGGCAATTCAGGCATGTTTAGACCTGAAACGCTCAAACCCCTGGGCATTACCGTTCCGGTGATTGCGTGGGGTCTTGCGCTTGAACGCCTTGTTCCGTTTCAGTACAAAGTAGATGATATCAGGCAAGTGCTTGGTCATTTTGTGGATATTGATAGCATTCGCAATGCACACCTAATAAGAGGTTTGATTGAATATGGTAGTACTTGACACCACACTCTCACGCATGCAAGATTTGCTTAGTGAAAAAATCAGTGTTGACGAGCTTGAAAAAACACTTTTTGATATGGGTTTTGAACTTGAAAGCGGTGCAGGTGATAAGATAAAAATCGAACTCACGCACGACCGTCCTGACTTGATTGCACCGCAAGGACTTGCACGAGCACTGCGTTATTATCGAAAAAAACAACGCGGACTGCCCCACTACAAAATAGTTGACAACAACGCGCAGTTCATTGTTGATGCAAGTGTTAAAAAAATTCGACCCTACGCAGTTGGCTGCATTATCAGAAATATCACGTTTACTGACGCATTAATTAAGGAAATAATTTGGGTGCAGGAAAAACTGCACGCAACACTTGGTCGTGACCGAAAAAAAGCAGCAATCGGGATTTATCCTCTTGAACACATTAAAACCCCCATTACCTATCAAGCAGAAAGCCCAAAAGAGATTCAGTTTGTCCCGCTTGGCAAAACACGTGAAATGAACGCTAGTGATATTTTGCGAACGCATGAAACAGGTCAAAAGTATGCGCACTTGCTTAACGGATGCAAAACATATCCTGTTATTCGAGATGCAAAAAAACGCGTGCTTTCAATGCCGCCAATTATTAACAGCAATCAAACCGGCCGTGTGACCAAAGAAACAAATGCAGTGTTTATGGAAGTCACCGGAACGCATTTACCAACCATTAACAGCGTGCTCACTATTCTTGCAACAATGTTTGGTGAGGAAGGCGCAACAATTGAAATAATGCACACAAAAATGCAGGGTAAAACAATCAAGACACCGGCACTTGAGCCCATGCGCATGCGCGTGGGTGTTGAGAACGTGAGTGAAACGCTTGGTGTGGATTTTACTGAAGAAAACATTGCTGACTTGCTCGCAAAGATGGGCTATGAAACATCTCGTTTTAGAAGCGGAGTTCTTGAAGCCCGAACACTTCCCTATCGTGTTGATGTGTGGCACGAGATTGATATAATTGATGATGTTGCACGCGCGTACGGGTTTAACAATGTAGGAACTGAACTGCCAAATGTAGCAACAACAGGCAACCTGCTGGAGCGCACCCGTCTTCTTGACAGTATTCGCGATGTCATGGTTGGCCTTGGACTGAGTGAAACGTTCACGTTTGCATTAAGCACAAAACAGGACCAGTACTCACGCATGAACATCAAAGAAGACGTGCATGTAAGCGTGGGAAAGTCAAAAGCACCAATTGATATGGTCCGAACGTGGTTGCTTCCTGAATTAATGAAAAATCTTGAGCAAAACGCGCACAAACAGTACCCAATTAGCCTGTTTGAGGCAAGTGATGTTGTCCTCCTTGATGATGTGTCAGACATAAAAACACGAAACGAAACCAGACTTGCCGCGCTCCTGTGCGCGGGCGATGCTGATTTTACGCGCATCAAAAGCGTTCTTGACGCAGTGTTTCGCGCACTCAACATAGAATACTCATTAAAAGAATCAAAGCACGCAAGCTTCATTAAAGGACGCGTGGGCGACGTGTTTGTTGGCAAAAAGAAAGTGGGCGTGATTGGTGAAGTACATCCAAAAGTAATTACAACATTTGGTATTGAACTGCCTATTGCCGCGTTTGAAATTGATATTGAGTCAGTCTTATGAAAACCCGTCTAGAAGGAGAGCATAGTATTTTGCGCGCGCTTGAAAAAAAAGATGCGCCCGCACTTAAAGAACAGGCAAATGACAAAGATGTTTCGCGCTACACCACATCAGTACCGCACCCGTACACTCTCAAGAACGCGCGTGATTTTATCACTTACGCAAAAAAGGCGCGTGAATTGCGAAAAGAGTACATTTTTGGCATTGAAATTAAAAAAACAGGAGCACTAGCAGGGGTTATTAGCCTCATGGAACTTGACGTGCGCAAGCAAAAGCGCGCAGAACTTGGGTACTGGATTGGCAAAGCATACTGGGGAAAAGGAATTACAACAAAAGCAGTGCAACTCATTCTTGAGTACGCATTCAACACGCTTAAGCTGCATCGTGTGTACGCGTACGTGATAGCAGAGAATTCTGCGTCCCAGCGTGTGCTTGAAAAAACAGGTTTTAGAAAAGAAGCGCGTGAATTAAAAAGTCATGTGAAAGATGGCATTTGGCATGACGTGTTCATGTACGCGCAGTTAGAAGAAGAATTCAATACGTGATGCGTTTTGCATTTCTTACCGCACTATAAACCAGTTCTTTGATATCAAGGGATTTTTCAAACAAGTCTATCTGGGATGATTTTGCGTTAAGCTCAGGATGTTTTGCTACAAGAAAACTGCAACAATCATTGTAGGGCAGAATTGAAATAGGATAGGTTCCAATTTTTTCTGCAAGGTCAATGATTTCCTGTTTATTTGAACCAATAAGCGGGCTTAAAATAATCTGGTCTGTAACGCTTCGAACCGCTCGCAGGTTGTCAAGGGTTTGTGATGCTACCTGTGACAAGCTATCCCCCGTAACAAGCGCTTTTGCGCCTTCTTTTTTCATCACGCGCTCGCCAATGCGCAGCATGAAACGGCGGTACACAATCATGCGGTAGCGTGGAGAAACGTGCTTGACAATTTCTCGCTGCACAGCATCAAAAGGAACAATGTAGAGGCGCATATTAAGCTGGTAGCGCGCAAGTTGCTTTGCAAGCTGCTCTATTTTGTCTTGTACACCGCTTGAAATAATAGTTTTGTTCATGCAATGCACCAGCACGACTGTTGCGCCGCGCTTCATCATAAGAAATGAAGATACCGGGCTGTCAATACCCCCTGAGAGAAGCGATACTATTTTTCCTGCAGTCCCGCTTGGCAGGCCGCCAAAAGCATCATATGTTTCTGCGTGTACATATGTTTCTTGCGGAGTAACTTCAATGGTGATAGTGAGTCCCGGATTTTTCATGCGCACGTTTTTCTTTGTTTTTTTGAGAACATGAGCGCCAACGTCTTCGTTGATTTGTTGTGAGTTAAGAGGAAATTGTTTCCATGCGCGTTGCGTGCTGATTTTAAACGTGGTTGCATTTGCGTATTTTGCAATAGTAAGCGCTGCTTTTTTAATCTCATCAATCTCGCTTTTAACAACAAGGCATGGTGAAAAGTTGACAATGCCAAGAATGCGCTTAAAATCAGATCTAACATTGTTGAACGGTTTTGAAAGTTCAACAACAAGCCGTCCTGCGCGGCGGTGCACGTGAATTGCTGAGTCTGAGAGAATTGAGCGCGCGTTTTGCAGGAGCGTTGATTCAAAAAATGAGCGGTTTTTTCCCTTTATTATAATCTCAGCGTAGTGTGCTACAACATGCGTGTAATTAATAGTCATCACTAACATAAAATGCGCACGTGGATTTTAACGTTTTGATAAAAAAGGGGGGCGCGCTCTTAAGTTAGTAGTAGAATGCTAGTGGGGTCATAACATATACCAATACTTTTTTAAATAAAAGGGGTGTACTCTCACATCATGGTATGTGGTGATTATCCCATTTTTGGGAGCTGTCCCATTCTATAACAATACCCCTAGCATTATGTATGCCAATTCTTATAACAATTTGGTGATTAACCATGAGTTTTGATGATTACACAATTACTTCTGATTGGGAAAAAAAAGTGTTAGCATTCTGGAAAAAAGAAGGACTCAACGAGAAAGTCTTAAACAAGAATGAAGGTTCAAAGCGAACATTCTCGTTTTTTGACGGGCCACCAACGGCAAACAACCCAATGGGAGTTCATCACGCGTGGGGCAGAACCTACAAAGACACCTATCTTCGCTTTAAACGTATGCGCGGGTATCACGCACGTGCACAGCCTGGTTTTGACTGTCAGGGATTGTGGGTTGAAGTTGAAGTTGAAAAAGATTTGAAGCTCAAAAACAAAAAAGAAATTGAAAAATATGGTATTGGCAAGTTTTGCAGAACATGCAAAGAACGCGTGCTTCACTTTTCAAAGGACTGGATTAAGCTCTCAAAGCAGTTAGGCATGGTCATGGATTGGGATAAACCCTATTATACCATGAGCGATGAAAATAACGAACTGGTCTGGACATTCTTAAAAAAGTGTCATGAAAATGGGTGGCTTGAGCAAAGCGAGCGCGTAAGCCCGTGGTGTCCTCGTTGCGAAACCAGTCTTTCTTCTCACGAAGTTGCAGGCGAATACGCTGACCGCACACACGAATCAGTGTACGTCAAATACCCGCTTGCAGGAAAAAAAGGAGAGTACTTGTTGGTATGGACTACAACGCCCTGGACGCTTCCTTCAAACGTAGCTGTTGCAGTGCATCCTGACCTGGAATATGCGCGCATAAAACACAAAGGCGACATTCTCTACCTTGCAAAAGATTTGATTTCAGCCCTTGAGGGAAAACACGAGGTGGTGGGGACGCTTCGCGGCGCTGAGATGGAAGGTGTTGTGTATGATAACACGTTTTTAGAACTGCCTCAACAGCACGGCGTAACGCCCCGCGTGATTGTAAGCACTGAGGTAAGTAATGAAGAAGGAACAGGTATGGTTCATATCGCGCCGGGCCATGGTGAGATTGATTACCAGCTTGGAAAAGAAAATGATTTACCAGTTCTCTCACCAGTTAATGATGATGCAACGTATGATAAGACTGCTGGTTTTTTGCAAGGAAAAACAGTAATGCAGGGTAATGCGCTTGTAAAAAAACATTTTGAGAAATTAGGATTGCTCTACACCACACGAAACGTTGCGCACCGTTATCCAACGTGCTGGCGCTGCCATTCTGATTTAATTTACAAAACAACGCGCGGCTGGCACATTCTATCTGATGAGATTCGTCCAAGAATGATACGTGAAGCAAAAAAAGTAGTATGGTATCCAACGGGTATTCGAAACCGTATGCTTGATTGGCTCAACGGCATGAAAGACTGGAATATTTCTCGAAAACGCTATTGGGGAAACCCCCTACCTATCTGGAAATGCGATTCGTGCAGCGCATATGAAGTGATTGGAAGCAGAAATGAGCTTGCCAGAAAAGCAATCAAAGGAATGGACAGTCTCAAAGAATTGCACAGGCCATGGATTGACAAAGTAGTTCTCAAATGCCCTGACTGCAAAAGCGAAATGCATCGCATCAAAGAAGTAGGTGATTGCTGGCTTGATGCGGGTGTCATGCCATTCTCAACCCTTGATTATCTTACTGACAAAAAGCAATGGAGAAAATGGTTCCCCGCAGATTTCATCACAGAAATGATGGAACAAGTGCGCTTATGGTTTTATGCCATGCTCTTTATTAGCGTCACACTTGAAGACCGCGCGCCATACAAGATGGTGCTTGGCCATGGCATGGTGCTTGACGAAAAAGCAGAGAGTATGCACAAATCAAAAGGAAACGCGATTTGGGGTGAAGACGCGCTTGAAAAGTTTGGTGGCGACGTGATGCGCTGGATGTATTCTGATGCAAACCCTGCAATGTCTATGCGCTTTGGCTACACAATCGCACGAGAAGCAAAAAACACGCTTAATGTGCTTTTGAACACGGCAAAATTCGTGCGCACGTACTGCGAACTCAATGAGTTCTCACCACGAGACGTAAAAGCACTTGATTTTGAGAGCCGCTGGATAATCTCACGGCTCAACTCAACGATTCGCAAAGTAACTGATGAACTGCGTGGGTTGCATCCGCACTTTGCAAAAAAAGCCGTAGAAGATTTCTTTCTCAACGACTTTAGCAGGTGGTATGTCAAGCTTATTCGCGCAAAAGTAAAAAAAGAAAGTGAGTACAAGTACAAGGAGGGTGTTCTTAGCACACTCTACACGGTCATGCGCGAAGTAACACAACTGTGCGCGCCATTCCTGCCGTTTTTGAGTGAAGCAATATACCAATCATACTTTAAGCAGTTTGAAAAAGAAGAAAGCGTACACTTGCTATCTTGGCCAACATCAAAAGATGCACGCATTGATTTAGGTGTTGAAAAAGAAATGGAAACAGTTCAGCACGTTGTTGAACGCGTGCTTGCACTTCGTGATGAGAAAGGTCTTAGAATTCGCTGGCCACTTCAAGTAGCATACACACAAAAGAAATTGTCACAAGAAGCAAAAGCGCTCGTAGCAGATATGTGCAATGTGCTTGAAGTAAAAACCGTGAAGATAAAACCACATAATGCACACGGCACAGATGCGGCAAGCATTGACATAAAAGAAACAAAAGAGCTCGCACATCTTGGCTTGGTTCGTGAGATTACGCGGACCGTGCAGGCGTTTAGAAAAGAGAATACATTGAGCGTTGGAAGCGAGCAATCAATGACATACAAAGCAGATAAAACCGTTTCAGAGGTAATTGCAAGCGAGCAAGAAAATCTTTTTAAATTGACAAGCACTCGGTTAGAACCGGGAAACGCAAAGAAAGAATTCACGCTTAAAGTGCGTGATACCTCGCATAAACTCGCGCTTTCACTAGTAACGTGAGAGTGCAAAAAACATGGGCTCATGGCGCAGTCTGGTAGCGCGCACGACTGATAATCGTGAGGTCCTGAGTTCAAATCTCAGTGGGCCCACTCAATTTTTTTTCACCGTGTTTCATAATAATTATAAACACGTACATTTTTGACAAAAAGTATGACAAACATTATTTCAACACAAAACACGTATTCAAAAAAAAATGATAAGCCTTTTTGGGGTTATGCAATTATAGAGAATAATATTCTCTGGTCAAATCTGTATCTTGGCACAGGCACGGCTGAAAGCTACCTTACTACGAGTTCAAGAACGTTTAAAGGCGCGATTCTCAATGCAATTCTCAAGCGCGAAATGTTTCATGATGTTGATTTTGAACAGGTGAGCATAAAGCCTGACGGTGAAATAGAATTTGAAAACGAAGACGCTCTTGAAGACCTCTTTGATAGTGCCATCACCCTTGAAGCCTATCGAAGTAAGGATGTTCAAAGCGAAGTGTACAAAGTCTTTATGGACCTGCAAACGAATACCCGTGATATTATCAAAAAGATGAAAAAGGACCGTTGCATTCAAAAAGTTAGTTTACTCCCTCTTGTCAAAGCATACCTGCAGCGTCCCCGCAACCTGATTTAATTAAGCAACCAAACGCCAAGGTTGAGAAGTGTTGCAAAGCTAATCCACACAAGATAGGGTATAAGAAGGTATGCTGCTGGTTTTGACACGCGGTAAAAATACTGCATAGTAATGAGAACTGATGCGATAAGAAGCAGGATAACAAGCAGTCCAACAAACAGGTTTTCAAGGCCAAAAAACGCAATTGACCAGAGCGTGTTGAGGGCGAGTTGTTTTGTAAACCAGATAAATCCCTGTTTTGCATCAGAGGAATTGACTTTTTTGTGCGTTGCAACAAGAATTGCTGAGACAATCATCAAAAGATAGAGTGTTGACCCGACTGGTCCAAACACCGCGTTTGGTGGAGTAAACCATGGCTTATTGAGAATCGCGTACCAGGTGTCTATTTTTTGGTAGGTGAAAACAAAACCAATAATCGCCGCAAGAACGGGAAGTGATGCAAAAAAGAAGATTCGAAATGCAGAGTTAGCATACAGGTCATCTATGAGCGTTTTTAATCTATTTGAAACGCTTTTTTTGCGTGAAAACAAGAAGACCATACGTTCTGTATTCTTGCAAGACGCATTAATTAAGGTTTTTGTGCAAAACTTAAAATGCAGAACAAAACAAAAATAATACTGGGTGCGGGAATGTGATAAAATCATATGACGTGGTTGTAATTGGTTCAGGCTCAGGGCTTATTATTGCAAATAAGGCGGCACAAAGTGGTTTGAAAACAGCGCTGGTGGATAAAGGGCCGATGGGGGGAACCTGTCTTAATGTGGGGTGTATTCCTTCCAAACTGCTTATTCATCCGGCTGACGTTATTATGGACATTCGAAACGCAAAAAATTTTGGCATACAGACAAGGATTTCAACTGTTTCTTTTGAAAAAATAATGAATCGCATGCGAAGTATTGTGAGCAAAGAAAATCAGGAACTAACCGCCGGGGTCAAAGGTTTTCGCGGCTGGGATTTTTATCAGGGAAGCGGTGAGTTTATTGATAACTACACTCTTCAGGTTGGTGCGCAGAAAATCAAAGGAAAACATATTTTTATTGTTGCAGGTTCACGACCCTTTATTCCGCCAATAAAAGGATTAGACACGGTAGAGTACTTGACAAACGAGTCTGTTCTTACCGTAAAGCACGCGCCTAAAAGCATGATTATTATTGGTGGCGGCTATATTTCTGTTGAGTTTGCACATTTTCTTGAAGCAATGGGCATTACTATTACTATACTTCAAAGGGCAAACAGTCTTGTAACCCAAAGTGAGCTAGACATAGCGCGAGCGCTTGAAAAAGAGCTTAAAAAAAGGATGACTATAGTGACGGGCATTGACGTGAGTGAAGTGAAAAAAACAAAAAGTGGCGTGAGCGTAACTGGCTACAACCGTAACACAAAGAAGAAACAGACGTTTGGGGCAAAGACCATTCTTGTTGCAACAGGAAGAGTATCAAACGCAGACCAGTTGCGTGTTGAAAAAACTGGCGTGAACGTAAACGAGCGGGGTTTTATTGAAGTTGATGAGTATTTGCAAACAAGCAAGAAAAATATTTGGGCGCTTGGCGACGTGATTGGAGCATTCATGTTCAAGCACATGGCAAATCGTGAAGCAAGTGTTGTGTGGAAAAACAGGGGTGCAAAAAAGAAACAAAAAATTGATTATACTGCGGTGCCAAGCGCAATATTTACCCATCCTCAAATCGCGAGCGTAGGGCTTACTGAAGAACAGGCAAAAAAAGAGCGTGACGTGCTTGTGGGGGTTGCGCGCTATTCTGATGTGCCAATGGGTCTTGCAATGAGGGATACAACTGGTTTTGCTAAAGCCATTGTTGATGCTGAAACTCGAAAAATAGTTGGATTTCACATCATTGGTCCGCACGCGTCTATTCTTATCCAGGAAGTAGTGAATGCTATGAGTCTTGGTGGGGAATTAAAAAATATTGGGGCAGGAATGCATATCCATCCCGCGCTTCCAGAACTGGTTATTAAAACGCTTAACAACATTGCATGAACACTGCAGGAATCTTGGAAAAATAAAAGGGTTGAGAATGATTAATATTTTTAAAGCATAATCTGCTCTAAAAAAAGGTAATGGGTGATTGATGTATGGCAGAAAAAAAAGAAAAAAAATTAGAACACAAAAAGAAATTGCAGGACACGTGGTGGAGAAAGTACACCAGCAAACACGTTGATGATGACCTTGAAGAGTTAGAAGGAGAGTTAGAAGAAGATTTTGGCTCATTTCCAAAAATTCAGCGCAAATTTGAGCGCGCAATTGCCCCGCTCTTCAATGACTTTTTTGACACTGGTTTTTTCAACACCATGCGCATGCCCCGCCTCAAAATGGAAGACGGCCTTTTTAGAAAACCGCTCGCGCAAGTGGAAGAAACAGATAAGCATGTTATTGTTCGCGTTGAATTGCCGGGCATGCAAAAAGAAGATATCAGTATAACCGTTGAAGGTAGAGCGCTTATTATTGACGCGTCTGCAGGAAGTGAAAAGCAAGAGGAGCACTTGTACGCCAAGAAGTATCGGGGTTTTCGCTCAGTTATCAAGCTCCCTGCTGATGTTGAAAAAAAAGCAAGCAAAGCAAACTATGAGGATGGCATACTCACGGTTAAACTTCAAAAAAAAGGTCCTGCACAAAAAGATTCAGGGAACATAACTATAGAATAATCCCTGCATTTTTTTTCTTTATTTTTTCACAATCTATTAATATACCCTCTGCCTGACCGTTTGTTAGTATGGCACATAACACGCTTATTTTGTCGCTCTTTTTTGCAAGCGCGCTTTTCATAACCGGATGCACGCAATACACGGGTTATTCTGATTTAGAAAGTGCTGCAGAAGCGGAGAATATCGCGCACGCAAATAACACGTCTCAATCAACGACGATTGTTGGCGAGTACAGTGCAAATGAGGTTGCAGTCCACAATAGTGTTCAGGATTGTTGGATGATTATTAACCAAAACGTGTATGATGTTACTGCATACGTGAGTGCTCACCCGGGTGGTCCTACAATTCTTGACGGGTGTGGTATTGATGCAACAGAATTGTTCGAGACGCGACCAAGCGGGAGCGGCACGCCACATTCGCAGGGCGCTCGCAACATTCTTGCACGCTACTTTATTGGAACACTCACACAACAATAACAAAATAAAAAATATCTTTTTTCTTTATTTTTTTTTAAAACGATTAGACTCACGTCTTGACAAGAAAAAAAGTGTTGGGGGGTTTAAAATCCCCATATCTGGTCTGGATCGTCTTGTTCAATGAGCTTTTCAAGAACATCGCTGGTCCACGACTTCACAATATGAATGCCCTGCGGTCCGGGACTAGAGTAGAGCATATCGAATTTGACATCAGTGTTTCCAAACGGTCCTTTAGACCAGGTGTACCCATTGCCATAGGGGGTAACGCCTTGAAAGCTTCCGCGTGCGATGTGAAAGAGGTTTCCCATTGCAAGGTATTCTGACGTGTGGAAGTGGCCGCTAATTGAGAGGTGGGCGCGTTTGAGTTCACCACGGTCATAGCCACGATGCAGGATATTATTGTGGCTTCCATCATGACCGCCTCCCTTAAATTGGTGGGTTAAAATCGTGTTGTAGCCATTAATCGCATTCTCGCCGAAGGCTTCAATTGCTTCATGGTGATACCACATGCTAATGTTGCCTTGAGCAGTTTTTGCAAGGAGTTTATGATTCTTTTTCTGGATTTCATCAAAAATAGGTTCTTGAAGGTCTATCATTTCAGCCTTGCTCTTGATTTGTTCAATAAGATACGGACCAAATGACCAGTTTTCACCTTTTTGGATTGCCATAAGTTCTAAGTGGTGTCCGCCAATCACATACCAGTCAAGGTTGCCGTTCATTCCTTTAATAAGAGAGTTTGAGAGTTTTCCAGTCATGCGCTGTGCTACGCGTATTTGATTTTCTAAAGAGAGGTCAAAGCCTTCAAGAAATTCCTGAAAAGCACGTTCACCATTTTGTCGTGCTCTATTAATTTGTGCGCGAAAATCTTCTGCGGGTGGCACGGGATTGTCTGATTTGTTCGCTGATGCCCAGTGTCCGGCTTGCAGGATGTCATCGAGTCCTGCAATTGCATCAGGCTGTTCTTGTGCAGTAATCTGAATTGCTTTTCGAAGGAGCGAATGATACGTGTCAGCACTCCCCACATGCCAATCACTGTGCAGAGCCATTGAATGATATGTTTTTGGCACGCGTTTATTGCTATCAAGAAAATCTTTGCCAATCCATGCAAGTGAGTGCGGTGTTGTTCCCTCACCTACGTAGAGAACAGGAATGCCCAGTGGCGCGTTCATACGGTCATGTCTCTTTGTTGTTTCAAGCGCGCTTGTTTGAAGTTTTCTCCACTTAAAACCTTCTGAGGGGTCTTCAAAGCTTGGAATCTGCATCAGGTATGAGTATTTGTGTTGGTCTTTATACCATCTAAACGGTTTGAAGTGCATAGTGCCATGCATTCCCTGCACCATAAAATCAGGAAGCGTTCCTTCATTGCCAAGTCTGCGCTCAGCACTTGCAACAAGGTTAGCAAAGCCTGAGCGTTGCGGTGAACGAGCACTAGTAAGGTTTGCTGCGATTTCAAATGAATGACCATAGATATCATCATTAAACTTAAAGCCTGCAACCTCAATCTTTGGTATTTTTGAATTAAGAAGGTCAATATACATTTGGCGCTGTCCACGGAATGCCTCATGAATAGTGTGCTGGTCAAGGTCACTTTTACTCTTCATTTTCTTAACGGGCTTTTCACCAAAAAAGTCTTTGTCATGTTCTTTGACCAGTTTTCTCGTTTTTTTTCGATATTCATCAACTTGTTTTTGGTACTCTTCAGGATTTGATTCCTCTAATCCTGCGTCAGGCACATCAACGGTTTTTCCGTTTTGTGCTGCCCATTGCGAGAGCGAAAGCATGTAATCAACTTGTTCTGGTTGGTTTCCAAGCGAGCGAAGTGTGTTGAGCTCATAGCGATTGACTTTTTCGTTAAGTTCTCCAACCGTTCGTACAACCATCTCAATTTGGTCGTGACTGCCAAGGGTGTAGATAAGTCGTTTTATTTTCCAGTCTTTGACTTGGTGTGCAAAATAATCAATTTTGTCGTCAAGTTCATTAAGCTCTTTGATTTCTGTTCCAATTTTTTGTCCATTAATTTTTTGGGGTTCATATCGTGTGCGATTAAGTGGTCGTTTAAAATGAGTTCCCACCCAGTCACGGTTTCGCGCAAACGTGTCGTGGTCTCCAATACTTGTTGCAAAATTTCCTGCAAAAACAGCAAGTTCTGCTTCTAACTCTTCAGTAATTCGTTTTGCACGATAAAAACGGCGAGGCGAGTATGTGCTAATATCCATGTTAAGGTTGTCAAAGAATGGTATTGGTGCATGAATGTAATCTCCAACAATGTGTTCAAGGGTCTTAGGCAAGGTTTTCACCCCATATACCAATAGTACATGCACAGAAGGTGAGTTTTTTAGAAAAATGCGTATAAGACTTTTCCCTCATCCTACACTGTGATACTGCGCTGATGTTTTTGAAGATTTCTATTATTCACCCACATTTAACAGTGTTAGTCACTTTTCTTGAACTCGAGTGATACGGAGTTTACGCAAAATCGTTTTCCAGTTGGCTTTGGTCCATCATCAAATACGTGTCCTAGATGGCTTCCGCATTTTTTACACAGTATCTCTGTGCGCACCATGCCCGCACTGGTGTCTGTTCGCGTTTTGATTTTGGTCTTGTCAAGCACATCATAAAAGCTTGGCCACCCGCAATGACTATCATATTTTGTTTGCGAGCTAAACAGAGGTTCACCACATGCTGCGCACGTGTATGTTCCTTTTTCCTTATTGTAGAGCAGTTTTCCTGAGAATGGTGCTTCAGTTTCTTTTTTGCGAAGTACGCGGTATTGTTCTGGTGTAAGTTCTTTCTTCCATTCCGCCTCTGAGCGCTTCATACTACCCATTACGTAGTTTGTGGGTTAAATAGTTTAGGAAATTATTAAAAATCAGACTGTTCTCAAATGAGTTCATGCGACCAGATGATGTTAAAAAACTCATTGCTGAAGGCAGCGTTAATGCTGAAGTTGTTGAGCACTCAGCAAGCGGTAAGACAAGTGACATGGCAGCGATTGCAATGGGCATTCCCCTTGCTATGATTGCAAAAACCATTATTTTTACGAAAAATAAGAAGTTTGCTGCAGTAATGACATTAGGCCCTATTCGCGTGAATAATAAATTAATTCCTGGTTTTCGCGGGGCCCGTCTTGCACGGCCTGAAGAATTAAAAGAATTGCTTGACAAAGAGCCGGGAGAAGTGTGCCCGCTAGAGATTCCAGAGAGCGTGCCCTTTTTTCTTGACGCGTGCGTGATGCAAAAAAATGTTGTGATGAGTAGTGCTGGTTCAAAATTTGCAGGGCTTAAAATCGCGCCACAAGAAATTTTACGCGTCACGCATGCACAAGTTGCAAAAGTAAGTGAGTAATGTTTCATTTTTATTGCACACAAAGCTTAAAAGTGTTTGAACGCACCAAAAAGAGCATGAGACGTGATACACGCCGGTATGTAATGCGCCACTAATGGCAGACCTTGTTATGGGTGAGTGTCTTTATCTCTCTTCTTCGAACTAAACTTCATCCGACCGTGTTGTTTGTGTTTGACAATCTTGCGTGGCGCGGTAGTTTGACACAAAGCGTTGTGTGGTTTTCAAAAAAGCAGAATATGCCAAAATCTACGGTGTGGCATGCGGTGCGTTCGTTGCGAAAAGATGGATTTCTAGATGAGCGTGGTTTGACTAAACAAGGATTATTGTTTTCCCACAGTAGCTCAATGGTAGAGCACGCGGCTGTAGACCGCGGGGTTGCAGGTTCAACTCCTGCCTGTGGGACTAAAGATAACATTAAAAACAACAAATGAGAGTGATTACAGTATGGACCTTGACAAGCGTGCAAAGTTGGTTGAAGCACGAACACAAGAAGTGGTGACGCATGATGAGCTCGTGGATTTGTTAAAAACTAAGAAGAATCCTGTTGCGTATTGGGGTACTGCTCCAACGGGTCGCGTTCATACTGGTTATTTTATTCCCGTCATGAAGTTCAAGGATTTTATTGATGCGGGTTTCACATTCAAAATATTGCTTGCAGATTTGCACGCACACCTTGATGACCAAAAATCGCCATGGGATTTGCTCAAATATCGTAGCGAGTATTACAAACAGGTCTTGCTTGGCATGTTAAAGAGTGCGGGGGTCAAAACAAGTAGTATTGAATTTGTGACCGGCAGTAGTTTTCAGCTTAAAGAGGACTACACAATGAATATGCTTCGCGTTGCCGCAAATGTCACGCTTAAGCGTGCAAGAAGAGCAGCATCAGAAGTGGTGCGCTTTAAAGAAGACCCAAAGCTGGGAGGCTTTGTCTATCCATTAATGCAAGTGCTTGATGTGCATTTTTTGAATGCTGATGTTGCCTTTGGAGGGATTGACCAGCGCGGCATTTACATGCTTGGAAGGGAATTAATGCCCGAGCTTGGCTTCAAAAAATATGTGAGCGTGTTCAATCCAATGCTCCCTGGACTCACTGGTGATAAGATGAGTGCATCAAATGATGCATCAAAAATTGACGTGCTTGACTCAACTCAAGACATTACACACAAGGTGAGCAAAGCGTATTGTCCTGCAAAAGTTTTAGAAGGTAATGGTATTACTACTTTTGTTGAGCACGTTATTCTCCCGCTTCGAGGCGAGTTTAGTGTGGTTCGTCCTGACAAGTTTGGCGGCAACAAGACGTTTAACACGTTTGATGAGGTAAAAAAAGACTTTGTGTCAGGTGCACTGCATCCTGCTGATTTAAAAGCAGGGGTTGCAAAAGAAATTGATGTGCTTGTCAAACCAGTCAGAAAACGTTTTGCAACACGACAAAGCTTAGTAGAAAAAGCATACCCTAATGCATAGCACTCATTTTGCAAGCCTCATAAGGGTGAGGTCAAGAAGTCGCAACGGATTTTCTTTTATCATAATTTTTCGAGAAATCTTGTCAAACTTGTTTTGTATTTTAATGTCTTGCAAAAGGGTTTTATCGATTTCTGTAAGATACAAGTATAGTTCAGCAATCTGATTATACCAAGTCACAACAGTGAGCAGGAGTTTGTCTTCTCCTAATTCTCGCTCAACCATACGTTCAACAAGTTCGCGTCTTTTTCGATAGTGTTCTTTTCCTTTCTTTCGTGATGCAATACTGTTTCGTTTCTCAACAAGGGGCATCATGTCATAAATATGGTATTCAATCATGGTGCGCAACTTTTTTGCAGTATAGAGGTATTTGCTCAAATCAGTGATGAGCTTTTTGTTATGCTCAATAAGGTTTTTTATGTCGCCTGCGTTTTGTTTTTCTTGAAATGAACTAATTTTTTTCTTCTCATCTTCACTAAGCGGTCGTTCAATAATATTATCCCACTCTCAAATCATATCCATTTTTTCAAGGCGGTCAATTACGGGTGCAGAACCTTGATTGTATTGTTGAAGAAGCGTGCGTATGGTTTGAATCGCATTTTGTTCAAACAGTTCAAGTTTGTCAATCATGTCTTTTTTCTTAAAGTCTTTTATGAGTCTGCCAAAACTGAAGAGAACATGGTTTGAGTAGAATGTGCTGTTCTTGTAGTTATTTTCTAATTCGTCAAGAACATTAAGATAGCAGTCATTATCATCATCAGTTAGCGCTTGTCCTACAATTGAAGCAGTAGGGGAAACGCCTCTAAAAAACGAGTAAAAATAGTAGTGAGAAAGATAGAAGTACACAACAAGGTTGTCAATTGCTTTTTCTGACAAGTCAACTTTTGAGAGCGCGTGGTGTATGTCATCAGCAATACCTTTCGCGTCTTTTGCAATGCCTCGCAGACCTTTTGCTGCTGCAAGTTCAGGGCGCACCAAGACAATTACTGAGTCAAGAAGAAATGATTTAAGCAGTGTTGCGGTTCCGGTTGCAAGCTTGATTGCAATCCGTTTGAGTGAATTGTTGTTTGGCACGAGTTTTTTTGGGTCTTTGACAAAGTGCCATGATTTTTGGCGCTCAGAGATTTCAACATTTGTTGCTTCAATAAGGTCATCAATTTCAATGTCATCAGAATCATAATCATATGCATCTAAAGAAAGCACCATGCTATACAGTAAGGGATGTGCACGCTTAAATAAATGTGTAATATTCACAAGTCCCGTCGGGGAGAATCGAACTCCCAACCTCACGGTTACTACAAGTCTTCTACAGCCGTGCGCTCTACCGTTGAGCTACGACGGGGGAATTGTGAGAAAACTAAACTTGGCATCCTATTTTAATGTTTTTGGTTATCCTGCTCTAAACCGAGCTGCGCGAACGTTGTTGCAAAGCAAGAGGTATCTCTTGTTTTTTTGTTAACCTCACAATTTTTGAATTTATTTTTGGTTGCGGGTAAAACGCATCTTTTGGAATGTCGTCAAGCAGTTCAACCACCCATTTTCTGGAGATTCTGCCAATTGGTCCTGTGCTTGTCATGCGGTATGCGAATTTTTTTGGCATCATAAGTACCGCAATCTCAAAAGGGTGTATTTTAAGCTTGTGCAAGAGGGGTTCGCACAGGTTGTAGGGCAGGTTTGAAACAATCTTATTTGCTTCTTTTGGTAAATAGTCTAGTGCGTTTGCAAATATGATTTCAACGTGTTCATAATTTTTTAATTCATCATGCAAGACTTCTTCAAATTGCGTGTCTTTTTCAATGGCAATCACGCGCCCTGCTTTTTTTGCGAGTTGTTTGGTAAGAAATCCAAGACCCGACCCGATTTCAAGAACCGTGTCTTTTCGTGAAAGTTTTGCATAAGAAATGATTTTTTGTGCAATAGTAAAGTCTGTAAAAAAGTGCTGGTCAAGGTCTGTTGACGGCGTGATGTGATATGTTTCAAACAGGTAGTCTATTTTTTTGTTCATGTGCAAAAAGCATTGGGCAAGAAAGCTTTAAATAGTCTTTCGCGATTTGTGTAGAGAGTAATGAAAGGCACTCCCTCACGCGGAAAACACAGTAAAAAAGTTGTACACATCCCGTGCAGACGCTGCGGTAACTCAAGTTATCATGTGCGAAAGAAAGTGTGCAGTTCATGCGGGTTTGGAGCAAGCCCAAAACGAAGAAACTTTGTGTGGAGTAAAGCATAAGTTTCTAGACCTTTTGTTCACAATTAATAAATAGTACTTCAAAACTAAGTAGGCTATGAGTTCTTATAAAATAATTTTTCAGGGTTTTGGAACCGTAAACGACCCGCTTGCACGACTCTTGTATCGTACGGGCTCATTTGGAAAGGGTGAAGCTGCCGCAACGCTTGGGGGAAGCGGGAAAAATGTGTGGGATAAAGGAAAAAAACAGCATTCAATAGAATTTCTTGGAGCAAGCGGTATTGATTTGTACATTGCACGCGGTGTTCAGGAAGTTGAGCGCATAAAAGAGTACTATGACTTTGAACCAAAAGGCACGGTTGATGAACTCTTCTCTGACAATGATGCCAAACTGGTTATTGACGCAACACCAAGCAAAGAAACTGCGCGCGCACAAAAAGAACAATATTATGATACCCACGCGCTAGAAAGTGTGTTGTTTAGCGGTGGCGCATCAGGACTGTTTGAACACCATTGGTGCGCTGTTCCAGGTAGCTTTTGTGATGACACGCAGCCTGAATCTCGTGTTGCAGACTATCTTACCAAGCAGTATTTAGTGAATAACAGTTGTAATGCAACGTTTTTGACAACCGTGATTGCGGGCGTGTCACAGGCAATTGATGTATCAGAGGTCAAGATGCTTCGCGGAAAAATTGACCGGCGAAGCCGTGATGTTTCAGAAAAACACAAACCCCTTGGCATGGGCGTGACTGCGCCTGCAGACAGAGGTGAGACAAAATATGTTTCGCATCTAAAAAAATCGGTTCCAGGCACCAAAAACTGGGATGTGCGTATTAGTGCAACAACAAACCCCTGGGAGATTGCGCACGTTAATGATTACACACTCACATTCAAAGAATCATATTTGCGCTCATTTGATGACATTGTTGAAGCATTTCACGCAAATCCTGTGTGCGTGCTTGTTGACAAGGATGCCACGCTTGACATGAATTATTATGATGAAATGCTCAAAAGCCAGGGCATTTACGAAGGACGCGTCACCCTACCAACCGTGCAACTCGTGCCGTACTCTGATACAGAGCTAAGGCTGCGAGGGTTCACGCCGCAAGAAAAGATTGACACTATTTCAAAAGCAGTGTGGGCGCTTCTCAAACTAGGACAGGTAAATACGGTTCATCAGGGTATTGAAGTAGTGGTAAACAAGGGTTTTGATTCATACACGTGGGAGGGCACGCCGTTAACGTTTAAGAAGTTAAAACCGCGTCTTGAAGCATTGCTAAGCAGGCATCGTTAGAAAGCATAAGCTTTAATTTAACAAAACGCGCTAGTACGTAGTATTGTGATTTCAGAGGTTGGCTACACCCTCATTTTCTATTTATTACTTCTATTGCTTTTCAAGCTTGCAGAAATTGTAGCATTTCGCGGTCAGCGCGTCAAGGGTGAAGTGTTTCATGAATGGACTATGTTTTCATTTTACGTTCCTGCATATTCTGCATTCTTAATGCCCCTTGTGCTTTACGTGTACGTGCCGTTTACCCTTAATTATTGGATTAGTGTTCCTGCGGTGTTTGTATTTCTTGGCGCAGTTGTAATACGGTATTTTGCGTACAAAGAGCTTCGCGAGCTTGCATACCCTCATATTCGCATTAAAAAGAAGCACGCACTTATTAGTTCAGGTTTATATAAGTATGTCAGGCATCCGGTGTATCTTGCGTATCTTCTTGCCGTGTTTTCAGCTCCGCTCATTCTCAATTCGTTTGTAAGCTTGGCGTTTTCAGCAACGTTTTTGCTTGGCTTGTTTATGCGTATTGAAAAGGAAGAGGAAGTTTTGTCCAAACACGTGCGCGGGTATAAACAATATGTAAAAAAGACGTGGAAGTTGCTTCCACCACTTTGGTAGGGTTTACCCAAATTTTTATAAACACTCTTTCATTCCTGTTCTAGTACCTATTATAATGGGCTCATAGCTCAGCCTGGCTAGAGCGACCGGCTCTTAACCGGTAGGTCGGGGGTTCAAATCCCTCTGGGCCCACTCACATTTTTTTTGGTGCAGCTTTTTTCTAAAAAGGTGCGGTAGAATCCCTCTGGGCCCACTCACTACTTTTTTAGTGCAGTAAAACATAAGAAATTTTTTTTAATTGAAACGCACGCATAAAAGAGTAATGAATATCATTTTGCTTGGACCTCCTGGTGCGGGAAAAGGAACGCAAGCGCAATTACTCTGCGACTACCTTTGCATTCCCCACATTTCAACAGGCGACATGTTGCGCGCTGCCGTGCACGAGGGGTCTACAGTAGGGTATAACATCAAAAACCTGCTTGACGCAGGCGGTCTTGTTTTGGATAGTATTATCATAGAACTCGTAAAGGAGCGTATTGCAAAACCAGACTGTGTAAGCGGGTTTCTCTTTGACGGCTTTCCGCGAACAATCACGCAAGCAGAAGCGCTTGACACGCAAGGAATCACCATTGATAGTGTTATTGAACTTGATGTTCCAGATAGTGAAATATTACTGCGCATGAGTGGGCGGCGTGTGCATGCTGCATCGGGGCGCGTGTATCATGCTGTGTTCAACCCGCCGCGGGTTGCAGACTATGATGATGTGACCGGAGAGCCATTAATTTTGCGTGATGATGACAGAGAACAAATCGTGCGTGAGCGTCTTGCAATATATCATCAGCAAACAGCGCGGTTGGTAGATTTTTACCAAGAAAAACAAAAACAGAGTAGAACACATTTTTTCAAAATTAATGGGGTTGGCGACATTCACCAAATACATGAGCGTACTCTCAGCGCACTTGAAATATAACTCGTTGTTTTTATTTGAGTACTTCAAAAATGGTTGAGAGGTTTTTTCGCTCAACAGTGAGAAGTGATATAATTTGTGGTTCTTTGCGGTTTTTGAGCATGATGCGATACAGAATAGCGGTGTTTCCTGCAAGTTGCAACAGGTACATGTGCGCGCGGCTTCCCACTTCATGCATGTTTTTCAAGTGTTTTTCAATGTTTGCAACAATGTCTTTTTCGTGGTCAGTAACAACCACAATAACGCCTGTGTTGTTGTAGAGTTCTGCAAGGTGTATTGGTTCTGCACCCATAATTTTTTTCTGGTTCCAGATAAGAACGCGTTTGTTTTTTCCAACAAGATAATTTGTGTAGCCCATGACGTTATCTATCTTCATTCCTTCACTAAACAGTTGTGCAATAACGTGTCGGTCGCGCGTGTAGTTTGCAACAAGAATCTTGTGCTGTCGCAGGGGTGATTGCAGGGCTTTGCGTCTTTCGCTTGCAAGGTGTTCTTCATCAAGCAGGGTGTCATCAATAAATGAGAGTATTGTTTTTTGCGGGTACGTTCCAAATCCGCGAACAAAGAATTTTCCCTTAGTTTGCGAGTAGTTAACGAGAAAATCAATCCACGCTTGCACCGGTTTGTTTTCAGGGTATGCTCGTTGAAGGGATTCGCGCGTTTGTGCAAGACTCTTATTTACGTCAATTCCTTGTTTAAGGTGTTTGCTCACTTCTGTGAAAAATTTGTAGGCAACATCTTTTTGCATTCTCTTGTTGAGGTTGAACGCGGTAAATAAGAACATAGAGTAATTAGGGTATTGTGAAATTAATATAGGTTGTTATTTCTTAATTAGCAATAAGCGTGCGAAGCGAGTTAAGAACAGATGGCTTGGTTTGTGCATGAAGAATTGCGCGATTTTCAATTTCAGTCAGCAAATGGTCAACAGTGGGGCAGTATTCAACAACGTTTTGTGCACACCCAAGCATGTCAAGCGTGTGCGCATCACTTCCTGCAACGCACGCAGGACCAAGTGCATTTATTCGTAGCGCGTTTTTTCGCAAGAGGGGTGTGAGCGGGTTTTTGTAGGAGTAATATGTTTCAACGCCTGAGAGCATTTTGTAATAGTTCTTTTTTGAGCGGTCAAAATAAAAGGGGTGCGGCAGGATGAGGACTGAACCGTCTGCGTGCGCACTCTCAATTGTTTCGTAGAGGTCAGGAAATGCTTCAGTATTAAAAAAGTCCTGTTTTGGGTTGAGGATGATAAGATGTGTTTCGCCAAGTACGCGTTCAAGGCGTGATGCTGGTTTGCAGGTGAGTTCAACGCCGGGAATGATGTGATTGTGAGTAATTGAGGGCATCATGTTATGGTCTGTGAGCGCGATGAAATCAAGACCTACCTGGCGTGCTCGTGTGAGAAGTGAGAGCGGAGCATATGTTGGCGGTATGTGAGCGAACCCGCGTTTTTGTTTTCTTCTGCCTTCCGTTGAGAGCACGCAGTGCGTGTGAAGGTCAATGTGCGTGTATTCCATGCTAATTGAAATGTGAGGAATAATTTTTAATACTTTTGGATTTTAAATATCCACGGAGTTGCCTTCTTTTGCGTATCTTACAAGAACAAAATCTTTAACTCGAGCAGTAAAATCTATCTCACGAAGCGTGCAGAGAATGTCTTCTAACTGAGAAAAATCGTGTAAAGCAGATTTGAGAATTTTTTTTCCAAAGGTTGTTGTTTTGTATTCCAACCCTGATGTAAAACCAATTATTTGGTGGCGAATAAGTGATTCCAAATCAGTAAGAAGTGCGCGTGAGAAAATGCCATCCTCAGACTTTATGAATTGATAATCAAAGAGTTTTTTTCCGTATGCTTGAAGAGATTCGTAATTAGTGGAAAAAAGAAGGCAGCTTATTTTCTCAATTCTGTCAAGGGGTAGGGTTTCTAATGCATACATAAGATAGTACCAGTTTGTTGAGAACTCACTACTCACACGGTTCTAGATACAGTTCAAATATTAAAATTAGATAGTTATACTTGTTTGAGTCCTAAAAACGCATAAGCAAGTCGTTTTTGTTCGTCTTCAAAGGTGGTTACGTCTTTTGCACGCATAAGATTGAGCTTGAGGTTTGTATCATATGTATTGATTACAAAACTTCACGTTGTTAGAATACATAAAAGATAAAAAGCAAGGTAACATGCATGACTAGTATGACAGATAAAAAAGAATGCAATTGCGCCAGACAGGACTGTGCATGCAAACAAGACGCAAAGCAAGAATCACACGGTTGTGGTTGCGGTAATTGTTGTTAAACGCTTCGGGCAAGGATTATTTCTAAGTCCCCATTCTTGTAGTGTGCAGAAACAAGCGGATTGACGGGCATGTTTTTAGACCACGTTTCCAAATTTTGATAGAATGTTCCTTTAGGTGTTTCTAAAACAAGGTAGTGGTATTGTTTGCGGGGATTATTTTTTGGTGTTCTTGTTTTAATCATAGCGCGCCATTGTGGATTAATGTCTGGAAAGAGCAGGGTAAAGTAGGAAGGGTGCACTTGTGAGTGCATTTCAAACAGCGCAGGCTTATTGGGTGTTCCGCTATGCAGTTTCATAAGCAGTGTGTCTTGTGCAATGCCTGTTTTTTTTGATAATTCCTGGGAAAGTGTTTCAAGAGCCTCGTGCGATAGGTTGGTTGCATAAAAGAAGTCAGGGCATGAGATTTCTTTGGTGCCAATAAAGTATGATATTTCAATAGTTCCTTTTTTGTCTTGGCATGCGTGCACATACACATCAAAATCAAATGCGTTCTCAGCGTTACTCATAGTATGTGTTTATGAAAGCGCGCTCTTTTTAAAATTAGTTGCATAAAATCATTATATAACGCGTGTTACCTACCAAAGCACATTTAAAGGATTGCAATACCTAATGGGACGACAATGTCTAACACAAGGTATGGTGTTATTGAGCGGAAAAATCTGCTTCGAAAAACAGTTCGCGGTCTTAAAAAAAGCGCAACACTTGTAATAAATGAGCAATGTAACGCACTAAAAGCGCAAGGCAGGGACGTATTCAAACTTGGTCTTGGTCAGTCACCATTTCCCGTTCCAACAAGCGTTGTTGAAGCGCTCAAGGAGCACGCGCATGAAAAAGATTATCTTCCTGTAGAAGGTCTTTTTGCCCTTAGAAGCGCTGTTGCAGAACATCATACCCGCATGAATGGGGTTAGCATCATGCCTGAGGGCGTGCTTGTTGGCCCGGGAAGTAAAGAATTATTGTTTTTATTGCAGCTTGTGTTTGAGGGGGCAATTATTCTTCCCTCTCCCTGCTGGGTTTCGTACCGTCCGCAAGCGCGTATTCTTGGCCATTCAATTAAAACAATCAAAACGCGTTTTGAAAATACGTGGAAAATTAGTGCAAAAGACTTAAAAGACCTCAGTCTTTTGCAGGCAAACCCGTACACGCCAAAACTTTTCATACTCAATTATCCTTCAAACCCAACAGGTCAGATATATAGCGCGCAGGAATTGGAAGAAATTAGCAGGGTTGCGCGAAAATATAATATCATCATTTTAAGCGATGAGATTTATGGACGTCTCACGTTTAACAAAACGCACACGAGTATTGCAACGTATTATCCTGAAGGAACAATTATTAGTTCAGGGCTTAGTAAGTGGTGCGGAGCTGGTGGTTGGCGTCTTGGAACGTTTAGTTTTCCAAACACATTGTACGCGCTCAAAGAGGCTATGGCAACAATTGCAAGTGAAACATACACGAGCGTGAGCGCACCAATACAGCATGCCGCCATAACCGCGTTTAAAGAGAATTCAGCAATTGATGCGTACGTTGCTGATTCGGTTCGCATACTCCACGCGCTTGGCGAATGGTGTGCCCTTACGCTTCGAAATGCGGGTGTTCGCGTGCACAATCCCCAGGGCGGTTTTTACGTGTTTTGCGATTTTTCCGAGCTCAACGATATCATTGATAAAAAAGGCATATTTGATGATGTGGAATTATGCGAGTCTATACTCAATAAAACAGGTGTTGCGATTCTGCCCGGCTCTGATTTTGAGCGTTCGCCAGAAGAGTTAACTGCGCGCTTGGCGTTTGTTAATTTTGATGGCAAACGCGCACTTGATGCAGTGCGAAACATACCCCAAAAAGTGCCGCTAACAACCGATTTTTTGGAAACGTATTGTGGCGACACCCTTAAGGCAGTGCGCAGAATTGTGTCATGGCTTTCACAAGAGCATGAACGCGGGGCATAGGTAAAACCTTTTAAAATATGCCCCTTTATTGTTTTAGTACAAAACAGTGCCTCGGTAGCTCAGTGGTAGAGCGATTGCCTTGTAAGCAGTAGGTCAAGGGTTCAACTCCCTTCCGGGGCTCTTTTTACGTTTCTTTGGTACAGCTTTCTTCCTAAGAAAGGTGTTGTGCACTCCCTTCCGGGGCTTTTTATTCTCATATCGGATACAGGATACAAATATTCTTTACTTGTTATGTAACTATTTTTTAGTATGACAAAATCTGTGCTTATCGAACTTATTGAAAATCGTTATTTTAAAGAGGGCCATCCAAAAGAAGTGTGGGCAAACAACACTATGGATGCAACGCGGCGCGAGCAATGCATGTGCCTAAATTGTGAGCGTCTTAACACGAACTCAACATACTACAATTCATGTCCTGTTTCACAAAAACTCTATGACCTTTCAAAAGAACATGACATGGCTATAATGATTACTCGTTGCGGTGCAACAGATGAACGCGGAAATCTTATGTACATCCCAGCAAAACACCTGAAAGAATAACAGAACTTAACAATTGTGAAAATGTTTTTATAGTGATTGTGTGCATAGTTTAATATGGCTGATGTTCTTGAAGGAGGTCTCTTAGAGCTCGAAATAACACAAGAAGCGCTCGAAGCATTGTCTGGTGTTGAAAAAAAAGTGCGCAAGATTAAAAAGAGCAAAAATCTTGACACTGCATACTTGCGCATTGTCTATGACCGCCCAAGTGGAGATTTTAAAACCGCAGTTGATAATGAAAAAGACGCGCTTGACAAGCAACTTGTTGTGGGGGGTCTTGAAATAATTGCAGACAACATAACTGCAAGAGCATTGCAGGAAAAAGCAATTAAGCTCCACTACCTTCCTGACATGCTTGGACAATACCGCTTAGCGCTTACCAGTCCATACGCAGGAAAGGCCTGCAATGGGTGCAGTGGGGGTGCTGGTTGCTGTGGGTGAACCTGATATGAAAAACAAGCTGTATGTTACAAAAAGCGCGCACGAAAAACTTCTTGAAATCGTTGAAAGCAAGAAAAAGGAACTGAATGAGGATACGTTATACGTGCGCGTGCTCTTTACAGGAAGAACTAATATTTCGCTTTCAAATACGCGGCATAATGATGACACGCTTGAAACGCACGCGTATGAGGGTGTGCCTGAGCTCAAAGTAGTGTACAACGCAGATATCGCAACGTTTCTTGAACACGCAACAATTGATTATGTTGAGGATGAGTTGAGCGCAGGGTTTAGCATTGACAATCCAAATGACATTCAAAACAGTTGCGAGTCGTGTGGTGGCGGAGCAGGGTGCTGCGGATAAGGGTAACGTGTTGAACGCAATTCTTAAAATCACATAATGCGCGTATGCAGGGTATGGTGCATCGTAAGCGTGCAGAAATCTTTACTGATATCAAAGACGTTCTTGAACATGTGTTGCATGGCATTGAAACTCAGGATTCTGCTGAGATTAAGGAGTGGAGCAATCACATCATTCATAATGCAAGCGTGTTTCAAGACAAGTACTCAGTTAGAACCGGTATTCTTGTATACGCGCTCTCAAAAATACATGAGCGCTACAAGTTTGAGAAAAACGCGCGCATGTGGGAGCGTTTTTGGAGTGAAATCATCACAGACATTCGTCTTGTGGTTCGCTCACTTGAAGCAAATGATGAAAAAAACATTGACAAAGGGTATCGGCTTATCACGCGCCAAATCAATTCTGCAGACAAGAAGTTTTCAGAACACATCCAGCATGTCTTAGAAAAGGCAAAAGTGCAAAAGGCGTGGAAAGTGTACGAACATGGGGTAAGTCTTGGGCGCGTTGCTGAATTAATGGGTGTAAGCAAGTGGGATGCCATGCAATATTTAGGGCAAACGCGCACAAGCGACTATAAAGAAGCAGTGAGTGAACATATCAAACAACGCTTCAAACAAGTCAAGGACGTATTTAAGCCGCGAAAGGTGAAACCATGACGCACAGTCTTGTTATGGATTCGTCAACCCTTATCAGCCTGTCCTCAAACTGTATGCTGAGTTTGTTTAAGCGTTTGAGAGAAGATTTTGACGTTGAATTTGTGATTGGACCAAGCGTGATGAGTGAAAGTATTGAACGCGCCATCACGTCAAAAAAGTTTCGAACAGAGGGTTTTCGCTTGCTTGAACTCCTCAAAAAAGGATATATCCTGCTCAAACAACCAAAAGAACTCCAAGACATGACCGAGCGCGTGCTTAAAGAGGCAAATCGCGTGTTGATTGCAAAAAATAATCCGCTTCACATTATTCATCGGGGAGAAGCAGAAGTAATTGCGCTTGCAACCCTGCTCAAAGAGGCGACCATTCTTGTTGACGAGCGCACAACGCGCTTGCTTGTTGAAAATCCTGCAAGCCTGCAAACACATTTGAAAAACAAGTTGCACACGCCCGTAAGCCTTGATAAAAGCGCGCTTCAAAGATTCTCTGAGTGCTGCAGTGGATTGCGTGTGTTTCGAAGCACTGAACTTGTCGCGCTTGCGTTTGACAATGACTATTTTAAAGATTATGAGCAAGAAGAGCAAATTCTCAACATTTCTGAAAAGCGTTCAAAAGTGTTAGAAGGACTGTTATGGGGTCTAAAACTTAATGGGTGTGCAATTAGTGAGAGCGAAATTCTTGATTATGCTCACCACTTATTATAAACGTTACCAAAAAGGCATGAACTGCTGGTTTTTTGATGCTTGCTCTTCTTGCGGTTGTGGTGTTAGTTTTGATTCTTCTTTTTTCGTGGTTGCAATATGCATGTTCACACCAAAGCGCGTGCAAAGCGCGATGAGTTCTTGGAGAAATATTCCTTCAGCTGAGCTGAATCCAACCGTGAGCGCGCTTGAAGTAGGTTTTGTTGCTAAGAGTGGTGAAAGTGGTTTTGGCACAAATGACGGTTCCGTGCTTGGTTGTGCAGGTAGTGGTTGTGTCATGTTTTGTTCAGTGTCAAGAAATGACGGTGCAGGAAACGCGTTTTCAAATGAGTTGTGCGATTCTAATGGTGGCGCAGGTGTTTGTACGCTGTAAAGTGATGCACTCTGCGTATCAAGAAGAATAGTATCATTCTCGTCAAGACTGGTAAAATCAGTTGATTGGGTAACAATGGGTTTTGCAAGTTCACGCGCAAGAATAGCAAGTTCAGACCCAAGCCCACCGTGCAAGCTTGCAATTCCTACAATGTTTTCAAGGTGGGCAATAAGTTTTGGTGAGAGCGTTTTAACAGCAAGCACGGTGTCTGCGGGAAGCGAGAAGAGTGCGTCAGCAGTTCCTGCAATGCGTAGCGTACCAGTAGCGCTTCCTTGTGATACGGATACTCCGCTTGCAACTTTTTGCATGCCTGATTGAAGTTCAGCACTTCCTTGCGAACGGGGCGGGAGAAGTTCGTGCACGCCGGTGAGGTACACGCGGTTTGAAATAACACAAAATCGGATGAAGTGGGATTTGAGGAAGTGCCGCTCAACTTTTTTTGCAAGGTGTGCAACACGCTTTATCACATCATCAGTAAGCACTGCTGAATTGCTTCGCTCAGTTGAGAGTTCTTTTTTTGTTTCTTTCATAGTGCGAAGGTCTCGTGTGAGAAGCCATTCTTGTCGGTTTATTTTGCGTTCAACAACTTGTAAATGCTCAGGGCCAACCGTGTACGAGTCTGGTGTGATTGTTCCCTCTTCAAGAGGTCGCGCCCAGCCCCAAATTGCTTCAACCACAACTTCTTTTTCCTGAGTAAGAGGGTTGGTTGAGAATGCAATACCTGATTGTTCTTCATCAACCATTTTTTGCACGCATACGGCAATTGAACCTTCATGAAAGCCATGCTTTTTGAAATAGTAAATCGCTTGCGGTTCATAGAGCGCACTCCACGCGCGTTTGAGCGCGTGAACAAGGGCTTCATCACCTTGAATATTTGAAATTGTTTTTCGTGTTCCTCCAAATGAGTACCCTCTTGTTGCTTCAGAACATAGTGAGGAGGTAATCTGGACTTGCGGAGTTCTCGCGCGCCCCGCACTAATCATAGCATACGCGGTTGAGTTGAGCGCTGCAAAGCGCTCACCACCTGTTTCAAGATTGTGGTATGCTGAGAGCACGCGGTCCTGCACGTATGCGGGAACCGTTGCGTTCATAATAAGTTCTGTTGCGCGTTTGCTTGCTTCAAGAATACTGTTTGAATCATTAAGGCGTGCTTGGGAAGTGATGTCAGCAAGTTTTTTGCAAAGACCATTTGCATTTGAAAACTCATCAAACGCGCTGGTGGTAATAACAAAGCCAAGGTTTACTGGAAAGTTTGATGAGTAGAGTTCTCCTAGTTTTGCAAGGCTCTCACCAACTTCGTGGGAATTATTCGAGTCTATGTCTTTAAACCATGCAATAAGCTTTGCCATTTCCCCGCACAACTAGAAAATCTCAAAGCTTATAATGATTTCGTGAATAAAAGAAAGTTAGTTATTATTTTGCGCAACTGAACAGCGCGCAGTAATGGGCATCTTTTTTGATGCGCGGATAAGTCCTTCACGCGCTTTTTGCACGTGTTGTTCGTTGAGGCGAACCGTGATGACTTCTTGGCCTTTGCGTACTTGCGCTGCAATGCCGGTTGGTTTTCCATACGGGTTTTTCATTCCTGACTGGAATCGGTCTGCTCCGGCCCCTGCTAAGAGTTTGTTCTCGCGAAGCACGTGGTGTGGAAAGACGCGGATAATCAAGTGGTAGTTGTCTTTGCCCACATATTTTGTGAGATATCTGTTGACTGCAAGTCGTGCTGATTCAAGAGCGTTGTGTCGAACTTGCATTGAATCATTTGAGACAAGATGCACTGAGTGCGAGAATTTTGCTTTAGTGTTTCCAAGCTCGAATTTCACGATTTTTGAGTTCGGCACGCCGCGAACAAAGGATTTCGCGCGATACTTTGATTTACGCGTAAACGGGCGTTTGATTGTTCGATAACAGCTTCCGCTTCTAAGTCGTGCCATAAGTAGTGTGGTAAAAGAAAAAGGGGTTTTTAAAGCTTTTTACTCATCATAGTGGATAGCAATAAAAGCTATAAAACAGGCAGGTCTTAGCCAGTATATGGGCGCTAACGTGCTTATATCTTCTGATGTGATGCAGGATTTTCTCAACGCATATATACCCTTAGTGCTGCGTGTTGGAAAAACGTTTTTGGTGAATCTTAAAGATGCACGTTTTTCATGTGACCATCTTGGTTTTCAGGCAATGAGTGCTGCGGAATTTGACGCGTCCCACGAGCTGTTAGACAAATACGCGAAATTGATTCATGCAGAACGTATTCATGAACGGAGAAATAACGTGTATTATTTTAATGAACCATTTATCGTGGATGATATTGTAATTCCTAAAATTGAAGTGTTTGAGCCAAAACCGGATGCAAAAAAGGAGCAGTTGCGTTCCGGCATCGAACATATTGCGTTTTTTGTTAAAGACTATGACAAATTTTTAGTTCAGTGCAAGAAAAAAGGTGTGTTAATTGACAAGACAATTGATATGGCTAATTCCAAGTTTTTCAAAACAAAAATAGTGAATACCGTGGAACTTGAATTTAGAAATGATGCGCTTGGAGAGTGGAACTAATGAAAAAAGAAAAAGGTATGAGCCTTGAAGCGTGCGTGGAACGCGCGCAGGAATACATTACAGAACAGGGCGCGTGTCTTTTGATTTTTGACGTAAAAAATTCGCGCGCGCACGATGATTTGAATGCGCTCTACAAAACTGTTGACGCGTTTCGCGCTGACGTGAACAAGACGTTCAAAGCATACCTGCCAAAAAACGTTCTTTCAACCCTTGTTCGTGAAGAAACCGGTTTTGAAATGAGGTGGGGTGATGCGTCATGGGCTGCAATTAACAACCCACAGGTTATCCTAGACATTATTGCCTATCAAAAAAAAGAGTATCCTTTGCTTGAATTGCACTGGGCTATTGCAAAAGATGGGTTTGACCCTGCAGCAGACACCATACTCTCATAGTAATAAGGTATTTTAAGAGGTGGTGCGCCTCATAGTTTTATGTCCTCATACTTATTTGTTTTAGGAAGAAATCCACAATTGTCACACTTAGAGTTAGAAACAGTATATGAGAAAAAACCGATTCACAAAAGCGAGAAATGCGTGATTCTTGAGCTTGACAAAAAACCAGACATTGCAACCCTGGGGGGAATAGTTAAGATTTGTGAGATTGTTGATGAAATCCATTATAAAGGAAAGAAAAACGCGTTTTATTGGGGGCTAAGCGATTACGACAAGGATGGATATGGAGAAGCACTCAGAAAAACCCTGCAAAAACAGTTTGTCAAACAAAAGCTTAAAGCAATTTACAAGCGCGAGAGCGAGCGCCCAAGCGTGGTAAACAAATATCGCTTGCTTGACGCGGTCGTATGCGATGGGTTTTTAGCAAAAACAATTGCAGCATATAACCCTGATGAAGTAGTGCAGCGCGAAGAAAAAAAGCCAGTCAACGATTTTATGATAGCTTCATCAGCACGGCTTGCACGCATCATGATTAATATTAGTAACGCACAGAAAAAAGACGTGCTTCTTGACCCGTTTTGCGGGGTTGGTGTGGTGTTGCAGGAAGCAACGCTTAAGGGCTTGCGCGTGATAGGTATTGAAAAAGACTCGCTTACCGCAAAAAAAGCACGAAGAAATTTGCACTGGCTTAAGCGCGGAAATTGGGAAATCATTGAACAAAACAGCACACAACTTGCAGACCATGTGATGGAATGTGATGTGGTAGTATCAGAACCCTACATGGGCGAGTTTCTTGACAAAATCCCTACCAAAAAACAAGCACACCGCATTGCACGCGGGCTTGAGGATTTGTACGCACGCGTGTTTGAGCAAATTGCAATTGTGCTCAAAAAAGGCGGGCGAATCGTGTTTGTGCTTCCCTATTTTAAGACACGTGAAGGAGATGTGCTGCGCGTATCTTTCAAGCACCCTTTTTTTGAGCGTGCGCGCGTTGCTTACGAGCATGAAGGAACAAAAATTGGGCGCGAAGTCGTTGTGTTTGAGAACGTAAAATGATTTTAATCTCATGTGCGAGAATAATAGTGTGGAGATGAAGGTCTTTGACGACTTTGCACAGGGAAAAAAAGAAATCTATCTTGCAGACCACTTGCTTAACGTAACGTATAAACTTCTTGGAGACTACAAAATCATTATCTCAGTAGTAAGACACGTGTGCGAAGCAGCATTTTTGGGCATTAACTCATTTTTGGAGTACGAGCAATTTGTCAAGAATCGCACAAGCATTCCAGAAGATACGGGCTTGCGCGTGCGCGTTTTTATCAAAGAATACGCACAGACTCTTGGATTGACAAAAGAGGATAGTGGTATGCTCTTAGCATTGACAGAACTGCAAAACATTGGAGCAGAAGCCACGCATTACGTGCAAAAAGGGAATAATTTTTATGTTATGAGTGGTGGATTTAATCTAGCACGCATTGATGTTTCAACATTGCGTGCGTATATTAAGCAAACATCGCATCTTATCACCGATTTGGAGAAACACGTGCACAATGACAGAACAGAAAATAAGGTATAATCTTAAGAAGGCTCGTCTTGAGGTTGAAAAAGCAAGAAAAATGCTTGACAACTTTGACATGCTTTCAGAAACAAGTGTAAAACAGTTTATTGAAAACCTGATTTCAGCAATGAATGCCTTGAGCAAGGTCATACTTATTTTAGAAAAAGACCTGCCCGTTAGCGGTGATGAAACGTTTGAAGACCTGAACCAGGACATGTTTGAGCGCATGGAGATTGAAAGAAAAATCTACGACGCGTACTATGTTATGCGCCACATAACGCGTTGCAGAATTGAAAAAATAGAGAACGGGGTGCGCGTAAGTTCGTGGAAGAATTCAAAAACATTCTCAAAAGCTGAGCTCAAAACATTCTTAGATTGGGTTGAAATGTTATGCGATTCTGTAGCCAAAAAAGCAAGCCTCACTGCTCTTTGAGAAGTAGTTGTGCTGCTCTTTGCGCCCCATTAAAGTCAAAACGCATTGCTTCAATATTTTCTGAGTACGTTTTTGCTTCTTTGAGCACGCGCGTAAGCGCTTTTTCAACAAGGTCCTTGTCATAGCCTTTTCGCGGGTACACAACTTCTGCAAGCTTGTTTCGCCTGAAGAACGTGGCGTTTGCAACTTGCTCAATGTGGTTTGGAAGTGGCAAGATGAGTGACGGCTTTTTAAGGTACGCAATGTTTGTGAGTGTTGAAAATCCTGCAAAACTAATAACTGCTTTAGCCCCGTGCAGGTATGAGAGAACTTCGTCCTCGCCAAGAAGCGGGAACAAGTACACGTTTCCAACGCGCTTAATGGTTTTTGTTGGGAAGTTTAAAAGAAAGAAATTCTCTTTTGGAAACCGCTTGAACACGTGAAGCAACTGGTTGACAATGTCATACGTAAGTGTTGAGCCCGGTATTGGCACGCATATGTAATCCTGTTTTGCTGAGCTTCGCAAAGCTTGTTCATCAAAGGTTGGGTTAATAACCAGTCCAACATTGTGTTTTTTACTCATCTTAAAGGGGGTCTTATCAAATGAAGGAACAATTACGTCATCAACGTATTGCACAACGTAGTGGTCAATCTGTTCTAAGAACGCGAGTTGGTAGCCAAGGCCTTCTTGAAATCGTTTTGGCACGAATTTTGCTTCTCGAATCGCGCCTTGCAGGTTTTCAATCAGCACGCTTCGCGTTTTAAGAAAGTTCGCAGAAATAAGCCCAATAGGGTCGGAGTCTGAAACTATGGTATCAAACGGGTAGTCTTTTTGGAGTTTTGAGATTCGCAAGTAATCGCCTGCAAGCTTGAAAAAAAGGTCTGCTTCTTTTACTAGGGTTTTAAGCAGTTCAAACGAGTACTCGCCATGATAGTCAAAACCGCGAAGCCCAACAGGTGAGAATCCTTGCCTCTCAAAATATTTGAGCGCTGAACCATATGATGCGATTTTGTATTCAGCATGTTTTTTGATTTTGTTAATAATGGCATGAGTGCGCGTCGCATGTCCAAGACCAACGCCACTTGGAACAAACAAGAGTTTTCGCATGGTCAGTAGCTATAGACAGCGTAATCGTATTTAAAACCATAGATACTGCACTAGAGAAGTTTTTTTGCACGCGTTTTTCTGCGTTTATCTTCTTGCTCGTGCACGTCTTTGAGTTCTGCAAGGTAGCGCAAGTCTTTTGAAGAGAGCAGGTCGCGCGCAAGGCCGCTTACGCTTAAGGCCTGTCTATAGTATGCATTGATAAGAACCGTGTGGACAAGGTCGATTTCTTCAGAGTCTGTGCGATTAGCAAAGTGTTTTGCCACCTGCTCAAAATAATTAATAAGCTTGCCAACATAACCTTCGCCATAGTTGAGCATGTTGATGGCCCCGTCATTTGAATTGTACAACAAGTCGCCAAGATCATCAAAGAGTTCGCTGAGCGCGACAAATCCTTTAATGTAGTAAAATGCGCGCTTGTCCGCTTTATCATTGCGCATGGCTTGCATAAAATCAGTAAACACCTGGTGTGTGCGGTCACGATAGCCTTCGTGGGCGCAAAGCATCATGTATGATTTTTCTTCTTGCGGCTCGTCTGCTCTTTTGAGTATGACAAAGTCAGCGTCAGGGTCGTCATCAAAGCAAAACACGTCATCTACAACAAAATCAGCAATCAGCACATCATTGTGCGGACTGCCTTCTGCTTTTTTGATAAGATGCTCAAGTGTTTCAGGTCCGTTGTCTTCATAGGTTTTGTCCTCTTCTTTTTTTTGAACGCTGTTTTCAAGTTTCCCTCCAAGGTCTGGTGCATGATTCTTAGCCGTGTTTTCTTGTTCGTTTTTCAAATAGTCAGTAAACCCCGTGCGCGCGAGCGCGTGGAGTACTGCATGTGTTTCATCAATAATAAACGCGTGACCTTGGCCCGGGTCAAGATAGCCGCGCATATTGGGTTCACAAAGAAAGCCATACGCGTTCCAGAAATCAAGAATTTCCGGCTCGTATTTTGCAATAAGCGCATCCTCATCAAATAGAGTGAGGTCGGCGTCAATCTTTTTAAATAACCCGGTTAGTCCTGTTTTGATTTCGTCATACACTGATTTGGTAAGAAACCCATCGCGCAGGTAAAACGAGTCGAAGTAACTGCCGTCAGGATTAACCCGTTCAAGCGCTTCATCTTCAACAAGAAGCACGTCAAACGTGGTAGCGTTCCAAACGCTTTGCACAACTGCTTCAATGTCCCCGCCCATTACCTTTTTTTGGGGGTGGTTTGTACTCATAAACTCTTCGTTAGTTTGGTGTTGTGTAGGTGTAGAATTGTTCTGCATATTTAAAGCCGTACACGAGACCATAGTAGAGGGATTTGACGTAGAGAAATGGTTTGAGAATGTAGATGAGGTATTGTTGTGAGGGGAAGTGTTTGAGTGCTTCCATTTTTTTATGATGGTACGCGCTCACGTCAATCATGATTTGGTTTTCGCGAACAAACGGCGTGAACCACGAGTTGACTTCAAAACCGTACACTTCGGTTTCAAGCCGTGTTTTTTCAAGAGCGCGCTTGCACGCGAGAAACACGGCGCGGTGGTCCGGGTGCAGGTCGTTTGCGTGGTGGACAAACACTTTTTGGGGTTTGTAGCGCTCAAACAGGTATGCAACTTTTTTACTCAGATAATCGCGGCGCGAGGTAAGTTTAGTGTCTTTTTGTCCAAGAAAAATAGTGTCAGTAACGCCAAGCACGTGGTCTGCGGCAATTGCCTCATTAATGCGTGTTTTGACCAGCTCTTTTTTGTTACGCGCCCATGCGGGTGATGATTCTCCTGCTGAGCAAATCACAACAAGCACGCGATGTCCTTCTGCAACGTATTTTGCCATAGTTGCGCCAACGCCAAGAATGGCATCATCACTGTGCGCGCTTAAAACAAGTATGTTCATTGCTCTTCATCCCTGTTGCTCTTTTTTGTCAGGTATGTTTTAGCAAATCCGCGAATTTTTGAGAATGAGATAAGTGGTTGTTTTTTCATTTTTCTCGAAATCACGTGCTGGAAGACAAACAATGTGAGGGCAATGCTTCCAATAAGGATGAATGCTTTGTTAAACCCGCTGATAAATCCTTCGCGCAGGATGGTGTCTGCAACAAAATCACCAAGCAGGGTAAAAAAGAACGCGCGAGGAAAGCTTGTGATTGCAGTAGCAATGATAAAAACGCTGAATTTTATTTTTGTCATGCCCGCACCATAGCTTACCGCATCAAAAGGGACTACTGGTATGAGCCTGCCAATAATAACTGCTTTTGCGCCATACAAGTCAAACCATTTGTCTGCAAAATCAAACACGGTTTTGCCAAGAAAGCGTTCTGCAACGGGTCTGCCTCCTTTTCGTGCAATATAAAACCCAATTACAGCACCTGCTGTTTCGCCAAGGCTGCCAATAATGCCCCCCCACAACCAGCCGAAGCTTGCACCGCCAAGAATAAGAAGGGCTTCTGAGGGTATTGGTGCAATAATTGATTGGAGTATCATTGCAACAAAAAAGCCGGGCAAGCCGTAGAGCTGCGTGATACTAATTACTGCATCATACACGGGTTGAAGGTATTGTTCAAGTATCATTATGTTGTTATCATCGTTGTCGTGTTCTGGATGTGTTTGATGCGCCTGAGCGTTTCAACAGTAAATGAGCGCAAGTCTTCTAGGGTTTTTGTCTTCACTTTGAAGATGATGTCATAGTCCCCATACACAATGTCTATATCTTCAACTTCTTTGAGTCGGTTGAGTTTTTCTGCAACAAAACTTTCTGTTCCCGGTTTAACGGTGGCAAGGATGTATGCTTTTACCATAGGTCTTCACTTCTTGATGAGTTTATGTTTTATGAGCATTGTATTTGGGATAATAATTTTTTCACTTTTGTTCTTGTCAAGAACTGTGTGAACAAGGTCGATTTCACGAACTTTGCCGCTCACGCCTGCAACTTCTATTGAATCTCCTCGTTTGATAATGTTTGTTGATGAGATATAAATTCCTGCTGCTGCGTTTGGTATAATATTTCTTAGTGCAAGTGCTGCTGCAACAACCACTGCAATAATAAGGACAAACACCAGAATGTCCATAAGCACGCTTGACACGCCAAGGCGTCCGAGCACAACGAGTAAAACAATAAAGTAAAGGTAATAGCGGATAATGTTTGCAGTAAAATCAAGAATGTGGGGGGTTATGCCAACGCGTGCAAACATTGAGGCGACTTCTTTGTCACGTAAGATTGAACGAATAAATTTATTGAGAACCGATACTACAAAGAGCCCAACAAGCGCGTACACGCCTGCAGAAAACACGCGAAGCACAAGCGTATCAGTAAGGGGTGTGATGCTGAGTGCAACAATAACGCGCGCAACGTCCGTGAGATTCATACTAGTTGTTAGAAAGGATAAAAACAATTATTAACGTGTTGGTTTAAAAAGTGCTTAAACATTAATAGATACTGACCACAGCCCTGATACCTATTCAAGATAAACTTAAAATTTGAGCATCAACGTTATCAGCATATTCTTTAGCTAATGCTAATTCCAACTGTATAATGCTGCTAACAACAGCACTACTCATATTTATTCTGTATAGTTTCGTCTTACCAAACACCCGAGAAATTTTAACCATACCTATCTTTTCCAATTTAGGGAAATATTTAAAGAAGGTGGCTTTTGATAGGTTTATTTCTTCCATAATTTGTTTTTTAGAATAGTCAAATAATTTGTTCTCTACTAAAAAATCAACAATTCTAATAATAGGACTATCTCCTAGATATTCAACGAGAACAGATTTCTCCATAGTAACGGTATATCGTTATAAGGTATATAAATTTACCCTTTGAAAGTATAGTATAATAAACCTTTAATAGGTAGATGTTTTAAAATACACGTGCACGATTCGAAACGAAGAATAATCTTAACAGACAAACAAATCCAAGATGATATACTCACAAGACTCAATCGGCGTCGGGTCTGGGGCGGAAAACACACTGATTTCGAGCACTTAAAAAAAGGAGTTCCGGCATATCTTAGTGGAGATTATCTACAAAACGGGAAAACACTCATAAAAGAAGGATTACTAATTCAAAAGAAAACGAATTATGGATTGCAAGTGGCACTCAATCCAAGAAGAAGAAAAGAAATCCAAAAACGGATTGAAGAATCACTAGAATAAACATTTCTTAGAAATATGTGTTAAGTGTTGGTTGTTTGTGAGCGGCGATGAGTTTGCTCGCGTTTAGAACTGGTGTTGGGTCAATGCCAAGAAGCGTTTTTGCGTATAAAAGCCCTGATTCAAGTGTGTCAAATCGGCGTTCAAAATTGAAAGCTTTTCGCATGTTCTCGCGCACCTGCCATACGCCAAGCGGCAGGAAGTAGTCGCGCGTAATCTTTCTCAAAACAAGCGCACGCGCACAGCGCTTATTTTTTTGCAGGTAATCAAGAATTGCAAGGCGCGCCGCATAATAGCCTCCAGCAGTTTGTGACGCGTAGGATGTTCTGCCAAACGGGCTTTCATAGTCGGTAGTAAAACCCCTGTGTGGGTTTTCAAAAAACTCGAACAATTCGTAGGACCACGGTCCAGGCATCAATACAATTGCATAGTGGTTTCCAAGCTGCGAGCCAAAAAACACACGATACTCATCAATGCCCGGAAATGCTTTGATGTTGTGAATCATTTGCTTTCCAAGAGTGTCATCAACAGCAGTAATGCTCCACCGCGTTGGCACAAGTTTACGCTGCGTTTTTACGCCAAGAATACCTCCTGAAAGAATGCGCGCGAGTTTAAGCTCATCAATGCCTTTTTTGTAGAGCATGCCAAGCGCGTCAGTTGCTCTAAGGTCAATATCATAATACGCTTTTTCTATGGGTTTTAAAACGCGCACGTTTTCTGCAAGCCGCACCGTTTTAAGCTCAACATTTGGCCCCATGGGCGCCGCGTTTGCAAACGTTTGGGGATGATAAGCAATACTCTTTTTAAGATGTATTTCAAGGTCAGTTTCCTTTTTTGCCATGGCAAGTTCCTGAAATGTGCCAACAGTTTTTTGCGCGCGTTTCACATTTGACGTGATTCGCGAATTAATAAGCTCGCCTCGAAGTGCGGCAATTTCTGACACGCCAAGCCCTTGTTTAAACCACGTATAGTGATTATCAAGAGTTGCTATATCTCCCTCATAATTAATTGGTGACATAACACCAACGTTCACGTCAGGATAGTTGTATCTGCCAACAAAAATGGTTGGCGGTGACGTGCTCATAAAATCTTTAATGCCTGATAAGTCGCGTGAGAGAATGTGCACAAACGGGCATGGCCTGCCCTGGTGTGCCTGTAATTTACAGGTGGGACAAAGACCGCCACGTTGGGGGATGTGCATATCACTTTTAAAGAAGAATCATACTTTAAAAAAAATAGTATTGTACGCGTCCACTAATTAAGAGGAGTAGAGAAACAGATTTTAATGCATGCGCGCTTAACATAACCTATGGCAATTCGTGGTTTTACAACAGACATTTTTCTTACCATGGTTATTAACAGCGGTTTATTAGTTGCCTCAGAGCCAGAATTGCACGGGGGCAAATTAAAAGAAATAAGTTCGCTTATTGCAGGATATCTTGAAGTAATTGATATCACACGGGGGGATTACCACGCGTTTACGTCACAAGGAAAGTCAAAAACGTATGAGGGCGCACGCTCAGTGTTTAAGGATATGGGCTACGAGATGGATGCAACGGTTATGGCACGTAGTAAAAAAAAGAAGATTCTTGTTGTTATCGGACCAAACCATCATCTTGCAAGTCAGACACGGATTAATAATGTCGTAAAAAACACGATGAAGATTCGCCAAGAACTGTATGAAACCGCTAAAAAAATTGCGGACGAGCTTGAAGCACGTTTTTTCAGGCATGATGATTCATTTCTTTTTGACGAGAGCAAGGGCAATGATATGGTGGGTATAATGCAGCACCACCTTGCAAAGCTGCGCAAGTAGTAATAGTCCCTTCTACAGAAAATTGTTACTGTTTGCCGACTGCTATTTCCCGACACTTTCTGGATAGTTTAGACGTTGCGGACAGTTACAAAACGATAATAACTTTTAAAAAGGGTTAAGCAATTAGTTTGCAGATAACCGCGCGTTGATTCGATTCAGTTCGATGAGCATAAATGGTGATAAAACATGGGATTTTATAAGTATCTCAAAGAAATATGGAAAAGCCCTCTTAAAAACAATCGAGAGGAATACAAGCAGCTTTTGCAAACGTGGCGCAAAGAAGGCACGATTGTTCGTATTGAGCGACCGTCAAACATTGCAAGCGCGCGCCGTCTTGGGTATCGCGCAAAGAATTGTTTTGTTCTTGCACGCGTAAAAATCAAGAAAGGCGGAAGAAAAAGACCACAACTGCATTCTGGCAGGAAGCCGAAAAAAACAGGCCAGGTTAAGTACTCGCCACGAAAGAGTTTGCAGCTTATTGCTGAAGAACGCAGTTCGCGAAAGCATCCTAATCTGGAAGTCTTGAACAGTTACTGGGTTGGCGATGACGGACACTACACATGGTTTGAAGTCATTCTTGTAGACCCCTACCATCCGCAAGTCATAACTGACAAGAATTTACAATGGCTTTTGTCAACAAACAGCCGCAAGCGTGCGCTTCGAAGCCTAACAAGCCAGGGCAAGAAATTACATAACAGAACAAAGTAAGGCAATTCTCTCAACTCTCTTTTTTTCTCATTTCTTTGCTAAACCAAGGCTAAGATTAAGAGGAATTTTTTGTTCGTGAAAGCGGAAAGTGATAACAAGCAAGAGTCCTGCAACCACCGCAAGAATCATAAGAAGTGCACTGAAATTAAATTGGCTGATAATAAGTCCGCCAAGAAATGGTCCTGAAAGCGCGCCAAGGTCTTTGAACATTTCACCCATACCCGCAATCACTCCTTGCTCACCATCAACAGCCATGTCGCCAACAAGCGCGTTTGCTGTTGGTGTGATAATAGCAAACGCAAAACCCAGCAACAGTACTGAACCAAGAATGCCCGCAAGAGAACTGGAAGCAGAAAGCGCAAGAAGTGCAGTAATAAGAAGAATAATGCCCCACCAGAGCACAGGTTTTCTGCCAATCTTATCAGCATACCTGCTTACGGGCAGCGCAAAAAAGATAGGAATGCTCTGCACAACAGCAACAAGCGCAATGATAATTGAAGAAAAGCCCGCGTCAAAAAGAAAAATAGGGATAAACGTGCCATACGCGCCGCTTATGAGAAAAACGCCAAGAAGCATTAAACCAACAAAAGCAAAACGCGTGCGAAAAGAGCGTATCATGCTCACATTTCTTTGTATAATAGTGTTTACCGTAACTGCGCGCACTGAGCGTGCCGGTTTTGCCCGAAACAAAAAGATAATGCCTGCAAACGTGCTAAACAAAGCCATAACAAGAAACACGTTTTTCGGGTTTGAGAGCGTGAAGATAATTGCGCCAAGAAATGGCGCAAAAATAGAGGGAATGGTTCGAGCAATAGACTGAAACGTTAAATCCTCATCACGATATTGTGAGGGAATTGTCTTGTGCAAATACCCCCACAAGCCAACCCAAAGCACGCTGCCAAAAAGTGAGTGCACAACGCGCCACGCAAGAAGAAGCAGGGGTGTGTCAATAAAATAGTAGCCAAAGCCAACTAGAACATAGCCAAAAAATGAGATAGTCACCAGCTTTTTTGCATCACTGATATCAACAAACGAGCCGACAAAAAAATCAGTAACAAAACGAATCACACCCCACAAGGACGTGAACACGCCCACAAGAAACGGGGTGACAAGAATTTGTTTTGCATTAATAGTAAAAAACGGCCCAATCACGCCCCAGCCAAGAAAAAACAAGAAAAGCGCAATAGAAGGAACAAACACCGGCGAGATGTGGCGGTACTCTTCGCGAAGAATGTGGTTGAACCGGTGAAGCATAATGTTAATAAGGGGTTTTACGGTTTAAATATCGTGTGATTGATTCATGTTTAATCCAAACCAGATGAAAAAATTAATGAAGCAAATGAACATGCAGCCTATTGACGCGGTGCGTGTTGAAATCTTTACGCATGACAAAAAAATTGTTCTTGACAATCCTGACGTGACCAAGATGAGCGTGATGGGCGAAGTCATATTTCAAATTAAAGGAGACGAGCACGACGAGTCACTTGAAGAAGAAATTGAAATTTCCCCAGATGATATCGCACTCGTAGCTGAAAAAGCAGGCGTATCAAAAACCAAAGCAAGAGAAGCACTTGAAGAAACAAACGGCGACTTAATGCAGGCAATTAAATCACTCAAATAAGTGATTACACTTACTCTTTTCCTTCAACCATTTTAACCAGTTCTGCAAACGCAGGTCGGGTAATAAACACGCCAACGCACAAACCAATAATAGTTGTAACTGCAAAACCCCGCAAGAGTCCTGCTCCTGCAAATAAAAGCGGTATCATTGAAGCAATACTCACGGCAAAGGCAGCAATCACAATAAAGAACGCTTTTTTAATTCGCCGCGTGATTTGCGCGTCTGAATGCTTGTTTTTAACTTCGTCAAGAATCACGATTTGGTCGTCAATGCCAGTTCCCACACTGGCAATAATGCCTGCAATTGATGCAATATCCAGATTCCAGTTAATAAGGGCTGCAACGCCAAGCGTGATAAAAATTTCTGAGAGCGAAACAAATATGGTAACGCCAACGAGTTTGATATTTTTGTAGCGCGCTGCAATAATTACATCAACAACAAGAATGGCAATAATAAATATGAAGAAAATGTTTTCAATAAATTGTTTGCCAAGGGTTGGCGATACGCTTTGCACATTTAAAATGTTGAGTTTGACAGGCAGTTTTCGCGATTGTAAAATAGACTGTAAATAGCGCATTTCCTGCTGGGCTTCTTCTTTTGTTTGCGCACCGCCCGTGATAACCGGGTCAGTAAGAGCAATCCCCTTAATTGATGCAGGAATGCGCAGTGATGCGTCTTCAATAAGCTCGTCATCAATGTAAAAATCAATAGTCGCGTTCACGTATTCTTGTCCGTTTTCAAACTCGGTTTCAATCTGGTTTGTTATGTTTGCAAAAGAGTCTGCTGCATGTTGCGAGATTGAAATGCCAAATGCAAACTCCCAGTACAAATCTTGTTGCGTGAGTCCGCGCGCTTGCAAGGTCATGGTGCATTGCACGCCAGAAATGCACACGTCGCGAATATCAGTGCCGGTAAATACGGTTTCGTTTCTGATTTTTGCTTCAAACTTTCCTTCTTTTTCAAGCAAGTCGCGCGCTTCCTGGCTTGTCACGCCTGCAAGCTCAACTTGGATGAATTTCTCGCCACTCAAGTCAGTAATTGAAGAAACACCCGCTCCCTTAACGCCAAACAAGTCAAGGCGTTCGCGAAGAATGCTTAATACATTTTCAAATTGAGTGGGTGAGAGTGTCTCATCTGGTTTGAGAATCAGTTTTGTGCCGCCACTCAGTTCAAGACCGAACATGAGATTTGATGAGGGTGGTTTTGAAACGTACGTGCCAATCCAGGTCTGGTTTTCTTTTTCTTCAGCAAGAAAGGGGTAGACTTCAATAGTATCATACATAAATGGATAGGTGGGTTGTGTTGTGGTAATTCGTACTGTGTCTCCTGGCGCAATGTTTGCAAGCGCGTCATGATAATCATCAAGAGAATAAATGGTGTGATTGTTGATTGCAACAATAGTGTGACCTTTAAGGTCTTGTTCAAGCGGCGCTCCAGAGCTTACAACATACACGCCGCTCGTATCAATGCGCGGGTTAATCGCAGCAATAGCAAAGATAACGCCAATAAAGAGAAGGAGGAGTTTGTAATTAGTAACTATTCGTTTCATTGTCGTCCCTCCTCTACTACTCTCTGAAACACCACGTTACCAAGCCACGTGTTTATGACATCATACACAATGCCCAGCAAGAGCACCAGCGCAATTTCGCGAATCATTTGCACGTTTGAGAACACAAACATGATAGCGTACACGGAAAGTGCTGCAACGTCCATAACAATTTCTGTTTTGATTGCGCGCTTGATTCGGTCTTTGAGTGGTGCATCTTTTCGTTTGAGAATGTTTGTTGCTAAAAGCACGTCGCTGTCAGCGGAGTAACCAATAATGATAAGCAACGCACCAAGACTTGCAACACTTAGTTTTATGCCAAGCAAGTTAAGCGTGGCAAGCACTGCAATGATGTCTGAGAGCGTTGAGAAAATAATGCTAAACGAAGAAACAGGCTGTCTAAAATAGTAAAACACAACCGCGCCCATAAGCACAAATGCAATGATAAGCGCAACTGAGGCTTGTCTAAAAAACGTAGTTGCAATAGTGGCGCTTTGAAACCCAAATGAGAGATGCGCATCATCAAGGGCAAGGTCATAGGTGTTTTGGAAGAATGTTTTGATTGTTTCTGCAGTGAGTTCCGACTCGCTCGTAATATCATAACCGCTAATCCCGCTTGTGAACGCGTCATTTAGCGTGCGCACGTCAACATCAAAAAATCCTGCTTGCGTGAGTTGTTTTGCAAGCAGGTCAGCATCAAACTGATATGAGGTTTCAATTGTAACCGAGTACCCACCTTTAAGAGATACGCCTTTTTGGAAGAACTCGCCAGTGGTGATTTTTGAGTATGCTAAACTTGCTGAGAAAAACACAAGAAGCATGAGCGGGATGAGAAAGAGTTTTTTGTATTCTCTAAAATAAAACTCCCAAACACGGTCAAGAACGTGCGTAACACGGCGTTTCATGCGGACATAAAAAACGTATTTTATTAATAAAGTTGTGGGTTAAGCAGTGCGTAGCGTCCAAAGAATTTTTAACAAGGCAGCGCGCAAAAATAGGTATGGAGAGGATAGTGTGAGTAACGTGTTCTCGCTTGCAAAGCTTGCAAAACTGGTTCGCTACTATATTCTTGAATCAACAACAAGCGCAGGCTCAGGTCATCCAACATCATCTCTCTCAGCAGTTGAACTCATGACCTGTCTTATGTTTAATGGATATTTTCGCTATGATGCAAATAATCCCCAATACGAGAATAATGACCGCATTATTTTTTCAAAGGGACACGCATCTCCTCTTCTCTATGCGTTGTGGGCGGTTGCAGGAAAAGTAAGCGAAAAAGAACTGCTTTCTTTGCGTCATTTTGGAAGTCGTCTTGAAGGACATCCCTCGCTTGATTTTCCGTATGCTGAAGCCCCCACGGGTTCATTGGGTCAAGGTTTGAGTATTGGTGTGGGTAAAGCATTGAATGCAAAGTATCTTGACAAACTCCCCTACCGCGTATTTGTCCTCTTAGGAGATAGTGAAATGAGTGAAGGTTCGGTGTGGGAGGCAGTACAAATTGCCGCGCACTACAAACTTGACAATCTTATAGGCATTATTGATGTGAACCGTCTTGGACAGCGCGGCGAGACTATGTGGGGTCATAACGTATCGCGTTTTGAGCGCGTGCTTGCAGCGTTTGGCTGGCACACGATTGTAGTTGATGGCCACCGCATTGAGGAAGTGTGTCTTGCATACGAAAAAGCATTACGCCTCAAAGGAAAACCTGTTATGATTATTGCAAAAACAATCAAAGGAAAGGGCGTGTCATTTCTCGAAGACAAAGAAGGATGGCATGGCAAAGTGCTTAACAAAGATGAGTTTATTCGCGCACTCGTTGAACTTGGCGGCATTGACAAAAGCGTGGTGGGACACATACGCGTTCCAGAAAAGAAAAAACCAAAACAGGCGCGAGCACGAAAGGTCAAGCCTATTTTGTACAAGCGCGGTGACATGGTTGCCACGCGAAAAGCATATGGCACAAGTCTTGGAGAAATCTTTTTTCGCTACCCTGACATTGTTTGTCTTGACGCTGAAGTGAGTAATTCAACCTATGCAAAGGATTTTGCAAAATGCTACCCTGAACGTTTTTTTGAAATGTTTATTGCAGAACAAAACATGGTTGGCACCGCGCTTGGACTATCGCTTCGCGGTAAAATCCCGTTTGTCTCAACGTTTGCTGCGTTTCTTGCGCGCGCGCATGACCAGATTCGCATGAGCGAGTATGCCCGGGCAAACATCAAATTCGTGGGCTCACATGCGGGCGTGAGCATTGGCCAGGATGGGCCGTCTCAAATGGGTCTTGGAGACATTGCTATGTTTCGCTCAATTCTTGGCAGCGTAGTGCTCTACCCCTGTGATGCAGTAAGCATGCGTGCGCTTGTTGAGCGTGCAGCACAACATAAAGGAATTGCCTATCTTCGAACAACGCGCATGGACACGCCGGTGCTCTACACAAAACAGGATGCGTTTCATGTTGGAGGGAGCAAAATATTAAAAGAGAGCAGCAAGGATAAAGCAACCATTATTGCCGCAGGCATCACGGTTCATGAGGCGCTTGGCGCATATGAAGCGCTTAAAGCAGAAGGCATTATAGTGCGCGTGATTGATGCGTACTCAATAAAACCCCTTGACGTACCCACTATTGTTCGCGCAGCAAAAGAGACTAAAGCACTTATCACCGTTGAAGACCATTTTCTTGAGGGCGGATTAGGTGACGCAATTGACAGCGCACTAAGCGACATGCACGCCTTTGCAAACATGCACCGCCTTGCTGTCACAAAAATCCCTGAAAGCGGCGCGCCCCGCATGCTACTTGATTATGAAGGAATCTCAAAACAAAGCATTATCAACGCGGTGAAAAAAGCAATATGAGAACGCGCATCTTTCTTGACAGCGGAAACCCAACAGACACGCGAATAGTGAAGCGCGCGCTTGGCTTTCTTGACGGACAAACCACAAATCCCTCACTTATTGCAAAAAATCCGCGCGTGCAAGCGCGCATGCAAAAAGAAGGGTCAATCACGCCCGCAGCATTATTTGGGGAATACGAACGCATTGCAAAAGAAATCAGCCAACGTATCAAAAAAGGTTCAATCTCATTAGAAGTGTATGCTGATGCGCGAACCACGTACAAAGAAATGCTCTGGCAGGCGCGACTCATGAACACGTGGATTAGTAATGCCCATATCAAATTTCCTGCTACAAAAGAAGGACTAAAAGCAGCGCACTACGCAGTTAAGGAGGGGTTGCGCGTTAATATGACGCTTGTTTTCACCCAAGAACAGGCACGCGCTGTGTATAGTGCAACGCGCGGCGCAAAAAAAGGTCAGGTATTTGTTTCGCCATTTATTGGCCGTCTTGATGATACCGGTGTTTCAGGCATGGACGTAGTGCGAAACATTCAAAGAGCATACGCAAAAGGAGACGGACATGTGAGCATTCTTGGAGCAAGCATCAGGCACAAAGAACACGTGCATGCGTGCATTGAAGTGGGGGTGGATTGTATTACCGCGCCAAAGCAGGTGCTTATTGCATGGCATAAAAAACAGCCAAAAAAAATTGTGTATGACAAAAATCTTAAACCCGTAGCGTATAAAAAACAAACAACAAGCAAGGATTGGAAGACCATGACGGTTTCACATCCTCTTATTGCAAAAGGCCTTAACACCTTTGCAAAAGACTGGCAAAACCTTGTTGGGGGAGTGTTATGAATATTATTTTTGGCGCAGACCATGAAGGATTTGCACTAAAAGAAGTGCTCAAAGCGTATGCAAAAAAACAGGGTCACAACAGTACTGACTTAAGCCCTTTGCACGAGGAGGGTGATGATTATCCTGACATTTCATTTGCTGTGGCAAACGTGGTTTCTCGCATGAAAAACGCACGGGGCGTTCTCATATGCAACAGCGGAACGGGTGTGTGTATTGCAGCAAACAAAGTCAGCGGCATTCGTGGAGCATTATGTACTGATGTGTTTAGCGCAAAAAAAAGTGTTGAGGACGATAATGCCAATGTTTTATGTCTTGGCAGCGGCAACACAAGCGAGAAATCAGCAAAAAAAATTTTTGACGCGTTTATGCAGTCAACCTTCAGCAAGCTCAAACGCCATGTGCGCAGGGTAAAAAAAATCATAAAACAAGAGGAATCATGGTAAGCATTGTTCCAGGCATTATTGCAAAAAACCAAAAAGAGCTTGATGGCGCACTCAAAAAAGTCATGCACCTTGTTGATGCTATTCAGCTCGATGTGATGGATGGTGCATTCGTGCTAGAAACATCACTTGATTTTGATTTTTCTCTGCCCAATTTTAAGGGAAGCTATGAAGCCCACCTCATGGTTGCAAATCCTCACGCATGGATTAAAAAGCACGCGCACAAAGTTGATGCAATTATTTTTCATATTGAATCAACAAAGAATCCAAAAAAGCTCATCAAAGAAATTCAGGACGCTGACCGGTGCGTGAGCGTTGCTATCAACCCAAAAACGCCAGTGAGCGCAATTGAACCCTTGCTTGACACGGTTGAGAGCGTGCTTGTAATGAGTGTTGAGCCCGGCAGGTATGGCAGCGAGTTCTTACAAGAAACAGTTGACAAAGTAAACTATTTGCAAACGCATTATCCCGATGTGCCTGTTGAGGTGGACGGGGGTATTACACCCTACACAATTGTCAATGAATATTTTGCAGGAGCTGATAGTTTTGTTTCAGGCTCGTATGTAATGCATAACACAAACACGAAAAAAGCAATTGAAACGCTCAAGGATGTGATTGAACACGCAAAAGGAAAAATTACGTATCCGGGCTTTAGTTTTTCATATCGCAATAGTATGGTGAGTTCAGGCGTGTTTGAATCTGGTCAAAAAAAATTACATAAAACAGTACAAGCGTTTAGACGTGATTTAGAGACAAAAACAGAGACGCGCCTTAATTATATTGATAACAAAAAAATGTTAGCAGACGTCAAGCGCATAGCACAACATCTTAAAAAAGACGCGCCAGATTATTTAGTTATTGTAGGTATTGGTGGTAGCAGTCTTGGCACACGCGCAATACATGAAGCATTGAATGGCGCGCTCTACAATGAATCAAGAAAAAAGCCAAAAGTATTTTTTCTCGAAACCGTTGATTCCGAGTACACGCATGATGTGTTTCAAATTCTCAAACGCAACATTAAACGTGGAAAAAAAGTAGTAATTAATACCATAAGTAAAAGTGGCCTGACTGCTGAGACCATAGCAAATTTTCAAGCCGTAGTTGAACTCGTAAAAGAGTTTGACACATCTTACGCATCGCGAGTGGTTGTTACAACAACAAAAAATTCACCATTATGGCGCGTTGCAAAAAAACAAGGGTATCATACACTTGCAATACCTCTTGCTGCGGGAGGACGGTTTTCTGTGTTCTCACCAGTAGGTCTTTTCCCATTACTCATGCTTGAGATTGATATTGACAAACTTCTAGAAGGGGCGCGTGCCATGAGAGATTTGTGTGTGCATGAAGAGTGGCAATCAAATCCTGCGATAGTAAGCGCAATTGTTCATTCATATTATTATAATAGGAAAAAAAGGATTGCAAATATCTATCTTTTCTCAGGATACCTCAAATCAGTAGGTGATTGGTGGCGCCAGCTTATAAGTGAAAGCCTTGGAAAACAAGGCAGGGGTTTTACGCCAATTGTGAGCGTTGGCTCAATTGATAATCATTCCATGTTTCAATTATTTGCTGGCGGTCCAAAAGACAAGATTACCACGTTTGTTAATGTCAAATACGTGACGCGCGGAGTGCGCGTGCCAAAGCTTTTTGGGCTGGTAAAAGAATTAGAGACAAAGCGATATCATACGGTGCTTGGCGCGATTCTTGCAGGAACTGAGACGTCTTTTGAAAAAAAGGATTTGCCGTTTTTGAGTGTTGAACTTGAAGTGATTGATGAAGAAAATATTGGCGCGTTTTTGATGTTTAAAATGCTTGAAGTCATGTATCTTGGAAAATTACTTGGAGTCAATGCGTTTGACCAGCCAAATGTTGAAAGTTACAAAAAAGAAACGCGAAAAAATCTATAACTTATTTTTTGTGAACCATTGACACGTCTTCAAACTTGAATTCGTACAACCACGCTGGCCGGTGTGAGACTCCTTCTGTTTTTTCATTTGTTTTTTTAACAAGGTTTGCAATGCTTTTTCTAAAATTGCGCTTGTCAAGTTCTTTATTCAAAATAATTTCATACACGCGCTGCAAGTCTGTAAGAGTAAATTTTTCAGACAAAAGTTTGAAGGTGACTGCCGTGTATTCAAGTTTGTATCTAAGACGTGTGAGCGCGTATTCAAGAATTTCTTTGTGGTCAAACGCGAGTTTTGGAAGGCGGTACATTGAAAACCACTTGACTTCTTTTGCATCGCTACTTGCTTGCACATGCATGTTCTTTGAATTTGCAAGCGCAAAGTATGACACGGTAATTACTCGTCCGCGCGGGTCTCGATTTGGACTGCCAAACGTGTAGAGCTGTTCTAAGTAAACATCATCAACATTGGTTTCTTCTTTGAGTTCGCGTAGCGCCGTTTGCTCAAGGGTTTCATCTTTTTTTACAAATCCGCCGGGAATTGCCCATTCATCTTGGAAGGGTTCAAAACGACGTTTAACAAGAAGTACTTTCAAGTCATCATTCTGGATAGTAAACAGAATAATATCAGTCGTTACCAATGGCGTCTCCCGGTTACTCATAGTGTATGATTAACAATTATTAGTTATAAAATGTAGTGTCCTCAGTTTTGGTGCAGGTGCAAGAGTAAACGAATCGCCTATTTGAAGGAAGTATGTTTTTTGGCTGTCAATTGCAAGGTATGCTCCCTCATCAGTTTTTACGGTAACTTTTGCAAATCCATCTTTGATTTCGCCAAAGCGTTTTTTTCCAAGGCAGCGCGCATACAGTCCAAACAGCAAAGTATCGCTCTCACCGCTGTAAGCATCATATTTTTCCCGTTCAATCAAGTCTTTAATGTACGCAGTTGAACCAGTTCCCGTGCTAAAAATAAGTGTGTCTCCTGCTTGAAATTCTTTGAACTCATTTGTTTCAAGCTCATAGTAAACCATGCGTCGTGGCGTGCTTTTGTTTGCAAAAGATATTTCATTAAGCGCAGGATGCGAGCACGTGAACGTGTTTCCATTTGCAGTAATAATTGCATTGATGCGCGAGAGTGCTGCGATTTCAAATTCACCCTGTTCTAACTTTTTAAGCGAGCTTTCTATTGTATCAAGGTTTGCAGAGCATACATGGCCAATGCTTGTGCTTGTTGATCTGATACCAAGAACAACGGCATTGTTTTGGATGTAATGTGCTGCGCCAAGAAGCGTACCATCGCCACCAACAGTGATGACCATTGTTGCATCATCAAACACGCCAGTTCCAAGTTCTTTGTTTTGCAATTGCATGACTTTTTTTGCGTGAGCACGAAGCCATGCAAGCACGGTTTCTCGGGTTTTTTCGTGCTCAGGATTTGTGCGTTTGTCTTGATTGTCAACAATGTACACTGAATCAAAGAGTGTTATATTTTGCATTGTTACTGCTCCCTACATCTTGTTTTTGTTTTTTTGCTATTCAAATGTTTCTTTAGTGTGCATATACCTATTATGTAGTGCACATGCGTTTATTTCAATAAGTCCAACAACTGATTTGTTGTCACTTCTCTTGCACCTGCTTTACACATGAGCGCAAGGGCTTCTTTTCCAGTTTCTGGCGTGACTTCTTTTATTGCGTCAGTGACAAGCAATACCTCAATGCCGCGCTTGCGCATGCCCAGCACTGCATCTTTTACGCAGTAATCTGTTGCAACACCATATACAATTGCTTGTACGGGTTCACGCTCATTGGGATGTGGTATTAAACCAAGCGCCTCAAAAAGATAGTTGTATGGAGCATGGGAGAAAATGTCATTTTCATCTTTTTCAAGCAGGAGGTTATGGTGTAAAAACCCTGCTTTTGCGCGATATCCGCTCACGTGCAATCCCGCATCAGATTCAAGCGGAGAGAGCGTGAGTTGTGGTATGTATCCCGATTCTTCACACAACTCCTTGCCATACGCGCCTTTCATACAGTGGTCTGGCCATACGCCGCCATTTCGTGCAAGTTCTTTTGAGTGCGGGTCATGTGCATCAGCACTTGCCCAGACGGGTATATCTTTTTCTTCAAATAATTTATTGAGTGTTTGAATGTTTTCAAACAGTTTTTCGGCGTCCTCAATGTAGAGTGCACCGCCAGTTTTCATAAAGTCATTTTGTACGTCAACCATGTATCCTATTCTCATTGTCAAGTTACCTCTCATAGAGCGAATCCCAATGTGTGCGGGTTCGCCACCGACCTCCAATGCAGGGATAGTGTGTAATACCTCTAAATCGAGTTGGGTTAAACACGCTCACGTGATAGTCTAGACTAAGTTTGTTTGTTAATTTCTCAAGTTGCGGACTGACACGCACTTTGTAGGGTTCAGTTTTTTTCAGGCAAAGAATATGGCTTGGAAGTTTTTCTTGTTGTTTAAGACAATAGTCACGAATTTTATGCACTGACTTTTGCGTGTCAATGCGTTTGCCATCAGTCATAACGTCATGCAAGAGTGGCGTTCCTTCAAGTACTTCATCTTCAAGTGCGAGAATATCATGACTGTTTTGTCCATCATAAATGCGATAAATTTGTTTTCTTCCTGGGTACGTGACTTTGCCTTCGCTAAGCTTAATGCGCGGTTTGTTATCAAATTCAACAAGCTTGTAGACAATACCTAGGCTTGGCGCGTCTTTTGATACCATCAGTTCAGTGCCAACACCAAACAGGTCAATTGGCCCGCGGTTCTGAGAGTATTTGCTTGCCACAAGCTCTTCAATCTTGTACTCATTTAAGTCACTACTTGCAACAATTTTTGTGTCTTTTAGACCATGTTTGTCAAGAGCTCTTCGAACATTTCGTGCATTTTTTGCAAGGTCGCCACTATCAATACGCACCGCTTTAAGGAGCTCACCTAGTTCTGACGCGTTTATTGCTCCGGCAATTGGATTGTACGTGTCAATGAGTGCAACCATGAAATCAGGATACACTTCTGCATAATCAGCAAATGCTTTTTTTTCGTCACCATAGGTTTGAATGTATGAATGTGCCATAGTACCCGTAACGGGAATACCCCACAAGAAACCAGCAAGATCATTTGACGTTGCAGCACAACCCGCAAGATATGCAGCACGCGCACCATATAGTCCAGCATGGGGTTCATGTGCACGACGCAAGCCAAAATCTGTCACCGGCCTTTTTTGAGCGGCATGCACAATGCGCGCTGCTTTTGACGCAACCATTGTTTGGCCAGCAAACGTTGAGAGCAGCATTGATTCAACAAGTTGTGCTTCAATAATAGGTGCGGTTACTTCAAGAATCGGTTCGTTTGGGAAAATAGGTGTTCCTTCACTAACCGCACGAACTGCTCCAGAGAATTTAAAATTTGGCAGGTATTCTGTAAAAAATGTTTTATCAGCGTGAGCAAATTCAGGCCGTTTTGAGAGCCAGTCAATATGTTCTTTTTCAAAATGCAGATTTTCAAGATAGTCTAGCGCTTGTTCGAGTCCTGCTGCAACAAGAAAATTTCTGTTTTCTGGAAGTTTTCGCACAAACAAGCTAAATGTTGCATTTTTGTCTGTGAGTTTTTTTGTGTAATACGCTGCGCTCATAGTAAGCTGGTAATGGTCAGTAAGTAAGCAATCATTATTTGTTGTCATCAAATATCACGTTATTGTACTTTCCACACTTTGTTATTTAGTGTAATGCATACACTATTATTTAAAGTTTATGTTAAACCCACACTAAATAACCCTAGTTATGCGCCAAATCTGCGGTTGCGGCGTGCAAACTCGCCAAGGTCTGCGTCAAGTTGTTCTGCAGTGTAGTCGGGCCAGTATATGTCATGAAAAATAAGCTCAGTATATGACGCGTCCCAGAGCATGAAGCCCGACAGTCGTACACCATCATTCATGCCGGTTCTGATAATCAAGTCAAGGGGGGGCACCTCTTTGCTGTACAAGTGTGCTTTTACTGTTTTTTCATCAACCTGAGTTATACCGTTATCAATTATTGCTTGACACGCATCAGCAATTTCTGCGTGTCCGTCATACATAAAGCAAAAGTTAAGCGATTTTTTGGTAAAATGTTTGGTTTCGTCAATCATTTGCGCAATTTCTTTTTTGACTTCAACCGCGTTTTGCCATCTGCCAAAAAATTGGATGCGCACTTCATTCTTTTTTGCTTCTCTAATCACATTATGAAGTGCTTTAACAATAAGGCCAAAAATGTTTGAACGCTCGTCTTTGCTTCTTCCTGCCTCGTTTTTAAGACTCCACACATAGAACGTGATATGGTTGATGCCTTTTTTGTCAGCGTGGCGCAAGATAGGGTCAAATACATCAAAGCCTGCTTTGTGTCCTTGAATCGCGGTTTTTGCGCGTGCTTTTGCCCACCTGCGGTTACCATCAATAATAAATCCAACATGGTTTGGCGTGTTCATTATACGTGTCCTCTCATCCCACATACTTATTTAAATCTGATTGTGGTTCTTGCTCGTTTTGGGGCCTTTGGGGAGTTTTTTCGCTTACTTGCAATTTAAGTTTTGTGGCGATTTTTGGTCCAAGTAAGCGTTCCAAATCAGGTAATGGCACGCTTTTAATCTGGACAGCGGTTCGTATGCCAGCGTCATAGAGTGTGCGTGCCCGCACGCGCCCAATACCTGCGTATTGCACAAGAGGCAGGAGTTGGACTTTAATGCCATACGTGATGCGGATTCGCACGTGCTGTATGGGGGAAAGAAGGTATGTTGCTCCCTGCACGCGGGCAAGCTCAGCAAGCGAGTATAATATCCAGTCAGCGTTGTTTACACGCCAGCGAAGGTCGCCGGGGAGCACGCGAAACTTAGTGAGAATGCCTTGTTCTGTAATTTCATCAATCCAGTCTTCAAGAAGCAGCGCGGTTTTGTAGGCGCGAATATAATCTTCAAAATCAAATGAGGTGGGAGGGGGAACAGGATAGAGCAGTTTGTTCTGGTCGTATTCAAAGTTTTCTGCAAGGCGTGAATAATCGGTTCGTGAGAGTCGCAAGGAGGGTTGCATTTCAAGAGTCATGCAAATCGCGTGAAGCAGCGCAATTGGTTCAACTTCTCGCGCGCCTTTTGTTGCCTCAATTGCCTGCAGGAGCGTGTGCGCTGAGATAGGGTCAAGATAGAGTTGTGCAACACGAAGACCAAGGCGAGTGGCGCTAATAGTGCTGCCCTGATACGTGATAAATCCAAATCCTTGTAACTCATCAAGCACCATGCGAAGCGTTGCCTGCAATTGGTCTAGGTTTCCATACTGGGTTGCATAAAAGGTTTGCTCAAAAAAGGCTTGCGCGCTCTCTTCGCCAGTAATAACTTCTTGGGCAATAAGCGCGAGTGCATGCATGCGCAGTGTTGGCTGGTGAGAAAGTTTTGAATACACTTCTTCAACTTCGCCCTGCACAAACTTGCTGCAAATCAGTTCTTTTTCTTCGCGTGTTGTGGCAAACGTGATTGCTTCACCCCATTTTTCATAGTTTGGCCGTCCTGCGCGCCCGGCAAGTTGTTTGTATTCTAAAACTTTTATCCAGTCCATAAAGCCTTCGCGCGCGTAGTAGCGTTTCAAGTCTTTGACAATCACGCGAAACGCAGGCAAGTCAACACCCATGGCAAGCGTGGGCGTTGCAACAATAACACTAAGCGTGCCGTCGCGAAACGCGTTTTCAAGCAGGGTTCGCTGCTCATTTAAGAGTCCTGCGTGGTGAAACGCAACACCGTTTTTTACAAAGGTTGCGAGCTTTTCGCATTGGCTTGTTGGTTTTTCAAGCACGTTTTGCACGCGTTGTGAGAGTGCTGCAAGCTTTTTGCTTTGTTCTTCTGAGAGGATGAGCTTAATTTTTTGTGCAAACGTTTCTGCGCTTCTTCGCGAAGACACGAATACAAGTGATTGTTTTCCCTGCTCATGGGTGTGGTGCACTACATCAAGACTGGGCTCATTTCGTCTTGCAGACACAAAAAGCGTGTTGTTGTCAAAAAAGTCTATGCAATTATCAAACATGATACCTTCTTTGAGTTCAACAGGCCGGTACGTGCTCTCAACAATATCTGCTGAAAGCCATTTACCTATTTCATGCGCATTTTTGATTGTCGCGCTTAGCGCAAGAATTTTGAGTTTTGGAAGAGCTGTTTTAAGGCGGGTGAGCAATACTTCTAATGTTGGTCCTCTTGCTTCTTCACCAAGCAAGTGCACTTCATCAACAACAAGCAACCCTACCTGCGAAAGCCATGGCGCGCCATGGCGAAGCAGGGAGTCCATTTTCTCACTGGTTGCAATGATAATATCCGCGTGTTTGAGAAACGTGTCTTTTGAATCAAGGTCACCCATGGACACAGACACGTCAAGAATGTCTTTGTATTTCTTTTTGAAATCAGCATATTTCTCGCTTGCAAGTGAACGAAGGGGCACAAGATACACCGCTTTCTTGTCCTTATTGAGAACCATGTTTAAAATGTCCATCTCTGCAATCAGGGTCTTTCCTGATGCTGTTGGTGAAGCAATAACAAGATTCTTTTCAAAAAGACCGGCTTCAAGCGCGCGGGCTTGGGGCGGGCGAAGCTCAGTTATTCCTTGCGCTACAAGAATATTTTGAACATTCTTTGGAACGTACTCTAACGTAGCTTCTATGCGCATGTGCAACACAACCTTTTTATCAATTAAAAAGCATATCTATTTACCCAGTATGAAACACGGACAAGCAGGTGTTGCGGTCATTTTATTCGTGGTACTAGGGCTATTCATGTTTTACTTGCTTTTTGTAACGCCAACAGAGCGCTTGTCATTATTAGGACTCAATGAAGAGGAGAAAAACCAAACCCAACCGCCCCAGATTAGTGAGTCAACAAACCAGATTTTTTCGCGTGAAATAGGGTATATTGGGAAAAAAACAGGCTCGCTTCTTCGGGAACACGAACTTGAAGCAATGGACTTAGCATACCCTCCTGTTGAAGAAGTGATATGGGAAAAGGGAACTGCCGTTCTCACGGCAAACATACTTTTTAAAGGTGAGCTAAGCACCCTCATTCCCGGCGATTACGCGTTCGTGCGTGTCACGGGTAGAATTGGTGATGTGATTGGCACGCCTGTTCTTAAAATTGGCAGCAACAACATAGCCATTTATTCTTCAGAAATCTTACGAAATCAGGAAATCAACCTTGCAATTGACGCATCAAAAATAAGCGGTGACGCGCTTGAAATCTCATGTGAATGGCATGGACTCGCATTTTGGAAGCAGCAAAAATGCGAACTGCTTGACCTTGAAATTATAAAAGTGTCATATGCTTTAGTTAATCCTCAAGACACACGCGAGGTCACCATCACGCGCTCAGAAAGCCAGGGAGGAAGCTACAAATTGCTCTTTAGCATTGACAGCTCAAACAACACAGCAAATCTGGGGGTGAGCGTTAATGGCGTGCTTGTATATGAGGAAGCGCCTTTTGCACGTGATGAGCAGTATTTTATTCGCGGTTCGCTCAGCAGTGTTGACCTTTCAGAGGGACAAAATCTTATTGACTTTCTTGTTGAACCCGGAGCATCATACGCGCTCTCGGATATCACTTTGCAAACCTTTGAAAAAGAAAGTGAAGAGAGCAATATAACGTTCTACTTTAACCTATCAAACACTATTTATGCAGGCGCCCGAAATTTTACCGTAGTGTTTTCTGTTGAAGAAATTACTGAAGCAGGCGGTCTTGATGTTATTTTCAATAACAAAGGATACTGGTTTGCGCCATCACAACTGGTTACCGGAGATAACTGGTTGAATGTAAAACGTGAGGATTTAAGCGCAGGAGCAAATCGTGTTCGCATCAGCAGCAGCACAGGACGTTTTAGAATTGGAACTATGCGCATGTATTGGGAGTAATAAAAGTGGGGACGTAGGGGATGAATACACGGGGACAAACAGCACCAACAAATATCACCGTCAAAGAAGCAGGAAGTGGTGGAAGCAGTGTTAGCAAAATTCTTAAACTGCTTATCCTGGGTCTTATTGCACTTATTGCTATTATGCTCATATTTCCTTCAATTCAGGACAATTTTTTAAAACCATTATGGGAAGGAACTCCAGGAAAGCCCGGTCTTTCAGCACAATTTAGCAGTTCAACGTCTGTGTCAGAAATTCTTTCACGATTCTTTGGAGCAAGCAGTTCAGCAAAAAGCGAGGACGAAGTGCTTGCAGTGCGAACTCAGGTTAAACAAGTGTGGGAAACACAATACGCTGCAGGCCAGGAATCAACACGCAGCACGAGTGTTGATTTTTCTATGGGACCGTTTTCTATTACCCCATTTGATTCCATTAATGGATGGCGTGAACAAATACCCATAAGCTTTCAGTTACAAGTAACAAATAAAGGAAACGTGGCAATGGATGTGCAAACAAACTTTGCCTGTGTGTATCCAACAACGCCATCAAACATTTGTGATATTGTTGGCGTTGATTTCCAGTGCAATACTGATACAAACGAGCCTGAAAAGCTCTTTTTCAACGACCTCCCTCCAACAACGCCTTCAACTAAAACGTGTCGAACCGTTTTAATTGGTGAAAATCAAACATGCGACGGATGCTCACAAGGAGTGCGTGATTGTTATGCAAACAGGCAGTGTTATGAATCAATTGTGTATGACACAACCCCTCTTAAAACAGAAGCAACACCCATGTCATGGTGTTTGAGCATTCTTGACGAAGGCGGCAGCATGGGGCTGTACGAAGCAAAATTCCAAGCGTATGGGCGTGCAAATTTCATTTCCCGTGCGCGCATTGACGTGCCTATTATTAATCGTGAGTACGCAACAAGCCTGCTCTCAGAAAATAAACTGACCTTCTTGCAAAGCAAGGCAGTAAACACAGAAAACCCGGTTGCAATTGGTATGGATGTGGGTCAAATCCCTATCCTCACTGAAGCAGTAAGTGGCGATAATGTAAAATCAGTTTTGTTCTCATTTGGTGAGCCAAGCGATAATGGCCGCGTTATTGACATACCCCTTTTCACGCTTCAAATTGAAAAGGAACTGCTCAACACTGATTTAATACATGCTGAATTATGGACGTGCGCGCAAAACAGTATTGAACTTGATAGTATTATTCCAACAGGGACGGGAAGTGAATTTGAGTTAAATGACCGCGCAATCGGGCTCAAAGAGCAGTACACGGCGATTATTGATGATTATGCGATTTGTAGGCTTGCAAATCCGCGGGCTAATGACCGTTACTCATTTGATTTTGAAATAACTGATAAAGGTATGCGAAGAATTACCTACCTTATTGGTGCAGACATGATTTACACATACCAAAGACAAATGAGCAGGGATAATACTATTACTATTGATTGCTCATGCACAACGTTCAAAGAAACGTTTGACGCTGATAACTGTATAATAGGTTGAACCATATGAAAACAAGTATAGTAGTACTCATTGCAGCAACCCTTTTTCTAAGCGGTTGCTCTGCGCTTGGAGCAGGCGCGCAAACAAGCAGCACGCAAAGCGAGTCAAAACTCAGCGCGTTTCAGGGAATTGGCGTGCTTAGTTTCATCCCAATCCAAGAACAACTCCTTCCAGGCGGGCAGTCCTATGTTGAATTAACTATCAGGAATAATGCGCTTGGCCAGGTCGCAAAAAACATTGTTATTACCCTTGACCACATCCACCCATTTAGTTTGCTTGACTGCACTGGCAGTGAAATACCCCTTGAAAGTATCAGCGTCAGTAATCAAGATTATCTTGTTTCATACCAAGACGAACAAGTAGCGTGTGACAAAGTATATGGGCGCTGCGACCCGCTTGATTCAGATTGCGGTTTTTTCCTCTATGACAATGATTCACGTGTTGCACTCAACCAGCATGGGCTCTTAGAGCTCTTCACGGGTGATGAGTATGATTTTATCTGGGGTGTTAAAGCACCAGAAGTCGGCGCAATCAAAGGCATTTATTACAAACAAGACCTGTATTACATAGTTGAATATGATTATGGCGTAAACGGGTTTTACAATCTTATTGCCATGAGTAACACAGAAGCCCAGCGCAGGAGGGATGTAGGAGAATCCTTGAACGTTCCAATTGATGAGCAAAACAGCGCAGGACCAATTGATGTTGTATTTGAAGACGAACAAGTGTTTTTTGACGTGCTTGGCAGTCAGATTGTGCAAAACTTTATTTTCACCATTGAAAACAAGGGAACCGGCGTGCTCTCAGAAGGAACTGACGCACGGGTTGTTTCGCGCATTCCCGACGAATTAGATGTGCAAAGCTCGTGCGCGAATTGGTGGGATGGGCATTTAGTGCAAAACGAGGATGGAACGTACCGCACAGAAGAGGGATGCGCTAACAAAGACATATTGTATCGTGACATCACCTCTCAAGACTTTTTTGGCAGTCTTGAATTTTTTGTACCCTTTAAAATAAATGAGCAAACACTCACCCTGTTGCGCGATAACAACATCCCGCTCACAACCTTCACGTTTTTTGTTGATATGAACTACACCTATTCAATTGAAGGAAGCACAACACTTCAGGTCCGCCCGCTTGGAGGTGAACAATAATGAAGCAGGCTCTTATGCTCCTGCTTGTAGGCATTGTTGCGCTTAGCGGGTGTTCAGCACTCAGCGGGGGAGACACACAAACCCCTGTTGTTCGCGGGAAATATGGTCTTGCAATTGCATCATATGCAGCAGAGAACACTATTCTTGAGCCAGGTCAAAGCACTGCGTTGCGCTTGCACGTGAGAAATGTGGGAAATCAAAGTGCAACAAATGTAGTTATGCAACTTATTAATACTGGATTGCTTGACGTTGAGGGGGATACCACAACAAAGCCGGCAAATATTGAAACATTCCCCACTATTGAACATGGTGATAATGAGGAAATCACGTGGATTGTGCGCGCTCCGCAAACTGCCGGTGTTGATTATCGTCCGCTTGTCAAGATGTGTTATGATATGACCAGTGTGGGTTATGTCACGGTTAAAGCCGTTGATAACGCCGTGTACAACCAGTTTACCGTTGAACTTGCAACATTAAGTGATTCAACGGATGGTCCGGTGTCTATCACATTCCAAGTGGATAACCCAATTGTTATCAATGATGGAGGAGAAATTGAGCAAATCACGATTAATTTGAATAATGTTGATGAAGGCCAAATTTCAACCGCGCAAGGCACTGAGAGTTTTGGCGAACTCAATTCACTTGATGCAGGCAGTTTTAACATCACGTTCTCAGCGCTCACCAGCCGCATTGAAGGAAGCACCGCAACATGTGCAAAGGGCTCGCGAACCGGTGATGGGCGCTGCGACCTTGGAAAAGCCGTGCGCGCGTGCAATCAGGCAGGTTGCGTGTATGATTCTTCACAAGATGTGTGCACGCCATCAGAAGAAGGGGATTGGACGTGCAGCACGCGAAAGTATTGTTTGTATGGGGAGTATAGTCCGTCAACAGACCAGTGTTACGTAAAAGAGGGCTACACCTTTGATGGACAAATTGATTCGTACTGGCAGTGTTCAGTAAATGAACAAACAAATCAGATTGATTGCACAAACACTGACCGCATCAGATTCATTAATGGTGAGCGCGCACGCATGAGAATCAATATACCGCTCATGGCGCCTGAAAACGAGGTGTTTTTTGAGGATGTGGTAACCTTTGAAGCGCAGGCAAAATACAAATACTGCATTAACACAGACCCCTTGCGCATTCAAGTTCGCAACAGGTAGGCAGGGGGGTGGCTTCTAAACACTTCTTTTTCGCTAAACATTTATAAGAACTGAGAATCACAGTAATAAGTAATGTGATGTATCATGCATAAGGGGTTATTATTTTTGATGGGAATTCTTATCATAAGTGGATGTACTGGTCAGGGTGCACAAGAAACTGACACCGGTGCATCCTCATCAGCAGGAGGGTATGGGCTTATTATTCCTGAATTCTACACTGACATTGCGCGTCTTGAAGCAGGGGATACCGCCCTTATTGTGCTTAATGTAACAAACCTTGACAATGAATTTGCACGCGACGTAACCGCGCGCATTTTTCCTGCGGGAATGGAAATAAGCGAAAGCGACAGGGAGCAATCAGAGTTTGAAATTGCTCCCCAAGACAGTACTGTGTTTGAATTTGATTTGCAGGCAGCACGAAATCTCAATATTGACCGAACCTACACTCCCTATGCAGAAGTGTGTTACAACTATCTTGCAACCGGTTCTGCAGCCTTGTTTGTAATTGACAATGACTTTTACACAAGTGACACACAAATCCCCGACATTCCGCCCGCATCAAGTTTAGGACCAATTGAAGTAACTGTTGACCCGGGAACGCGCCTTAATATTAGAAAAACAGAACAGGGCGTGATTGAAGGAAGAAACCGAACAATCAGACTTGAACTTGCTAACATTGATACAGGGTATGTAATTAATGGCTCAACCGGGTTTGTAAGCAATGCAGTTGAACGAAATAGGGTTGCAACACGCGCGCTTGACCTGCGCATTACTGCAACAAGTGATGCAAAAGCAACAATTAGCGAACTTGAAAATGAAGGACAGGTCTTTGCGTGCTCAACTGACTCAGTCACGGCTCAAAGCGAACTGTATGAACAGGCGTATGGCATCTCAACAAACGGTGCTGACACGATATATTGCACAAACATTGATGATATCAGTTTTGGCAGTACCGGCACAGGAAAATCATTGCGCCTCCCTATAGAATTCACGGTAAACCAAGGCGGGCAGGACACCGTGTTTTTTGAAGCAACCCTTGATTACCGTTACTGCATCCAGTCACCTCAGATTAGTTTACTTGCACAGCGCGTAAACTAGAAAAAGTCGCAAAGATTTTTCTCTTTTTTTTCAGGTTCAGCAAGAGCGCTAAAAATGGGCTCGCCATACACGCCATCGTAGCCGGGTGTGTATGAAACAGTATTATTTCTTAGAGCAAGAATCATTGAGGCTAATTGTTTGCCAAGTTTTTCTTCAAGGTCTTTTGGGGTTGCATCAATAAGAATGTCAAATTCGTTTTTGAAGTGTGAGACCGCGTCATAGTATTGACGAAGCACTTTTTTAGAGTTAAGAGAGGAAACCCTATTTTTAACGCGAATGATTTCTGCAAGCGGAAGCAGGGTTTTAAAGGGTCGCGCGCTTGCCGGCTTGTTTTGTGGTGGCGTGTCAGTAAGTTCAAGCACTCTGTTGAGAACGCCAATAACAAGGGGTTGCCCGCATTGAGGGCACATGTTGTGGTGTTTTTTTGCTTCTGCAGGATGCATGCGCACATTACACGCGCGGTGTCCATCATAATGGTATTTTCCATAGTCAGGAGCTACTTCAACAGTGTAATCAAGGTGGTTTTGGCGAAGTGTGTTAATAACGTTTGCGTACGTAAACTCAGTAAGAGAAAACACGTTGCACTCGCGCCCAATACGCCATGGGTGGGGCGAATGTGAATCACTGTTGCTCACAAGGGTTTTGCCATGTGTTTTTGACACGCTCCAGTTCATACCCGGATCGCTTGAGAGCCCGGTTTCAAGGCAGTAAATGTGTTTTGCCTGTTTTTCATAGCACGCGTCTATGCTGTTGTAGCCTGAGCGTGAACCAAACAAACTAAACCAGGGCGTCCACACATGCGCGGGTATGATTTCTATGTCTTGGCTGATTGCTTTAAGGTCGTATACAAGGTCGCTAGCAGGGTATCTGCCAAAAATAGGTCTGCCGTCAGCTGCAAGGTTTCCTTTTGTGCTTAACAATTCATTGACTTGGTCAACAACGTCAAAATTTGGAAAAAGAAGGATGTGGTGAATTTTTTTTGTGCCCTGCGGAGTTGCATATATGTTTGACACTTCACTTGAGAGTATCCAATGCATGTTTTTGAACGTGTAAATGCCGGTGCCGTGGTCTTCTAGCTTGTTTTTTAGTTCCTGAAGCCAGACGGGGTGGGTGGCGTCTCCGCTTCCAAGAAGAGTTAATCCTTTAATGACACCATAGTGGGTTTGGTGTTCTAGGTCCATGTCTTTACTGGTTGCCCGTGAGTACTTGCTGTGATTATGCAAGTCCGCAAAAATACGCATTGACTCTCATGTCCTCATTTCTTTTAGTCGAGCTTTTCTTTTTAAAAGAAAAGGTCGCTGTGATTATGCACGTCTGCAAAAATACTTATCCAATATAACGGTTATCTGTGTCTGAGTGTTGAAGCATGTAATCGCGGATTTCATCTTCGCGCTTGGCGCGTTTGCCAATCTCTTTTTCGTAGAGAGCAATATCATTTTCAATGTTTGATAAGTCAAGGTCAAGTGCTAAGTGTTTTGCAAGGATTTCGAGCACGCCTTTTGCAGCTTTAATGCCAAAGTGTGTGGGGCTTGCGTCAGTTTCCACAAGCAGGCCAAACCCGGGAATGTTTTTATTTTTTGCAAGTCCCAAAAAAATGCCTGCAGCACCAACAACAAGCGAGACTGTGTCATTGCCATCAAACACAAGCGAATAGGGTTCTAGTTTTGTTTTGAGTTCCGGGGTGGTAACAACGCCATGCACGCGGGGTTTTGCTTCAAGCAAAGCCATGCCGCCAATAGTGATGATTTCTTTTGGTTGCGTGAGTTCAATGATTTTTTCGCACAATGCATAATTGTACTCATCTGCAGCTTGCACATCGCCTACCACCAGGATGAGGTCTCGCTCGCCTGCGCGCACGTGGTACACGTCAATTTTTGGAAGTGTGATAGTTGAATCGTCCTCAATCATAACAAATGCAGGAAAGTGATGAGAATAGATTTCATACATTTTTTGCGCGCCCAATTTTTCTACGAGCAAATCAACGCTGATGCGCGCAACATTCGCTATGCCCGGAAGACCTTCTATGAGAACCGGATTTTTGATGGTTGGTTGTGAGAATGTTTTAATGTCAAACATGGTATCGCCATAAGTTCAGTGCGCAGTTGTGTTTCCCGCAGGTGAAAGTGTTTGTCCTCTACTTTAAAGTTACGCGCTTTTCGAATGGTTTTTTCTTCATGGCATTCTTCTTTGAGCGTGTAGTGTTTGTTTTTGGTGCAGTAGTGGAGCTTCATCGTTTTTTTGCTGCAAACTCGATAGCGTGTTTGCTCGCATAGGTTTCAAGTGTTTTTTGTAGGTCTGCAAGCTGTTTTTCTGCGCGTTTATAGTCTGATGCTTCAATTTCTATTAAGTATTCTGGTGATGAAATGTATTTCACCGTAACGCCAGGTTGCGTGACCTGTTTGAATGCGTTTTTTATTGCATTCACTCCATTTGGTGCAAGCGTTTTCATAATGAGGGTGACACTTATGCGCACGTTCTTTTGTTTTTCAGCAGCATATTGCGCGATTGCGCGCGACCATTGTGCTGAAAGGCCAAGTGAGGAAAATACGCGCCCGCCTTCAACGCGGTAGTTGTCAATAAAGTGTGAGAGCGCGCCATATTCTCCAAGCGCTTTGTTTCCCACTTCTGCATACATGTCTTTTTGGGTTTTCCCAATGCTTTTTGCAGCGGTGGTAAGAATATTTTCTGCGCGAACTTCTGCTTTCCATTCATTCCATTTTCGCGTTTTATCTGCAGGCGTGACTGCTTTGAGTGAGAGGTCGATGCTTCCTTCTTTTATGAAGAGCACTTTGCAGACAATGTCTCTGCCGATTTGAAAAAATGAATTGATATTTTTTACCCATTTTGAAGAGATTTGGGACACGTGCACCATTCCTTCAGCGTTTTCGTATTCTTTGAGCGTTACAAAAACCGCATGGGGAAGAATTTTTGTTGGCGTGCACACCACAAGTTCGTTTCTTTTAGGAAGTCCTTTTTTGGTATGCATTCTATCCTAAAACCTCCAAAACGCGTGCGAGAATATTAGTTTTTCCGCCTGTTGATTGTGCGAGTTCTTCGCCGCACACAAGACACGTTATGGATTTAGTGGAGGCTTTATTAAATATGACTTGTTCGTTCTTGCAGCTATTGCAGCGAACTTTGACAAATTGGGATGATGGGTTTTTGATAACGTCTTTCATAGTATTTTACACCAGTTCGAATTTTTTTGTGCGCTTTGAGCTTTGGTAGGGATGTTGTTTTTTGCAATTTTTGCATTCAAAACGAATATCTGGTTTCTTGGAAAGTTTCTTCTTGTGGCGTTTGCTTTTTTGCGGCTGCGGATAGGGTGTTGAACCGTACCCCTTCTGAATCCTCGCTGAACGAATCCGTTCTATCCTGCCCAGAGGATTCTTTGCTCGCGCTTTCACTCTCACTACTTTCTGCTCTTCGTGTGTCTTGCACGTTGGACAGTACCGTTTCATTGACCGAGGAACTTTCATGCTTTCTCGCCTTATTGTTTTGAATGAGGAACATGGCCAAATCAAAAGGCAACACCGCGTGCGTGTTTTTCTCAAATGGACCGTACGTGTTCCCGTCTTCCCACACAAAAGGGGTGGGAATATCTTCACTAATCAAAAGGGGTAGTGTTTTTAAACCTTTTTGTTCACTCTGTTCTGGAGGGTTTTGTGCGCGTGTTTGCGTATCTTCTTTTCTAAGAGAAGCAGGTTCGCGTGGGGGTTCTAGCTCGCGTGTCTGTGGTGTGTGCTGCTCAGAGAGTTGCTGACTCTCATGCGTTTTGCCATTGAGCACGGGTTCAAGCAATGCTTGACGGGGTTCAAGAATATGAGCAAGAAGTGTCTGGTAGCGTTCTTCTTCAAATGCAAGCAAGTTTTTTGGAACCTGGGTTGAGCGGGTTCGCGCTGAAGACAGGGCTTTGAGCACTATTTTTCGTTCTCTGCGGTCAAAAATGTCTATAACAATTTTTCGCGCGTTGTTGAGTTCGCTAACTATTTGTGTACGCGCATCTTCTGCAAATACGCTTGTTGTTTGGTTGAGTTCACGTGTGCGTTTCTCAAGGGTTTTAAGGTATTCCTGCACGCTATTGTAGAACGTGACCGGGAGTTCAACAATGTCTACACTTGAGCGTACCATGCGCTGTATTTCGCGAAGTTTGTTGTAGTTCATTTCTTCCATGTGTGTTTCAACCTCTGATAGGGATAGCTTGCCGGGTTTTTGATGCGTTTGCACAAGTTGTCAGGTGCGCAGATGCGCAGTGCAACATAATAGTTTTGAGTGTCTGCTTGTTGCAAAGGACAGTTTGGTGGAGGATATTCTGCTTTTAATTTTTTATGCCAATTGAGTTGTGTTATTACGTATCCTTCACGCAGGGGTTCATAATTTTTGTTGTTCCATTCAAAGATGCGTTTCTCAATTTGTTCAAATGACCACCCGCAGGCTTTAAGAAAATTAAGCAGTATGAAAAGGCTTCGTTTGCGCCCGTCTTGGACACCCTTAAGAGCGGTTTTGATGCAGGGAGGAAAGTGTTCTTCGCTGATTGCTTCTTTTGGTTTAGTGATTTCAACTTTTGTCTTATCTTGCAGTGCTTCTTGCTCTGCGTTCCAAAAGTACGCGTCTTCAAACAGGTTTTTTGCTTCACCTTCGCTTCCTTTTGTAAGAAAGGTACGCAAACCCTCAACACGGGGCGGGAGTGCTTTGTTTTTTTCAAAATCAAAAATTTCATCAACAAAAAGCGGCACGCTTGCAAGTCCTGATTTTTCATGAAGCGAGTAGGGCATGCGAAAAAGGTGGCGGGATGCAATGAAAATAGTGTCAATCTCAACGCGAGAAAATGGTTTTGGCCCAATCTCTTTTTCTAAGTGTTTTGTGATTTTTTCTTTGATGTGTGCAGCAATGATGCGTGGCAGTTCAGGAAACAGGCGGGATACGGGTTGTTTGCCAAACATTTTTGGAAATGATTCAAAGGGGACGCCAATGTGAAATCCGTTATTTCCTGAGAATTTGATGTACACGTTTTTGATGCGGTTGATTTCAGTCAGGTATTCAGTGATGAGTTGCGCGGTTTTTTTTGCCCATACAAAGTTTTTCGTGTCAATATCAAAAAGCAGGTCCCAGCCCGCGCGCAGTTCGTCCTGTTCACGTCGTGTGCGGGTATTTTCAAGGTTAAGCGGGTTAAGCCAGTGTTCTTCGCTTGCGTGAAACGAGGTTGCTCCCCGCCGGGCAAGGTCGTAGAATTCTTGTTCGTTTAATACTACATGCGGTCGTTTGCCAAATCCTTTAAGGCCGTAACTTGGCACAACTTCACGCTGCAGTGCGCTTGCAAGCATTGCACTGCGTATGTCTTCTTTTGCATAATACTTAACCACGTCAGAAAAACGCATTATGTGTTTGGGATGGTAACCGGTCTTAAAAGAGTTTTTGTGTGTGTGGCAGGTATCATTTTTTCTTTTTCACACGGGTTTTTTGCTCAACGCCTTTTTTTCGAAAACGCGGCTTGAAACGCACGTTTTTTGATAAGTACAGAAGTCCTACTGAGAACAGAAGAAATATAAGAGTGTCAAATAAATTAATAAAAAGCGGGTCTGGAACGTTAAGGATGCTATAAAGCGCGCTTCCAATAATGACAATACCGCTTAAGAGGATGAGCATCCCTCCTTGCGTGATTTTTTCAATGCCACCAAATCGTTTGATAACCGTACTGATAATAAGAAGTCCAGTGAGAATTTCAAGAATATTGAGAAAGATTGTAGGTTCGTAAAAACCAATGGCACTCATTACAAGAATAATAACGGTTATTAATTTAAAAACCCTGTGAACTAGGGTAATGGTTGCGCAGGAACTTATTATCAAACTAGGCATTTTTTCAATTAGCCTGTTTATCATGTTGTTTCTCTCAAAATATCTTGTTGATGCGCTCATTCATTTCTCGCAAAAAGTAAAACTTTCAGAATTCTTGGTTGGAAGCGTTATTTTAGCGCTTGGAACAAGTATGCCTGAATTAATTGATAACATAATTGCGGCAAGCATTGGCGTTGGGGAATTGGGTGTTGGGGATTTGATTGGCTCAAACATTACGAATATCGCCCTGATTTTGGGTGTTTCTGCAATTATTCAACCAATTAGAAACATTGGCAAGAATGAAGCGCGCGAAGCCATCTTCCCGTTTTTAGCGGCGGTGCTCTATTTGCTTGTTGCATATGATGGTGTGATAACCCGTTTGAATGGCGTCTTGTTGCTTGTCGTGTATTTTGGCTACCAGTTCTATTTGCGCAAGAAGTCATTGGGCACACAACAGGAAGTGTATCTCAAAGAGATTCAGGCCGACATCATCCTCACGCCAATTGCTATTTTTACTATCATCATTTGCGGATGGCTTGTGGTGAATACCGGCGCATCTCTTGCACAGGACATTGGTATTCCGCTTTCAGTGTTTGGTTTGACAATTCTTGCGCTTAGCACGTCACTTCCTGAATTAAGCGCAGGAGTGATAAGTTCACTTAAGGGACATTCAAAAATCAGTTTGGGAAACGTGTTTGGCAGTAATAGCCTTAATCTCACACTTATTGGAGGTATTGCAGCACTTATTCATCCCATCACACTCAATAACGTGAGCGTGGTCATTGCCTCATTGATTATTCTTATTGGCTTGAGCGCACTTGTTGTTCTTTTTACCCGAACAAAGCGCAACATTACAAAAAAGGAAGGAATTTTCTTCCTGCTTATCTACGTGGCGTACTTGTTGTTTATTATCCTCACACAAGGCTAAAGAAAAAATCAAGCTGTTTTTCTGTGGAATAAAAAAAAAGAATAAAAAAGGACATGCGGAATTCATTTGCGTGTCGTGTCAATGTATCAACAATACATCGTCCCGCATTTCCCTCCGGGTAGAGTTATATTATGTTTTCTCATTATTTAAATTTTTGCAAGCGTAACACGCATAACTAACGCACCATATGCCAAAAATAAGGGTGAAAAACAAGGGTTTTTGAGAGAAAAATAGCGCTTAGTCTTCTTTTGAGCCAAGAAAATAAAAGTCAGTTTCCTGAGTTTTTTCTTCTAAGTCCATTGCAAGACTTTTTGCATCTTCAACCATCTTGTTGAGTGTGGCAATCACGCGACGGCGTTCCTGATTGATTTTAGCAAGCTCAAGATAGGGTCGTGCTGCATCAAGAAAATCACCATACGTAATAGTTGAGTACGGTTTTTTTGCCATTTCTTTAGCAATAATCCTGCCAATGTGTTCGAGCAATTTGTTCATTTCTACTTTAACGCGGCGTTTGATGATTTTTCCCTGATTTTCTTCGCGAATAAGCCGTACAACACGTGCATTAGTGAAGAATAAGTCCGGGTCTTCCTCTTCCTCAGCGTCTGCTTCAACATCAGTTGGAACTTCTTCTTCAATCTCGTCTGCTCCTGCTGCTTTCTGCTTGTCAGTCATTAAAAATCACAGTATGAATTAACTAAAAGATTGTATTTAAACATACCTCTACCCGAAACTAGTTAAGTCTAAAACATCTTTTGGGGTGCTATGCGTATTGTTTTGCGCTCAAATCCGCTTATCGAGTTTCCAGACTTGACCGTGCATTGTGACGGGAATAAAGGCGATATCAATTTCATGTCGCACGCGCATTCTGACCACGTGTTTGCACGCGCAAAAAACGTGCTCAGCTCAGAGCAAACGCTTGCACTCGCGTCTGAGCGCTTCAAGCGTTTTGCTATTGAACACTATCAAAAAGAAGACGCGCGATTCTCGCTTTTAGATAACGGACACGTGCTTGGTTCTAAAGCGCTTCTCGTTAAGCATGATAAGCGCGTGCTCTACACTTCTGATTTCACGCTCAAAAGCAGGAATTTTCTCAAAGGATTTAGGCCACCAAAAGCAGAGGTGCTCATCATTGAATCAACTTTTGGCAAACCCCACTATGAGTTTCCGGATTTTAATGCGGTTATGAGAGAAGCGCGCGACCGCATTGATGATGAACTCAAAAAAGGTAAGCATGTCTCGCTTATTGGCTACGCACTTGGAAAGGCTCAGCACTTGATGCAGCTTGCAGGCACGTTTGGTGCAGTGAGCGTTGAAAAGGGGATTGGTGCAATTAATGATGTGTATCGAAAACAGGGGGTTATGCTACCTGAACACGTTGATTTAGGTTCTAGAGAAAGCGAGGTAAGTGTGATTCCAAATCCCCGGTTTGCTCAAAAAAAGAGTGTGACTCTTGGTTTTAGTGGGTGGGCTGCTGATGGGTATTATGCCATGAGCCGGGGTGTTAATGACGCCTTTATGGTAAGCGACCACGCAGATTTTTATGAGCTTGTAAAGACTGTTAAGAAAGTGTCGCCAGAAAAAGTCTTTGTGTGGCATGGGTTTAGCGAAGAATTTGCCGCGTTTTTGCGAGTGGAAGGCTTTGACGCGGTAGCATTGCAAAAAAATCAGCACATGCTTGCAAATTTTCACTAAGTATTTACAGATACACAAGAGCGCGTTCTGCAGCTTTTTCTGCGGCAACTAAGCCATGTTCTAACTCTTCTTTGAACCGGTAGAGGGCATCAAGATAGTTCTTATTGTATTGGTTTTTCCACACGGTCATGTCCTGTTTTTGTTTTCCGCCAATAATCAGTTCTAAGTCATCATTGAAGAGTTCTTTTAGGTGTATTCTTCTTTGTTTTTGTTTTGCAAAGAATTGGCCTCGTTTTGAGCGCAGAGTATTGCACAGTTCAGTAAGGTACTGCGCGTCAGCAACGTCGCTTACATGTTTGCCTTTGATTTCAGCTTCTAAGCGTTTTGTTTTGTGTTCTTTGTGCACGTAGTCAAGCATTTCTTTAACCACACCGCGCTCAAGATTAAGTTCTTCTTTCAAATCTGAAGGCAGGCTGCTAAAAAACACGCCTGATTCTTTCATCAATTCAGAACCGTGCAGGAGCAATGACAAGATAGGGTCAACCCGTTCAAACACAAGGGGCTTATCAGTATGTTTCTTGAAATCCCGCTCATAGGCAGCAAGTTCTTCTTTTTCGCGTTTGGAAAAATCAAAAAGGCTTGTAACATCAATCCCGTTCTCAAAATTTCGAAGGCAGTTAAGGTCTTGTTTATAGCGTACGAGTATGCTAATACCATTATTTGAGGGTATGAGGGCTGGATTGTCAAGAATTTGTTCTAATTTTGTTTCTTTTCGTTTTTGTGCTGCGCTCAATTCAGAATTGAGACTTCTAAATTTCTTACCGTAATGTATTACATGACTTTGTCCAAGGTGTTCTATTGCACGCTTTACTGAAGGGTACTGGAGTAAATCATCATGAATTTCTGCGTCAATAAAATCCTGCACAAGATTCATAGTATCAAAAAACCGGTTCACACTGCGTTTAACCCGGTCTTCAAGAAGTCCAAGGTTTCTTTTTGGAGCCGTAATGTAGTCATAAAGAGCATTATTTGCCTTGGTAATCGCAACATTCCGCCTCCAAAGCTCTTTTCTTTGAAAATCAGTGCAAAGCTCATAGAGGTATCCGAGTTTTTTAAAATCAGTATCATACCCGTCTTCTATAAAGTCATAGAGTTGTTCTGAGTTTGCGTCCTGTATAAGTTTCTGCGCAGTTTTTAAGTGTTCGAGCATTTTGTTTTGAAAAAAATAGGTCCGCTCATATAAGTATCCGTCATAGTCAGTTACGGTATCATCAAGGCTTTCAAGCGTGTTTATGTTTGTTTTGAATTCTTCTCTGCTTTTGTTTTGTTTTTTAGCATCAATATACAATTCAAGAAGGTCTATTGCTAAGACTGATTTTGAAACCATATCGCGGGGTGTGCTATGTATTGCTTTTTTAACATGCTCAAACGCAATAACGCGGTCGTAAGGGTCATTTGTTTCAAGCGAATGGTACAATTCTTCAAAAGCGTTTTCAAGAGTAGTCATTATTGAGAAACGGTTTTCAGCAACAGCATTTAAATATTGTGGTTCAAAATGAGAGCATCATGCGTAGTTTTTTCTCATGCGTTTAATAGCAGGAAACACAAGTCCTGATACAACCGGTGTGAGCTCATCAAGGTCACAAAGAAGTGGGCTTAATGGTTTTTTTCCCGAAAGCACGTCAAAACCAAAGGTAAGCGGGTTGAGTGAGGGCAGTACGAGTTTATTTTTTCCAAGCAGGTGACACTTGTAGGTATGTGAAACGCCAAATTCGTCTGTAAGGGTGAGAGCAGGGTGTTCATGGCCAAAAATCAAAAATTTAGTTGTTTCTACGGGTTTATGACCATGTGTGATAAACACATCATCATACGCATAGTGGTCAACAAGTTCAAGATTGAAACGTGAAAGAATAGTTTGCACATAATTGTCATGGTTTCCGCGAATAAGCACGAGTTCTTTGCAAGAAGTTTGCAAAAATGCAATGAGAGAGCGCACATGTTTCCATTCTTGTGTGAGATTTTTTGAGAACTCGTGCTTAATATCGCCCGCTATAATAATGCGCTCAGGTTTAACCGCATCAATCATCCTTTGAATGCATGCTTTAAGGTGCGCATATGGGTGTAAAGGCAAGCTGAGTCCTTGATTTTGCAGAACCTGACTGTAGCCAAGGTGCGTGTCAGAAAAAATAAGAGCACGATGCCGAGGCAGGCACACGCCATGGGAAAGGAGTTGAAGCTCAGGTTTCATTTCAGAGTCTTAGACACGCCCATTTGTTTAAAAACGTTAGTGTGTGGCATTTTTGCGACTAAAGTTTATTAAATTGCAACTGCATGAATGTTTTGTATGGTTCGTGACACAATTTCGCGTTTTCGAGATATCATCCTTAAGCTTGCAATTCTTAGTGCAAGCATGATTCTTCTCTATCCTATTTACAAATTAGTGCTTTCAAGCATTATTTTCAGCTATGCAGTCTATCCTTCAAAACGCTATATTCGCAGTGTAGTTAAATCAAATAATCTTGCAACTTTGCTTACAAGTGTGTTGTGGATTTCAGTGCTGATTTATTTTATTGTCTTTCTTATCAATCTTGGTCTTGGCGCAGTAACTGATTTATACAGTGTGAGCCAAAGCCCTGAAGTGAGTGCACTGTTTTCAAATGCGCAGAGTTTTCTTGAAAACAACGCGGTTGGTTCGACACTCATTGCGCAAATCGATATTCGCGCGTTTTTGAGCGTTGTAGGCAATTACTTGTCACGCTTGCTTGTGAGTATTCCCGGCGTTATTTTGCAGGTATTTGCCATTATCATATTTTCATTTTATTTTCTCAGGGATGGCGGGGATTTTATTGAACTTGGCATAAAACAAATGGGAAAATCAAACGAGGGGTCTTTGCGCGAGGCGCTCAAAAAATTGGACAACGTGTTTCGCAGCATTATCTACGGCTACCTGCTCTCAGCAGTGGTAATTGGCTTGCTTGTTCTTGCAGTGCTTCTCATTCTTAACGTACCACAAGCATTTGTGCTCGCGCTAGTAGCAACTATTTTCTCAGTTATTCCCTTGTTTGGTCCTGCAATCCCATCTATTGTTGCAATTATCTATTTTTTCTACACTGGCGCGTACGTGAAAGCAGGTTTTATGATTATTGTTTGGTTTGGTCTTACATTTGTTGATGACCTTGTTCGCATGTTTGTAAGCAGGCGCGGCATTAAAAAAGAGTATAAACTGCACCCCCTTCTTTTTATATTTGGCATTATTGCAGGTCCTTCGCTTTTTGGACCAATTGGTATTGTAGTGGGTCCAATGATTTTTGGAGCGCTGACTGTTTTACTTGATGTGACAAACGGGTCGAAATAAATGAAAAAAGCAATCTTTGGTGACAAAAAAAACAAGAAACGTCATAAAGAAGTAGCAAAGCGTATTTCACAACTGCAAAAAGAACTAAAAAAAGCAGATAAAAAAGCAGATAAAAAACATGAGAAACTAAAAACAGGTGTTCCGGGAATAGACCAAATCCTTAATGGAGGCATTCCTGAAGGAAACCTTGTTCTTCTTACTGGAGGTCCAGGGTCTGGAAAGACCACATTTGGTTTGCAGTTCTTGTACGAAGGCGCAAAAAAGTATAATGAGCCGGGCATTTTTATTACTCTTGAAGAATCTCCCACACGCCTAATTGAGCATGCAAAGGATTTTGGCTTTGATCTTGCTCCTCTTATTAAAGCAAAAAAACTCAGAATTGTTAAAACTCCCTTGTACAAGTTCAGTACCCTGCTCACCGCAATTGATGATGCAGTAACGAGAATGAATGCAAAGCGGTTCTTTCTCGACCCTGCGGCGCTTTTGAACCTGTTTTTTGAAAACACGCTTGAACTGCGAAAAGGTATGGTTGCCCTTGCTGAACTTCTCAAAAAATTGGGATGCACTGCGCTTATTACCACCGATACGCAAGTGGAGGGGGGTAACATAAGCGCGTATGGTATTGAAGAATACGCGGCAGATGGGGTTATTACTCTGTATCATAGCAAAGTTGAAAACACGTTTGTGCGCATGATTGCTGTTCTTAAAATGAGAGGAACAGAACACAGCGAAAAAATTCATCCTCTTGAAATTTCAAAAGATGGACTTAGAACGTTTCCTGATGAAGCAGTATTCCAATAAGCCTTATATGCTTATTTTTCTCAGTATGGTACTGTGAGGCGGGGACAAGCTGCGCTTGAATATATGCTATTTATAGGTCTCCTCTTTGTTGCGGTTCTTCCGCTTGTCTACATTTATCACAATTCTATTGCACAACTCTCAAATGACGTAAATGTTGAAGGAAGTGCGGACAAGCTTGAGAATGTTGCGCGAAACGTGTTTTCTCGAGGGTATCCTGCAGAAGAAGTAGTGCTCATTAACATGCCTCAAACTATTATTGCAAACAGAACATATGTAACCAATGAAACCGTGCAAATCAGCTACTACAGTCAGAGTGGAAGTATTGTGGATGTGGTACGAAAGCTTCCCTTTGTATTGAATGGCACGCTTCCTACGGGTGAAGGCTCATTTTACGTGCGGGTTTCAACAACGCCCACAGGAGGTGTTGATTTTTCATTGCTCTCATTTTATGCAACACCAAACCGCATTATTTCCGAGCTTCAAACAAGCAGGTATGAAAGCGTAACTGTCACAATTTATAATACGCATGCCGCGCCCTTAACCGTGAACGTGAGTATTCATTCACTAGGAGGGCTTGTTGATGTTAATACCTCAAGTGCTGCAAATAATAATGTAACAACGATTGTTGGAATTGGGGGGCATTCAAGTTACAACCTTACGATTAATGTGAGTGCAGGAGGCAAGACAGGAACGTATTTTGGCGCGCTTGTAATTGACAGCTTGCAGGGAATTGTAAGTATTCCCCTTACGATTTCCGTGTCAAACGTGTTTACCTACCTCACAAACGGAACACAAACGTTTACGTTCAGTTATGATACTGGAGCGCTTGTAAATCTGAGCTTCAACGCAACAAGCAATGCACTCACACTTAATGGAGCAAGCACGCAGGGGTTGTACACCTCACAAGTGTTTTATGCAGGAGGAAATTCTGAGTGGAAAAACATTTCATGGAGCAGTTCAAAAAACGCGCTTCCCAATACGGGTACAACTGAAGACGAAATTAACATGACCGGCAATCTTGTGTTATTGCATGCTGATGAGACAAACAGTACGACGATTGCTGATACCAGCGGTAACAATAATGATTTTGTGTGCGTCACGAATTGTCCGAGTTTAGGCGTGAACGGACAAGTAGCACGCGCCATGAGTTTTGATGGAAACGGACAGTATATTGAGGATAGTAATGGTGAAACCTACATTAATGGTCTTAGCGCGTTAACGCTTTCAGTCTGGATAAAATCAAACACAACAGGAACAGACAACGGAATTGTTATTGCAGACACGCCAAGCGGCGCAGACAACACTCTCAGCCTCAGATACGACGCAGCAGGCATAAACAGCGGATGCACCAACTGCATCAAAGCAGGCATCTCAATAAACGGCATCGAACAACAAATCGAATCAAGCTCAAACACGCAAACCACCAACTGGCAACACCTCACCATCACCTGGAGCAGCGCAAACCAAATACAACTATTCATCAACGGAATCAAAGACCCCGGAGCAACCGCAGACGCAGGAATCACCGGAACACTCAACGACGCAACCACACTCCTCATCGGACTCGGCGCAAAAGGAAACCCCGGAACAAACGGATGGAACGGACTCATCGACGAATTCGCCCTCTGGAACCGCACACTCAACAACACAGAAATATATAGTGTTTTTGCACGCGGCGCAGGCGCGTATAATATTTCAGTCAGAAGCTGTAATGACGCGTTTTGCAATGGAGAAGTATTTGAAGATGTTATTGATCAAAGCCCGCAAAACCTGAGCGTGGCAAACAACACCTATTTTCAGTATCGTATTAATTATACAAGTGTGAATGAAAATATAAGTGCGCGCGTGTACAATGTCACGCTGTATTACGAGCACATTATTGTTCCACAGGTAGCACCCTACCTGTTTTTTGAAAACGCGTCGACCACCCTTAATTACACATATGCGAGCGGCACGCTCACTAATCTCACGTACAATACCACATTTAATGGGACAATACTCAGTGAAAATTCTACCTACGGATTGTTTGAATCATTTGTGTATGCTGCGCAAAACACGAGCATCTGGAAGACGATTTCGTGGGTGTCAAATGAAATTGGAGCCTTGCCTAACGCGCAGGGGGTTGATGCAAAAAACAATATGACCGGCAATCTTGTGTTATTGCATGCTGATGAGACAAACAGTACGACGATTGCTGATACCAGCGGTAACAATAATGATTTTGTGTGCGTCACGAATTGTCCGAGTTTAGGCGTGAACGGACAAGTAGCACGCGCCATGAGTTTTGATGGAAACGGACAGTATATTGAGGATAGTAATGGTGAAACCTACATTAATGGTCTTAGCGCGTTAACGCTTTCAGTCTGGATAAAATCAAACACAACAGGAACAGACAACGGAATTGTTATTGCAGACACGCCAAGCGGCGCAGACAACACTCTCAGCCTCAGATACGACGCAGCAGGCATAAACAGCGGATGCACCAACTGCATCAAAGCAGGCATCTCAATAAACGGCATCGAACAACAAATCGAATCAAGCTCAAACACGCAAACCACCAACTGGCAACACCTCACCATCACCTGGAGCAGCGCAAACCAAATACAACTATTCATCAACGGAATCAAAGACCCCGGAGCAACCGCAGACGCAGGAATCACCGGAACACTCAACGACGCAACCACACTCCTCATCGGACTCGGCGCAAAAGGAAACCCCGGAACAAACGGATGGAACGGACTCATCGACGAATTCGCCCTCTGGAACCGCACACTCAACAACACAGAAATACGTGACGTGTATGAACGGGGTGCTTTGCGACTGGACGTGAGCGTGCGCAGTTGTGATGATGTTTTTTGTAGTGGTGAAACGTACACAGATATTGATGACATCTCACCACAGACGTTGAGCGTGGCAAACAACACCTACTTCCAGCTGCGCGTAAACCACAGCAGAGGTAATGCGTCATTTTCGCCAATTGGGTATAACATAAGCGTAGTCTATGAATACAAGCCGGCACTTTCTGATGTGTATTATAATGTAACTTCTGAATCATTCGTGTTTGGTGTTGGACAGTCAGGAAGCATTGCAAATCTCAATGATTCTGACGATGTGATTCGCACAGTAGATGAAGGTGAGGGGGGAGTCGCAAATTACACGCTTTTCTTTGAAACATTTGGTAATGATGTTGAATGGACCAATTGGACAGAAAGTGGGGATGGTGGCTGGGATATTGGAACAAACGAAGAAAATCTTGGAGGAGATGGCAGTAATCTTGTTGCGCATATTGACAACTGTGACAACCTCTGTTATCTCACCGTAACAAACGCATTTGATTTGCAAAATCACACGCATTTAGAGCTTGATGTATGGAGATGGATTGAAAACACGTTTGACACCGGTGAATATGTGCGTGTTGAAATCTATAACGGGTCATGGTCAATTCTTGATAGTTGGGATGGAGATATTGATGACGACAATACGTGGCATAATGAATTTTTTAATCTAACCGGACAGAACACGAGTATTCCTGATTTTGGCCTCAGGTTTGTCGGGCACATGAGTTTAAACAATGAAGATGCTGAAATTGATAATGTGACCCTGCTTACGGGATATACAAATTACTCAATGGATGCAAACTACACCATTGACAGTATTTCAACCGCGTTTAGCACGTACACGCTCTCTGTTGAAGGCAGAACTGATGGTGAGGTGTTTAGCGTGTATGCTGATGGTGTATTTGTAGGAAACATTACCAGCCTCACTGACCAGACATTCACGCAAATCGTAACAAGCAGTGTTTCTGACGGGCAATTGAATGTTACGTTTGTTGACAACAGCAGAAATAAAGAGGCAACGCAAAACAGGCTGTATCTCGACCGCATACAGGTGCAAGCACAAGAATGACACAAGGACAGGTGGCAATTGAGTACATGATTTTAGTAGCCGTGCTTATTGCAGTTATTGCACCTATTATTTACGTCTATAACACGTCAATTAGCGCACTTGGAAGTTCAGTTGGTGTTGAAAACGTGGTTAATACCCTCTTTTTAACCATGGAAAAAGTGCATTCGCAGGGGTATCCTGCAAGTGAAATCGTGCGCATCTCAATTCCTGAACAGATTATTGCAAACCGGACATATATTGCAAATCAAACGCTTCAAGTCGCGTACTATGGAAAAACAGGGGGGATTACTGATGTGTTTCGCAGTTTTGATTATGACGTTGTTGGCGAGATTCCTACACGCACGGGAGCGCATGTGTTGCGCGTAAGCACCTTCTCAAACGGAACCCTTCTTGTTGAAGAATTAACCTTCTACGCCGAGCCTAAACGCGTGAGCGTGCTTGTTTCTGATTCAGGGTATAAACACGTGAACATAACGGTGTTCAATGTAGGAAGCACAAGCATCACCATTAATGCAACCATTTTAGGCGTTGAAAACAGGGTTGATTTAAACGCGTCAACCGTGATTAACGAAAACCAGACAAGCGCGCTGCTTAGCCCGAATGCAAATAGCGTATTGCCATTAAATATTTCAACAGCAGGCGTTCGCGGCACTTTTTTTGGTCAGGTGCTTTTGGAAAGCGAATTAGGCACGGTTGCTATCCCCATCACAATTGAGTCGTATATTACACCCCTGCTTCTTGCCTGGCGGGTTGGCACACAAGCAGAATTTGACGCTGGAACCTATGACATGGCATTTTTTAATACCAGCGCAAATGGGGTAACTGTTGATGAGACGCGCATCTATGAAGAAGAAGTGCTCACTGCAGCAGACATAGTTGCTGACGTGTATGTGCGTTCATCACAGGAGTATGAGTCGCAAACGCGGGTAAATATTAGTGACATTCCAAAAAACAGAACCTTTGAAAATGCCACGTTTTGCTTGTATATCAATCTTGTATCTGGCACGGTTGATAATGACGTGCGGGTTTCACGTGTTGCTGACCAATCATGGCTAGAGACCATAACGACAACAAATTACAATGCACAAAGTGTTACAAACATTTCAGTAACAACACTCAACAGCACAGCGCAGGACACGTGGACCTGCATGAACGTGACATACATTCTCAAAACCGATTATGAGTTAAATAACACGTTTTCAAGCATTCGGTTTGATGACCCTGACTATTCATTTACAACTGCGGGAAGCATTTTTAATGACCGAAATCTGCGTATTGGCGGGCGAACAGGGGGCGGAAATTATCTTAACTTCCGCTCACGAACTGAGACTGATTCATCGCTTCGCCCCTACTTTGTAGTGGCCACATCCTATATTCCAATGCAAGGTTCATACGAGTCAGAAGAGTTTGAGGCAAATAACACATACTCGTGGCATAATATCACGCTCAACACGCCAAGCGTAAACGTGCAGGCGCGCACGACAAATAATAATGCAACATGGCCTTCCTACACTGGTCCTGATGGGACAAGTAGTTCATACTATACGAGTGGGGACGCGTTGAATCTCAGCGCAGGTGTGTACTTCCAGTTTCGTATGCTAAATATGGGTGTGGGTCAAAGCGTGACATGGGTGAATGTTTCCTATGGTGAATAAAGGGCAGGTAAGTCTTGAATACATGGTTTTTGTTGCAGGCATACTCATGCTTATTGTTCCAGTTATGGTTGTTATTTCCAGCTCAAACAGGGAGCGTGCTGATGACTTGACAACAGAAGCCACGCTTGACCAGATTAAAGTAGTGAGCGAACGCGTGTTTCTCAAAGGCTATCCTGAAACTGAAACAATTATTATCAGCATGCCTCAAGCAGTAAGTGTTGCTGACACCTATGTTGACAATAACACCGTGCAGGTAGGATATGTCACAAGACAAGGAACTGTGACAAGTTCCGCGCGGTTTTTTGTGTTTAGCGTGAACGGAACACTTCCCCCTGAAAGCGGGATTTACGTGTTGCAGGTAAGTGCGCGACCTGATGAAGGTATTGCATTCTCCTATTTTAAATTTCAGGTCACGCCTGAGCGCATACAGGTGAACGTGAGCCAGGGTGCAAACACAAATATCAGTTTTAACATGGTAAACATCAACCCCAACCCGCTTTACAACATCTCGCTTGCCATAACTGGCGCAGAGGATGTCTTGACATTTAATGGCAGTGCTCGAAACACGTCAGTTGCCCAGTTGTCTGCAGGCGAGGTAAAAATGTTTACGCTTGCAGTTAATGGAAATGTTTCTAATGGGTATTATTTTGCGCAAGTAAGCATTCATGAAGAAGAGCGATTTTTTGTGGTGCCAGTAATTATCTATGTTGAGTACGTTGACCTTGTTGCACCAATCATTACGCGAATTGAGCCGCAAGGATTGCAGCATGAGACCACCCTGAATTTGAGTGTGCGCACAAATGAAGTTGCGCTCTGCCGTTATGCAACAAACAATCAAGCATACGAGTCTATGCCGTTAGAATTTAGTGTAACAAACGTAACCCAACATGAGCAAGAATTAAGCGGGTTAAGTGATGGTGCGCATGTGTATTATGTTCGTTGTGCTGATGCATCAGGAAACACAAACACGCAAAGCGCGCTCGCATCATTTGAGCTTAACACAAGCATTCCCCAAATTACCCTTGACTCACCGCTTAATCAGACCTATTTTACAAGTGAAATTAATCTGAATGCCACGGTTTCAAAGCAAGCGCAGTGGTGCACATACGTGCTTGATAGTGGGAGTAATGTAACACTGTCAAATGATTCTCAAGCAAACTTTTTTGGTGTGGCAAACACAACAAACGGCACGCACAGCATACGCGTGTACTGCCGCGACTTGTTTGGAAACGTGAATGCAACAAACCGATTTTTTACCACTGACTTAAGCGATTACACGTCGCCAACCATTATTGAGTACAATGCAACGCCATTCCCGCTTGAAGGCGGTGCAGAGAACTTTGCATTGCTCTCAGTAACGGCAAGCGATAACGCAGGACTTGCTAACGCATCTTTTGCCATTAAACATCCAAGCGGGCTGTGGGAAAATTCCACCTCAGCAATGATTGGACTTCTTGATTCTGAAAATTATGATACTATTATTGCACAAGCAGACGAGTACGAGTACAACATTTCCGTAAGCGACCTTGCAGGCAACGTCGCAAGCGTTTCTGGAATTTTTTATGTCATAACTGACTGGTGGAATTTCTCGTGGAATTATCGTATTAAACTTAATGTGAGCATGGGCGATTACGCGCGCAATAATGAATTAGTTCATGCAGTTATTGATTTATCCCAATACCTGCCCTCCTATGAAACCCTTGACCCAAACTCAATTCGGGTTGTTGAAAACATAACCGAGCTTCCTTATGACTATGAAATGTCACGAGACGAACTTACCTGGTTTTTAAACGGCACAAACCCTGCAGGAACAAACAGAACGTTTTACGTGTATTTTGACACGCTCAACGATTCAAAACCTTCCCCAAACTACCAGCAGCGAGCGCGCATTGTTGAGCAAAGCACGGGTCTTGCTGCACAGTACTGGTTTAATGATGACTGGAATAAAGTTGCAACTATTGACCTAACAAAAAACATTGTGCAAAGCGATTGGTTTGATTCACAGGGGGGCTTAACTGAGTTTAGAACTCCTGCTGAAGAACATGTGTTTCAGCCGAACAATAATTATTTTCAGATATGGTCATATTACAAGATTTCCCAGCCTTACATTTATTACAAACCAAAAACCCTGCAAAATAAAACAGTTGATAATACTAAAGTGTACCAAACAGCAGTAACGCTCACGTATGACGGGAATACAACGGATGTAGGAAATTTCACCTTTACGTGGGTGTTTTTCTTTGATTATAACAAGGCAATTTCGTATTTGTACCAGAATTGGACGGTGTTTAGTGCAATCTATTCTGACCATGGCTCATGCAATTGTGACTGGCCAAAACAGGGTGCCTTTTCCATGATTAACCATGTTGACACGGTCTGCTATGTTCCGCTCTCTGGCTTGCGCGCAAAAACAGGAAGCATTTCCCCTTCAGAACGCGTAACAGAACCGTGGGTGTCATACAATTTTTCAGACCAAACCGCAGGAGCAATTTTGCATGCAATTGATGCAAACGACCTCACGCAAGGTTATGAAGTAGGCGCGTACCAGTCACATAATGTGCAACTCTTTAATTCAGCGTGGAGGACAAGCATGCCTGTTGGAAACCATTATTCAGTATTCAAGCTGCAAGCCATTTCAGAATTAACCTGTGAGACTGCGCAAGAAGAATATCTAAAAGAATTGTTTAGCCCGCAAATAACCATTACTGAGGTGAGTTCACGCTGAAAGCACAGGTGAGTCTTGAAGGCTTGTTTGCAATTATCCTGATTCTTGTAATAATAACTATTGCCTTTGCAACACTTGATGACAAAACATTTCTTCTCTACAAACAGCAGCGTGCTGAGTATTTACAAAGCGTGTGCAACCGGCTCAATTTCGCGCTTGACAATGTAGGAAAACACAACAACACCACGTTTGTTATGGAGTTTTCACAACCATTCAATCTCAGTGCACAACCTTCTGCGCGAATCATGTTTATTTCCCGTGAACAAGATGAAATTGGTTGTTTAAACGTGTATAACTCATACAGCAATAGCAGTGTGATAACCTCATTTAATCTGAGCGTGACCTTTAATCTTTCACTAGCAAGCACAAACGGAGTGGTGATATTTTCATGAAAAAGCGCGGACAAATTATTGCATTTGATATGGTTGCAAGCGCGTTCATGCTTGTTCTTTTTCTCTCCATTCTCGGATACATGTGGCTTGAGAACACGCAAAAAATTGAGCGCGCTGCAGCGTTTAGTAAAAGTGTGAGCACGCTTATCCCAATTTCAGAATTGTTTATGAAGCATGACGTGGGTTTTGTAAATGAAAACAGTACCTATTTGCAGTTTGTTCTTTCGGATAACGTGATTAATGACACGGCATTTAACGTGTTTCTTGATGTGGTGCGCTCAAACTATACACGCGTGAAAACAGACCTTGGCTTGAGTGATGATTATTATCTTGAAGTGCTTAATATTTCAAGTACAAAAACCCTTGTGCGCGAACCAAACATTAGCGCAAGTTCGTTTACGAAAGTGAGCGTGATTAACCGGTATGCTTTGTGGAATGGCACGCGTGTTCGGGTTATTGTAGGCGTGATAGAATGAAAAAAGGAGTGATTTTATCAATTGATTTGATGATAGGTATTGTTATTGCACTCTCATTTACCACGCTTCTCATCTACAAAGCAGACATTACCGAACCAGTTATGGAAAAAAACGTGCTTCTCACACTCAAAGCGCGTGATGCGCTTCGCATTCTTGACCTTACCCACGCGTTTGAAACCCAGAATGAAACGCGCATTGCACAACAGCTTGACCTCATATTTCCTTTTGAAACATACGAATTTGAAATCAGGTATTACAATACAAACTTCACTGCGTACCTGCTTGCGCGAACAGGAGACGTGACTGATGATTTTATCACGGTTAAGCATCCCTTCTATTACTTAAACACAACGCCCACGCTAGGAATCGCTATTTTGAGGCTGACAACATGAAAAAAGGAATTGTGTACACAACGGGAATTACCATGCTTATGATTTTTTTATACATCAGCATAGGCATACTTGTTACAGAATACAATTTGCATCAAGAAAGCCTGCACCAGTTTCTTACTGCAGAAAAAACAACAAGCATCATCAGCAATATCAAACATGCATACTACAACGTGCTGGGTATTGAAGGAGACAGCCAAAACGTGCTTCGCATGAGCTTTCCTCTTGCAAATGACAGCGCGCTCAAAAATGAAAGTGTTACACAATTTGGTGCGTTCATAAATACACTGTACAAAGTTGAATCTTTTACCAATATAAGTCTTAACACAAGCGAAGCGCAAGCACAGCTCACCGGCGCAAACAACACGTATGTGATAGGAGACGACCTCGTATTTGTATATGAATCAAATAACAGCATAGTCCTGCCAAGTAACGCGCTCTCATCGCTTGCAATCACGCTTGTAAGCGATGCTGAGAGCACGGCAAACTGGGACGTTTCATACGTGCCCGGCCCTCTTAACGTCACTTTTGATGATGGGAGTGCGCAAACATGGTTTGTTACTGGACAAAGCGGAGTGCTTAATGTAACGCTCACACGCACAAGTTATGCAGGGTATGTGGCATTCAATTTTACGCCAAGCACACTCATTATTGACGGCTCAAATGTGCTTTTTTCCATTGCAGAATGGGTGAATCTTACCATCCACTTCCAGGGAGCCTCACTTAAGCCAGCGTATGCTTCAGAATTGAGCGCGCATGATTATCTAAATGAAGTGCGCGTGAACACGCGCATCTAGAGAAAAGCTTTTTTATGTGCAAACAAGTATCTAAGTTAGTAATGGATGAATCTTTTCGGGGAGTAGCACACATTGAGCAGGTGTTTGAGCATTCAAAACATGATTCTCTAGACTACTTAGAAGAGGTCAAAAACGTAAAAGAATCGTACAAGCACTATTTAGAGCGCATTATTCCCGCACTACACGAGAAACAAGCTGAGCTTATTAAAAGTCGTGAACAGGAACGGGCACAAAAAAACGCGTTAAATAAGAAAAAAGAAAAAACAGAAAAAGACAAAAAAACCATCGCGTCAGGCAATGCGCATATTCGCGAGATTAACCGCGTTTTAAAAGAATTGTCAAAACTGCCAAAACAAAAACAAGCACGGCTCAAAGAATTGGAAAAAGAAATTCGCGAGCTTGAGTTAAAAATTACGCGGGTAAGAGCATTAGGGCTTAGCAAGCCTGCGGGTTTGAAAACAGTGCAGGCAAAAAAAACAAGACTGGCAAGTACAAAAAAAGCGCGCAAAAAAAAGTGGTTTTTAAGCGGTTTGTTTTCAAAAAAGAAAAAACAACCCGTAAAAAAACAGCGCAAAAAAAAGCGCTAAACTCGCGAGCACGAATGCTTTTTATAATATAATTGTGAGATGATACTAGGATGGGGGAGGATACACATAAGCGCGTTGAGAGTGCACGTCGCCTGCTTAGAGAGGACGCATACGTTAAAGAACAATTTGTCGCACTTCAAAATAAACTGGCAAGCTTGCGCTCATTTGCAAAAAGCACGCCAAAAATAGTAACGCTAGATAAGGAAGTAACCCATGAAGTAAAAGAAATTATTGACCACATTCTCAAAAACATTAATCATCCAAAACCAGCAGCAAAAAAACAAAGCAGTTCACGCTTTCAGATTAGCACTGACCTTGACCGTATTTTAAGTATTGTTGCGTCGCGCGAAAAGATTTCACTGGGTAACATTGCAAAAGAACTTGGCGTTTCTCAAAAAATTGTTGAAAAATGGGCGCGCATTTTAGACAAGTATGGTCTTGCAACGCTGGTGTATCCAAAACTGCCGCTCTTACCTCCTTACTTGCGCATAACAAAGGCATACCATGAAAGAAACAGTGCTTGATACCTACACTATGGAAGTGGATTTTGTGCCAGTCACAATCCGCATTGCGAGACGCGAAAACGAATTCGTCCCGCTCTACTTAGTTACCCTGCCACATATTCCGCGCGGAACACAAGTGCTCATGCAGCATATTCGTGAAAACATTGTAGCAACGTATAGCATTAGCCGCCAGGACGTGCTTGACGTGAACAAACTCACCGAACTTAAGCAAACGTTTTTCAAAAACATCACGCGCATCATTGCAGAAGAAGTGCCCACACTCTCCCAACCGCAGCAAAAAATTCTTGCAGGAACACTTATTCAAAACATGCTTGGACTCGGCAAGATTGAGGTGCTTATTGCTGATTCAAACCTTGAGGAAGTGGTTATTAACAATTCAAACGAGCCGGTGTGGGTGTATCATAAACAGTTTGGCTGGCTCAAAAGTGATGTCACTCTCAGTGATGATGAAGTAATCTACAATTATTCATCAAAAATTGGTCGTGGCGTTGGAAAGGACATTACCACGCTCAGCCCGCTTATGGACGCCCACCTTATGACTGGTGACCGCGTGAATGCAACATTGTTTCCTATTTCAACAAAAGGAAACACTATTACCATTCGAAAATTCAGACGAAACCCGTGGACGGTTATTGAACTTATCAAAAACAAAACCCTTTCTGCTGAAGTTGCCGCGTTTTTATGGATAGCAGTGGAGTATGAGATTTCAATTATTATTAGTGGTGGTACTGCGTCAGGAAAATCAAGTTTTCTTGCAGCGCTTCTGCCGTTTATCCCGCCAAACCAGCGCGTGGTTTCAATTGAGGAAACACGCGAGTTGCAGTTGCCAAAGTTTTTGCATTGGGTTCCGCTCTCAACGCGCGGTGCAAATCCTGAAGGAAAAGGAGAAGTAACCATGCTTGATTTGTTAATAAACTCGCTTCGTATGCGCCCTGACCGTATCATTGTAGGTGAGGTTCGCAGACAAAAGGAAGCAGAAGTCATGTTTGAAGCAATGCACACGGGCCACTCAGTGTACGCAACCGTTCACGCAGATACTGCTGAACAGACAACGCGGCGTATGACAAGTCCGCCAATTAATTTACCTCTTGAAGAGATTGAAACCCTGCCGCTTATTGCAGTTATGTTTCGTCATCGCAGGCGCGGTATTCGCCGGCTCTTTCAGATTGCTGAAATTATTAGCACAAATAAAGAGCTTGATGAAACAGAAATCAACATGCTCTATCGGTGGAGGCCTGTTGATGACAAGATTACGATTGTAAATGAAAGCATTCGTCTTCTCAACGAATTGCGATTGCACACGGGAATGGAGCAGGAAGATTTGAATCGTGAGCTTTTGCGCAGAAAAAAGATTTTAGAATGGATGGTTGCAAAAAACATAACAGCACTCAATGATGTGGGGCGCATAATTAGTGAATTCTATTTTGACGATAAAACAATTGAAGATTACGCAAGCAAAAATAAGTCGCCAACTGAGTTGTTGCACACGCTTCAAGAAAAAGAAGAGCAAAAAGAAAAAGGCATGCTTCCTGAAGAAAAAACCCGCATGGAAAAGGAGGGCTACGCGTGCAAGAAGTGCGCGAAAACATTTTCTCGACCCCTTGAGCTTGCGCGTCACACGCGAAGCACGCACCCGCATGGTGCAAAACCGGTTCATGCGCGCGCAACAAAAAAGAAGTCAGGGCAAAAGTCAGCAAAGAAAAAGAACGCAAGAAAAAAAAGCGCAAAAAAGCGGGCAAAAACGCGCGGTGCAACGAAAAAACCAGCAAGAAAAGTTGCAAAAAACTCGCTAAAAAAAAGCGGAGTAAAAAAGAAGCCGGCAAAAAAGCAAGCCGCTAAAAAAAAGCGTGTGACAAAAAAGAGCGCAAAAAAAAGAGTAGCGCGGGTGGCTAAGAAGTGAAATCGCTTCCCTTCTCATTAATGCCTCTGCCGCTTATTGTCGTGTTAAGCCCGCGCTTTCGGGGTATTGCACGCATCTTTCTTCCGTTATTTCCTAATTTGAATACTGAGCTGCGCCAGGCGGATATGAACACAACAGCTGAAGATTACTTAACGTATGTGGTTATTTCATCAACAGTTAATTTAGTCATACTTGCAATCGCGTCGTATCTTGTTATTTCTCAGATTCTCAAACAGGAGAATCTTATGATTATTGGGTTCTGGATTGCAGGCATTTTTGGATTTATGACGCTTATGCAATTGTCCTATCCAAAAGTTGCCATATCACGGCGCGGTTCTAAAATCGATGAAAAGCTTCTTTTTGCGCTTCGAAACCTGCTTATCCGCCTTAAATCGGGCATTACCCTCTATGAATCCTTACGGGGCGTGGGGCATCAGAATTTCGGCGTGGTATCTGATGAAATAAAGCGAACCGTAAACGAAATTGAAAGCGGGATTCCCCAGATTGAAGCAATTGAGCGCTTAACCTTTCGAAACCCGTCTGCAACGTTTCGACGCATTGGTTGGCAGATTAGTAACAGTATCAAAGCTGGTGTGAGTATTGAAACAAACATTCAGAGCATGGTCGACAACCTGATGCGCGAACACCTTATTAAAATCAAGAATTATGGTTCACAACTTAATCCAATGGCAATGATGTATATGATGTTAACCGTGGTTGTGCCTTCACTGGGTATCACGTTTCTTATCATTCTTGGCTCATTTTTTGGGTTTTCAATTCCAAAAAACATTTTTTGGGGCATCACCTTCTTCCTTGCCATTTTCCAATTCATGTTTATGACTGTTGTTAAATCACGACGACCAATAGTGGGAATATGAGCGAATTTCGATGGTACAAGCGGATTGGCAAGCTCCTTCCAGGTCGGCTTGTCAATTATTTTGACCAATTGCTCATTTATGCAGGCTTAGACATACACGGAGATGATTGGCTTGGCTTCGTGCTTGTGTTTAGCGTATTGAGCATGATTGCAGGGGTTATGGTCACGTACGTAATCACGCAAGACGCGCGCATCTCAGCGGGTCTTGGCGTTGTGCTTGGCGTTGGCGTTGCTGTTCTCAATTATGTGTGGATACTGATTCGTGAAGACCGCAGAACAACCTTTGTTGAAAGCGTGCTTCCTGACATGCTCTCGCTTGTTGTTGCAAACATGCGTTCTGGCATGACTCCTGAAAAAGCAATGATTGTGAGTTCACGTGACGAGTTTGGCATTCTCTCTCAAGAAATCAGATTAAGCCTTAAAAAAACAATTACTGGTGAAAGTTTTATTGAAGCATTAAGTTATGTAGCAACACGCATCAACTCAGAGTCATTAAAACAAACCGTAAGCCTTCTTACTGAGGGTATTCGTTCAGGTGGCGAGCTTGCAACCCTGCTTGAAGAAAGTTCGCAAAACGTGCGAAACCTTCAATTGATGAAGCAGGAAATTCGCGCAAGCATTGTGATGTATATTATTTTCATTTTTATCGCAATTGGTCTGGCATCTCCTCTATTGTATGGCATTTCAATTTATTTGACCTCAACTATTGGCAATATGGTCGCGTCAATTGACATCCCTCCTGACGTGCTGGAATCAAGTTTTATCAAACTTTCGGGTTCTGATGTTTCAATTCCGTTTCTCATCCAGTTTTCAACAATCAATCTCATTATTGGTTCAATCATGGGCGGGCTTATAATTGGTATGATTGAAGGGGGTTCAGCAAAAAAAGGCTTCAAATACGTGCCGCTTTTGCTTGTTATTTCACTCTCAATATTTTATGCCATCCAGATTGTGCTTACACAGAGTTTAGGCACGTTCCAGTAATGTTTTTAAAAGACAAGCGCATTGTATTCCCTTAGGGGATGTTTATGAAGAAAGGACAAACTGCCTTGGAATATCTCATGACGTATGGCTGGGCCATCCTAATCATTGTTGTTGTGGTTGCAGCATTGTTCGCAATGAACGTGTTCAACCCAAGCGCATGGACAGGAGAAACAGCCAGTGGTTTTGCAAGCTTTAAAGTTGACGCGTTTAGCTACAATGGTGCAGCTGAAAATGGTATTGTGAACTTTACACTTGGAAACCAACTCGGAAGCACTATAACCATCACGTCCGTGTCTGTTACTGAATCAAGCAACGGAACAGAAGTAACAAACTCGTCAAGCATCCAGCTTGGACCAAACGGTGAAATAGAATACTCTATTAACGAAACAGGCCTCCTGCCACAAGGTTCTCAATACTCTGTGGATGTGGGCATTTCTTACACCTGGCAGGGACAAAGCAAATTTGACAACGGCGTGCTCTCAGGTAAGGCGAGTTAATGACATGAGCTTTTGAATTCTTTTTTTAGCCTTTTTTTTTTAAGGAAAAAAACAAGTGTCAACTAGAAGGAGTATTTAACTGCCATCATGGCAATGCGGTTTGCCGCTTTTTTTGACGTGTTGCTGATTTGTGCAAGCCAGTACGCAATTTCTTTGAGAAACAGCACATCTTTTTCAGGCAGTTGTTTTGCGTCAAACAAATCAGAAAAGAGCGCGTATTCAACGCGCCGCGCTTCATGGCGTTTGAAGCGTATTTGCTCAATCACATCTTCTGTTTTTGTCATGTCTATGTTGAGCTGTTCAATTGCGCGTGAGAGCAGTTGTGCGCATTCCTTGCCAAGACGAACAAGTGCAAGCAATTGTCCGCTTACGTGTGTGGGCGTTTTTACTTTGTGCACAATAAGCAGTTTACCTGCACGCTCGCTGTCATCAGCAATAGTGTCCACAAGCTCAACAAGTTCAACCCAATCCTGACTCGTGTAGGGCAGTAAGGCGCCTTTGAAGAGTTCTTGAGAGAGTTTGTAACTAATTGCATCTCCTTCATCTTCAAGCGCGTCAATTTTTTGCACGTCCTGCACTACAAGCGTTTGGTCACAAAATGCTTGCACGCAGGTGTCAAGCTGTTCTACTGCGCGCACACTTATTTTTGAGTGGTTGATAAGCATGTCCATAAGTGAGGTTGTGTTTGGAAATATGATTTTTTTAAGAGTAGAGATAATGCCCATAGTCCACAATGCTTATGAGAGTTAAGAGATTAAATATATTTGGAAAATGCTTGTTGAGAGTTTTTCTGTTCTCATTGCGTTATACGTAGCGTGGGGTATTGGCGCAAATGATGTTAACCTTGCAGGTCCGGTTGCAAGCAAGTCATTGAAAGTAACGCACGCAGTGTTTTTTGGCGCGATTGCGGCAATGCTTGGCGCAGCGCTTTTTGGGGGAAATGTGTCACACACGCTTCGAGAAGAAATTGCCACGAACAGTTTTGGTATTGCACATGTGTTTGCCATTCTTCTTGGCGTTGCGGTGTGGTCTATGATTGCGTCATTTAAAGGCTGGCCAATTTCAAGCACAGTAAGCGTGGTTGGCGCAATTGCGGGTGTTGCCCTGCTCACGGGTAACATGCTCAATTTAAAAACTCTTGTGGGTATTGGTGCGTCCTGGATTATTTCACCGCTCAGCGGGTTTGTGTTCGCGTTTGTAAGTTATCGTGTGTTTGCAAAACTCACGTTTAGTTCGATAAAGAGTTTTGGTGTGCGCGAGCGCATTGAACGCGTTCTTTCCTACGCGCAAGTCGCGCTCGTATTAGGCGTTATTTTTGTTCGCTCAGCAAATGATGTTGCCCAAGCTATCTTCTTTTTTGAAGCGCAAAACCCCCTGCTCTTTAGAATTATTGGTGGTGCAGGTCTTGCGTTTGGTATTGTCACCATTGGAAAGCGCGTTATTAGAACACTAGGCACCAAGCTCACGGAACTTAACCCGTCAAGCGGGGTTGCAGTCCAGTTATCAAGTCTGGTCGTGCTGACCCTATTTACCAGTCTTGGCATGCCTATTAGCGGTACTATTGTGTTTGTTTCTGCACTTGCAGGAGCAGGTGTTGCACGCCATAGAAGCGTGAATACCCATTTTGTAAAAGAAATCATATTTTCATGGATAGTAACGCTTCCCGTGAGCGCAGTTATTGCAGTAAGCATTTTTACGGGATTGCGCGTGTTAGGAGTTGGATAAAAGTTTTTTAGGATACACTAACCCATACCTTAGTATGACTAACCTGTTTGTGCAAATCATCAATGCAGCATTGTATGACCCGATTGCGCGAAGATATTTTGTGAAAAATACCTTTGATGGAATTCTTACTGTTATTGGTATTCTTGCAGGATTTTGGATAAGCGGTGTTAAACAACCGGGTATTATCATTCTTGGGTGTGTTGGCGCAGCAATTGCAATTGCGGTTGCAGGCTTGTGGGGAGCATATTTTACTGAAAAAGCTGAGCGTTTGAAACGATTTCACGACCTTGAAAAAGAATTAAAACACGCAAGAGTGCGCTAGCGTAAATTTATTCAAGAACAAAGCATAATTCTTGGAATTATTGATGGAGGCTCGCCATTTATTATAACGCTTATTCTTATTATCCCCTTTCTTTTAACAAACGCAGGCATTATAGCGCTTAATTTTGCATATTTTATCACGCTTAGCCTGGCAGTCAGCGCATTGTTTTTTCTCGGCTTATTTGTAAGCACGCTCAGTAAAGAAGAAGCATGGTTAGGCGGGTTGAAAATGATTGTTGCAGGAGGTGTTGTAGTTGTTATCATGCTGGGCTTGTCGCTGCTTCAATTAATGCTGTTTTAGCGTTTTTTTGCAAAACTTGAAACAATTAAAAACAAGCCGGGAAGTATCAAAAAAAATGGCCAGATAAGTCCAAAATTGATGCGCAAAATACCAAGGTTACTCAACAAGAAGTACGCGCCAATAATAATAAAAATAATGCCGCCAATAATTGGCGCGGTCTGCCCGGTCATACTCATTCTTTGGTAGTCTATGCTTTTATGTGTTACTCGTAGCGCAGCGCATCAACAGGCTGGAGTTCTGCTGCTTGTTTTGCAGGAAGCACGCCTGAAATCACGCCAACAAAAAATGAAAAGGTGAGCACGCCAAGCAGGAGAAGCGGTGAAAAGTTGACTTTGAAAATTTCAAACGAGCCTGACGCGCGTATGGCAAGCTCAAAGAGTTTTGAAATCTCTATGCCAGAAAGTCCTCCTATCAGGCCACCAACAAGCCCGTAGAGTCCTGATTCAATAAGAAATACAAAAAGGATTTGGTTATTTTTAGCACCAACTGCTTTCATGATACCAATCTCTCTTGTTCGCTCAAGCACGCTTGTGTACATAGTGTTCATAATACCCACGCCGCCAACAACAAGCGAGATGCCGCCAACTCCGATGAACACTGCCTGCACAATTGCGATAATAGCGCCAACTTGTTTTATAAGGTTCTCTGAGGTTTCAATAACAAAGTCTTCTTCTCCCTCTTTAACGTCGCGCAAGTCGCGCAATTTTTCTTTGAGTATTTCAACCATTTGCGCGGGAACAATGCCCGGAGAAACCTGAGCAAAAATCCCGTCATATTGGTCGGGTTTGTTAAACATCTCACGCGCAGCATCTTCTGGTATGAGTGCTGTTCGGTCATCCTGCGGGTTTCCAACTTTGCTCATAAGCCCGACCACGCGAAAGGCTTGATTATTTATGGTAATAGTGTCGCGCAGGCGAATGGGCTTTGAAAATACCATATCTGTTGCCCACAAGTCGTAGCCAACAAGCACACCATATCGGTCTGATTCTTTAAACAGCCTGCCAAATTCAGGTTCGTAGCCTTGCGTTTGCGTGAGAAGTTCGCTTCGTTCATCTGAAGGAATGCCCATAACCCAGCCCCCATATGCTTCACCTTTGTGAAGCAGGGTTCCGCTGCCAAGAATATAGAAAAAAGTTGATTTTATGCCTGGCGTTCGTTCAATAAGGTCTAAATCTTTTTCCGTAAGTTTTGAAGCAGTTGTAGTTGAGCTGATAAATCCTGCAATGCCTTCTCCTGAGCCAGGAAGAATAATGAGCTTATCACCGCCAATGATTTCAAATTGCTCTTGGAGTGCAGCATCAACACCTTGACCAAGCGAGATAAGAGCAGTAACGCTTGCAATGCCAATAACTATGCCAAGCAGGGTAAGCCATGAGCGAACCTTTCTGCTTTTCATTCCCTGAAACGCAATGTGCACGTATGCTTCAATCATACGACCCTCCCGTCTTTGAGATGAATAATGCGGTCAAGGTATTTTGTAATGTCAAGATCGTGAGTGACGATAATAACTGTTTTTCCTTGTTCTTTGTTTATCTTTCGCAAATAATCCATCACGAGTTTTCCGGTTTTTGAGTCAAGGTTTCCCGTTGGCTCATCTGCAAGAATGATTGGCGGGTCGTTTATAAGGGCGCGTGCGATTGCAACACGTTGCTGTTGACCCCCTGAAAGTTCAGTTGGCTTGTGTGCTATGCGATCACCAAGTTCAACATCCCGAAGGATTTGTATGGCGCGCTTTTTTGGGTCTGAGTCCACATTATTTGAAAAAACCGTAGGTAAAAGCACGTTTTCAAGCGCAGTTGATGAACGTATGAGATTAAATTGCTGGAAGACAAAGCCGATTTTTCTTCCGCGAAGTTGGGCAAGCTCGTCTTGAGAAAAGCGGGAAACATTTTTTCCTTCAAAATATACGTTTCCTTTTGTTGGCGTGTCAAGCGCGCCAATAATGTGCATCGCTGTTGACTTGCCGCTGCCAGAAGAACCCACTATGGCAACAAGCTCGCCGCGCTTAATAGAAAGGGAAAGACCTGAAAGAGCTTTGACAATAACGTTTCCCATAACGTAGTGTTTGTGCACGTTTTCAAGGCGAATAATCTCTTCACTTACCACACGAACACTATACGTGATTAGCAAATAAAACTCTTCGCGTGTGAGAAATAAACTTAATATAGAATACATGAACAAACATAAGAGTAATGGTAACACTTGCTGAGCTTGCCAAAACCTATGGATTGAGTGCGGGGGATTTTAGCGCATCAGTAACTTCGCTTGTATTGTATGTAATGGGCATTGTGGTGTATGCGCTTTTTGTATTCAAATTTAATAGCGTGATTGCAAAGCGTGATATTTTTAGTGTTGACTTACACAAATATGATTACGCATCGCATGAATTTATCAAAAAAACAGCAAACATTGCGGGATATTCATTGCTCTACGTTGTTGTGTTTCCGCTTATCGCATTTTTCTCGTTTATTATTATTGCACTTTTGCTTGCAGTTCTTGCACAATCACGACCTGTTGAGCAAGTCATGCTCTTAAGCATGGCAATTGTTGGCACGATCCGCGTGCTCTCCTACTACAATGAAGATTTAGCAAGGGATTTAGCAAAACTCTTGCCCTTCACGCTTATGGGCGTGTTGCTTCTTGACGTGAGCGGTTTGCAAGTGATTGAAGCAGCACGAACGCTTGTGCGATTTGCTGCGGGCTGGAGAACATTGCTTTACTATTTTGTGTTTATTATTAGTGTTGAATTTGTGATGAGTGTTGCGTATCGTATTGCAAGCGCTGCGCGCGAATCTGGTGAAAAAAAGTGAAAGCGCTCTCGCTCAAGCAGCCGTGGGCGCAGCTTATTGTTGAAGGTAAGAAAACCATTGAGCTTCGCTCGTGGAACACGCATTTTCGAGGAAGATTTTTGATTCATGCATCAAAAAATACTGATAAACAAGCATGCGCGCGCTTTGGCTTTGAACACGTGTATGAAGGATGCGTTATTGGAAGCGCAGTATTGTGCGCAGTAAAAGAATACAAAACCCTTACAGAATTGCGCGCTGACCAGGATAAACATTGGGCAACTGACCGATACACGCGCGTTCCTGTGCGTGGGTTTGTGTTGCGTGACGCAAAAAAAACAAAGCCCGTTAAACTTGCAGGCGCGCTTGGTTTTTTCAACACGCCACTGCCATAATTAGATTGCTTTTGCTTTTCGTGCGTTCTCGTATACTTCATGAAGTGTTTGGACAAGTGCTGAAAATGCAATAACAAAAAGAACAAAACGAAATGTAACACCAACAAAAGGTATGAGGCGTATAATAGTGATGATTGCAACACCGACTAAGAGTTTTTGTTCAGGTGCGGTCTTTTTTTTGCCATTACGTTGATAGACCCAATTACCAAATGCAATAGAGTACACGGGCCCAACAAGCATGAAAACTATGCCGTATACGAGAAGTCCTGCTTTTGTGATGGGCAGTCCAATAATAGTAAGCGCAAGCAGGATAAGAATAAGGGGGATGCCAATTACAAGGAAAAATCCGCGAAAGGCGTGGAAAACCGGCTTTTCGCGCATGTGTTTTGGCGCATTGTTCATAATATTTGGTGCGTACTTAAGAAGCAACCATCCAAGCACGAACACGCCAAGCGCCCAGAACAGAGCTGAGAGCACGCGTCCAAGTATGAGTGCTGCAAGCGCAGTTGAAAAAAGTTCGGGTTGGTTAACATCATACGAGCGCGAATCAGCGGGCGTGAAAAGCGTTTGTCCGCTAACGGTTCCCTGATTAGTGAACGTTGATGCGTTGATAAGCGCGTTTTGAGCGATGCTTCCGCCAAAGTCAAACGTGTCTGCAAGGATAGTTGCGTTTGCGTCAACAATTCCGCTTAGAAAAACAGAAGAGCCCATGCCCACAAAGTTTCCTTCAATGCGCGCTTCATCTAAAACAAATACTTGCATGCCCACCCCCACAAAGTCGCCGCCAGTTCGCGCGCTGCTGCGAATAACGCCTCCAAACGCGCGCAAGTCATCACCAACCGCACCATTGATATTTACTACGCCGCCAAGCACAAGAAGGTCGCCAAACACGTCGCCGGTTACCGTAACAACGCCGCCTGCAACAACAAGGTCTCCTTGCACGTCGCCAGCGACGGTGATAACCTTACCATACACGTACGCGTCATCAGCAATGTTTTGCATTACGTTTCCTTGCACGAGCACGAGTGCGTGGGCGCTTTGCAGGCTCATAAGCATAAAAGAGACAAGAATAAGCAATTGTACGCGCATACGTAGTATACCGCTCTGTTCTTTAATAAATATTTACCAAAGCCTTATTCGCACTTTTTATAAATATAGCCTGAATACAACGTTTTCATGGCACGTGAGCAGCATGACTCCATTGATTTTAGGTTCAATCTCAAACTGTACTTCTCATTTGTTTTAAAATACAAATGGTTGTTTTTTCTCGTTACCAGTTTAGCACTTGTTGTTGAATTATTTGCGGTTGCTCCTTCAATTATTTTTAAGTTTCTTGTTGATGATGCTGCCCGCTTCATTTCAGGAACGCTCTCAAAAGCAGGATTTTCACGCGTGCTCCTCTTTTTAGCAGCAGTAAGTATTGTGCTTGTGGTTGTGCGGTCAGTGCTTCGTTTTGTGCACATCCATGCAATTAATCGTTTTGAGGGTTATTTGATTCGTGATGTAAAACAACGATTTTTCAATCACATTATCGGCTTATCTTACCGCTTTCACACCTCAAACAAGACAGGCGCGCTTATTTCGCGCATTATCAGAGGGGCAGGTTCAATAGAAGGCATGAGTGATATGATTGTATTTAACGTGCTGCCAACTCTATTTGGCTTGTTGAGTGTGAGCACGCTTGTGTTCTATTTTGATACCCTGACCGCAGGTGCGCTCTTATTTTTCTCACTGCTCTTTATTGGTTTTACTATTATCATGCAAAACGCGCAAAAAGAAGCGAATGTGGCTGCAAATAACACAGCGGATATTGAGAAAGCAAACATTAGTGATTTTTTAACAAACATTTCCTCAGTCAAGTATTTTGGCAAGGAACGCGCGGTTCGTGCGCGTTTTAAAAACATTACCAAAAACACACTGAATGCAAGTTTACGGGATTGGGATTATTTTCGTTTTGCAAGCGCAGGACAAATGATTATTGTAGGAATTGCAGGTGTCTTTCTCCTATTTATTCCGGCATTCGGGGTAGTGCAGGGTACGATGAGTATTGGAACGTTGACACTCATTTATACCGCAACAAGCAGAGTAATTGGTCAGCTCTACAATTTTGTGTGGGCAATTCGTGGTTTTTATCGTCACATGGCCGCGTTTGAATCCTTATTCCAGTACGCAAAAGAGAAAAATGAAGTGCAGGACAAACCGGGTGCAAAAGACCCTATGATTGCGCAAGGTCGTATGCATTTCAAAAATGTGTGGTTTAAATATCACGACTCGTGGTTGTTTAAGGATTTCACGCTGTCAATCTCACAGGGAAAAAAAGTCGCAATTGTAGGACCATCAGGCAGTGGCAAGTCAACGCTTATCAAGTTATTGTATCGCTTGTATGATGTTAATCAAGGCGAGGTCTTGCTTGACGACCATGATGTGCGGGATTTTAAAAAAGATGCGCTTCGAAGCCAAATGAGTATAGTGCCGCAAGAAGCAATTCTTTTTGATGATTCGATTTACAATAATATTGCATTTTCAAATCAAAAAGCAACACGAAAAGAAGTGATGAAAGCAATACGCCTTGCTCAGCTTGATGCCATTGTGCAGGCGTTTCCACAAAAAGAGAACACAATTGTAGGAGAGCGGGGGGTGAAATTAAGCGGGGGTGAAAAGCAGCGTGTAAGTATTGCGCGCGCGATTCTTGCTAATAAAAAAATTCTGGTGCTTGATGAAGCAACAAGCTCGCTTGATTCGCGCACTGAATTTGACATTCAGCAGGCACTTGACGTGCTTTTAGCAGGCAAGACAAGCATCATCATTGCGCATCGCCTGTCAACTATTATGAAAGCAGACATGATTGTAGTAATGGATAAAGGAAAAATCGTGCAAGCAGGAACCCACAACGAGCTTATCGCTCGAGAAGGGCTGTATAAAAGTTTGTGGAACTTGCAAAAAGGCGGCTACATCTAATTAAAAAAAAAGGAAAAAAGGAAATAATAAGATATTTTTTTTTCTTGTGCTTATTTGATGCTTACAAGCTCTATTTCAAAGGCAAGTTTTTTTCCGGCAAGAAAATGGTTGAAATCAATTTTGACTTCTTTTTCGCTCACATCAACAATAGTGACGGCCATGCCGTTTGCTGAAAGCTGCATGCCTTTTGCAGGTTGAACCCCTAGTTGAGCAGTAAGATTTTCTTTTGGAAAAGTCAGAATCTTTGTGTCATCACGCGCGCCATACGCTTCACTTGGCTCAAGAGTGATGTTCTTTTTTTCTCCAACATTCATACCTTCAACTGCTTTGTCAAAACCACCAATCATCTGGCCACTGCCAAGAGTGAATTCAAGTGGTTCGCGATCGCGAGAGGAGTCAAATATTTCTCCATTGTCAAGTTTTCCGGTGTAGTGCACCGCTACGGTATCGCCTTTTTTGGCTGTTTTTGTCATGTCTATCACGTTTCCGGTTATGCCCACATATCCTGCAGAAAAAACAAGTGCAGTAAGCAAAAGCATCCCTGCAACGATAAGGAGGCGTTGTTTCATTGTTATTAGTGAGCCACACGATTACCCTTAATAAGTGTATGCATAAGATGTGCTGTAAAGTAAATAAAAACGAAAAATGGTGGCAGGTTTTAGAGTAGTTTTGCGAGTTTTTTTATGTCTTTGTTTGCTACGTGCGTGTAGATTTGCGTGGTTTTCAAATCTTTATGCCCCAATAATTGTTGGATGTATCTGATATCTGCGCCCGATTCCAATAAGTGAGTGGCAAAGCTATGCCTTAATGTGTGTGGTGTTGCATTCTTTTTAATTCCGGATTTCTTAGAAGCAGATTTTACAATTTGTTGAATTGTTCTTTTATTATATTTCCCTTCTCGCGAGAAAAACTTGTTTTTCTGCGCCCAAAAAATCTTTGATTTTTTAGGGCTTTGAGAGACAAAGACCAAACCCTCTTTTTTTGCTCCATATATTTGTAACATGTCAATCAATTTTTTATGTAGAAATACTATTCTTTCTTTATCTCCTTTTGCCAATCTCCTTTTGAAATTTATCTCTTATTTCATTAACCTTTTTCTCGTTTAATTTTATAATAACGGATTTGCACTTAACTAAAAATTCAGGGGCTTTCTGAATCATTTTATTATATTGTTCATCTGGAACAGTTCTATCGATATAATATTGAGAATCAACTCGGGCTTTTAATGAATCCTCTGCAAAATCTAATTCACTTTCTTCAAAATATTCTTCGAGGAATCTTTTTGCAAATTCAATAGTGCAGGAATGAATTTCGCATTTTACACCTAATTTCATCAAGACAGCGTATAATGAGAAATAGATTGTGTAGTAT